>Ga0126373_10001742_pt1 | contig 15640 bp, 14 predicted proteins | sample PanSoiMetPlot_11_FD_92545 | JGI IMG/M metagenome (GOLD analysis project Ga0126373, IMG submission 92545) | Tropical forest soil microbial communities from Panama - MetaG Plot_11 | ecosystem: Environmental > Terrestrial > Soil > Tropical forest > Bulk soil | place: Panama | collected 2016-02-17 | reverse complement strand
TCTGCTGGCTGCCGAGCAAGCCGATGGCATCGGGCATCATGTCTGCATCTCGATCGTGGGCTGCGACCTTGTGCCGTTCGGCTACTACAAGGTGAAGACCGAGCAGGAACACATCGTCGAGCAGGGGCCGGTCCCTTACAGCATCGTGCGAGCAACTCAGTTCCACGAGCTCATGACAGGGGTGCTGGCAGTCGCAGGCAAATACCACGTGTTGCCAGCCCCGACCATCCAGCTCCAAACGGTCGCGGCCAAAGAAGTCGCCAGCGCCGTCGCCGACGTGGCAACAGGTCAGCCGGTACAGGGCATAGTCGAAGTCGCTGGCCCTCAGACCCTGCTAGCAAGCGACGTGGCCCGCACTTGGAAGTCGGTCACCGGTACTGCCGCGGTCATAGTGCCATTCCCGATACCCGGCAAGTTTGGTCGCGGACTGCGTGACGGAGTGCTAACAACCGACAAGCCAGACATCCGCGGCACGATCACGTTCGCCGAGTGGCTGGCCGAGCAGCAAGCCACCAGAACCTGATTCGCAGACATAACGTTGGCCCGATTGCTGCTGCTGGGTCGACAGTAATCGGGCCAACATTGCGGGCTCGGGGGCTCAGGCGCCCTTGACATTCACGATCTGGCGCAGTGTGTGCTGAACCTCGACAAGGTCGCGCGCATCCCGCATCACCTGGTGGACGTCCTTGTACGCACCAGGAATCTCATCCAGGAACGCATCGGTCTTCCGCCACTCGATGCCGGTCATTGCTGCCTCAAGCTCCGCCCGGCTGAACCGCTTGCGCGCTGCCGTCCGGCTGAACATCCGGCCCGCCCCATGCGGCGCCGAACGCAGCGCAGCCTGGTTGCCCTTGCCTGAGACCACATACGACCGCGTGCCCATCGAGCCCGGAATCAGGCCGGGTCGTCCAGCCGACGCATCGATAGCGCCCTTGCGGGTTAGCCACACCTGCTCGCCGAAGTGCTCCTCCTGCGCGGTGTAGTTGTGATGGCAGTTGACAGTCTCGGTAGCCTGCAGCTCGGTTCCGATCCAGGACGAAACGCAGTCGATCACGCGGGCCATCATCTCCTCGCGATTAAGCAGGGCGAAGTGCTGCGCCCACCGCAGGTCGCGGATGTACTCCCAGAATTCCTCCTGCTGCTCAGGCAAGTAGGCCAGGTCGCGGTCGGGCAGCTGCACCTCCTTTTGCTCGCACATGACCTGCGCGATCTTGATGTGCTTGCCGGCCAGCTTGTTGCCGACTCCGCGCGACCCCGAATGCAGGAAGAGCCAGACCCGGTCGTCCTCATCAACGCATACCTCGATGAAGTGGTTGCCGGAGCCGAGGCTGCCTAGTTGCAGTCGCCAGTTCGGCGCAATCTGCTCCGCGCTATCAGCCCCGTCGAGTTGCTCAAGCTCGCCGATGCGAGCACGCGTGTCATCACGGTTGACCGACGAGTTGTGCTTACCTGCCGAGAGCGGAATCGCCTGTTCGATCGCCTTACGCAGCAACGACAACTCGCCGCGCGCAAGAGCATCGGCAGCCGTGAACTGCGTCCGCAGGGCGATCATCCCGCAGCCGATGTCAACCCCAACCGCTGCGGGCACTATGGCGTCAATTGTCGGGATTACCGATCCTACGGTCGCGCCCTTGCCCAAGTGAGCGTCGGGCATCAGCGCAACGTACGGCCGGATGAATGGCAGCGTCGCGGTCCGCACCGCTTGTTCCCGCGTCTGATCTTCCAAGATCGACGCCCAGCTCATGAGCCGTTCAGCCAGTTGCTCCATGACTGCCTCTATCCATTGCGGCCATTACCGTAGCTGCCAGCTGGCCCTACCCGCATCTGGAAAAACCTTACGAACGATATGAGTAACGTGGTTGTACAATCGAACGTATGAACGGATCATTGCAAGGTTCTCTCCTGGATCTAACCAGCGAGCCCGGCCCAAGGCCGTTCGACGAGATGCGGCGCGTCGAGCTAACTCACGACGCATGGGTTGACTTTCTGCCCGGGTGGTATTCGGGTGCCGACGACCTGTTCACCAAACTGCTGAAAGTCGTGCCCTGGCGAGCCGAGCGCCGCAAGATGTACGACCGCGTGGTCGACGTTCCCCGCCTGCTCTGCTTCTACGCCGAGGACGAGGACCTGCCCGATCCGCTGTTGACGCAGGCCCGGGACGCGCTCGACGAGCACTACCAGACCGAACTCAAGGAACGGTTTGTAACAGCCGGACTCTGCCTGTACCGCGACGGTCGCGACAGCGTGGCCTGGCACGGCGACACCATCGGCCGCGGCAGCTCCGAGGACACGATGGTCGCCATCCTGTCTCTCGGCACACCCCGGCCCTTGCTCCTTCGCCCAGTCGGCGGCGGCGGCCAAACCCTCCGGTACGACGTGGGACACGGCGACCTGCTCGTCATGGGCGGCAGTTGCCAGCGGACATGGCAGCACTCGATCCCAAAATCGGCCCGGCCCACCGGACCGCGCATCAGCGTCCAGTTCCGCCCGCAAGGCGTCCGCTAATGCGTCGATCTACCGCCCTAACCCGGTGGCCATCGGATAAGGGCGCCGTGTTCAGGCACCGAGTGGCAGTTATGCGGGGCGCGCTCCTAGCCGCGAAGGATCGGCGCAGTCAAACAGGTCGGGCCGCCGTCGCCCTTAATCGAGATCTCCGAGCCGTCGTATTCGTGTACCTCGCAGCCAAGCTTCTCCAGCGCGGCGCGGGTCTGCGGGTTGCCCGCGACCATCACCACAACTCCGGGACGGACGGCGAGCACATTGCAGGCCATGGTCTCGTACTCCTCCGGCGTCACCGCCACCACGCGCACGCCTCGCAACTCGAGTTCCTGCATCAGCGCAACCGGCGAAAGCGGCGGATACACGACCGCGATGTCGTCAGCTACCGGCGAGATCACCGACATCAAGTGCAGCACGTGTGCCGGGCCGCGGTCGTGCGGCATGTCGACCGATGCCACCGAGATGCCTTCGGCGCCAAGAATCTCGCGCAACTCGTGCACGCCGGCCGCGTTGGTGCGGTAGCTGCGGCCAACAAGCAGATGCTGGTCATCGAGCCAGATAATGTCTCCGCCGTCGGCCCGCGCCGATCCGGTCAGTTCAGCGATCACCGGAACACCGGCCGCCTCCATGGCTGTGCCGAGAAGCGGCGGCTCAGCAGCTCTGGCGGGCTTGGTCATCTGGAACAACACCGCGCCGCGGCCGGTCACCATGCCCGGATCTCGCACGTACGTGGCATCGACCATGCCGTCGGCAGCATCGACGACCTCAACCTCGCAGCCGAGGTCCAGCAGGATCTCGGCGAACCGCTCATGCTGCCGGACGAGCAGGTCTGGATCTGGCGGTCGCCAGTCGGCGCCAGCGAAGTCACCGGTCGTGGCTGGCCGACGCACAAGCACGCGGCGCAGCGGCGCAGCCATGGACCGGACACCGAACCGCACCCCTGGAGCTGAGTCAGAGTCATCCGCGCGCATCACCAGATCACCGTACCGAGGTCCCTGCTCACGCAGTAGAGGCGCAAGTCCCTACTTCACCCGCCTGATGCCGCTACCGAGACCAGCTCTAACTGAGCAGGCTGGAAAGTGAAAGGCAGGTGATCCCCGATGACAGAGAGGTTCCAAGTCTCCCCGTCCCACTGGATCACGCTGGATGACGGAGAAGTCATCTACGGGACGCAGCACTTGCCGCTAGCCGGAACAGTGGCCGACGTGGTGGAGGAAGAAGCTGGCTTGTTCGGCAGGAGCGCTGAGATATCACTTGTCATCACTGCAACTGACGGCAGAAAGATCGAGCATTTTGTGGAGCACTCCACCGGCCCTACCGTTGCCTGGACAGCCAACTGCGAGAAGGCTGCCGATGCGATCAACCGGGCAGCAGGGACTACAAGAGAAGTCCGCTTCCGCGACAAGCGCGCAGTGCCAGAAGAGTGGCTAGCCAAGTTGCGGAAGTGATATGCGGCCATAACAACTAGGTAGCGAGCGGCGCCTGGCTATTGAAGCTGGCCAGCCGCTGCGCCTAACTTCCTTTCTGTATCTATTCCTTCAGCAGCGTCACCGGAATCAACGCGGTCGCGGAGAAGATCGGCTGGCACGTTCCATGGCCCAGGACAGCTCGGGCATTCGGGGGCAACTGCGCTTTTGGCGTGAGCGGCTATGGCCTCACCAGCCACGAGGACCACGGTCCGGCAGCGGCGGCAGCCTTTACAGCTGGGAGAACTTCCGGTTCGCCGTCAAGTGGTTCATCATTCCGGCCGGAACGGTTGTCCTAGTTGTGGGAGGTGCCGGCGAAATCGGACCCGCGCACCGGGCAGCGACAGGTCACGGAACTCTCGGCTACTGGGTGGCCGAGCTTCAGGACGTCTGCCGGAATCCACCGTGCGGCTGGCTCGGGAATTTCGTGCTGCCTGACGGCCAGGTCAGCCGCTACTACGTGTCGTACATCGGCAAGCACGGCCCACTTCATCAGGGCAGCCGGCTTCCAGCGATTGATACCGGCGGCCCGAAGGAGGTCTTTCCAAGAAACGAGTCCCAGGCGGGCTGGATCGGTGACTTGGCTGGGATCATCATCGGGGCCATCGGATTCCCACTCTGGCTCTGGCGAGTTCCCTACCGGTGGTTCCGCAGCCGGATCCGCGGTCCTGATCCGCTCGTACCTAGCATCTGAAGAGACCTAGCTGGTCGGCGGTCCGATGAGGCTTGCTCACGCCTTGGCGATTGGCGCAGTCTTCGCCTCGGTTGCGGCTATCAAGTCGGCCGGGGCGAGTTCAATCTCCAGGCCGCGCTGGCCAGCGCTGCAGAAGACCGTGTTGTGAGGTAGGGCGCTTGCATCCACCACAACGGGCATACGCTTCCGGAGTCCCAGTGAGGTGATGCCACCCGTTACATAGCCGGATGCTCTTTCTGCTTGTGCAGGGTCGGCCATTACCGCTTTCTTGCCTCCAACCGCAGCTGCGAGCGCTTTCAGGTCGAGGCTGCCAGCCACTGGCACGACCGCGACCGTGAGCTGGCCGTCGACGTCTGCGACGAGCGTCTTGAACACCCGCTCCGCCGGGACTCTCAGGACCTCGCTGGCTTCCTGGCCGTACGAGGGGTGCCGCGGATCGTGGTCGTATCGGTGGATCGTGTGCGTGATACCGAGCTTCGCAAGCAACTCTGTCGCGCGGGTTCCCCCTCGGCCTGCCACGCTCGCGAGCTTACGCGTTGCGCGAGGGGCGGAATGACCAGGAAGACTAGTGCCGTGACCATGTGGGTCCTGCATGTCGACCTCGACCAGTTCATCGCGGCAGTGGAAGTGCTGCGACGGCCTGAGCTGCGCGGGCGGCCAGTTGTCGTCGGCGGCGATGGCGACCCAACCAAGCGCGGGGTTGTCGCGACCGCGTCGTACGAGGCCCGCGAGTTCGGCGTGCACTCCGGGCTGCCGCTGCGCACGGCGGCGCGACGCTGTCGCGATGCCGTGTTCCTGCCAGTGGACCGCGAGGCCTACGAGGCTGCCTCGGATGTGGTGATGGCCGTGCTCCGCGAGCAGGACGCGGTCACTGAAGTGATGGGCTGGGACGAAGCGTTCATGGCAGTTCAGACCGACGATCCTGAGGGCTTCGCCAGGCACGTGCAGCAGCAGATCAAAGCGGCAACGCAGCTCGACAGCTCGGTCGGCATCGGGGAAAACAAGCTCCAGGCCAAGCTCGCGACCGGATACGGCAAGCCTGCAGGCGTGTTCCGGCTCACGCACGAGACGTGGTTCCCGGTCCTCGGCGATCAGCCGACGAGCGCCTTGTGGGGAATCGGCGCCAAGACCGCGGCCAAGCTCACCGAGCTCGGTATCACCACTGTGCAGCAACTCGCATCCGCCGATCTGAAAGCCGTGGCCGCGCGCTTCGGGCCAACGATCGGGCCATGGCTAGTGCAGACCGCGCGCGGTCTAGCACCGTCAGTGGTTTCGGACGAGCCGTACCTAGCGAGATCGCGTGGTCGGGAAGTCACATTCCAGCAGGACATCGCAAGCTGGGACGAGGTCCAGGCGCAGGTGCGATTGCTCGCGCACCGAGTCGCGGAAGACGTCGCGGCTGAAGGCCGGCCGGCGGTGCGGATTGTCGTCAAAGTGCGGTACAGGCCGTTCTTCACCAGTACACACGGCGTGCCGCTGGCAACACCCACCAGCGAGCCCGCCGCGATCGAAGAGGCCGCGCTGGCGGCGCTCGAGCTGTTTGCGAGCGACGTGCCCGGCGGAACGCGGCCGCCCGACCCGGGCCAGCACAACCCTGCAGACCAGCCCAACCCTGCAGACCAGCCCAAACCTGCAGACCAGCTTCAACCACCAGCTCAGCGGCCGCGCAGGCCGGTTCGACTGCTGGGGGTCCGGGCCGAGTTCCGGGATTAAGCGGGCCGGCGGAAGTCCGCTTGGGTGGAGCGATTTCGTCGTATACGGCCACTAAGTCTCCACCGTAATCGCACGACCGTGTCATAGGCCGCGGACCTGTCTCGTCTCAGGGTGTGATTGATTCGAGAGATAGCCGGAGGAGCTTACGATGCGTGTCCTCGTGGTAGGGGCAACAGGAGCCATTGGCAGGCAGCTTGTGCCGCAACTGGTCGCAGCCGGGCACACGGTCAGCGGTACTACGCGCAGCCCCGCGAAGTTCGACGATCTGCGCATGGCGTGCGCGGAGCCGCACCTTCTCGACGGCCTAGACGGGGGCGCTGTCGGCGAGGTCGTGGCGCGGGCCGAGCCGGAGGTCATCGTGCATGAGATGACCGCTATTCCGGCCAATGTGAACCTGCGCAAGTTCGACCAGGGTTTCGCCCAGACCAACAAGCTGCGCACGGTCGGGCTCGATCATTTGCTCGGCGCGGCCAAGGCGCAAGGAGTGCGCAGATTCATCGCGCAGAGCTACGGCGGCTGGCCAAACATCCGGACTGGCGGCCCGGTGAAGACCGAAGAGGATCCACTCGACCCGAACCCGCCCGCCGCCATGCGTGAAGCCCTTGACGCCATTCGTTACTTGGAGAACGCGGTCACGACAGCGCCGTTCGAAGGACTGGCACTGCGGTACGGCAGCCTGTATGGACCGGGCTCTTCGGAGTTGTTCGTCAAGACGCTCAAGCGCAGGATGGTGCCGATGATCGGCGATGGCGCCGGGATCTGGTCGTTCTTGCATATCACCGACGCCGCCGGGGCTACGGCTGCAGCTGTGGAGCGCGGGCTTGCAGGTATTTACAACATCGTCGATGACGAGCCGGCGCCCGTCTCGCAGTGGCTGCCGGTCGTAGCCGAAGCGGCAGGAGCGCCGAAGCCGCTGCACATCCCTGCCTGGCTTGGCAAGGTGGTCGCTGGCGAGACGGGGCTCTCGATGATGACCCAGATCCGAGGCTGCTCGAACGCCAAGGCCAAGGCTGACCTCGGCTGGCAGCTGGTCTGGCCTAGCTGGCGGGACGGATTCGCCCGTGGACTCTACCGGGCCCGGCCATGACCGGTGCCGACGCAGCCGCTACGTCCGCGCTCTATCAGGACCTGCGACCGCTGCTCTTCTCGATCGCCTACCGGATGCTCGGCAGCGTGAGTGAAGCGGAAGACGTAGTGCAAGAGGCATTCTTGCGCTACCACCGGGCGACCGCCGGCGGCCAGCACGTGCCTGAGTCGCCTAAGGCGTACCTCTCGGCGGTGACGACGAGGCTGTGTATCGACCAGCTGCGCTCCGCTCGAGTACGGCGCGAGTCCTACGTCGGCGAATGGCTGCCAGAACCGCTGCTCACCGGGCCAGAACCACTCGCGCAGATTGCACCAGACCCGCAAGAGCACGCCGAGCAAGCCGACACCCTGTCGATGGCATTCCTCCTTGTGCTGGAGCGCCTCAGCCCGCTTGAGCGCGCAGTGTTCTTGTTGCACGACGTCTTCAGCTACGACTACGACGAGACTGCTGGCATTGTCGGCCGCAGCGCTGCAACATGCCGCCAACTCGCGCACCGGGCTCGCCAGCACATGGACGCCGAGCGGCCCAGATTCGAGGTAGAAGCAGCCCAGCGCAATGAGCTGGCTGCGCGCTTCTTCGACGCGGTCGGCCGCGGCGACATGGAGGGTCTGGTCGACCTTCTTGCCGCCGACGTCGAGGTGCACGGCGACAGCGGAGGCGTCCCGCCATCATGGCCGCGGCCGATCATCGGCAGGGACAAGGTCACCAGGCTGCTTATCAGCCTTGGCGAACAGATCAGCCGCCTGGGCGGCTCGCTCAATCCTGTTGAAGTGAACGGTCAGCCCGGTGCACTTGTACAGGCCCCGGACGGCAGTCTGGTCAACGTATTCAGCCTCGACATCGCGGACGGCCAAATTCAGATGATCCGCTCGGTGATCAACAGGGACAAGCTGCGGCACCTCGGCCCGCTGGCAGACGTCGCCGGATTGCGTGAGCAGTTGCGTGAGTAGCCGTCGCGCCAGCTTCTGTTGGAGCGCGTGGCTGGCGCGACGGCTGACTGTGCGATCGCTAGTGCGACGAGTGGTGGCCAAGGAGCTGCCACGCCAGCTTGTCGAGCTTTCTGAGCTGACTGGCGTGCTGGGCTAGGAACCCAGGTTGCGCAGCAATCTGCAGCCGCTCCCAAGCTCCGACAATTGGCCGCGCGCAGGTGACGAAGACAGAAGTCCAGTGCCGCGCGAGGTGGCGCAACGTCGCATTTGAAGCGCCGCGGCTGCCAGCACCGTCCATGAAGCCCGCTACCCAGCTCATGAAGTCTGGGAACGCCTTGATCGGCCCGGACGCATTGCCGTATGGATCGTTGGGGAATCCATATCTCGCTGCGCAGGTGTTGAGCGCCGGAATGCGTGCCCGTACCGGACCAGACGCTTGGATGCGGAAGATCACCTTCCACCACTGGCTCATCAGCGGCCGGCCTACGGACATTAGCCCCTTGAACGGCACCCTGGCCTGTGCGGCGCACGTGTTGTACGCATGTTGCTCAGCCCGCGAGTAGGACGGCACCTTGATGCCTCCTGGCGGCACGAACTCATGCGTCGAGGCAATCCGCTGCAGGTCTGGCATCTGACTGTTGTCGGCGTATGTAGACAAGTTGAAAGGCGCGGCCTGGTCGCTGATGTGGTATCCAGCCGCAGCCATGCACTTGGCAGTGGCCTGCAGTTCTCGGACCTGAATCAGATACAGGAGCCTCGAGCCAGCGTCGTACTGTGGCCCAGTCGCGGGCACAAAGGCCTTGACAACCAACGCGTCGAGCTGAGCACGTTCTCTGTTTTGCGCAGCCGACTGGGAGTTCGTCGACCGGTTGCCAGACCCGCTGGCTGCAGCGCCTCCGGTCGCCTGCCGCGCAACGACCACGCCCGCGATCACGATCGCGACGGCTGCACCTGCAGCCACCGGAGTTAGCCAGGCTCGGGCGCGTATGGTGCCGAGCAAGCGCGCTCGCACGCCGCTCGCGGCACCGACATGAGAACTGCGACTGTGCGTGCCATTAGGCAAGGACAAGGGCGGGAGCTCCCCGTCTGACGGAAAAATGCCAAGGGCGTCGCGGGCAGCCGCCCGGAGCCGCTCGTCCGCGGTGTTCATGAGTGTTCCTTCAGCAGTTTGCCCAGCGCGGTGGTCGCGCGGGAGACAGTCGATTTGACGGTGCCGTGGCTGATGCCCATCGCAACAGCAATTTCGGAGTCGGGCATGTCCAGGAAGTAGCGCAGGATCAGCGCTTCTCGTTGCCTGTCCGGTAGCCGGCGCAGCGCAGCAAGAACGTCGCGGTGTTCTTCCCCGAGAATCGCCGCTTGCTCCGGTGACTGCGCGTCGAGGGGTCGGTGATGACGATCAGCGCGGCGCTCAAGCCGGGCCTGCCGGCGTAGCTCAGACCGGCACTGGTTCAGAACGGCGGCTCGCACATACGCAAGCGCCTTTCCCGAATCGGCCAGCCGATCCCATCTGCGAAACACAGCGCAGAAAGCGTCGTGGACCGCGTCCTCGCCGCTGGCTCGGCTGCCCAGCATGACCGCCGCGACTCGGACCAGGTCCATCCCATGGGCCCGGTACAGCGCGGTCACGTGGTCAGCCGCCGTCAGTGGCAGCGCCGCAGGACCGGCAGATGCCGGTGCGGCGTGCAACAGGCGGGCTTCCTCGTGGTGCATCTCAGTGATTCCCACATACAGGAGACGCCTGTGGCAACCTCTAGTTGCTCTCCCCGCGGACAGCAGTTCAGTCTGCCGCCGTACAGTACAAGGCCAGGGCAGGCTGCTCGAGCTACCGGGCTGCAGGGACCGACGCGAGGAGGACGATGGTCGTTCCGCTGGCAGCACGCTGGGTCGCCGCAGCCGTTGGAGTGCTTCTTGTTCTGACGTCGGCGAGCAGCGTCGTTGGCACGGTCATCGTGCCGCGATCGGTCGGAAGCTGGCTGACCCGCTGGGTGGACAAGCTGGTGGGCGCGTTCTTCGACCTGCTCACCGCGCCGTTCAAGGACTACAAGAGGCGTGACCGCATACTTGCCGCGCATGCCGCGGCTCTGCTCATCGCCCAGCTCGTCGCGTGGCTGCTCATGTTCTTCGTCGGGTTCTCACTGATCTTCTGGCCGCTGGTGCATGGCGGCATTACTGAGGCGTTCCGGACGGCAGGTCCCGCCCTGTGGGGGATTGGATCGGCTGAAGTGCCTGGGTCCGCCGAGAAAGCAGTCCTCGATATCGCAGCAGTGACAGCCCTCATCACCATCACGTTGCAGATCGCCTATCTGCCGACGCTTTATTCTGCGTTCAATCGCCGCGAGACCGAGGTAGCGCTCCTTAATGCGCGAGCGGGCGTCCCGAGCTGGGGACCGGAACTGCTGGCTCGCACCCACTACGCGCTTGGTTCCGGGGTGTCGGCAATCGACGCCCTGCCGGATCTGTATGTGCAATGGGAACGCTGGGCCGCCGACATTGCAGAGAGTCATACGACCTATCTGCCGCTGGTGAGGTTCCGCTCCCCCAGACCCCGCTCGTCCTGGATAACAGCACTGCTCGCAGTGCTGGACTCTGCAGCGCTCATGCTGTCGCTGAGCCCCGGATCGACTCAGGTCGTGCCAGCCAGGCTGTGCCTGCGCGCCGGTTTCCAGTGCTTCGGAGATATTGCCCGGGCGATGGGGTTTCAGATCCCAGACGAGCCCGACGTCAGCATGGGTATTGGCGTGAGCTACGAGCAATTCCTGCAGGCAATCGACAGGCTGCGGGAGGTGGACTTCGAAATCGAGCGCGATCCGCAGGACGCGTGGCCGGACTTTGTTGGCTGGCGTGTCAACTATGAGCAAGCCGCGTTCGCCCTCGCCCGCGAAGTGGACGTAGTTCCTGCCCTCTGGTCGGGACCGCGACGCTATCCCTGCCCGCAGATTCCGCCGTACCGGCCGCCTCTCGGCCGCCCACCTACAGGCAAGCCGAAGGCCGCCAAGGCCAAGGCGACAGAGCCAACAACCTAACTGCGCTCGTCAGTTGCGCGTGCTGTCGGTGGGTGCTTGCGCACGGTCGCGATCGGTATCTGTGCGGTTGTCACCAGCCGAGCCGTTGTGCGAGTCCGGCGCTTCATTTGGGAACGGGGTTGGATCCGGCAGCGGCATCAGGTCGGGCGCGGTCGTCTCTGGCGCAGGCAACGTGTCTGGCAGACGGCGCAGTCCGCGAGCTGTCCGCTCAAGCACAGACAACACATCCTGCGATGCGCCAGGGTGCGCCGTTGCTTGCTGCACGCCCCTTTCGAGTGGCACGTTCGGGAGTGCAGTGTCAGCTTCGGTGTGCTCGGCAATCGCCTCGGACAAGGGAGCGTCGTGGTTCGCCGAAACCGCCTCCGCGCCAGAAGCGGCCGAATCTGTGGCCCCTGGTGGTGAGAGTGGCGGCTCTTCCTCGTGCTGCGGCTCCTCGTTGTGCTGCGGCTCGCCGTGCGTCGGCACTTGGAGTACCGGCTCTTCGTCCAGAAGCGGCATGACTGGCAGTGCTTCTTCCTCCGGCCAGTCGACATCGGAGAACGCCGGCGCCAATACCTGGCTGGCTGCCTGCTCGGCGTCTTCGCGCAAGGTGTCGCCGATCAGCCTGGCCGCGTAGATCAGCAGGCTCTGCCGGTCGGCGTCGGTCTCTTCCTTGGCGGCGATGGCCAGTTGCTCTGCCAGCTTGCTCACCAGCGACTTCGCGGTTGGCCACTGGCCGACTGCTCGCCTGGCCTCCGCAGTGACCTTGTATACGTACCAGAACCGCGGGTCGCCGCCTGTCGTCGTCTTCCGGAAGTCGACGTAGACGGGGTCGAGCGCCTCGAGCGCACGTGCGACGACCGAAGCCTCCAGCCCGGTACGCATGGCGATGTCGGTGACGGTGACCATGTAGCTGCGCTCCTGCAGGCTCACGGCCGCCTCGAGCACCGGCAGGTCTCTCGCCGCCCAGGTCTCTTGCACCAAACCACTGCCTTACCGTCGGTTGCACCGTTGGGTATTCCCAGGGCCGATGTATCCGGCACTTAGGAGACTAGCGACAATATCCACAGCCAGCAGCGTCGAATGTGCTCTTAGTCACTCAGCATGCGGCTGAGCAGCCCTGCGACCTCGATAAGCTGTGCGGGCCTGCAATGCGGCGGGCCCAGATCACCCCGAGGGGAACCCATGAGTAACGACACCGGAGTCGAGCGGACCCTGGTGCTGCTCAAGCCTGACGCGGTCGCCAGAGGCCTAGTCGGGCCCGTGATCACCCGGTTTGAGAACGCCATGTTGAAGATCGTCGCGGCGAAGATGGTCTGGATGGATGCAGATCTCGCCCGGCGGCACTACTTCGATCTCGAGGATCGCTTCGGGCCAGCCGTTTACAACTCCATGGCCGAATTCATGCAAACCGGACCAGTCATCGCGTTTGTGCTCGAAGGTGTCGGTGCCGTGGCATGTGTACGCAAGCTTGTCGGATCGACCTATCCCGACCAGGCACCGCCCGGCACAATTCGGGGTGACTACGCACACATGAGCCGGGAGTACGCGAACGCGCGCGGGATCGCTGTCGCCAATCTTGTGCATGCCTCAGGAAATGTGCAGGAGGCCGAGCACGAGATCGAGGTCTGGTTCGGCAAGGACGAGATCTACGATTACCTGACCGCAGCACAGCCCTACATCCGGTAGGAATCAACCGACGCAGTTGCAACCCGCGTTTGCGCAGGGGGACAGCTTTCCCTCAGGTTGCAGGCAGCCATACCTGAATGTTCGCTGAATTTTTGTTCTGCTGAACCGCTGAGCAGATTCTCACGTTCCCCGAGTCGGTGGCGTGGGTGCTGAGCCACGCCACTCGGCGCCTTGCGGTCGGCCCCGCATTCGAGGTTGGCCTGACGCCGACCGACCTCGAAGGGAGCGCGTATGCCTGTACGACATCGCTTGGCTGCGGCAGCCGCCGCGGTCGGGGCCATCACTGGGCTGGGACTAATCGCCGTACCCGCGGTGCAAGCCTCGCCCAGCGCACCGATTCCATTCATCAACCACTTCCACCATCTGCGCACCATCGCATCGACGGTGCCGCACAACGGAGATGTAAATCCCTACGGCATCTTCGTCGTCCGTCAGAGCACTGGTCGCCTGCACAGGGGCAACGTGCTGATCAGCAACTTCAACAACAAGAAGAACCTGCAGGGCACTGGCACGACGATCGTTCAGATCACGCCGGGCGGACACCGGACGGTATTCGCCCACCTCGTTGCCAGCAAGTTGCCCGGACCGTGCCCGGGCGGAGTCGGTCTGACTACCGCGCTCGAAGTGCTACCTGGCGGCTGGGTTGTCGTCGGCAGCACGCCATCCAAGAACGGCATGGCCGCCACGGCGAAGGCTGGCTGCCTCATCGTCATGAATAAGTTCGGCAAGCCAGTGGAGACGCTGAGCGGACACGGCATTAACGGTCCGTGGGACTCAACAGCCGTTGCGAGTCGGCACTTTGCGTTCCTGTTCGTCGCCAACGTGCTGAACGGCACGGTCCAGGCGAACGGCAAAGTCGTGCACCGCGGGACGGTACGGCGACTCGGTCTGCAGTTGCACCACTCGGCGCCGCCGACATGGGTCTCTAGCACGAAGATCGCCTCGGGCTATGCCCAGAAGACCGACCCCAATGCCTTTGTGCTTGGACCCACCGGTCTCGGCATAGGCCGGCACGACATTCTCTATGTCAACTCGACGGAGGGCGATCGGATCTTCGCGGTGCCGTTCGCGCTGGTTCGTAGTGGCACATCGGGCCGCGGAGCACTGGTGACTAAAGGCGGCCACCTGTTCCAGCCACTGGGCCTGGCCATCGCACCGAACGGTGACATCCTGACCGTCAATGGCGGCAACGGGAAGATCGTAGAGACAACACCGTCAGGCCATCAGGTCGCGGCGAAGTTCCTTGACCGCACCCCCGGCCCGCCGAGGGGAGCAGGCGCATTGTTCGGCCTGGCCGTGCGACCGGGAGGAACTGGCGTCTACTACGTCGATGACGCCGTTAACACGCTACGACTCCTGCACTAGGGCCGCAGAAGAAGAGTTATGAGGGCCGAGTTGGTGTAGCTCTAGCTACACCAACTCGGCCCTCACGCGTCCGCGACGTCAGCGGCGCGATTTGCCACCCACCGATCCAGCCAGTCGAACTGCTCCGCGAGCATGTGCAGGACAGACTCGCGGCCGACATAACCGTGACTCTCGTGCGGGAGCACAACGAGCTTGGCTGTGCCGCCTGTGCCCTGGATCGCCTGGAACAACCGCTCGGACTGGATCGGGAATGTGCCGGAGTTAGAGTCGCGCGCTCCGTGAATGAGCAGCAGCGGCGTCGAGATCTGGTTCGCGTACCGGAACGGAGACACCCGGTCGTAGACCTCCGTTGCCTCCCAGAAATTGCGCCGTTCAGTCTGGAAGCCGAACGGTGTCAGGCTGCGGTTGTACGCGCCGCTCCTGGCGATGCCGGCCGCGAACAGGCCGGTGTGCGCCAGCAAGTTGGCCGTCATGAAGGCGCCGTAACTGTGACCGCCGACGGCAACCCTGCTCGAGTCCGCGATCCCCATCTCTGCCAGCGCGCGAATATGGGCGGCCGCGGCCGCAGTAATTTGCTCGACGTAGCTGTCGTTCATCGTCTCGGGGTCGCCGATCACTGGCATCGTGGCGCCTTGCAGCACCGCATACCCGCGCAGCACGAACCACACTGGGTCGGAGGCATTTAGCCGGGTGAACCGCTCCGTGGTGCCGCGAACTTGTCCGGCGGTGGCCGGGTCCCCGTAGTCCAACGGATAAGCCCAGATCACCAGCGGCAGCCTGCCGTCGCGGCCTGGGTCATATCCGGGCGGCAAGTGCAGCATGCCTGTCAGCTGCACGCCGTCTCCGCGGTCATAAGTCAGGATGCGCTTTTCCATGCCCGTTAGCTGCGGATGCGGGTCCGGCCACGATGTGAGCTGGGTGTAACCCGATCCGTCCAGGCCGACGATGGCCAGATTTGGCGGCTGCGTGCGCGTTTCGTGCCAGATAAGCAGCGACTCGCGATCCTCGGCCACGAACCCAAGAGGTTGCTCGAAGGCGTGCTCCGGCGAGCGGAAGAGCCGTGATGTGGTCAGGTCCGTCATGTCGAGCTGGTCCAGGAACGGCCTGTCACCATCCGGGCTTGCGCCCTCGCCGCGCAAGTAGATCCGGCTGCCGTCCTGCAGGACTGTTCTCGTCCCGTCTGGGTGCACTGTCAT
>Ga0126373_10001740_pt1 | contig 15645 bp, 10 predicted proteins | sample PanSoiMetPlot_11_FD_92545 | JGI IMG/M metagenome (GOLD analysis project Ga0126373, IMG submission 92545) | Tropical forest soil microbial communities from Panama - MetaG Plot_11 | ecosystem: Environmental > Terrestrial > Soil > Tropical forest > Bulk soil | place: Panama | collected 2016-02-17 | reverse complement strand
TGCGCTCGTCTGCGGATTGATGGTGAGCCTGGGAGCCCTTCTGTTCATTCTATCTTTGCGCCGACGAACGGTGCTGCTCACACCAACTGAATTACAGCTTCGTTCCTCTTTTCTCGGCATAGCAGCAACGAAACGATTCCGCTTGGGCGACGTCGCCAATCTCGGATTTGGCAATCTGTCTCACAGCTTCACGCCCGTCCTGAAGTTCGAACTCCGTGACCAAGCGACGGCAAACCGACGGCCCAAGTGGATCGTTCTGGCGAGCTGGGTGAATCAGGATCAGGTTGAGGAATTTCTGCGAACTTTGACCGCTCGCGGATTTGTTTTTCCACAATAACAACCGCTTCGCTACTTAATCTCCAGCACTTCTTTTTCTTTTGCGGCGGATAAATCTTCGACCTTTTTCGTTTCCGCGTGGGTCAACTTTTCCAGCTCGTCCAATGCGCGCTTCTTGTCGTCTTCGCTGATTTTCTTTTCTTTTTCGAGCTTCTCGACGTGCTCCTTGATGTCGCGCCGGACATTCCGTACCGCCGTGCGGTGATTCTCCAGAACCTTGTGAATCATCTTCACCAAATCCTTGCGCCGTTCTTCCGTAAGGGCGGGAATCGGCACGCGCAAAACTTTTCCATCACTCGTCGGATTCAGTCCCAGATCAGACGTCCGTATCGCTTTGTCAATCAGCGGCACGGCCGTCGGGTCCCACGGCGAAATCATAATCATGCTTGGGTCCGGCACGGACATTGTTCCCAATTGGTTGATGGGCATAGGCGTTCCGTGATAATCCACGCGAATGTTGTCGAGTAGCGCCGTGTTCGCGCGCCCGGTGCGCACCGCCGCCAGGTCCTTGCGAAAATCCTCGACCGCTTTTTCCATGCGCGTCTTCGCCTGCGCCAAAGCATCTTTCGTGTTCGCTACCGTTGTCATTTCACCGCCTCAGTTTCGTCGAATTCATGCTGTGACCATCGAACCGACATTCTCCCCCATCACCACGCGCTGCAAATTCCCCGCCACGTTCATGTTGAAAATTCGGATCGGCATTTTGTTGTCCATGCACAACGAAATCGCCGTCGAATCCATCACCGACAAGCCCTTCTTGATCACGTCCATATAAGTGATCTTGTCGAACATTTTCGCATCCGGCACTTTTTCCGGGTCCGCATCGTACACACCGTCGACGCGCGTCGCCTTCATAATCACTTCCGCCTTGATTTCCATCGCGCGCAGCGCAGCCGCCGTATCCGTTGAAAAATACGGATTCCCGGTCCCCGCGGCGAAAATCACAATGCGCCCTTTCTCCAGGTGCCGCGTCGCGCGCCTGCGAATGAACGGCTCCGCCACCTGATGCATCTCAATCGCGCTCATCAGACGCGTGTGGCAGCCCACTTTTTCGAGCGCGTCCTGCAACGCCAGTCCATTGATGACCGTCGCCAGCATCCCCATGTAATCGCCCGTCGCGCGGTCTATCGAAAAGCTTTTTTGCCGGCCGCCCCGAAAAATATTTCCGCCGCCGACCATGATAGCCGTCTGCACGCCGAGCAAGTTCACTCCGTTCAGCTCGCGCGCGATCCCCGCGACCGTTTCGGCATGAATCCCCGCACTCAACGGCCCTTGCAATGATTCGCCGCTCAGCTTCAACACGATTCGCCGGTAGACCGGTTCTTTCGCCGTTGCCTGCGCATTCGTCGCCATATTCGACGCGGTCACCCGTATGTCCTCTCAGATTTGGCCTTCACTTATCGAACGTGCCGCGCACACGCCATGCATGCCACGCGCAATTCGCGTCGCCCCGTTTTTGCGTGGATGCGCTCGCAAGACTTCGCACGCATTCTAGCAGAGATTTTTCTTTGCGGCACACTCTCGCAACGTTGCCCGGCCTGCGGGCGGAGCGTAACATATCCCGCCATGCAACTCTGGTTTGCGCGTGGCACGGAAGTCAGTCTTCGCGAGCAGCTCGTCACACAAATCATTCTCGGCATTCTGTGTAACGATCTGGCGCCTGGCGAACTGCTGCCCAGCACGCGAGAACTTGCACGCCGCTTTCGTGTTCATCCCAACACCATCAGCGCCGGTTACCGGCAGCTCGAACGCGATCTTTGGGTCGAATTTCGCAGAGGCAGTGGCATCTACGTTCGCGAGTCCACGCCCAACGCCCTTCCTACATCCGAAGTTGCTCTTGACCAGCTTATTGTCAATCTTTTCCGCGCAGCCCGTAAACTGAACACGCCTCTCGCCGCGCTCCGTTCGCGCCTGCAATACTGGCTCGAGCTCCAGCCGCCCGATCATTTTCTTTTTATTGACGCCGATGAAGACCTCCGGCGCATCGTCGCGCTTGAAATGGAACAAGCTCTCACTTCGCCGGTCAAGACCTGTGGCATGCGACCTTCGGAGTTACCTGCGGCGATTGACGGCGCTATTCTTGTGATCCTAGCCCGCAATGGGGCCGCCGTCCGTCAGGCTTTCCCATCCGCACGCGACCTGATCGTCCTCACCATCCGCTCCGTTCCATCGTCGCTTTCCAAATGGCTGCCGTCTCCTTCCGGAGCGCTCGTCGCCATTGTGTCTGGCTGGCCAAACTTTCTAAAGTCGGCCCGCACGATGCTTCTCGCCGCTGGCTTCGACAAGGACGCGCTCATCTTCCGCGACGCGCGGAAGCCGCACTGGAGCCGCGGTTTGAGCGAAGTCGCTGCCGTCATCTGCGATTCCGCCACGGCGGCCGCTCTCCCGAAATCGATGCGTCCCATCGTGTTTCCTCTACTCTCCGACGCTTCGCTCACCGAGCTAAAACAATACGAGGAATTCGTCGGCAATCCCCTCTCGTCCTCGTTGTGACACTCGCGGAAGTGCAACACTTCGCCATCGCATGCACCGGGCCCGCGCCTAATATGCCGTCATGCGAAAACTACAAGCCATCACTTCTCTTCTGTTGTTCGCAGCCCCCGTGCCAGCGGCACACGCTAGGAAACCGTCTTCCAAAGGCGACTGGCAGGCTGTCGAAAATCTGAATGGCGGCACGGCCATCTCCGTAAAACCGCAGCATTCGGTTCACCTGTTGTGTTACTTCGAGCGCGCAACCGACGATGAGCTTTTTTGTGAACCGTTTGAGCCGGGATTTCTGAGGACGCCTCAATGGCCTCATCCTGGCCCGTACCCTTATCCTTTGCCGTCACCGCCGTCAGAATACATTTTCAAGCGCACGACGATCCGGGAAGTTCGGCTGGAGCACAGTGAGGGCACAAACCATTTCATTGGTGCCGGCATTGGAGGCGCCGTTGGTGCGGGGATTGGAGCCGCGCGTTTCGACAGCGCGCGTGGCGCGGGCGCGTTGATTTTCGGCCTCGCGGGCATGGCGATTGGCGGAGCTGTTGGGCGGGTCCATCCGCTGTTTCACCGCAAGATAATTTACCGGCGCTAAGTTACCTCTCATCTCTCTTTCCCTTTGTGCTTCTACAAGAGTGCGGGTAGGCTCTCGGGAAGTAGCCGTTCGAGGATAGAGAGCCAATGACCGACTGGTTCGCACGCCCCGTGCTGCATGTCACCGACGTTGAGGCCTCGCTTCGCTTTTACATTAATCGCCTCGGCTTCACGAGCCCTTGGCGCTACGACGAGGACGGCAAAGCGCACATCGCACAGGTTGACCGGCGGGGCTGCGCGCTGCTTCTGGCCGACACGCAGTTTTTTCGCGGCAATCCCGCCCGCTTTCGGGCCAGAGAAGATTGGCCATGGACTGATCTTTATCTCCCTGAACGTCGAGCCGCCGACGCACGAAGCTGCGACCGCCGCATTGGATGCGCTGCGCGTGGAACTTGAGGCTAACGGCGTTCCGGTCAAGGACGGTTCGTGGGGCTACCGGCTCCTGGTGGTCAACGATCCCGACGGCAATCAGCTTTTCTTCAACTATCCCGCCGAGACCACCTAGCCATTCAGTCCTCGCCGCGACTTTTCCCCTTGCGCTTCTACAAGAACAAGAGTACCCTCCTGTCGAAGTAACAGGGGAGAGAAAACGAAATATGCCCGCGAATTATTTGGAACTGCCGCAAGGCACGTTGGATTTGTTGATCCTCCGCACTCTCGCTCTTGAGCCACAGCACGGCTGGGCGATTTCCGAACGCATCCATCAGATTTCCAGCAAAGTCCTGCTCGTGCAGCAGGGATCGCTTTATCCGGCGCTGCACCGGCTCGAACGCCGCGGCTGGATTAAGTCGCGGTGGGGAGCCTCCGACAACAATCGCCGCGCGAAGTATTACGAACTCACGGCGCGGGGCCGCAAGCAGCTCGAAGCGGAAACATCGGCGTGGGAGAAACTCACGACAGCAGTGGCTCAGATTTTAGACACGGCGCAGTAGCAACGCGAGAACGCAGCTTCGTCGCGCCAGTTTTGCAGGAGGGCTTTCATGCTGAATGATCTGCGATTGCGACTTCGTTCTTTTTTTCATCGCGACTCCGTCGGCTCCGAACTCTCCGACGAGCTGCGCTTCCACTTCGATCAGCAAGTACAAAAACTCACCGCCTCCGGCGTTCCGCTCGACGAAGCGCGCCGTCGCGCGCGGCTTGCGATCGGTACGCGCGACCAAATTCACGAAGAATTCCGCGACGCGACCGGCGTTCGCTTTGTCGAAAGCCTGTTGCAAGATATTCGCTTCGCGCTTCGCATGCTGCGCAAATCTCCCGGCTTCACCGCCGTCGCCGTTCTCACTCTCGCACTCGGCATCGGAGCGAATACCGCTATCTTCAGCGTCGTCGACGCCATTTTGCTCAAGCCGCTTCCGTATCCCGATGCGAATCGCCTCGCGATTGTCTTGTCCAGTTTCGGCAACGAGCACCGCGCTCCCTCGTCCGGTTACGCTTTCGAGCAGATGCGTCAGCACTCGCGACTGTTTAAACAGATCGGCGGCATCTGGGTGACGAACGCGACAATCGTTGGCACTTCCGATCCGCAGCCGGAAGGGATCAAGCTAGCCGAGGTAACTGCTGACTTCCTTCCCCTGATCTGCAACCGGCCCGCTCTCGGGCGCTTTTTCGTTCAACAAGATGCAGCGCAACGTTCTTCCCTCTCGATCGTCATTTCCTACGGCCTTTGGCGCCGAAAATTCGACGCGGACCGCAGCATCATCGGTAAGCCGCTGCACATTGGCGACAATTCGCTGACGATCCTCGGCGTGCTGCCCCAGGATTTTCGTTTGATATTTCCTGATGACGCCAGCGTCCCCGAAACTCCCGATGTTTACATACTGCTCTCGGGCAGCAAATTCACTCCGGGGGGCCCGGCATTCCTTCACCTGGTCGGGCGTCTGCGTTCCGGCGCGACTATCGCTCAGGCCCAATCGGAATTGGATGTCATCGCCGGGCAATTGCGGGCGACCGTTAAGAGTTACAATGCGCAGAATTACAGCCTGCAGGTCATTCCTTTTCAGCAAGACGACGTGCGCAACGTTCGTAGCGTGCTGGTGATCCTTTTTGGCGGCGTGGGTTTCGTCCTGCTGATCGCTTGCGCCAATGTCGCGAATCTTCTGCTCGCGCGCGCGGGCAGTCGTCAACGCGAAACCACCGTTCGTGCTGCTCTCGGCGCAAGCCGCGGCCGTCTGGTCCGACAACTCCTCACTGAGAGCATCATGCTCGCATTTTTCGGCGGTATGGCTGCCGTTTTCGTGGGGTGGGCGGCACTTCAAGGGCTTCTTGCGCTTCGTCCGCAATCTTTGTTGCACCTTGGCACAATCCGTTTGGACGCTGTGGCCTTGGCGTTCACATTCATTGTTGCGCTGCTCACGGGAATTGTCTTTGGTGTTGCTCCCGCCCTAGCGACAACGCGGCTCGACCTGACTACCGGCCTCAAAAGCACGGGAGACGGTCGATTCTCCCCCAAGCAGGGCTCAAAGGTTGCGCTCATCCTCTGCGAAGTGGCCGTGAGTTTTGCTCTTCTGACCGGCACAGGCCTGCTGGTTCGCACGTTCGTCAGCGTGCTGCACGTCGATCCCGGCTTTCAGCCCGCGAATGTTCTGAGCTTCACCACACTTGGCGGCGACTATCCTTTCCTTCACCAACTGCAGCAAAATCTCTCGGCCTTTTCCGGCGTGCAATCGGTCTCTGTGGTGTCCCACGTACCACTCGATAACGGCGGCCCCGGAAACTGGTACGAATACTACTGGCCCGAAGGCGCTTCGTCCGAGCAGCAGAATACTGCTATGGCCGACTATCGCTCGATACTTCCCGGCTATTTCAAAACCATCGGCGCCACGATGATCGAAGGCCGCGATTTCACCGACACGGACGATGCCTCTCACCAACATGTGATCATCGTCGATGACGCTCTCGCCAAGAGCGCATGGCCCGGGCAGGATGCCCTTGGCAAGCGGCTGCACATCTCTGATTCTCCGGCCGGCTGGTATAAGTTTCAGGACGATTGGGGCGTAGTGGTCGGTGTTGTCCATCACGTTCAGTATCATTCGCTGACGGTGATGGTCCGCCCGCAGGTTTACGAGCCTTATCAATTGGCTCCGCGGCCGGTGTCCTTCGTGCTTCGTGCGTCAGCGCCGCTTCCAAGCCTCATCGCGCCTATCCGCGGTCAAATTTCCAAACTAAACAAGACCGTTGCGGTCACGCGTTTCATTCCGTTGTCTGAACTGGTGGCGGAGGCGCGTTCGCAAACGCGCTTTATCACCTTCCTTTCCGGCGCTCTCGCCGGGCTCGCTCTGCTTCTGACGTGCATCGGCATTTACGGCGTCACTTCTTATCTCGTGAAGTCGCGCACCTCTGAAATCGGCATCCGCATGGCGCTGGGCGCGTCGCCGCGAGATGTCCGAAGACTCGTGCTGCGCAGCGGTATGGCGCCTGTGGTGTTCGGATGTTTGATTGGCATTGCCCTTTCCCTCCCGCTGACGCCGCTGCTTGCCGCTTTGCTCTTTGGAGTGCGTCCGATGGACGCGCCAACTTTTGCCGCTACGGCGCTTTTCCTTTGCGGCGTGGGATTCTTCTCTTGCTACATTCCCGCGCGGCGCGCAATGAAGGTCGATCCCTTGGTCGCGCTGCGCTACGAATAACGGTGAGATCTCGAATGCATCTTTGGGAGACTGCAAATGTTGACTGATCTTCGCCTGCGTCTTCGTTCGCTGTTTAGAAAAGATACGGTCGAATCCGGTTTGAACGACGAACTGCGTTTCCATTTTGACGAGCAAGTCGAAAAACTCACGGCCTCTGGCGTTCCGCTTGACGAAGCGCGACGCCGTGCACGCCTTGCTATCGGCACGCGCGACCAAATCCACGAAGAGTTTCGCGACGCGAGCGGCGTTCGCTTTCTCGAAATACTCATGCAAGACCTGCACTTCGCATTTCGGATGTTGCGCAAATCTCCCGGCTTCACCGCCGTCGCAATACTTACTCTCGCGCTCGGCATCGGTGCAAACACCGCCATCTTCAGCGTTCTCGATGCGGTCGTGTTGCGCCCGTTGCCATTTCCCTCTCCGAGCCGCCTCGTTCATCTGACCGGAAAATTCTCTATGGGCGACCAAGCTGGTATTTCGCCGCCGGACTACGTCGACTATCGCGCGGCGAACCACACGTTCGAACAGCTGGCTGTACTTAACTATGAACCGGGTATTTCAAATCTGGCAGGACAAGGAAAGCCCGAACAGGTTACGGATTCCTTGGCGTCGTGGAATCTTTTCGACGCGCTGGCCATTGCGCCAGCGGTGGGCCGCAACTTCGTACCCTCTGACGAGCAATCGACGACTCCTCAGGTAGCTATTCTCGGCAACTCCATCTGGCGCAGCCATTTTGCCGCTGACCCGAAAATCATCGGCAAGTCCATCGTCCTCGACGGCCGCACCCTAACGGTGGTCGGCGTGCTTTCGTCCGACCCGTCGATACTCAACAAGGCGCAGATATGGATGCCGCTGCCCCTGCTGAACAAGGGCATGAACGTCCGCGTCGCGCACTTTCTGGTTGGCGTGGGTAAACTGAAGTCCGGCGTGTCCCTTGAGCAGGCTCAGGCGGATCTGGACTCCGATGCCGCTGTGATTGACGCGAAATTCCCCGACACAAACAAAGGCTGGGGGCTCAAAATCCGTTCGCTGTCGACCGTGCTAATCGGCCCGGTGCAAACGCAAATCTATTTGATCTTCGGCGCTGTCGGACTTTTGCTGGTGATCGCGTGCGCCAACGTCGCAAATCTCCTTTTCGCACGCGGCGAAGCACGGCACCGCGAATTGGCGGTGCGCAGCGCGCTGGGAGCTTCGCGCAAGCGCATCGTGCAGCAAATGCTGACAGAGAGTATCGTGCTAGCGTGCACAGGCGGCGCAGTCGGACTGTTAGCAGCCGTTTGGGGCGTCACTGTGCTGCGTGCGCTGGCTCCTCCCGATTTACCTCGCCTGAATGAAATCTACGTCAGCGGGACGGTTCTCGCATTTACCGCTGGGATTTCCGTACTCACGGCAGTTCTCTTCGGACTTGCGCCGGCTTTGCGTTCTTCGCGCACGCATTTCGGTGATGCCCTGAAGCAGGCAGGCCGCGGCATGCAAGCCGGCCGCAAAACTCTCGCGGGCGCCCTGGTGGTCGGCCAAATCGCGATTTCGCTGGGACTCTTGGTCGGGGGCGGACTGCTGCTCGAAAGCTTTTGGCGCCTGATTCACGTCAACCCTGGATTTCAGCCGCGCAATGTCGTCACCGCCAAGCTCGACCTGCCCCGCTCGATCTATAACACCTCCGCGAAGATCGGCGCATTTATGCAGCAGTTCGAGGAACGCGCGGCGGCGCTCCCGGGCGTGCAGGCGGCGGGTGCGGTTTCGGAGTTGCCGCTCAGCGGCGAACTTGGCGATGATCTGTTTCACATCGACGGGCACGTTTACGGTCCCAGTCAATTCGAGGACGCCGAAATCCGGCAGACCACTCCCGGCTATTTGAAAGCCATGGGCATTCCGCTTGTTTCCGGCCGCTGGATTCAATGGAGCGACACTGCGGGCACTCCGCTCGTCATCGTTGTCGACCAGGCGTTCGTGAAGCGGTATCTGCCCAACGAAAATCCTCTTGGAAAACGGCTCTTCTTTCTGGCGCCCGGATCTGGCTCTGCGTTTACCGTAGCAACCACTATTGTCGGAGTGGTTGGAAACGTGAGTCACGACAGTCTCGACGCTCCGCAGCGCCCCGAAATGTACACCCCTGCCTCGCAACAGTTAGTCGATCAAATGGACGTCGTCGTCCGCAGCGCTGCGAGCCCGGGCGCCACCGCCAAGGGTTTACAGGATATGTTGTATAAGCTCGATAAGAATCAAGCGTTGTCCTCCCTCCGAACCATGCAGGACGTGATTGCGCAATCCACTTCGCAGCCGCGGTTCTCCTCCCTGCTCGTGGCGATTTTCGCGGCGCTAGCGCTCGGACTGGCAGCCGTCGGCCTGTATGGCGTGATCGCTTACTCCGTGAGCCAACGCACGAACGAAATTGGCATTCGCATGGCCCTGGGTGCCTCTCCCAAAAACGTTTTGCAGATGGTGCTCAGAGGCGGAATGAAACTGTCCGTGATCGGTTTAGCGCTCGGTATGATTTTGGCCCTGAGCCTCGGCCGATACCTGCAAAGTTTGCTGTTTGAAGTGCGCGCCACGGACGCGCTCACGCTGGTGGGAGTCTCCGTTTTGCTGCTTGCCGTCACCTTCATTGCTTGCTATGTGCCGGCGCGGCGCGCGATGAAAGTGGATCCAATTGTGGCACTGCGCTACGAATGACCATGCGAATTTTGCCGCCATCGTTCGGAGGTTCTCATGTTCGATGATTTTCGCTTGCGGATGCGGTCTCTATTCAAGAAACACGCAGTCGACTCTGAGGTGAGCGACGAGCTGCGCTTCCATTTCGATCAGCAAGTCGAGAAGCTTATCGCCTCCGGCGTTCCGCTTGACGAAGCTCGCCGCCGCGCCCGGCTTGCTCTCGGCACACAAGACGAAATCCACGAACAATTCCGCGACGCGAGCGGCGTCCGCTTCGTCGAGAGTCTGCTGCAAGATATTCGCTTCGCGTTCCGCATGTTGCGCAAGTCTCCCGGCTTTACGGCTGTAGCCGTCCTCACCCTCGCCCTCGGCATCGGCGCCAACACCGCCATCTTCAGCGTCCTCGAAGCACAAATCTGGAAGTCGCTGCCCTTTCCCGACTCGAAGCATCTTCTCTTCGTCGGAAGGACGGATGCGAAGCACCCCGATCGCACGTTCATGATGTCCGCTGCGGATTATCAGGACTGGCTCGCCGCGGCGCAAAATACTTTTGCGAGTATCTGCGCGTTCCAGGGCTCCGACTATTACAACACTCCGGGAACGGAAACTGCCGAGATGGTCAGGGCGCGTCCCGTTTCAGCCAGTTTCTTCGAGACCCTGCGCATGCCGCCCGCGATTGGCCGCGCGTTTCTGCCGGATGAACAGCAGGAAGGCCGGGACCATGAAGTGATTCTGAGTGACGCATACTGGCAGCGCCGCTACGCTTCGAATCCCAAGATAATCGGACAATCGCTCGTGCTCGACGGCGCGCCTTACATAGTGGTTGGCGTTGCGCCGGCAGGATTGCGCTTCGAATTCTACGGCGACCCCGATATGTACGTTCCGCTCTCCCACAAGAACAGTGCGGGCCGCGATGGCTCGGGACTGACGATTGTCGCGAGAGAGAAGCCCGGCGTGGCTCTTTCACTCGCTCAGGCGCAGATGGACGTGATTGCGAAACAGCTCGCAAGCCAGCATCCGCAGGAGAATTCCAATCGCGGTATCAAGCTGCAGACTCTGCAGGAGGCCTTCGACGGTCCGCATCAAGGACTATTTTTCTTCGCGGGGGCTGCGGCGCTCGTCCTGCTGGTCGCATGCGCGAACATCGCCAGTCTTTTGCTGGCCCGAGGACTCGCTCGCCGGCACGAATTTGCGATTCGCTCCGCACTTGGCGCTCGCCGAAGCACGTTGCTCAGGCAACTGCTAATCGAAGGCGCTCTCCTCGGAGTCATTGGCGGCGCGTTCGGTGTGCTCGTTGCCTTTTGGAGTGCAGGCACGCTGAATTCACTGTTGCCTTCCGATTTTGTATCGCGCAAAGTCGCACCGCAGCTCGATTTGCGCGTCCTCTTATTCGCCGTCGCGATTTCGCTGGCTGCCTCGATTTCTGCGGCGCTTGCGCCGGGGCTCTTCGCGTCGCGCGTGAACTTAACGGACGCGCTCCAGAGCGCGCGCGGCTTATCCGGTCCGCCGGCGAATCGTCGATTGCGCAGCATCTTGGTGATCGCCGAAGTCACGCTGGCCGTCGCTCTACTCTTTGGCGCGGGGCTCTTCCTCAACAGTTTTGTTCGTCAGGTGAGGGCGCCGCTCGGTTTTGATCCGCACAACCTGCTCTCTCTCGGCCTCACTTTCTCCGACAAACACTATGCGCAGCCCCAAAATCTGTGGCTCGCCGAGCAGCAGATTCTCGAGCGCGTTCGCGCTGTGCCGGGAGTCAAGGACGCAATGTTTGCCTCGCAAATTCCGCTTGCCAGCGGCATCGACGTGCAATTCAACATCGCCGGGCAGCCGGTTCTGCCCGTTGATGAAAGGCCTAGTGGGCTTTTCAGCAGCGTCACGTTCAACTATTTTCATCTCTTCAAAATCCCGCTTCTTGCAGGCCGCGAATTCGATGCCAATGACACAGCGAGCGCGCCCATCGCCGCCGTTGTCGACGAAACTTTCGCAACTGACTATTTTGCAGGCAAGAATCCCATCGGCTCGGCGCTGGATATTTTTGCTCCCTCGACTCTGAACAACCGCTTGCAGGTGCGCATCGTCGGAATCGTTCAAAACGCTCACGTGTTTGGCCCCAACGAAGTTCCATTCGATTTCATTTATGTTTCCGCCGCTCAGGTGCCGATCACTTCTGTGAACGACAGCGTCTTTCTCGTTGCGTCCACGGAAATGCGCGGGAGCGCGGTGCTGGATTCCATTCGCCACCAGATTTCGCAGGTCGGCCGCAACATTCCCGTTACGCACATTGCCACCATGGATGAGCGCGTGGACGAATCATTGAAAGACGCGCGCGGCAACATGATTCTGATCGGTATTTTTGCGGGCCTTGCAGCGGCGCTGGTCGCTGTTGGAATTTTTGGCGCTATCGCCTATTTCGTCGAGCAGCGTACCCGCGAATTCGGCATTCGCCTCGCGCTCGGCGCTACGCCCGGCGGAATCTTACTGTCGGCCCTGAAGCATTCCGCGAGGCTCGGATTGGCCGGAATTGGTTGCGGTGTCGCGTTGTCGCTTGCGCTCGGGCGGCTGCTTGGCAGCGCCCTGTATCTCGTGCCGCACAAGCACGACGGCTTGCTGTACGGCGTAAGTATGTTCGATCCGCTTACGCTGATTGCGGCGTGCGTGTTGCTCGCGGGAGTGCTCTTCGCTGCGAGCTGGGTCCCTGCGCGGCGGGCGATGAAAGTGGATCCGATGATCGCGCTGCGCTACGAGTGACCATGGCGATTTCACTGGCACCTTTTGGAGACTGCAAATGTTGACTGACCTTCGATTGCGTGTTCGTTCTCTTTTCAAGAAGAATGTCGTCGAAACAGGCCTGAACGACGAACTTCGTTTCCACTTCGACCAGCAAGTCGAAAAACTCACAGCGTCCGGCGTTCCGCTCGATGACGCGCGCCGCCGCGCGCGTCTCGCGATCGGCACGCCCGGCCAAATCCGCGAAGAATTTCGCGATGCCAGCGGTGTCCGCTTTTTTGAAACTGTGCTGCAAGACATTCGCTTCGCGTTTCGCATGTTGCGCAAGTCTCCGGGCTTTACCGCCGTCGTCGTGCTCACTCTCGCCCTCGGCATCGGTGCAAGCACCGCCGTTTTCAGCTTGGTGGACGCCGTCCTGCTGAAACCTTTGCCCTATCCGCATGCCGAGCGAATCGTCTTTCCTTGGCGTTTGCCAAAGCGCGGACTGAATCTTGGATTTGACGTGTACCCCTGGGGCCGTCTCGATTTTTTGTTTTTCTCGCAGCAATCGAAAACGTTTGAAGCCGTCGGCGCTTTCTTGAGTGATTCATTCAATCTGACGGGTTCAGGTGAGCCGCAACGCCTGAATGGCCTGCGCGTTTCGGCGGGATTTTTTCCTTCGCTCGGCGTATCGCCTGCTCTGGGTCGCACCTTCACCGACCAGGAAGATCATCCGGGCAACGAACACGAAGTAATTCTCGGCAATGCGCTGTGGCGGCAAAGGTTCGCGTCCAATCCCGGCATTTTGGCCCACACCGTCGATCTGAACGGAGTTCCGTACACCGTGATCGGCGTCATGCCGCCCGGATTTGTTTTTCCACATGCTAATGAAATGCCGGACGTGTTCACCTTCGCGCCGCAAACTCAATTGTGGGTTCCGCTGGCACTGAATCGCGGTCCGGCCATTCCGTATGAGTCAGACGAACTTGCCATCGTCGGCCGCATCAAACCCGGCGTGACAATCGCTCAAGCGCAAGCGGACATGGACGTCATGGGAAAGCGCCTGGAAAGCGGAAGGCGCAATGGCCAAGGATGGTTTAGCTCCAGGGTCACGCCGCTCACGCGCCAGTCCGCGGGAGATACGCGTCAGCCACTGTTGCTGATTCTCGCGGCCGTCGGAGTCGTTCTGCTGATTGCATGCTCCAACGTTGCGAGTCTGCTTCTCACGCGTTCGCTCAATCGTAAACGCGAATTCACTGTGCGCGCGGCTCTTGGCGCGGGCGCATCGCGTCTGATGCGGCAATCGCTGACGGAAAGCATTGTGTTGGCCGGCGTTGGCGGCATCGTCGGAGTCTTGCTCGCTGAACTCGTCGTTTACTTGGTGAAGATTTTCGGTCCGTCCAGCATCCCTCGTCTCAGCGAAGCCGGCCTCGACGTTCGCGTTTTGCTCTTCGTTTTTGGCGTCACTTTCTTCACCGGAGTTCTTTTCGGTTTGGCTCCGGCGCTCAGCACCGCGCGTGAAAATCTTGTGGAGTCGCTCAAAGAAGGCAGCCAGCGAGCGGGGTCCAATCTCTCAACGCAGAAAACGCGTAACGCATTTCTCGTTTCTCAAATTGCCCTCGCGCTTGTCTTGGTTGTTGCCGCGGGACTTCTGACGCGCACGCTTTATCATTTGCTCGCTGTGAATCCCGGCTTTCGCGCAGAGCATTCTCTTACGTTCGAACTCTCTTTGCCTGCCGCAAAATATTCCGACCAAACGCACATCGTATCGTTCTACCAACAAGCACTCGGCAAACTTCGCTCAATTCCAGGTGTCCAGGCAGCCGGAGTTACGGAATTAGTTCCGCTCGGTGGTGCCACAGAGTCCACGGGAATTCGTTTCTCCAACAACAAGCAAGCCATGTCTTCGAATCCCGCCATGGCGAATTACACGATGGTTTCTCCGGGATACTTCGCTGCAGTGGGAACGCCGATTCTGCGCGGCCGGCCATTTCTTGAATCCGACTCGGCAAATTCCCAGCCTGTCGCAATCATCAGCGATGCGATGGCCAAGAAATATTTTGCCGGTCAGGATCCAGTCGGAAAACAAGTCGCGCCGGGCGGCGCTGTGTTTCCGCTCGCCACGATTGTCGGCGTCGTGCCGGACGTAAAGCGTGTTTCGATTCGCGAATTGCCGCCGCCGGAAATGTACGTGCCGTACACACAAAAAGTGTGGCCGTCGTTGCTCACGATGGACGTGGTCTTGCGCACGACGCAGGATCCCGCGTCCACTACCGCGAGTGCGCGCGAAGCGATTCACTCCGTCGATGCTGATTTGCCAGTCGCGAACGTAAGAACACTCGCAACTATCGTCTCAACGTCGATGACCGAGCCGCTGTTCTCGGCGCTGCTCCTCGCTGCATTTGGCGCGCTGGCGCTGGTGCTGGCCACGATTGGAATGTACGGCGTTATTTCCTACAGTGTCGCGCAACGCACACAGGAGATCGGCATTCGCATGGTGCTGGGCGCGCGGCCGCGCAGCGTATTCCAAATGGTGCTTGGCCAGGGCACGCGGCTGGCTATTCTGGGGATCGCGATTGGTTTGGTAGCGGCGCTGGCCGTCACGCGAGTGATGAACAGTTTCCTATACGGCGTAGGCGCGACGGATCCACTGACGTTCGCTGCTGTCTCGTTGCTGCTACTGGCCGTTGCGCTGCTGGCCTGCTACATTCCGGCGCGGCGCGCGATGAAGGTTCATCCGATGGTTGCGCTGCGACACGAGTGACCATGCGAATCGCGCTGCCATTGTTCGGAGGCTCTCATGTTCGATGATCTTCGTTTGCGTCTCCGTTCGCTTTTCAAAAAACACATGGCCGAGTCTGACTTGAACGACGAACTGCGCTTCCACCTCGATCAGCAAGTCCAAAAACTCACTGCGGCTGGCGTTCCACCCGAAGAAGCACGTCGCCGCGCGCGCCTTGCCATCGGCACGCACGACCAAATCAACGAGGAATTCCGCGACGCGAGCGGCGTCCGCTTTTTTGAAACTTTGCTGCAAGACATTCGCTTCGCGTTTCGCATGTTGCGAAAGTCTCCTGGCTTCACCGCCGTCGCCGTCCTCACTCTCGCCCTCGGCATCGGCGCCAACACCGCAATTTTCAGCCTGCTCGACGGACTCGTTTTGCGTGATTTGCCTGTGCCTCATCCCGAGCAGCTTGTCCGCGTCGACGCGTACGCGCCGGGCGATTCAGTCGGCGGGCTATCGCTCCCAATGTTC
>Ga0126373_10001739_pt1 | contig 15646 bp, 14 predicted proteins | sample PanSoiMetPlot_11_FD_92545 | JGI IMG/M metagenome (GOLD analysis project Ga0126373, IMG submission 92545) | Tropical forest soil microbial communities from Panama - MetaG Plot_11 | ecosystem: Environmental > Terrestrial > Soil > Tropical forest > Bulk soil | place: Panama | collected 2016-02-17 | reverse complement strand
CGGAGGTTGCTTAATCCCAGCGGCGATCCAAATCCAAAATTTATGAACCTTCTCGACGGAGCGTCCAAGTGGCGTGCGCCAACCCTGATCCTTCATGGCGAACAAGACAAACTGATACCCGTGAACCAAGCGCTCTCGCTACGGGATCGGCTGAAGGCCGCAGGCACTCCCTATCGCCTGGTGCTCTATCCGGATCAAGGCCATTTTCTACCGAGGGCGAGCATCAGAGAACAAACCGTGAATTTCCTCAAAGAGACCACTCCTGCAGCATGTCCCGTCAACGGTTAGATACTCAAAACGCCTAAAAAGAATCAGACATTTTTGCGGCTGATTTCTTTCAGCAGCTTCTCCCACCGTTCAAGGTCTTTCTCGTACTTTTCCGTAGCTATTCCGTGGTCCGGGCGCCAGCGCTTGAAGCCCAGGTTCTTTGTCGCGCTGCCGTATTCATATTTTTCCAGCACCGCTTGGCCTTCGGGGCCCAAAAGATAGTCCGCCAGAAGCAGCGCGGCATGAGGATGCGGCGGCTGGGCTGCGATGGCGGCCCCACCGACATTGGTGGGAACGATGTCCATCGGCACCCATTCTACCGGCGCGCCTTTGGCGATGGCATTCAGCGTGTGATTGCGAAAAATAGCAGGAGAGGCAAGCACTTCACCTGAGGCGATCAGATCGAGAAGCGCCGGCGGGATAATCGTGTGGAGCGCGATCTCTTGCGCCTTCAGCTTTTTAACCAACTCCATGCCTCTGGTTCTGATAATGGCGCCAATGACTTTGTAACTTGGATCGCTGACGGATACTCCCATGCGACCTTTGAGTTCCGGGTGCAGCAACCCTTCGTAATTCTTCGGTATCGCGCTCTTGGATAGCAGTTTTTTATTGTATGCAAAGCCGATGTAGGACTCCCGAGCGATGGCCCAAAAGTATAACCCGCGCTCGCTTTTCTGCTTTGCGTCTTCGGGGTACAAAGCAAAATACGGCGAGTAATAGGGGCGCAGCAGAAACCCGTCGCGCATAAAGAGAAGATTGCCTTCGGTGGTCTCCACCGTGTCGACGATGTACCTTTTGGCTTTTGATTCCTCCATCATGCGCGTCGTCATTTCGGAGCCGGAGACGCGATAGGCCTCGACCCTCACGCCGGGATATTTGGCCTCGAACGCTTTTGTCATCCCTTTGTAAGAGTCGCCGGCGAGGGAAGTGTACCATACGACCTTACCTTCCGTTTTTGCTCCAGCGTAGAGGATTTGTTCCCAGTCGGCGCCGTTGTAGGTAACCAGGTCCGCGATAGCCATCGGCTTGCGGCTTTGAACCCAGCCCTCCGAAGGCGCCAGTAACAGCAGCCACAGCCCAACAACCGAAACCTTCATCCTCATAATTCACCTCTGGGTGATTTCCTTCACCAGTTTCTCCCATTTTGCGTCTTGTTTCTCATACTCTTCGACGGACAAACCGGCCTCGGGATACCAGCGCTTAAAACCGTAGTCGGTGTAAGGCTGACCGTATTGAAATTTTTCCAGCACTTTCTGGCCGTGCCAAGCAGGAAATCGATCAGCAACAAAGCGCCGTGGGGGTGCGGTGGTTGCGCGGCTAGAGCGACGGCACCGCTGTTGGTAAAGGCGATTTCCATTGGTAGCCAACCCACCGGAGACCCTCTATCTATCGAAACCAAAGCGTGGTTTCGATAGATATGAAACGAAGCTCCAATCTCCCCGGACGCAATCAGGTCAACGAGCGCCGCGCTGCTTACGGTGTAGACCTTAATTTCCTGCGCCTTGAGTTTTCTGACGAAACCTTCGCCTTTGATTTTCACCATGGCGCCGATGGCTTTATTGGCGCTTTCTCCAAAGGCAATTCCCAATTTGCCTCTCAACTCAGGATGCAACAGCCCGTCAAAGCCCTTGGGAACCGCCGCCGTCGAGAGCTGGCTCTTATTGTAGCCAAACCCGTTGTAGGACTCGCGATCGACTGTCCAAAAGGCGAGGCCTTTGTCGGTCTTTTCCTTCGCAGCATCGGGGTATCTGGCAAGCTGGGGCGAAAAATAGGCGCGCAGAAAGTTATTTGCTCGAGACATCATCAAGTGTTCACGAGTTGTCTCCAAGACATCGAATCCCGCGCGCCGCGCCTTGGCTTCCTCCCCTATCCTGACCACTAGATCCGTTCCACCAGCGCGATAGGCTTATAATCTGACTCCCGGATATTTGGTCTCAAAGGCCCGCGCGACAGCTTTATAAGAATCGCCCGCCAGCGACGTATACCAGGCGATCGCGCCTTCAGTCTTTGCCCCCGTGTTCAGCAACTGATCGCGGTCAGGGCCGCCGTAAGTTGCTAACTCAGCGATGCTAGTAGGCTTGCGCGCCTGCGAAGCTGCCTCGATTGGTAAGAGGAGAAAGGACAGGACGGCTAAACCAAAAACAATTAAACCGTCCTGAAGATTCGAAAAACGGAGCAATGGACTTATACGCTCTTCACCTCCGTCACAGTGCTCCCCCACGATTCAACTTCTCCCGGCGCTGGTCTATCTGTTCGCTTCCTCGATGTATTTGCGCAGGAAATTTACGACTTCAGGCGATACCTGTGAGGCTTGTTTGAACAACCGTTCGCCGGCTTCGCCAACTTCCAGGCGCGGTTGAAAACGCATGGTGCCGATGGCCTCTTGAATGAAGTCCTGATCTTTCGACAGAGAATCGAAAGCTTTTCTCAGAATCGCGATCGCTTCGGGAGGTGATTTTGGCGGCATGAGAACCATTCGCGTCATGTTGGTGCTGGACATATTTGCCGCTTTGAGCGCTTCATACTTGATGCCTGACGGTAGCTTTCCGAAGATTTCTTTGTAGTAATAGGTAAATGGTGGCAATTCCGGCACATCGCGGCTCACCAGAACTTCACCGCTCGGCGCAATAAGATCCGTGTAATAAACCGGCATCACCATGCCGGTTTTCACCATCTGGGGCTCAACCTGAGTCCGATAACTCGGAAGGGTTTCATCATGATACTGCGCCTCGTTGCGCTGTACGGCGAGGCGCGCGTCGGAACTATTGTTGTACCCGGTGACATAGCCGTATTTCAGTCCGAGTAAATCAAAGGACAGGCGGAACCGCACGTCCTTCGAGCTGCTGACACCCAATCCCGCGGCGCGAAACTTTTGTGCCTTGACGAAATCCGCGGGCTTTTTGATGCCAGGTGGCACGTCGGCCCTGATGTACGAGACGGTGACACCATGCACGCCTGTGATGAAGCCGAACTTGGCGATGTCCACGCGTAGGGCCGGATCTTTGATCTGATGCTGGAATAAACTGCCGGTGAAATAGGCGGCGGTGTAGCCGTCGGGTTTCGCGACTTCGCCGAGATAATTCACCGCAGTAAGCCCGCCGCCGCCGCCCATATTTTGAATCGTTACCGATGGATTCCCGGGAATATGTCGAGAAAGATGTCGGGCAAAAATTCTGCTTTCGATATCCGTCGGGCCGCCGGCGGCGAAATTTATGACGAAGTTCAAAGTTTTGCCCTGATAAAAGGGCGGCCGCTCCGCCGCGAAGCTTTCGCAAGTTGCTACTGCGACCGCACAGCAGCCAACGATCCAAGCCAACCGGCACAGGCTGTGTGTTACCACTGGCTGCTCCTTCCAAGCGGTTTGATTAAAGGCCGAAAATCTTGCGAAACTCGCGCGCGTAATCGTCCATTTCCCAGTACACTTCTTTCGGAACCGCTTTAAGCTTAAGTTTGCTCTGGTCCATTTTCGCTGCGAATGGTTTGATATCGCTGCGCGCCGGGATGCGGCGCATTTCACGGACCATTTCCTGCCCTTTTTTGGAGGTCGCAAAGTTGATGAGTAGTTTGGCGGCGTTGGGATTTGTGGCTTTGGCGCTCAGGGCCATGCCACTGATGGTCACAATAATCGGATCAAAGGTATCCACCCACTCCACCGGAGCGCCATCCCGTTTCATGCGTTCAATGCGAAAACTGTAGGCCCAGGCCAGCGCGGTTTCTCCCGCGCCTACAAGCTGGGCGGTGAGACCGTGGCCGCGCCGCCATTTGGGCTCCTGGCGCGCAAGACGTTGCATGTACTGCACGGCCTTCTCTTTTCCCCAAACGGTCACCAAAGTCCCGAACCAATCGTAGTCGGTGGAGTCCATAAGGATTTGTCCCTTCCACTTTGGCTCGAGCAAATCGGAGTAGTTTTTCGGCGCATCCTTGGCGGCGACCATCTTAGTGTTGTACGCGAGGATGAGATTGTTGACGAAAATGCCGATCCAATACCCATGAGGATCTTTGAATTGATCCATAAAGGCATCGCGTTCCGGCGCGAAATACGGAGCGACCATCTTTCGTTCGCTCAACTCGGAGATCGAACTGGTAGAGATTGCGTCGAAATACCACTTCCCGGCGCGCGTCTCGGTCAAAACCCGATTCATCAGCTGTTCTTCGCCGGCGCGGACGAGGTCCGGCTTGATGAACGGGTATTCTTGCAGAAAGGCATCTAGCAGTGGCTTCGACGTGTCAATCGCCATCGAGGTATACCAGACGAGCTTGCCTTCCTTCTTGGCGCCCTCAATAAGCGCCGACTGCGAGGTTGTCTGAGCGTGAGCGGCTGTAATGATGGAAGCACTAAAGAGAGTGAGTGAAGCGAGGATATGATAAGGAAATTTCATGCAAATCCTCCATGCCGTGAGTCGGCCGAGGATGGAAGATAGAGGATCGAGGGTTGCAATTCTCAATCTTCGATCCTCTATCCTCGGTTTTCTGCGCTACGCCCGCGGATAGAGCGCGTCCATCATCAGACGTTTATGCTGCGCCGGCGTACCTAAGTACTGATACAAGGTGTGCGCTAGCACGCTATGGGCCATCAACGGATTGCCATAGTCCGTGCCTGGCCCGGCCCAGACCATATGCGCGAAGTTACAGGACTGATAGTAGCCGTCGCTCGCCACGGCCTTCGCTTCATGGACGCTGCCTTTGGCCGGCATGCCGTTGTCGAGTTTCCACAACGCTTCATAGGTCGCCCAACGCGCCTGGTCGAGGGCGATGGAGAGATCCACGCAGTGATCTTGCACGCGCTGGAAGCGGCCGATGGGTTGGCCGAAAACCACACGTTGGCGCGTGTATTCGTTGGTGAATTCGAAAATTTCCTGACAGGCACCTACCTGATAGGCGCAAAGTATCGGAAGTGCTTTCTCCAAGGCTTTGTCGATGATCTGCCATCCCGATCCGGCGCTGATGACGTTTCCAGCCGGCACTTTCACCTTATCGAGCTTTATTTCAGCGATTGCGACCGTAAATCCAGCGTGGATAGCCGAGACGGAAACGCCTGAGCTATTCCGATCCAGTAGGACGAGAGCGATTTGACCGTTGTCAGTTCGCGCCGTGCAGATGTAACTGGTCGCCGCCCGGGCGTCGAAAACAAATTTCTTGCTGCCTTCGATAACAAAGTCGTTGCCGGATTTTGTAAGCTTGCATTCCACCGTTTCGGGCCCGAAGTGCGCGCCCTTATCGGTTAGTGCCGGCACGGCGATCAATTTTCCCTGGCAAATTTCCGGCAGCCAAGATTTTTTCTGCGCCTCCGAGCCGCCTTCAAAGATGATCTGCGCGCCGAGAACGCCGCAGGAAAACAACGGTCCAGGAACTGGCCCCCGCCCAAGCTCTTCAAAAACAACCGCGCAGTCGGTGAAGGAAACTTCTGCGCCACCGAACTGCTCGGGAATTAACATCCCTAACCATCCCAGCTCGGCTGCTTTCTTGTAGATTTCAGGCTGAAACGTTTCCTTGTCGCGGTACCAGACGGTCATCTTATGCGACGGCACCTCCGCTTTCACAAAGTCCGCGGCTACCTTCTTGAACATCTCTTGGGTTTCGTTGAGTCTGAAGTCCATATCGAATCTCCTGTAAGCTAGCCTACGTTTTGAACGGCTTGAACTGCTTGAACAGTTGGAATGAAACGTCGAGCAGGTTCCAGCAGTTCAAGCCGTTCAAATCGTTCAAGCGGTTTCCGGACACCCTTTTCATGAGTGCTAGTCCGTCTCCGGCGCTTTTTCCTGGGTCGGACGGCCCAAGCCCAAACGGCGCGCAAAAATCAGCCGATCGGTATCCAACGTGCCGCCACCGTGCAACTGGCCGGGTCCGCTGCGCACGCAGTATTCGAAGTCTACGACCTCGTGTACGGAAAGATCTTGGACGAGAGCGTCACAGCCCAGGATCTGCTGCAGTCGCTCGGCGTTTCTAACCCGAGTCATGCGCTGGAAATATCTTTGCTGCACGCCGCCATAAGGATGAGGTATCTTCGCGAAGCGGTGCCAGAAGTTACGCTGATTGAATCGTCTGAGCGTGTTGAGCTCGATCATGATGTCGGCAATGACATCGCGGACCTTATCATCCTCGATGAGCGGTTTTCCGCCGATAGAGTTTTTCTGACAATACTCCACGACCCGCTCGACCACTGGATCTACGCCGATCTTGCCGTCGCCGCCATGCTCGAGTTCCATGTGGGTGTTGGCAACTTTCCAGCCATTGTTTTCGCCGCCGATCAGATACTTCTCCGGAACCCGCACATTGTCGAAGAAGACGGCGTTCTTGATGCCCATCATCAAGTACATGTGCTGGATCGTGATGCCGGGTAGTTTCGCCGGAATGTGCAGCCAACCCAAATTTTCATGCCGTTTACCCTGAGGGTTAGTGCACACGAGAGTCCAGAGATAGTCTGGCGGTAGGTGGTGACCGACCATCACTTTTTGCCCGTTGACGATGTAGTCGTCGCCATCGCGAATCGCTTTTGTCTGGCAATTCGCAACGTCGCTGCCGCCGTGAGGTTCGGTCAAAACCTGCCAGACACAGATTTCCGCGCGCGTGATGGCGGGTAAGAATTCGCGCTTCTGCTCTTCCGTTCCCCACCGAATGAGCACCGGCGCGACAATGCGCGCCAGTGTGTAGAAGACGTGCGACAGGTTCAGTCCGTACTTAAAAAGTTCGGTTTCCAGCACCATTTGATGATCTACCGTTAGCCCTGCTCCACCGTATTCTTTCGGATAGATTGGGAAGAGCCAGCCCTTGGCGCCTAATTTTTCGGCGAGGCCGCGGCGGAACTTGTATTCCTCATCATTCTCTCGCGTCGACCACGAAGCTGACCATCGGAGATGTTCGGCGCCGCGCATCTGTTCCGCTAGCCAGGCACTGACTTCTTTTCGGAATTCCACTACGTGGGTTGGATCAGCTGAGACGGTAAAGTCCATAACAATCTCCTTTGCTTCGCAGTCCCGTGTCTTAACTCTGGGGTTTGGAGTTAACCCAAAACACGAGACCCTAGACGCTAGACTATTTCATATCACTCCGCTCGCCCGCAGTTCCTTAATAGCCTCACGGTCATAGCCCAATCGTTCCAGGATTTCTTCCGTATTTTCCCCAAGCAGCGGCGCGGGTCTGAAGAACTGCGCCGGCGTGTCGGAGAGATTGATCGGACTGCCGATCAAATTGCTCGCACCCATTTTGGGATGACGAATCTGTTTGGGAATACCCATGTGCTTGACCTGCGGATCGTCGAATACTTCCGGGATGGTATTGATGGGAGCGTTAGGAATTCCGTTGGCGTCTAGCCTCGGCAGCCAATATTCACGGCGTTGCTTGCTGAATGTTTCCTGGAGAATCTTCACGATCTCCCAGTGTCGATCACTGCGATCCTTCCGGGTCGCAAAACGCGCATCTTCGAGCATGTCCATTCGCTCTGCCGCTTTGAGCAAGCCTTCCCAGGCTTTTTGGTGGGCCGAAAGATGAATCACCAGCGGCTTTGCATCGGCGCACACAAAGCAAAAAATACGGCCCCGCGGAAAATTGTCCCGCGAAACTGCCTCGCCACCGTTCAAATAGTCGGCGACGTGGGACTCAATAAACGCCAGGCTGACTTGAAGCAACGAAACATCGACGAACTGGCCCCGCCCGGTTTTTTGCCGCGCCAGCAGTGCCGCCATAATACCGTGGGCCGCGAAGATGCCTGAGGAATGATCCGTGATGGAAAACCCCGCGACCTTGGGATTATCAAAGTCTGTGACCAAACTCAGCATCCCGCTCAATGCTTGACCGATGGTATCGAAGCCGGGCTTATCTCGATACGGACCGCTTTGGCCGTAACCGGAGATCGAGCAATGAATCAATTTAGAATTGAGCTTCGCCAGCTCTTCATAATCAAGACCGAGGCGCTTTCTCGTTGCCGGCCGAAAATTTTCAAGCAAGATATCCGCCGTCGTCAAAAGCTTCAATAGGATCTCTCGACCCTTTTTCTCGCGCAGATTGAGTGTGACGCTTTTCTTGTTTCGATTCAGGACACGGAAGCTCGGGCCGTAACCTTCATATTGGGGATTGCGACCGCGGTGTGCATCACCGCCGTCGGGCAATTCGATTTTGATAACCTCGCAACCTAGGTCGCCGAGCAGGCTGCCCGCATACGGCCCGGCCACGTGCCCGCTTACATCGATAGCGACGGTTCCTTCGAGCGCTCCAGAGATCATGCTAGAAAATCCATTTATCGCAATCAAAAAATGTTGTCCACTACAAGCCCGCTTCCCGCGTCGCGTTTGATCTAATCGATCCTCTGAACAACTCCGCGCCGTTTCATTCTATTTTTGTTGCTGTTTTTTCAATTGCTCCAACTGCTGTTCCATCTGCTGCTCCTGGCGATCGATGTCGGCTTCTTGAGTATCGAGCTGACGTTGTTCGCGTGTTATTTCTTGCTGTTTTTCGGTCTCACGCTCCATGCCAATAAAAGGGGCCAAGCAACCGCAAAGGGACAGCCAGAAGAGAGTCCCTAGAGTCATTAAGGCAATGGATTTCATTTTTATTCTCCTTTCCGGAGACATTTGTCTGTCGAGAAAGTTCGAGACATCGCGCTCGCCGGCGAATATTAATTGCCTTACTCCGAAGCAAGCTGATTGTCTATGGCCGCAGCGTTCATAAGCGACGCTTCAAATCACCGTCTCATCATTGACGATCTCAAACTGCGACAATTCATCCGCGGCTCTCCCCACAACAAGACTTGGGTGAGGTTGTTGGCGCACGCGCATTGGCGAACATTTGCCCGTAGTTGGCATGGATATCCATGCGAGTTGCAAAGCCGCTTGGGTTGACACATCACGTCGCTATCATTTACAAGTATTTTCCATCCAAAGTTACCGGCGTTCCCTTCGAGGCATTGATGATCACGAGTTCTTTGAAACTACTGGCTCGGTTACCATTATCTTGGTTTCACCGCGCCGGAGTCGCCGTCGGCTGGCTGATGTATTGGGGGTCGCCGACCTATGCCAAGCGGGTGAAGGAAAATCTCTCCGCCAGCGGGATTTGTTCGAGCGAACGACAATACCGCGCGCTGATCAAGGAAACCGTCCGGGAAACCGGAAAAACGGCGACAGAGTGGGTCAAAGTCCGGTTCGCGTCTGATGCAAACATGAGTTGTTTTATTGCTGCGGCCCGGGGCTGGACTCTAGTAGATAACGCGCATCGTCGCGGCAAAGGGATCATTTTTTTGCTACCCCATTTGGGCTCTTTTCAAGTCGTCATGCGCTACATAGCGCGGCGCATGCCTCTGACTGCTCTATATCGGCTACCGAAGCAGCGATTTCCAAGATCCTTCTACCTTGCAGGAAGCAGAAACGTGGGTCTGTCTCTGGCATATACCGATTTGAGTGGAGTACAAAAAATTTACAAAGCATTGGCGAGAGGTGAAGGAGTTGCGCTCCCGCCTGATCAGGCGCCGAATTCCCGTGGCGGAGTATGGGCTAACTTTTTCGACCGGCCCGCTTACACCATGACGCTTCCCAAAAAGCTGCAACACGCTACGGGAGCCGAACTAATCGCTGCCTACTCCGAGCGGCTAAATGGGGGGAAGGGCTTTCGGTTGGAGTTTCAGTCCGTGGAAGCTGAAAACTTCGACGAGCGCGCTCTCAACCGAATCGTTGAAGATCTTGTGCGCCATTGTCCGGGCCAGTACTTGTGGAGTTATAACCGTTATAAAGTTCCTCGTAAGTCCGAGGTGAAACGCCGGAAGCCACTCCCCTCATACGGGGCTTAGAAGTTCGGTCAACTTCCGCGTATTGTCCATTGCATCAAGTTTTAATACGGCGCTAATCAATTCCTCGGATTGTTTTTCCGCGATTATCGTCTTCACGTTGCTGTGAAATTTGTTCAAGACTTCCTCTTCCGTCAGCGGATTTTCGGGATGGCCTTTAGGAATTGTGGCCGTATGAGTGAAGCGGGTACCGCTTTTTAACTCTACGCTTACCGGACAGTAGGGGCCGGGCTCTGGAATGGATTCGTCCCTGATGACCTTGACCCTGCCCAGGGCCTCTTGAACTTGTGGCTGATTGGCTTTGGCGTCGGTGAAGGTCTCTATTTCCAATTTCCCATCCAGAAAAGCGAGTGCTACCACGTAGTTGATGGCGAACTTGCCGCGCAGGCCGGTTGTGACGTCGGGATGATAGTGACGCTGATAACGAAGTGGCGGAATCCTGACTTCTATGGTTGCAACGTCGGCGAAGTTTATTTTGTGTTCTCGCTTCAACTGAAGCGCTGCATCGGCGGCGAGAAACTGGGGAGCGCTGCATGGGTGGAGCTTGAGACCCAAGCCGGGAGACTCAAGGAAGTAAGGGGTGCTGAGATTAGCTATCATTTTTTCGTAATCGCAGGTGTTCGGACCGAAAAAAGTATCGCAGAAGCCTCTCGGTGCCTCGATGATCGCGGCATCAGCCGTGAAGCCTTGCTGCGCCAGCAACACCGCCTCGACGCTGTTGCGCGCGGCGTTGGCGGCATGAAATGGTTTCACCATGGAGCCTTGCTGGCGGTGAATGCCGCCGGCGGCTGATGCGGCAATACCTAACGCCGCTTTGATTTTATCCGGTTCGAGACGCGCCAGGCTAGCACAGGCGATCGTGGCACCGATGCTGCCCCAGACAGGTGTGGCGTGAAAGCCACGGTCCTGAACATTGGGCGTAGCGGTAGCCATTTTCGTCAGAACTTCGATGCCCAGTACGTATGCCTTGAGCAAATCTCTTCCTGATGAGCCGATGACTTCACCGAGGCTCAGCGCTGCTCCTGTAACCATGCACGTCGGATGGCCCGCGTGAATAAAAGCATCCCAATCATCAAAGTCTATGGCATGGCCAAGGAGTCCATTGGCAAACGCCGCCATGGGGGCGGAGGATTTCAGTCGTGTTCCCCAAATCGATGCTTCCTCGCTGTGACCCATTTTTTGACAGTATTGAAAGGCGATGGATGCTGTATCCGTCGAAACGCCCGCAAGCGCCGCGCCGAACGTATCAAGGATATGTATTTTCGCATTGGCAAGGGTCTTATCGGAAATCGTCGAATAATCTGTCTCAGCAACAAATCGGGCCAATGTGTCGGTGACCGGAGGCGGAGTAGGCATGGGCGTCTTCCTTATGCTTGCAATATTTGTTAACCAATTATCCGAATTAGGCGAGCGAGTCTATCCGTGATAGAAACCAATAGCAGGAAGGCGGAGCGGGGAGCAGGCGGTATGGGATCGTAGGTCAGGTTAGTAGTCAGTGGTCAGCAGGATAAAACCTGCAGAAACTTCAAACAGGTGAGGAGAGCAAAGCATGAAAGGCTGTCTAGACGGGATAAGAGTTTTGGAACTCGGCAATTTCATTTCTGGACCGTACGGTGCAATGTTACTTGCCGACCTCGGCGCGGAAGTTATTAAAGTCGAAAACCCGAAGGGCGGTGACCCGTTTCGGGGTTGGGATTTGGGCGGCGACCAACCGAATTTTTGGGCCTACAACCGCGGCAAAAAAAGTGTGACTCTAAATTTGCAAACTCCCGAAGGCAAGGATATCTTTTTCGAGTTGGTGAAAAACGCAGACGTCGTGATGGATAATTACCGTCCCGGCGTTACCCAGAAGCTGGGAATAGATTTCGACAGTCTGAAAAAAATCAACGGCAAAATTGTCTGCTGTTCGATTACCGGCACCGGTCCCACTGGACCCTATGTCAAAAGGCCGGCCTACGACACTGTCGGTCAAGGGATGGGCGGCATGATGAGCGTTTTAATGGATCCGCAAAATCCAAAGCCTGTGGGCCCGGCCTATTCGGACTGTCTCAGTGGCATGTTTTCGGCGCTCGGTATTTTGGGCGCATTGATGGCGCGAAACCGAACGGGCAGAGGCCAACAGGTGGATGCCACGATGGTCGGGTCGATTCTAGCGTTTTTGAACGCGCCCGCGACAGAAACTTTCGCCCATGGGCGAGTCCCCGGGCCATACACCCGGCCGCGGCAGTCGCAAACGTATGCGTTTGCCTGCGCCGACGGAGCGATGTTGGCGATTCACCTGTCCTCGCCGCAAAAATTCTGGGAAGGGCTGTGCAAATCGGTGGAACATCCGGAGTTGATTGAAGATCCGCGTTTCAAGACCCGTCCGGACCGGCGAGGCAATTACGATGAGCTCAACAAAACCTTTGCAGTGTTTTTCAAGGAAAAGCCGCGCGCCTACTGGATCGAACGCCTCGAAGCTAACGACGTACCGCACACACCCGTCTACAATTTGAAAGAAGTTTTCGATGACCCCCAAATTAAACACATGGGCATGGAAATCACCATCGAACGCAAAGGCAAGCCAACGATTCGGACAGTGAAGTTTCCACTGGAATACAGCGAAACCAAAAGTGGTCATCCCAGTCCGCCGCCGGAGCTCGGCGAACACAACGCTGAATTTTTGAAACCGCTAGGATATGACGAGCAGAAAATGGCGGAATTCAAGGAAAAGGGCGTGATCTGAAGAAATTCTAAATAGTTCCGACCACGACGGCCGACCGCCAAGAACAAGGCGCAAGATAGCCCGCGGTCGGTGGTCGGCAGTTTGCGGTCGGTTTTTTAAGTGTTATCTTTGCCTACTCGTTTCCCAATTCCCGCGCTAAAAATTTCGCTGTAAGACCCCAGGCCGACTCAGCCAGGACGGGGTCATAGCAGTCGCCGTCGGCCATGGCGAATCCGTGGCCGGCGCGGTGGAAGAAATGCCAATCCAACGGTTGTCCGTTGGATTGCAAATTCGCCATCAACTGTTGCTGCACCGGAATACTCGCTACGTGATCCCGGGCGCCGAAAAATATCTGCGACGCGCATTTGAAATCCTTAACCGCGTCCCTGGGATGGCGTGGTCTCAACTGGCTCGGTCCTTCCTCTCGCACCGACGGATAGTAGCCGACAAAGGCGCGAACGCTTGGCGTAGCCGCGACGAAATGAATGCCGATGCGCCCGCCCATGCAATATCCAACCACGGCGCAGCGCTTGCCGTCTACGTCAGGTCTGCTCGTCAGATAACGCCAGCCATTGTGAATAACCTCGCAGAATTGTCCATCGGTGGTTTTCTTCTGCGCTTCGTGCACACCGTCAGATTCACCGAGCATTTTGTAAAGATCAGGCACGATTGTTGTGTAACCGAGGGTGGCGAAGTTACAGACGTTGACCTTCATGTTTCCCGTCACCCCAAAGTGGTGGTGCACGATCAGCACAGCCGGGCCGGGCTCTTTGCGGTCCGGATATGCGATGTAACCCGGAATGCCGTCGCCTTTCACATCCAAGTCACGATTTATTATCTGCATGATGATTTTCTCCTGTTTATTTGGACAACGGCCAATTGATCCACTCGGCAATGCCGCGACCCATGATCCATTCTTTATCCGACTCGGAGAGAAATTTCAGTTCTTCCGTAAACAACGTCAAACATTGCTTGTAGGGACACGTTAGATGGGAAAGGTCTGTGCCCCAAAATGAACGCTGCGGGCCGAAAGCATCAACCACGCGGTGGATGAGAGGGTGAAGCGTTGGGAAAGGGTACGGTTCGTCGACATAACAGGGCAAAGCGGAAACTTTTACCGCAAGATTACCGAAGCGGGCGAGCTTGAGCAGATCTGTCACCGCCGGCTCAAGTGACTTGCCTCTGAGCGCCGAGCTGAGACCCATGTGATCGACGATAAGACGCAGGCCGGGGTGGCGCTCGGCAACCTCTCCAAGCTTGGGCACAGCATCCGGCGCGAAAGCCATGATCGGAACGTTGTAGCGTTCGGCCGCATCCCACAACCAGTCGGCCGTGCCGTCTTCCAGCCATAGCTTTGAACGACCCTGGTGAAAGGCGATGCGTATGCCTAGCATGCCGGGTTGCTTTTTCCATCCTGCCAGCAGCGTGCGGCTTTCGGGTTTGTATACAGCGATGCGTCCCATGACCGCGAAGCGATCGGGACGCAGTCGCGCTGCTCTGAGAGATTCTTCATTAGAGTAGCCTTCCCATGTGGGGGGCACACAGACCGTGCGCTGCACGCCGTTGGCATCCATTACTTCTATCAGCTCCTCACAACGGATGGGTGTAGCACGGTGAGGATTGGATGCGTCTTCCTTCATGTAAGGCTTATCGGTAGTTTCCGGTCCCCAGATGTGGACCTGAGAATCGATGATCATCATAGGCACCCCTGCCTCCTTGATCGCCGCATCAGGCGCGAAAGATTATGTCAGTAGTTGACTGATAGTCCGATTGGGCCGCGGGCGTCAAGAAGCAGGGGCAAGTTTTAAACCTGCGTTTATACTAAAAACGTGATTGATAATTTTTTCCGCCGCTTCTTCGCTGGTGCGCACACAGTCGGATACGCCCACACCGTGATAGGCGCTGCCTGCCAGCGCGAGACCCGGAAATCTGCTCAGTGTGGTTTGGATTCGTCGAATCCGTGCCTGATGACCAACATGATATTGCGGCATTGAGTTCGGATGGCGGTATATGCGGGCGAAAAGCGGCGGCGCCACTAGGCCAAGTAGTTCGGCTAATTCTGCGCGGACGTTTTTCTCAATTGTGGCATCGTCATCTTGAAACAGCTCCGGTTGCAGGCTGCCGCCAACGAAAGCCCGCAGCAAAACGTGCCCCGCGGGCGCTCTGCCGGGATACTTCAAACTGCTAAACGTGCAGGCCATAATGTTTCGGTGTTCAATGGAGGGAACAACAAACCCAAAACTGTCCAGCGCGCGCGGCAAATCGGCGCTGCGGTAGGCGAGGCTGACTGTCGCCGTAGAGGCATAGCTAATCTCTTTTAAATCCTTGGCTGCCTCGCTACAAGCTGCGCCCAGCGCTTCTGCGGCGCGGAAAGCAGGAGTCGCGAGAATGACCGCGTCTGCTTCGAATGTTTCATTGCCAGCCATTCTGACACGCCAAATTCCTTTGCTTTCGTCGCGATTGAGGCTGTTAACGGCAGCGCTGAGTCGAACAGCGCCCTCGGGTAGATTTTTCGCGACGGTATCGACCAGTTCCTGCATGCCACCAGCCAATGTCACGAATAGACTCCAGCGTGCACCGCTCCCACTCTCCCGGTTGTGCGCTCCACGCCGCTGCTCGGTCCACATCGCCCAGATGATGCTGCGTTTATTCCGCTCCATTTCTGCAAAGCGTGGCATGGTTGCGGCGAGGCTGAGCTTGTCTGGATCCGACGCATAAATTCCGCCGACCAGCGGTTGCGCGACACGCTCCAGCGCTTCAGCGCCGAAACGACGCCGGACAAAAGAACCAAGACTTTCGTCGCCGTCTTTCTCGCCGCGAGGAAGAAAAAGCTCCGCCGCCATGCGCAGCTTTCCGCCCCAGGAAAAAAGCGGCGTTTGTACAAAAGGCCAGAAATGGGTCGG
>Ga0126373_10001738_pt1 | contig 15651 bp, 12 predicted proteins | sample PanSoiMetPlot_11_FD_92545 | JGI IMG/M metagenome (GOLD analysis project Ga0126373, IMG submission 92545) | Tropical forest soil microbial communities from Panama - MetaG Plot_11 | ecosystem: Environmental > Terrestrial > Soil > Tropical forest > Bulk soil | place: Panama | collected 2016-02-17 | reverse complement strand
GAATCCAGCAGCGGCGATCTTGCCCTGGTAGAAGGCCTGGTCGTCGGCCGACAGGCTGCCTTGGTCCAGCGCGGCGAGCGCTACCTCGGCTTGGCGCGCCAGCAGCCAGCCGATAATCAGGTCACCCAGCGCCAGCAAGAGCCTTGTCGTGTTCAAGCCGACCCGGTAAATCTCCTGCGCTTGCTTCAGACTGCCGCCAAGGAAGCCATTCATCGCGTTCACGATGGCCTCGATGTTGTCGGCGGCCTTGGCGAGTGCAGCCCGTTCCCTCTTCAGCCGGCCGTTGCCATTGTCGGCCGCACTGAACTGCCTGACCTGCACCAACAGGTGAGTCAGCGCCGCGCTCTGGTTCCGGACGATCTTGCGGAAGTACAGGTCCATGCCCTGGATCGCCGTCGTGCCCTCGTAGAGGCTGTCGATCTTGGCATCCCGGACGTACTGCTCGGTGGGGTAGTCCTGGAGATAGCCTGAGCCGCCGAGCGTCTGCAGTGATTGTGCGAGTTGCTCGTAGCCGCGCTCTGAGCCAACACCCTTCACGATCGGCAGCAGCAATTCGTTTATCGCCGTGGCCGGATCGTCGTGCTCGCCGCGGGCGGCCGCGAGCTGGACGGCATCTTGCTGCGCAGCTGCGTACTGCACCATCGCCCGCATGCCCTCGGCGTAAGCCTTCTGGAGCAGCAGGCTGCGCCGCACGTCAGGGTGCTTCATGATCGTCACCCTGGGCGCCGACTTGTCCATCATCCTCGTCAGGTCCGAGCCCTGCACTCGCGTCTTGGCGTAGTCGAGAGCATTCAGGTAACCGGTCGACAACGCGGCGATCGCCTTGGCGCCGACCATCATGCGCGCGAATTCAATGATCTTGAACATCTGACGGATGCCGTCGTGCACGTCGCCGATCAGCGTGCCGACGGCGGGCTGACCGGCGCCGAAGGTGAGCTCGCATGTGGTGGACGCCTTCAGCCCCATCTTGTGCTCGACGTTGGTGACGTAGACGCCGTTGCGCTCGCCTGGCGTCCCGTCCGGGTTGACGAGGAACTTCGGCACGAGGAACATCGACAGGCCTTTGGTGCCAGGCTGGGCTCCCTCTGGCCGGGCCAGCACGACGTGCAGGATGTTTTCGGCCATGTCGTGCTCCGCGCTGGTAATGAACCGCTTGACGCCCTCGATGTGCCAGGTACCGTCGGGCTGCTGGACGGCCTTGGTCCGCCCGGCGCCGACATCCGAGCCGGCATCGGGCTCGGTCAGCACCATCGTGTAGCTCCACTTGCGGTCGACCGCTGCTCGTGCGATCTCCTTCTGCCGCTCAGTACCAAGCAGCCATAGCACGTGCGAGAACGACCCGACGGTGGCGTACATCCACACAGCGGGATTCGCGCCGAGCACGAGTTCGGCCACTGACCATCCGAGCGAGCGCGGCACACAGGTGCCGCCCAGCTCGGCAGGCAGCTCAAGCCGGAACCACTCGGCGTCGATGAAGGCCTGATACGAGCGCTTGAACGAGTCCGGCATCGTCACCGAGTGCGTGGCGGGGTCGAAGACCGGCGGGTTGCGATCCGCGTCGGCGTATGACTCGGCGATCGGGCCGTCAGCGAGCCTGTTCACCTCGTCCAGGATTCCGCGAGCGGTCTCTAGATCAACGTCTGCGAACGGCTCGGAGCCGAGCATGTCTTGAATCTTGAATACCTCGAACAGGTTGAACTCGATGTCCCTCAGGTTGCTCTTGAAGTGGCTCATCGCGTTCCTCCACCTACTCGCCGGAGCTACCCGCCAGTGTTACTAGGCGGTGTTACTGGACGGTGTTACTAACTAGTGCTACTCGCCAGTAACTTACTCCATAGTACATAACGCTCGGTGGAGTGTCACGTTGCTGAATGTGATCAAGCCTGCGCAATGAGTTACGGCCACCCTGCTGTTCTCCTGGAAACCTCTCCGCGTTCCGATTTAGGACGGCCGATGCGGACGTCCTGCCCGATTTGTGCCACTGATACAGGCAAATAAAGATGAGGCGTGGCGGCATCGGCGCGTAGCCTGGCGCGCATCCGGACCTGCCATGAGAGGTCAGCTCATGACCATGTCTATTACGACATTCGCTGATGCCATCGTTTTCGACGCCAGCAGCAGCGATCCGTTCGAGGGCTCGGTGGTGGTCGAGGGTGATCGGATCACTGACGTGGTACCGGGGCCTTCGACACCGTCGACGCTAGGTCGCGTGATCCGCATGCGCGGTATGACGCTTTTGCCAGGACTGATAGACGCACACGTGCATGCAGCCGCGGTCGAGGCCGACATTCAGCAGCAACATCACACGCTGTTTGACAGCGAGGTGGCGGTCCTGACCGCTCGCTCGCTCACCGACATGCTCGATCGTGGTTTTACCGCTGTGCGCGACGCTGGGGGAGCAGACGCTGGCTTCAGGCGCCTTATCGAGCGGGGCGCGATAGCCGGACCCAGGCTCTTGGTCTCGGGTCGGCCGCTCAGCCAGACCGGTGGACACGGCGATAGCCGGCGGGCGACTGAGCACCTTGATCCGGCCGTGTCGGCTCCGGCGATCGGAATGACCCACTGCATCGCGGACGGGCCCGACGAAGTGCGCCGGGCTGCGCGTGAGGAGTTCCGTAAGGGTGCAGACCAGATCAAGGTGATGGCGGGCGGCGGGGTCATGTCACCGACGGACCGCCTTGAGTCGGTGCAGTACTCGCTCGAGGAACTCTCCGCAGCCGTCAGCGCGGCCGCCGCGGCTGGAACCTACGTGCTCGCTCATGCTTACACGCCTGATGCCATCGAGGTGTGCGTAGCGGCCGGGGTCCGATCGATCGAGCACGGGAACCTGCTGGACGAGCGGGCGGCAAAGCTCATGGCTGATGCCGGGATGTATCTCGTGCCCACCCTCGTGACCTACGAAAAGCTTTACGAGCTGGGAACGGGTTTCGGTATCCCCGCAGCAAACCTCGACAAGCTCGGCAGCATCATCGAAGCCGGGCTTAACAGCCTCCGGATTGCCCAAGCGGCAGGAGTCCGGATCGGTTCGGGCTCCGACCTGCTCGGCCCAATGCGCATATTCCAGGGGCAGGAGATCGGCCTGCAAGCACAGGCGCTCGGCGCGGCAGCGGCGATCGTGGCGGCCACTAAGACCAACGCCGAGCTTCTTGGCATCGACGCCGAGACCGGCACGATCGAGGTAGGCAAGCATGCCGATCTAATCGCCGTGGACGGCGACCCGCTGACTGACCCGGGCCTGCTCGGGCAGCCAGAGCGGCTGCAGATAGTCATGCACGACGGCCGGATGCACATCGACCGGACGGGGTCCGTGGACTGACGGGGTCGCGCGGCTACTCTGCCCAGGCGATTTCGGCAACGTCGGCCGCAGCACGAAGTCCGCGGGTCGCGCCCGGCGGAACAGGCGGCAGGATCAGGCAATAGCAGCCAACACAGATCGAGCCGGAGTCTGCGAGCCTGTTGTTTCCGACCATCAGGGTCCGGTCTGGCCGGACGGCAAGTCGCGCGCAGGCAGTCAGGAACGGTTCCGGATCAGGTTTGGCGACGCCGAGATCGCAGGACAGCACGAACGTCTGGATGAATGCATCCAGGCCTATTGCCGCGTAGCCCTCGTTGATGGACCAGCCGGTATTGCTGACGATGCCGATCGGGATCCCAGCGCCGGTGAACGACTTGAGCACGGCTGGGGTGTCCGGGTAGGGCACCATCGTGCGCGGATTGGTCTTCCACTGGTCGTACATCAAGTCCGCGAGGCCTGGTGCGATCTCCTCGAACGGCGCGTATCCGCTCACGTACGCGGCTCGGTGATCGGCCCTGGACAGGTGGTGCCGCTGCCGCTTCTCTGCCATGTAGGTGCGGCTGTGCTCTTTGGACCGGCGCCAATAGCGGGCAGCGTCCTCCTCGGAGATCTCGACTCCGAGGCCCGAAGCGAGGCTGCATACTGCGGCTACGGGCGATGTGCGGTGGGTGAGTGTTCCGCCGTTGTCGAACAAGACTGCGTCGTAACGCATCGCGTCTCCTCGTCTGATGCTCAGTAGGGACGGGCACCGATACGGAAGTGGTTGAGGATGATGGCGGTCACGACAAGGACGACGAGCACCACGTAGCCGGCGATATCGACGGCGGTCGTACGGTGCACGCGCAGCGATCCGCGCCTCTTGTTAGCCCCGAACCCACGAGCGTCGGCGACCATCGCCATGGTCGACGTGCCTCGCAGGCTGCCAATCAGCAGGGGCACGGTGATGAGCACGACACATCGGGCAACCCGGCGGATGTAGTCGGGCCACTTGTTCACCTGGAACCAGCGCGGCCGTGACAAGTCGTAGCCGCGAAGTTCGACTGCGCGGAACACCAGCATGGTTCGCGAGATCATGTCCGGCAGGAAACGCAACGCTGCAGTCATCGCAAATCCGACCTGCGGCGGCATCCGGAACCGTTCGAACGCCCAGGTGAAATCGCCCACGTCGGTGCTGACCAGGACCAGCATGGAGGTCGAGACAGTCACGAGCACCCGCGCGGACTGCTGCAGGCCGAAGACCATGCCATAGGCAGTGATGCCAGGCGATCCAAGCCAGCTGATGGTCCACGGGAACTGGTAAATGAAGTGAATGGGCGGCGGCGGCAGGTAGTACAGCCCCTGTGACCAGAACCCGGTCAGCGCGGGCCCGATGACCATCACCATGAGCACCCGAACCTTGGCTCGCGATGGCCGCAGCCAGAACCACGGAATGACGCTGAGGCCGAAGACGATCAGCATGTAGTCCCAGTTCAGGATGATGCTGAGAATGCCCATCGCGATGGGGTACAGCACCTTGAGGCGAGGATCGAGCCTGTGCAGCGGGGTGTCCCGGGCCTCGTAGGTCACCAGTTCGCGAAGTCCGCCGAGACCGACGAGCTTAAAGAAGGCGACTGGCAGCATCATCGGCACCGCGAAGACGATCAGGTACGAGATCACGGTGCGGGCGAATAGCGATGACATCATGGCGTGCCCACCCGACTTCCTGGCACGCTTTCGCCAGCGGAGGCAGCCTGGGTGGCTGGCAGACCGTGGTAGGACCGGGCCACCGCGGCGAGAGATTCGACAGACAAGAGCACATCGGTCAGCGACGGCCCGAGAAGCTCCCGCTGCAATCGCGCGACCGGCGGTGCGAGCACCCCCCAGCGCTCAAGCTCCTCGGTCTGAGCGAAGACCTCACTGGCTGGCCCGTCAAGCTGTACGCGGCCCGCACCAAGCAAGACGACTCTGGCAGCGCGGCTGGCGAGGCCGCGAATGTCGTGGGTAACGGTGACCACGGTGAGCCCTGTGCGTTCCCGCACAGCCTCGAGCAGCCGCAGGAACTCTCGCATCCGCTGGGCGTCTTGTCCTGTCGTCGGCTCGTCGAGGACGAGCACACCAGGCGCGCCGACAAGCAGCGCGCCAAGGGCCAGCCGCTGCCGGCCGCCCTGGCTGAGTTCCCAGGGACTCATCTGCTCCTGTCCCTGGAAGCCGAAGAACTCTATGGCCTCATCGACAGTGAGCACCGGGTTTGGCGGAAGCGCGCGGAACTTGCTGCCGAACTTCAGCTCGCCGATCACGGTCTCTTCGAACAACATCTCGTCGGCCGCCTGCAAGAGCAGCGCCACCTGGGCCGCGTGCTCGAAGACACGACCGGGACGGATCGGCTTACCGCGGAAGAACACTTGCCCGGCGCTCGGCGTGCCAAGACCAACCGTGAGCCCCGTCAGCGTGCTCTTGCCGGATCCATTCGCGCCGATCATCGCGACCCAGTCGCCGTCGGCGATGGAAAGCGTCACGTCGTCGATCGCGCGGTTGGCGCCGAACTCGACACTCACGCCTTGCCAGGACAAGACCGGCGGTGAGTGCGCCGACTCGCGGGGCGACACCCCGTTCCCAGGATGCGGAGCCGTGGCACGGACCCGCGCGGCCGCAGCCTGCGCAAGCGCAGGAACGAGCCAGGTCTCTTCCACCTGCGAAGCCGCTTCCGGTACCGACAAAGGCAGCCGTCCCGGGAAGGCATCAGGCAGGGCGTGCGCGAGCCGCACCATGTCCGGGATACCTACGCCTATCCGGCCCCACAGGACCGGGTCAGCCCATGCCTCGCGCGGCGGGCAGTCGAGCAGCATCCGGCCGCTATCCATAAGCACGACACGGTCCGCCCACGGTGCGACCTCGTCAACGCGGTGCTCGATGATCACCACGCCGGTTCCCTCGTCGCCCGCTAGCCGGCGCAGCGTGCCGAGCACCTCCTGAGCCCCCACCGGATCCAGGTCGGACAGCGGCTCATCGAGCACCAGGATGCGCGGCTTCATCGCGAGTGTCGCAGCGATAGCAGTGCGCTGCTTCTGCCCTCCTGACAAGGTGATTGTGGAGGCCATCCGCATGGCAGCCATCCCGGTGACATCCAGGCACCAGTCCACCCGAGCGGCTATCTCTGGCTGCGGGAGCGCGAGGTTTTCTGGACCGAACGCGACTTCAGACTGAACGGTCTGGTTGATCAGTTGCAGGTTCGGGTTCTGGAAAACCATGCCCACGAGCTGCGACGCCTCGTGCGGCGGCAGGCCGCTGAGCGGCCTGCCGCCAAATGTCACCTGGCCGCGCAGCTCGCCCTGCACCCGGGACGGAATAAGCCCGCATAGCGCCAGTGCCAGCGTGCTCTTGCCGCACCCGGACAGCCCGGTGACCAGGACGACCTCTCCCGCCGACACCGCGATGCTCGCATGCCGCAACGCTGCGGTCGAAGCACCGAGATAGGCGAATGAGATGTCCTCTGCGACCAGCTCCGGGTTCCGGTCAGGATTGGTGCTGATCGCCATGGCCCTTTCGCAGCGCGAAGAACCACGTGATGGCCGACCCGACGAGCAGGAACCCGCCTGCGATCAGCGCTGTCGCGCCATCGTTCAGCAGGATTTTCTGGTTGCCGAAGAATGCATTCTGATCACCCTGAGCCCAGTGAAAGTTCGTCAGATACTCCACCAGGCCAATGATGAGCACGACAGCGGAAACGACCGAGAGAATGACGGCGACGCGTCTCATGCGAGTTCTCCCTCGGACGGCAGGGGATTGACGGCCGCACCAGGTGGCGGTGTATCGGACGCGGCAGCACCAACCGCTCCGGCTTCGGGTTCAGCGAACGGATCGACGGCACCAGCCGCCCTAGCTTGCCGGGCGCCCATGGAAGGCACTACTGCTCGCGCAACCCGTAGCGCAAGGCCTGCGCTGATCGCTGCCTCCACGCCGTTGCCTATCGCGTTCGACCAGGTGTCGACCCACATCTGGTACCAGGTGTAATAGATCGAGTTCAGGTACGGATCGAAAGTCCAGTCGCCGAGGAAAGCGTTCGGGCCGCCGCGCAGGATGCCGATCATCAGGCCGTCGACGGCCATCGACAGCATGCTCGAACCGGGTGCGTACACCTTGCCGCGCCTGGCCACGATGTACAAGTCGCAGAAGATGCCTTGCGTCAGGCCGTCAGTCCAGTCGAGTGCGCCGTGCCCGCTACCGAACAGCAACTGCGCGAGCAGGTAGTTGACGAAGACCATGGCGGTCACGCAACCCGGCTTGCGCACTACCGCGACGCCAACCATGAGCAAGAACATGTACGGCAGATCGTGCAGCTGAAGCAGGTCGGCGCCGGGGATCACGTCAACAACGGGTTTGATGAACTGATCGCCGATGATGTTGTCGTAGACCTCGAGCAGCACACCCATCGCGGCAATGATCAAGATGTCCTGCGTAGTCCAGCGCTCCCATTTCTTGGAACGCAGCGCAGCCCACAAGACGACGCCGATGCCGGCGATGCACAGTACCCACACGCCCCAGAAGTAGAAGGCGTTCCAAGCGAAGGAGAGCTTGATCGTCGAATTAGCCAAAAGTGCGGTGCCCATTTCTGGTGCCTCCCTAGACACTCGCGAACAGCACAAATCTGCTTTCGGTGAGTTGTCAGCACGGACGACATGGGCACCATGGCCGCGGTTTCTATTCAAGAACCGCCGTGCGGATTACGGCAATACTCCGCTAGCCGTCTTCATTCGATGTTCACCGGAGGGCTAACCAGAACGGCATACGCGGACCTCGCCACTCTGGCCGGGCTCTGGCCGGAAACCGAATCTCATTCTAGAATGCGGGCGAAACCTAGCCGACCGCAGCTGATGAGGTGGATCGATGGCGCTCGCCGTAACCGAAGAACACGCCCAGCTAGCGGGCTCAGTGCAAGCCTGGGCTCAGCGCAACAGCCCTGTCTCGGTAGCGCGGGCTGCCGCTGATGGCAACGGCACTGACTCGGTCTATCGAGACGCACTCCGTCCGGGGCTCGCCGAGCAAGGGGTTCTTGGCCTGCATGTGCCTGAGCCGGACGGCCAGGGCTACGGACTGGCCGAGCTCTGCGTTGCTGTGTCGGAACTCGGCCGCGCGATCGTGCCCGGCAGTTTCCTGCCCACCGTGCTGACAAGCGCTGCGATGGTTGCTGCGGGCTCCACAGGCAAGGTAGTTGCATCGCTGGCCGACGGACATGGGAACGGGGCGATCGCCCTTGCGGCCGACCTGCGTGCGCAGCCAGGTCCTGACGGCGCGATCACGATCACGGGAAGCGCCGACAGCGTGCTGGGCGCGCCAGGCGCAGATCTGGTCGTCCTGCCAGTGCGCCGCGACGCGGACGTCATCTGGGTCGCGGTGGATGCCGCGAGCCTTGAGATCAACAAGATCGACGCACTGGACCTGACGCGTCAGCTCGGTCAGGTGACCGCTGACGGCGTTGTTGTTCCCGCGGATCGGCAGCTCGAGGGTCTGACTGCCGAGACCGTCGCCAACCTGGCCGCCGTCATCATCGGCGCCGAGGCCGTCGGCATCGCGGACTGGGCTGTGCAGACCGCGGCCGATTACGCCAAGATCCGCCATCAGTTCGGCCGTCCCATCGGCCAGTTCCAGGCCGTGAAGCACCGGTGCGCACGCATGCTCGTGGCGGCCGAACAAGCGGCCGCAGTGGTCTGGGACGCGGCCAGGGCACTCGACCCTGGCAACGCGGCCGCTGCCGGAGAAGCCGACTTCGCCGCCGCTGCGGCCGCCTCGCTGGCGGCGGACGCAGCTGTGTCGTGCGTACACGAGTGCATCCAGGTGCTCGGCGGGATCGGCTACACCTGGGAACACGACGCGCATCTCTATTACCGCCGCGCGATGACGCTGCGCGCGCTGCTCGGTTCGGCCGTCGTCGGCGAGCGCAGCTGGAAGGACCGGATGGCGAGGCTAGCCATTTCTGGCCAGAGCAGGCGCGTACAACTCAAAGTCGAGGGCGGAGACGAATTGCGCGCGTCCGTCCGGACGGAACTCGCCGAGATCGGCAAGGTGCACGGCGTAGAGCGCAACGCAGCACTCGGCGCGGGCGGCTGGGTTATGCCGCACATGCCGAAGCCGTGGGGCCGCGGAGCGGGTGCACTCGAGCAACTGATCATCGACGAAGAGCTGCGTGCTGCGGGCATCCACGTTCCCGGTCTTGCGATAGGGGCATGGGTGGTACCCGCACTCATCCAGTACGGCACGCCGCAGCAACAGGAGCGATTCCTGCCAGCGACTCTGCGGCTTGATTATCTGTGGTGCCAGCTGTTCAGCGAGCCGGGCGCGGGGTCTGACCTGGCTGGCATCTCGACCAAGGCCGTGCGGGTAGATGGCGGTTGGAAGATCACAGGGCAGAAGATCTGGACCTCACTGGCCCGGGAAGCCTCATGGGCTATCTGTATCGCGCGCACCGACCCTGAGCAGCCACGCCACGATGGCATCAGTTACTTCCTGGTCGACATGCATGCACCTGGGATTGAGGTGCGGCCGCTGCGCGAGATCGGCGGTGATGCGTTCTTCAATCAGGTATTCCTTGACGATGTCTTCGTGCCTGACGACTGCCTGGTAGGCGAGGTTAACGGCGGATGGAAGATCGCCCGGACAACGCTGGCTAATGAGCGCGTCTCGCTGTCGCGGTCCTGGACGTTCGGCTGCGGGGTACCTGAACTCGTGCAAGTCGCCAGCGCGGCGTCGCAGCCGCCGCTGGACCAAATCGGCGAACTTGTAGCGGCGGGGCACGCGATTGACTTGCTCGCGCTGAGGGCAGCACTCAAGCAACTGTCCGGCACCGAGCCGGGTGCAACCGGAAGCGTGCGCAAGCTGCTGAGCATGCGGCATGCACAGCAGGTCGCCGAGCTGTGCTGGGAAATGTCTGGCGCAACTGGTGCTGTTGGCGGCCGACACAGCAAGGGAGTCGGGCCGGATGGCGCGCCTGACGGCGCGTACTGGGCCCGACAGATCCTCATCACGCGCGCGCTCACAATAGGCGGCGGCACTACGGACATCCAGCACAACATCATCGGCGAGCGCATACTCGGCCTGCCCCGTGACCCTGAGCCGCCAACCGCGCACGCCTGAACCGCCATCGTGAACAGCAGGTAATCCATGGTAAAGATTGGCGGTCCGCCGGCGTAGCGACCCGATTCCCCCGTATCGGGCGAGTTAGCCTACGCGGGGGGCGCGGCTCCCGTGAGGGGGCAGATGGCCGACGACAACGCTCCGCTGGGCTGGGAGTCGGGGCGCGACGGAAGCGGTGATCCAGACACGGCAGCAGGGCGGCGACCGGACCAGCGGTGGCCGAGCGCACGACGCCCCGGTGCGCGCCGCGTACCGAGCCCGGGGCCCGCTCAGCGGCGACTGATTCGCCAGGTCGCGGCCGCCCGCAAGGCTCGGCAGCGGCGGGCCATGCTGGCTGTAGTTGGAGCGGCATCCGCCCTGACGCTGCTCATATCGGGCGGCGCTTGGGTCCTGAGTAGCTATGTCAACGCCAAGATCGGCCGGGTCAACGCGGGCACGTCCGGCACTCCTTCGAGCGGCCCGATCAACATACTTGTGGCCGGCGTTGACACACGTGGCGGGCTGACGCGGCAACAAGAACTCAGACTGCACGTGGGAAAAGCGATCAGTTCCAACTCCGACACTTTGATGCTCGTGCACATTCCCGCCAACCACTCCAGCGTGCAAGTGGTCAGCCTGCCGCGAGACAGCTGGGTTGATATTCCCGGACATGGCATGAACAAGATCAATGCTGCGTTCGGGATCGGCGGCCCGGACCTGATGGTTCGCACCGTCGAGCAGGCGACCGGGCTGACTATCAACGACTACATCGAGATCAACTTCCTGGGCTTCGTAAAAGTCGTCAACGCCCTGGGCGGAGTCAACGTTTGCGTGCCATACGCTGTCCATGACTCGTACAGCGGCCTGCGGTTGACGGCCGGGCCGCATCATGTTGACGGCATCACCGCACTGGAGTTTGTGCGTGACCGGCACTCGTTCGCGCAATCAGATCTGGCCCGGATAAGCGACCAGCAGCAACTTCTGTCGTCCCTGTTCGCCGAGGCAACCAGTTCTGGCACCCTTGCCGACCCGATCAAGCTGCAGCATGTCCTGTCGTCAGTAACATCCGCGGTAAAGGTAGACGAAGGCTTCAACCTGGATCGGTTGGCTGAGGAGTTGCGCGGCCTGCGGCCCTCTGACATCTCATTCACTACCGTGCCGCTGGCGTCAGTCAACTACACAACGCCGACCGGGGAGTCCGCGGTCCTATGGGACAAGACCAAGGCAAGCGCGCTGTTCACTGATTTGAAGCACGACGTCAAGCTGACCAAGCCGACAAAACGAGGGCACCGCTCGGCAACTCATGCGCGGCGGCAGCAAGTCTCTGTCGACATCTACAACGGAACCGCGATGAACGGGCTGTCCACCACGACCGGGCAAAAGCTGTCGGCGCTGGGATTCACCGTGCACAAGGCCGGGCTTAACTGGCGGCGGCACAATGTGCGGCGAACACTGATTGAGTTTGCTCCTGGCCACCGAGCGGACGCGCGCTTGCTGCGTAGGTCGCTGCCGGGCGCGCAGCTGCGCGCGGTCTCCGGGCTGCCGCGGATCAGGATCATTCTCGGCGCGACAGGTAGCACGGTCAGCGGCGCGCCGGCACCGAACCCGAGTTCCAGTTCGTTGCCCCCAGGGCAGATCGCTGCACCAGGTTCACAGCGGACAGCTGCACAAGACGCCTGCCATTAACAGCCTCCACGTCAGTGCCAGATGAGATTCCCGATGGACGTTCCACGCCAGGTCGCCCAGACTTACCAAGATCAGGGCCTAGTTAGTGCTGCTATAGGTGCAGCAACTAGGCCCTGATCTTGGTCGGGCATGGATGCCACGGTGTCGACAGCGAACTGTCGCGACCGCGGCGGGTGCTACTCGTCCTGGTCTGGCGCTGGGAAGAAGACCGGCGGTCCATCCGCGAAGCCTGACTGCTGGCCACCTGCAGGCGGAGTGAATGGGTCTGCGGCTGGCGCATTGCCCTGATCGGGGAAGCCGGTCGGCGCGGCACCGAATCCGCCGGGACCGAATCCGCCCGAGCCCTGATCCGCATACCCCCCGGGCGCCTGACCCGCAAACCCACCCGGTGCCTGATCCGCGAACCCGCCCGGACCGCCCGCACCGGGATTTGGCACGCCCGCCTGCTGAAGAAAGGCGGGCAGCGATGGATCAGCTGCAAGGTTTAGCCCGTTGGCTTGCTCGTGCGCAGACAGATCGCTGATCAGCTTGTCGATCTTGGCTTGGCTGTCGGCCGTACCACGCCCGGTCCGCTCGGCGAAAACCGCTGCTCCAAGCTGCCGCAGCATCATCTCGCCACGCCGGCTGGCCTGAGCTTGATTCAAGGTCGCCATGCCGCCTTGTGCTGCTTCCTGCGTCGCTTGCGCGAGCATGGCTGCCTGCTGCTTGACCCTGTCCATGAGTCCCATAGCCGCCTCCGGAATCACCGGGCGCCAACGGAACTCGGTTGCCGGGGGCGCCGCTACTCTGCCGTCAGCATAAGGCTGGAGGCGGCCAGTCGAAGAGTGCTCGCGTCAGGCGCGCCGCGCGGCACCGCGAACACGTGCATGGGCGCGCCGTTAGCTGGCAGCCTTCACGTCCGCTAGTGCAGTCGCCGCGCCGCGAGCTATTGCAACGGTGTCCACGATAACGGTCACCAGGCGGCAGCCGCCCTCCATATAGGTCCGCGCGGTCGCGCCATCTGACGCATGCACTCCTACAGGCTTGCCCGCGTCGGCGCAGTTCGCCCATATCCGCTGCAGCGCTGGCCGCAGGACAGGGTCATTCGGATCGAGTTTGCAGCCGAGGGCGTACGACAGATCCCTTGGCCCGACATAGATACCGTCCACGCCCGGAACGGTGAGTGTGTCTGGCAGTTCCGCCATGGCCTGCCGCGACTCGACCATCACGATGCACAGCGGATCCTGCGCAATCATGACGCCGCCCGCGGAGCGGTAACCAGTCGGCGGATATCGGCAAGCTCCGGCGACGGACGCGGCCTGTTCCGCGGACTCGACCTGCGGCACGATGACACCCTCGCAGCCGAGGTCGAGCGGCCGGCCGATGTCGGCCGGGTGTGCATACCGGACGCGGGCAAGAGGAGTCGCTCCTGCGGCGCGAATCGCGGCGGTCATCGCCGGCAGATGATGCTCGGCCGCGCCACCGTGCTGTAGATCGATGACGACGTAATCGAGGCCGGCAGAGGCAACCACATGGGCGCCGATCGGCCCGGGCGTTGTCAGCCAGCCACCAAAGACTGTTTCGCCGCCACGGACACGCTCACTTAGGGGGGTCTTTGTCACCCGGCTAGCCAAGCACATACCGGGCGACTGCAGTCAACTCCGGGCCGGGCAGCGTCACGCTGCCCGGCAACGGATCGAATCGATTCAGCCGATTAGCTGTGCTTAGGAATCTGCAGCGCACCAGGGACGCCGTGGCCACTGCCGAGCTCGATTCCGACTGCGTCGAAGGCCGTCCAGCTAATCACCTTCGGGTTAGTCGCGTGCCCCACCGCGTAGTACCCAATCCCGCGGAGATGCACAACGGGTACCCGAACGGTAGAGCCGTCTGACATGTCCAGCTCGAAGTACGCCACATCATCTCTGGTAACCCCGATGACCGAGGTGCCGGATCCCATGTCGAATTGGGCGAGCTTGCTGGTGGGCGTGGTCGGTGAGCATCCTTGGTCGAAGCCTCCCGGCACGAGTACGTCCTCGCAGGTGCCCCACGGCCCTATGTGGACCGACACCTCGGACCGGGTGCTCCCAAGCACCATTGGAATATGCGCGCTCAGCGACGTTGGCGGAGACTGGGAGGTGTGCAGCCAAACCTCGAAGCTATTCGAACCTCGGTAGAAGAACGGAATCGCATAGCGAACTTCTCCGGACCGGGTGTAGGCATCAGCCCGCAGGATTCTTAGTCCATGAGGCAATACCAGAGCGATGAGTGACATCTTTCTGTAGTGCACGGGATGCAGATCCAGTACCGTTCCGTTGGCTGCCGTCATCGTGATATGCGTGACACCAGGGCTGACCCTGCTGACCATCTCGTCAACGGTGTTGGCGCCGCGGCCGCCGGTTGTACCCTCAGGCGCGAAGACACCTGTGTTCGAGGTCAGTGGGCCAGGATCTGTCAGTTGCCCACCTAGGTTTGCCGAGTTCGGGATACCGCTGAACTCAACGGTCGGGTATGGGCGTCGGCCGCCGACGACGGTCGCTTTCCAGTTCCAGCCATCGGCCGAGCCGTAGGCGATGAGGTTCGGCGGGTCGTTCTTGCGAGGCTGGTGAATAGAGACCTTGAAATTCCGCTGATGGGTAGTGGGAGCCGGCCTGGGCTGAAGGATCAGCGTCGGCACCAGCACCGCAGCAGCGACGATCGCGGCCAAGCCGCCGACGATCGCTAGCCTCCTGCGCGTCCGGATCGCCTTCCCAGTCCTCATCACCGCGCCGACCGGTGGCGGCGCCGGTTCGACCCTGTCCAGCAAGCCGCTGAGGCTGTCCCGCAGTTCACGCTCGTCCTGGATACTCACAGCAAACCTCCTTCCAGGAGGGCGGCGTCAGTTCGAAGCTTGGCCAGCGCGCGCGAGGCCTGGCTTTTGACGTTGCCGACCGAGCAGCCGAGAATGACCGCCGTCTCGTTCTCGGACAGGTCAAGCCAGTACCTGAGCACGACGGCGGCACGCTGCCCGTACGGCAGTTGCATGAGTGCAGCGACAAGCGCTGCCCGGTCGTGGCGCTGATCGACACCATCTCCGGAAGCGACCAGGTCCGGCAGGGACTCGGTCAGCACCTCGCCGACGCGCAACTTGCGGAATCTATTCCGGTTCGCGTTCACGACTATCCGGCGCAGGTAAGCATCGGGATTATCGGCCCTACGGACCCGTCCCCACGACGCGTAGGCCCTGGCAAACGCTGTCTGAGCCAGATCCTCAGCTGTCTGAAGGTCACCGGTCAGCCCGTAGCCGAGCCGAACCAGCCCAGACCAGCGGCCTTGCATGAAGTCGCTGAACTCGGCATCAGCCGCGCTGTCCATGGCCACCTCCCTCACCGGCACAGACCCCGCAGAGCGTCCAGCGAGTTGCATCAGGCTCAGGACAATTTTCCGCAGCCACTACAACGGAGGGAAGGCATGCTATGCGGAGTTAAGTACTGCCAGCCACACACGCGCGGCAAAGGCCGCGGTCAGGCCGGCCAGCCCGACGGCGGCTAGGAACCAGTTATTCCAGCGTCGTGCCGTCCGACTCCAGCGGACGCCGATGCTGCTAGGCCAGACCAGTGACTCGCTCG
>Ga0126373_10001737_pt1 | contig 15653 bp, 12 predicted proteins | sample PanSoiMetPlot_11_FD_92545 | JGI IMG/M metagenome (GOLD analysis project Ga0126373, IMG submission 92545) | Tropical forest soil microbial communities from Panama - MetaG Plot_11 | ecosystem: Environmental > Terrestrial > Soil > Tropical forest > Bulk soil | place: Panama | collected 2016-02-17 | reverse complement strand
CCTATCCGTTACCCTCGTTAGCGGAATAGCTCGCGGAACCGCCGCCACGTGTCGCTGGTTGGCGGTTTCGATGTTTCCGAGACCGGATCGCCATCTTGGCCTGAATCAAGGCCAGGGTCGTCGGGCGCATGCACCAACGGGATGACAGGCTGGACTGGCTTGGCTGGTCTGGTTGGCCTTAGCTGGGGCCCGGCGGACGCCTCGGCCGTTGCCATTTTCTGTGGCTCGTCCGCCGCGGGCTCCGATTTTGTCTCCGGCGGAGCACTCGTGGTCGGTTCGCCGGCAGGAGGCGCAAGTTCAATGACAGATCGGCTGACGCCGATTTCAGCGAGTGGAACTTTCCACTCGAAGCCATCCAGTCGTCCGTTCGGGGACACTGGAAGCCAACGATCCGATACGACGCCATCGGCGGTCCAGACGGGATCGCCGGAGCCACGCATAGCGCGCGTCATCCATTCTCGGACGCGGCCTTCGTCGCCGTGCTCTGTCTCCTCGACCTCCGCCATCAATACCGCGACGCGCCGGGTTGGCGCCGACAAATAGGGCGCGAGTGCTGCACGCGCGGTCGCAAATTCGCGCGCATCGAGCGCTGAACGTGCGACCGCCAAAGCGCCCTCAAGCTGGCCCGGGACTTTGCCGGCAAGCTTCTGCATGCGTGCGAGCCGCTCACGCGCACTGTCGCCAAGCCGCAAATTCGCATAGCTGTCCGCGATATCGGGATGTGGATTGATGGTCCATGCCGTTTCCAAGATCTTGCGTGCCTTGCGTGGCTCTCCCGATTCCGCCAGCCGTCGTCCAGCCAACGCCGCGGCTGGCACTAGGTCGGGCGCAAGTTTGACGGATTCCAAGACCAGTGCCATCGAGGTGTCCCGATCGATGTCTTCAAGTGCCTGCGCGCGCGCGGCGAGCAGCACCGCGCGCTTACGCCGATAATCAGCCTTCTCCAGCGCACCTCTCATCTGATCGAGGGCATGGAGGGCGCCGGTCCAATCACCGGCAGCGCAACAATAATCAAGAACCGCTTGCCCGGCCCAGCCAACTGCGGGGCTCACCTTCGCCGCTTCCTCTGCCACGATCCGCGCGGCGTCGGAATCATTGCGCCGCTGTGCCTCGATATAAAGACCGCGCAATCCCAGTAGTTTGGTGTCTTCGCGCCGAGCCATTTCCCGGAACGCATGCTCCGCGGTGCTTCGGTCGCCCGCCATCTGCGCGGATTGCGCGGTGAGCAACAGCGCGAGCGGATCGCCCGGCGACAATCGGGCCGCCTCGTCTGCGGACTTACGCGCAACACGCAGGTCGCCAGCACCGATGGCGATCAACCCTCGGCTGACCGCAAGATAACCTTTGGCGGCGCGACGGTGGCGAAAAAACAGTGACGCGTGCTCTGGCGAACGCAAAATCGCACGTACAATGGACCACAGCAGCATGATTGCCACCGCCAGCACTGAAACCGCGAAGACGGCCACCATGACCGACGTTTCAATGCGATAGCCCATCCATGTGATGGCGACCTCGCCTGGGCGGTCGGCAATCCAGGCGAAGCCGAAGGCTACGCCTGCGAGTGCAACCAAAAAAAGGATGATCCTGATCATCCCAACCTCACTGCCTACCAAGTGCGTGCGTAGTATCGCTCGCAAGCTGGCGAGCTGCCGCGAGCGCAGCCTGCCGTGCTTGAGTTTTGGCGATCCAAGCTTGTGCCGGTGCCCGCGTTGCCGCATCGAGCTTGCCGAGATCGATGAGTGCGTCGTCGATGGCCGCGCTTGCCGCTTCTTTCTCGACGCGCGCCAATACGTCGGCAGCATCGTCACCTGTCGGCGCATTGATGGGGCGTATCCGTACGAGCTTGGCGGCACTCGCCTCAAGACGTTCCAGGTAACCACCAGCTGGCGCCTGCCCGCCAGAAGCCTTCACTATAGCCGGCACCAGCGTGCGCAGCTCCTGGGCAAGAATTGCGATGGTCGGTACGCCGCTCGTCGCGTATGAGGCCAGCGGCGCTAGAAATTTCTCATCGGCCCCCAGAGACTTTACCTCATCTAGTTCGGCTAGAAACGGTGCCCCGCTTGCGACAGCATCACGTAACGCCGCCGCACTCAGCGCAAGCCGGACCGCATTATCCGCTGGGGCAATGTTGGTAGCCTGTTCGAGCGCAGCGAGACGCTTTTGCAAGGTATCGACATCGGCTGGAGACAGCCCCGCCGAGGTATTTCTCGAAAGATTCTGTATGTTGTCGCGCAATTGTGTCATGCCTTTCTCTACGGCAATCGCACGCGCGCGCGCTTCGTCGGCATTTGCGGCGACTTCATCGTTGCGCTTGCTGAGAGCAGTCAATGCAACACCAAGCGACTTCATGGCATTATCGACCGCAGAAAGACGCTCCGAAACATTCGGATCGTTGGCCGGAACCTTCGCAAGCATAGCTTCGATCCCCGTGATGCGCTGGGCGACAGCATCGATTGCCTGGCCATCACTTGAAGCGACGTAACGGACCGGGACGGCGCCGGCAAACCAAAGCACACCAAGAATGATCGCCATTAGGACCGCACCGAAAAATCCACTGGCGAGCGCCGGCACACTCAACCACGCCGATTGCTTCACCGACGAAATTTGATCGGCCATCGACGCACCTTCCGATTCAGCCGCGCGTTCATGTTGGTCCTGCGTGTCGGCTGGCTCGGAAGGCGGGCCGCTATCAGTCGCGCGTTCATGTTGGTCCTGCGTGTCGGCTGGCTCGGAAGACGGGCCGCTATCAGTCGCAGCGGGTGGTACTTCGGTTGCAGTCAAGTCGATGGTCGGCGCGGAGCGCTTGCGGCGCGGCGTGCCTCCTGCAGGGTGTGGTATAGTGCGCTTATCGGACATGCGCGTTTCCTTGACGAATCGGCCCCACCCCCGCAGGCAGGAAATAACGCAAATGACGTGGATGCGCCAATAATCAAACCGGCGGCGCCCGTAAAAGCTCGACCATTGCGGCTTCATCGGGCCGCACGGCAATAACAATACGGCTGGCGCCGGCAAGGGATTCGGCGACTTGTGCCGAAAGGCAAATCTGGCAAACGGCCATTGCCGGTCCGGCAATTCCCGCTTGTGTGGCCCCAGCAAGGTAGCTATCGGCGCTACGCCGCGAGAAATGCATTACGGCATCGACTTCACCGGCCTTTAGCGCTTTTATCAAAGTCGACGGAAACGCCGCAGTAACGGCACGATAGACAATGCGCATTTCGACGGCGATCCCAGACGCCGACAGGTCTCCAAGAAGATCGGCGGCGCGATCCGCGCCGGCGAGATAGAGCAACGGGGCATTGACGTCAGCATGCTGGGCGATGAGTGTCCGCACCAGATCGCGCACATCACCACCCGCAGACTTGACATTCGTGAACCCGATTTGACGCGCCGCCTCCGCGCTGCGCCGACCGACGGCGAACAACGGCAACTTCGCCAAGGTTTCGCGCGCGGGATCGCCTGCAATCGCATCCGCCGCATTCGCGCTGGTTATGATGACCGCGCCCCACGTGCCAGCAAGATCAGCGGTAAGCGATTCTACCCGCATGAGCGGCGCCACCAAAACGTCGTGCCCGCGGGCACGCAGCACAGCGGCAGTTCGCTCGCTATCGGACTGTGGGCGGGTAACGACGACTCGCATGGGTCAATCGAAAAATCCGGGACCAGCCCGGTGCTTTAGTTCACGTCCAGCTTCGGTGCCAATCGTAGCCGCATCACTACGGCTTCCGGTGCCGGCAATGTCATGCGCGACGGCGCCGTCAAGCCGCGCGATTAAGCCACGAAATTGCACAGCATCGCCGGCAACGGTTGCATGGCCGGCGATCGGTGTCTTGCACGAGCCATCGAGTGCGGCAAGAAAAGCCCGTTCGCAAATAATTGCCGTTGTAGTATCGATGTGATCAATGCGGGCGAGAGTATCGATCACACGCTTGTCGTCGTCGCGCGCTTCGATCCCGATCGCGCCTTGTCCGACGGCTGGCAGAAATTCCTCGGCACTCATGATGTGGGTTGCACGTTCGGCCAGCCCAAGCCGTTTGAGGCCCGCAAGCGCCAGCAACGTTGCATCAACCTCGCCGGCTTCGAGCTTGCGCAATCGTGTTTCGACATTGCCACGCAGCGGTTCCAGGCGCAGATCGGGCCGGGCGCGCTTCGCGATCGCTTGCCGGCGCGGCGACGTGGTGCCAAGGCTTGCGCCGCGCGGCAAATCGCCGAGCGAGCGAGCACGACGGCTGATGAAAGCATCCCGCGGATCCTCGCGCTCAAGGCACGCCGCCAGCACCAATCCTTTCGGCAAAATTGTTGGCATGTCCTTTGCTGAATGCACCGCGAAATCGATCTTTCCTGCCAGCAGAGCTTCCTCGATCTCTTTTGTGAAAAGCCCTTTGCCGCCTTCTTCCGCCAGCGATCGATCTTGGATGATATCGCCGGTGGTCCGGATAACGACGAGTTCGACCCCCTCCTCGCTGAGTCCTGCCACCGCGGCTACCCGCGAACGCACCATGCCCGCCTGCACCAGCGCCAGCGGACTGCCACGCGTACCGATGCGGAAAAAGGCTGTGGATTGTGCCATATAACCTCGCGGTGCTAGGCCGGCTCGGGGGTCGGCCCCGGGCTCAGGACTAGCTATTATTTTAGCCGCCGTCACCTTGCGCGGGGCTGTCGCAAGGGCAAATGAGGGACTGATGATCGTCCTTGGCATTGAAACGACCTGCGATGAGACGGCAGCGGCGGTTGTCGAGCGTTTTCAGGACGGCCGCGGCAATATCCTCTCGAATGTGGTGCTGTCACAGGCCAGTGAGCATGCCGCGTTCGGCGGTGTCGTGCCTGAAATCGCCGCGCGGGCTCACGTGGAGGCACTCGATCATATGATCGCCAGTGCCATGAAACTGTCCGGCTGCAACTACGATGCGATCGACGGAGTCGCGGCAGCCGGGGGACCCGGACTGATCGGTGGCGTGATCGTCGGCCTGACTACCGCGAAAGCAATTGCGCTTGTCAAAAACAAGCCATTGATCGCGGTCAATCACCTTGAGGCTCACGCGCTGACCGCGCGTCTGACCGACAAGACGGCGTTTCCGTATTGCCTGTTTCTCGCTTCCGGGGGCCACACCCAAATCGTGGCCGTGCGTGGGGTCGGCAATTACGTCCGACTTGGCACCACGCAGGATGATGCCATTGGTGAGGCGTTTGACAAGACGGCAAAGCTGCTGGGCCTCGGCTATCCCGGCGGACCGCAGGTTGAGCGGGAGGCTCTCCGCGGCGACGCAACGCGATTTGCGCTTCCGCGCCCGATGCACGGGCGCAAGGATGCTGATTTCTCGTTCTCGGGCCTCAAGACCGCGTTGCGGCTGGAGGCGGAAAAAATCGCGCCGCTCAGTGACGAGGATGTCGCCGATCTCTGTGCCAGCTTCCAACAGGCGATCGTCGACGTTGTGTTCGATCGGCTGCGTGCCGGGCTAGTGCTTTTCCGTGCGCGCTTTGGGACGCCAAGCGCGCTCGTTGCCGCGGGCGGTGTAGCCGCAAACCAAGCGCTCCGAAAGGTACTCAACCGCCTCGCCTTCGAGGTCGGTGCGACACTGGTCGTACCGCCGCCCGATTTGTGCACGGATAATGGCGCAATGATTGCCTGGGCCGGCTGCGAGAGGCTGGCGCTTGGTCTCACCGATCCGCTTGATGTGGCGCCCCGGGCTCGCTGGCCGCTTGACGAGATGGCCGCCGCCGAGGGCGCGCGCCGGCGCACGGCGGCATACAAATAACGTTCGGGCAGGCAACGACATGACCATTCAACGTATTGCGGTGCTCGGTGGCGGCGCTTGGGGATCTGCGCTAGCCCTAACCTGTCTCCGTGCCGGCCGCCGAGTCATGATTTGGGAACATGAGCCCGGCAACTTCGAAAGCCTCACCCAGAAGCGCGAAAGCCGCTTCCTTCCCGGAGTCCGCATCGACAATGCAATTAAGGTGACACGAGACCTCGGCGAGACCGCAGACAGTGATGCGATCCTTGTGGTGGTGCCAGCGCAAGCTATGCGTTCGGTGATCGTCTCGCTGGCGCAATCAGTTGCGAGGCGAACGCCGCTGATTGCCTGCGCGAAAGGCATCGAGCATGGCACACGCAAATTCATGACCGAAATCATCGCCGAATGTGCGCCGACGGCGGTGCCGGCAATCTTGTCGGGGCCAAGCTTCGCAGCCGATGTCGCGCGCGGACTGCCAACGGCAGTGACGATTGCAGCCGCCGACGGGAAGATCGCGCTCGATCTGGCGCATGCGCTCAACGCGGGTACGTTCCGTCCGTATCATTCGACCGATGTCCGTGGCGTCGAGCTCGGAGGTGCCACGAAGAACGTCCTTGCGATTGCCGCCGGAATCGTCACCGGGAAGGGGCTGGGTGCCAGCGCCTCAGCCGCGCTCACCACCCGTGGGTTTGCCGAACTCGTGCGTTTTGGCGCGGCGCACGGCGCGAAAACCGAAACAATGATGGGCCTGTCGGGGCTCGGCGATTTAATTCTCACGTGCGGAACGGCACAATCGCGCAACTTTTCCTGCGGAGTCGCCTTGGGCAAAGGTGAGAAGTCGGACACCGCCGCACATGGCAAACTCGCAGAAGGGATATTCACCGCGCCGGTCTTGCTGGAAATGGCGCGCGAGAAAGACGTCGAGATGCCGATCTCAGCCGCAGTCGCCGCGGTGCTGTCGGGAAAAAACAATGTTGATGAAGCGATCGATTCGCTGCTTACGCGTCCACTTAAATCGGAATAGAGCCATGGCCTATTGGTTGTTGAAGACAGAACCCGATGAATATTCCTGGGACGACCAGGTCAAACGTGGCGCCAAAGGCGAGGCGTGGACCGGCGTACGCAATTTCACCGCGCGCCGGCATCTCAAGGAGATGAAAAAGGGCGATGAGTTTTTTTTCTATCATACCGGCGATGAAAAACAGATCGTTGGAATTGGCAAAGTGATCCGCGAGTCCTTCCCTGATCCGAGCGCAGCGAAGAACGAGCCGTGGGTCGCGGTACAGACTGCCGCCGAGACTCCGTTGCCAAAGTCAGTGACGCTTGCCGCCATTAAAGCCGAACCGAAATTGAAAGAGATGGCGCTGGTAAAATATGGGCGCCTGTCGGTACAACCAGTGACTGAGGCGGAATGGAAATTGGTCCGCAAAATGGGTGGGGTGAAGTAGGGGGCGACGATGAATTTTACGCACGCCAACATCGTTTCTATCCTGATTGCCGCCGTCGCTGCGTGGATTTTCGGCGGCATTTACTACACCGCACTTAGCAAGCCTTGGATGGCTGCGCAGGGCAAGACCCTCGAACAATGCAAGGCCGAACAGGATGCGAAGTCTGGCCTCGCGAAGGGCGCTCCATTTGTCGTGGTGTTCATCAGCGAGTTCATCATCGCCTGGGTGCTTTATGGCATTTTCCTGCATATGAACATGTTCACGCTGCGTGCGGGCATCATCTCAGCCGCCTTCTGCTGGTTTGGCTTTGTTTTAACTACGATAGCCACCAACAATGCGTTCGCTGGCCGCCGTCCGATGCTCACGGTCATTGACAGCGTCGCCTGGCTCGGCGCCTTCCTGATCATCGGTGCGATCGTCGGCGGCTGGGGTCCTTAGTGGCCAAAACTCTCCAAAAGTAGGGCTATCCGCAGCTTGTCGGTCGCGCAGACGCCGTCGCATAATGGTCGGACACAAATGAATAACCGTCCGCCGCGTACGGGTGGGCAGGGAGGAAATGCCTATGTCGGACAAGATTTATGATGTGCCCGCGCAATGGCAGTCGCACGCCTTCGTAAACGAGGCCAAGTACAAGGAAATGTACGCGGCGTCGCTGAAGGACCCCGACAAGTTCTGGGCGGATCAGGCCAAACGCATCACCTGGTCGAAGCCGTTCACCAAGGTAAAGAATACTTCCTTCGTCCCGGGCAATATTTCGATCAAATGGTTCGAGGACGGCAAGCTCAACGCCTGCTTCAACTGTGTTGATCGTCATCTGGACAAGCGCGGCGATCAAACCGCGATCATTTGGGAGGGCGACAACCCGAAGGACGACAGGAAGATCACTTACAAGCAATTGCATGCTGAGGTGAGCAAGTTCGCCAATGTGCTGAAAAAGCAGGGCGTCAAGAAAGGCGACCGGGTCACCATCTATCTCCCAATGATTGTCGAGGCGGCCTACGCGATCCTGGCTTGTGCGCGCATCGGCGCGATCCATTCAGTTATTTTCGGCGGCTTCTCGCCGGACTCCATTGCAGGACGCGTCGACGACTGCAAATCAACCGTCATTGTTACCGCGGACGAAGGCGTTCGCGGCGGTCGCAAGATTCCGCTGAAAGCAAACGTCGACACAGCCTGCGAGAAAGTCAGCGGAGTCAAAAGCATCATTGTCGTCAAACGCACCAACGCCGGTGTCAACATGAAAGCCGGCCGCGACGTTTATTACGATGACGTTGCCAAGACAGTGCCCGTCGATTGCCCCTGCGAGGAAATGGGCGCAGAGGACCCACTTTTCATCCTTTACACCTCGGGTTCGACCGGGAAGCCCAAGGGCGTGCTGCACACGACTGGCGGTTACCTCCTCTATGCGGCGATCACCCACCAATACGTATTCGATTATCACGAGGGCGACATTTACTGGTGCACTGCAGATGTCGGCTGGGTCACCGGCCACACTTATATTCTTTACGGACCGCTTTCGAACGGCGCCATCACGCTCATGTTCGAAGGGGTTCCGAACTACCCCACCACGTCCCGTTTTTGGGAGGTGTGCGACAAACATAAGGTCAACATTTTCTACACAGCGCCCACGGCAATCCGCGCGCTAATGCAGGCCGGTGATGAACCGGTCAAGAAAGCATCGCGCAAGTCCCTGCGCCTGCTTGGCTCGGTCGGCGAGCCGATCAATCCCGAAGCCTGGGAGTGGTATCATCGCGTAGTCGGCGAGGACCACTGCCCGATCGTTGACACGTGGTGGCAAACTGAGACCGGCGGAATCATGATCACACCGTTGCCGGGTGCGACCAGACTTAAGCCCGGCTCGGCGACGCGGCCGTTTTTCGGCATTAAGCCGGAGATCGTCGATGCCGACGGCAAGCCACTCGAAGGCGCTACGAGCGGCAATCTGTGCATGACCGACTCGTGGCCGGGCCAGATGCGCACGGTTTACGGCGACCACGAGCGCTTCGAGCAGACTTATTTCTCAACCTACAAAGGCAAATATTTCACAGGTGACGGTTGCCGCCGTGACGAGGACGGTTATTACTGGATTACTGGCCGGGTCGATGATGTGATTAACGTCGCCGGCCACCGTCTGGGGACCGCTGAAGTGGAAAGCGCGCTCGTGGCGCATGAGAAGGTGTCGGAGGCTGCGGTCGTCGGTTATCCACATGACATTAAGGGCCAGGGTATCTACGCCTACGTCACGTTGATGGCCGGGGAACAACCAACCGAGGATCTGCGCAAAGAACTCGTGCAATGGGTCCGCAAGGAAATCGGCCCGATCGCCTCGCCTGATCTGATCCAATTCGCCCCGAGTCTTCCCAAAACGCGCTCCGGCAAGATCATGCGAAGAATTCTGCGCAAGATCGCTGAAGACGAGTATGGAAATCTAGGCGACACGTCGACTCTGGCCGATCCTGCGGTGGTCGACGACCTTGTCAACAACCGCCAAAACAAAAAGGCGGCGAAAGCGGGTGCATAAGCCTTCAATGCTTCTCTGAATGACGTTGGCAAAGTTCTTTTGTCAGCGCCTCATTTGTTCGAACTTGCTGCGCTCTTGGAGATCGCCGGCAAGACTGCGCAGGCTTCCAAGGAAGGCAAGTAGCCGAACAGTCCGCAACGAAAAGCTGTGTGTTTCCGACATTTTCGCTGAAAGTTCGCGACGCGGACACAATTTAGCGGCAACTATCGGGGTATGGCGCGTCCGCGCACTTCCCCACAGCCGGAAGTTCCCGGCCTCGCTGCTCGAAGAATTGCTGCCGACATCCTCGACGGCGTTCTGCGGCGGCGAATTCCGCTCGATGAAATGCTCTCCGGTAAGAATGCCCATCCGGGCTTGCCCGCCCTCGCCGAGCGAGATCGCGCTTTGGCCCGGCGGCTTATCGCCACCGTACTGCGGCGGCTCGGCACTCTGCGTCACTTGATTGGCGGGCACCTTGAAAAAGGATTTCCCAGCGATGCGCCGCGTGCCGAGACGATCCTGTTGCTCGGCGCGGCACAAATTCTCTGGCTCGAAGTCCCCGATCACGCTGCCGTCGACCTCTCGGTCCGGTTGGCACAAGCCGATCGCCGCGCCGCGCGGTACGCTGGCCTTGTCAATGCTGTGCTTCGCCGCGTGGCGCAGAACGGCGCAGCTGCAGTGAGTCAGAATATTTCCCGCGACACACCGGAATGGCTGCTCAAACGCTGGACCAAGACCTACCGCAGCGATACGGCACGCGCTATTGCGGCAGCCAATGGCCACGAGCCGGCGCTTGACCTTACGGTGAAGCAGGCCCCCGAGTCCTGGGCTGAGCGATTGCGGGGGCGCGTATTGCCCACCGGGACTGTGCGCACGCTCGCACATGGCGCGATCTCTCTACTCCCGGGGTTCTCCGAGGGGGCCTGGTGGGTGCAGGACGCCGCGGCCGCCCTGCCCGTACGCCTTTTCGGTGACCTGCGGGGAATGGATGTGGCCGATCTGTGCGCGGCGCCGGGCGGGAAAACCGCCCAGCTCGCATTTGCGGGTGCAAACGTAACTGCAGTCGACCGCTCACCTGCACGGATCAATCGGTTGCGCGAAAACCTAGCCCGCCTCTCTCTCAATGCGGATACCGTCGCCGCCGATGCACTGGAGTGGAGCACCGGGCCGTTCGACGCAGTCTTGCTCGACGCACCCTGTTCTTCCACCGGTACGATCCGGCGTCATCCCGATGTGCCTTGGCTCAAGAGCGAAGCGGACATTTCGGCTCTCATATCATTGCAACAGCGACTGCTCGACCACGCTGTGGAATTGCTCAAGCCGGGTGCGACTTTGATATACTGCGTCTGCTCACTGGAACCGGAGGAGGGAGAGAATCAGATCGCGGCCCTGCTGGAGCGCGATCCTCGCGTAGAGCGCAGACCAATTGCGCCGCAGGATGTGTTCGGTCGCCCGGAGTTTGTTACCGCAGCCGGTGACCTGCGGACCCTGCCGCTGCATCTGCCCGATCCCGACCCGCGTTGGGGCGGTCTGGATGGGTTTTATGCAACACGTCTCACTCGAAAATCGCGCTAATTTGTGGTCGGGAGCGACATATTGGCCGTTTCCCGACCCTTCGCTATCGTGTGAGTCGCGCGTACGCACGGGAACGCGCGATAGGGGATGGGCCCTTTGACGATGCGGGTTTCGGTGGCGGAGCGAGCCAGGCTCTCCGTGCTCATCGGACGCCGCGCTTTCCGCACTTTTCTCGGCCACATCAACGCGCATCCCTTGCTTCGCTGGCGGTTTGCCTCGACCAAGACCGATCGGCTGGTGATTGCGCCACAGGACTTGCGGACTGCCGATGCCACGCGGGCCAGCGAAATCTACTCTGGCCGTTTTGCTTTCGCTGGCAAAGTGGTGATTGCCGATCGCCGATCGCCTTTCGAAATGACGCCACCCTCAGATGAGTGGGCCGTTACGCTGCTCAGTTTTGTTTGGCTGCGACACTTGCGCGCCGCTGACTCCGCCATCACTCGCGCCAATGCCCGTTCGCTGATCGACGACTGGATCACCATGCAAGGTGGCTGGCATCGCATCGGTTGGCGGCCTGATATCCTTTCGCGCCGCGTGATCTGCTGGCTCAGCCAAGCCCCGTTTGTATTGCAAGATGCCGATGCACGTTTTTACCGCCGCTTTATCCGTAGCCTGTCGCGGCAAGTGCGTTACCTGCGTCGTACACTAAACGAATCGCGTGACGGCTTGCCGCGCCTGCAGGCGGTGATCGCGCTCAACTATGCGACGCTTTGCCTGCAGGGGCAGTCGGGACATCTGCGGGCCAATGTCCGCCGCCTGATTGATGAACTTCGAAAGCAGATCTTGCCTGACGGCGGACATGTCAGCCGTAACCCCGGCGCACTGATCGAATTGCTGGCTGACTTGCTCCCTCTGCGGCAACTATTCTCGGCTAGACAACTGCAACCACCGCAAGCGCTCAACAACGCGATCGACCGCATTATGCCGATGTTGCGGTTCTTCAGGCACGGCGACGGAAATTTCGCGCAGTTCAACGGCATGGGACCGACGCCGGTCGACCTGCTCGCCACTGTGCTCGCCTATGACGATGCACGCGGTACTCCGGTCTCGAATGCGCCGCACTCTGGCTATCAGCGCATCGATGCAGGGCAGACAGCACTTCTCATGGATACCGGCCGGCCACCGCCGGTGTTGTTGAGCCAGGAGGCTCATGCAGGCTGCCTGTCGTTCGAACTTTCCTGGAAACAGCATCGGCTGGTCGTTAATTGTGGCTTGCCCGCGGTCAACAAAGAGAATTGGCGGCAGGTCGCCCGCGCTACACCCGCGCATTCAACCGTGACCATCAATGATCGCTCGTCGTGCCGCTTCCTGGAATCGAACGCAGTCCGACGGCTGATGGGTGGCAGCCCGATCGTTGCCGGTCCGCAGAATGTGCGCATCGAACGAGAGCCAGGCGGCGTCATATTGCGAGCCGCTCATGACGGTTATGCTAGCGAGTGTGGCGTCATCCACACTCGTTTCATTCGACTTAATCCCGATGGCCGCGCCCTCGATGGCGAAGATAACTTTTCACGGTCCGATGGTGGGGAATTCGATGCAGATTCTGACGGTGAGTTCGCCGTTCGCTTCCATCTCCATCCCGCAATCAAGGCGAGCCGCCTGGCCGACGGCCGCGGTGTGATTCTTTTGCTGCAAGACCGCGAAGTGTGGACCTTCGCGACCTTGGCTGATGCCGTGGATCTTGAGGAAAGTGTCTTTTTGGCTGGCTCGGACGGTCCGCGCCGAGCGGTACAGATCGTGATTTATGGCCGACTCGGAGAGGCGACGACGGTGCGCTGGAGCTTCCGTCACACCCCGCCGGCCGCCCCCGGATCCCGGCCGGACCGGGCGCAAGAGCCGGAACTGCCTCTCTGATTCGATGTTTGTGGATGCACTGCCCACTGGCCCCATTCGCCAATACACTTTCGCCCGCCTGATATGGTAGCTCGTGTCTCATGAGCAGCCACCCGCGCCGCATTAGCCGCGCCCTGTTGTCGGTGTCCGACAAAACCGGGTTGGTCGATTTTGCAAAAAAACTTGCAGGTCACGGTGTGGAACTAATCTCCACAGGCGGCACCGCGAAGGCGCTGGAGGATGCAGGACTACCGGTGGTCGACGTCGCCGAACTCACGGGTTTTCCGGAGATGATGGACGGCCGCGTGAAGACCCTGCATCCCAGGGTTCACGGCGGACTGCTGGCAATCCGCGACAACCAAGAACATGCAAATTCGATGGAGAAGCACGGCATAAAGCCGATCGATTTGTTGGTCGTTAGTCTCTATCCGTTTGAAGAGACCGTGGCTAAAGGCGCCTCTTTCGATGATTGCATCGAAAACATCGACATCGGTGGTCCCGCCATGATCCGTGCTGCCGCAAAAAACCACCGTGATGTGCTTGTCGTTGTAGAAGCGCAGGATTATGCCGAAGTCATCAACGCGATTGAACTCTATAAGGACAAAATCCCACTATCCTTTCGTCAAAAGTTTGCGGCCAAAGCCTATGCGCGCACCGCAGCCTATGACGCAGCTATTTCCAACTGGTTCATGGATTATCTCGATGAACCAAACGCTCAAGCTGCCGCGCCATCATGGCGCGCCTTCGCGGGGCACTTGATCGAACGGCTGCGGTATGGCGAGAACCCACATCAAAGCGCTGCATTTTACCGAACGTCCGAGCAGCGTCCGGGCGTCGCCACAGCGCGGCAGTTGCAGGGGAAGCATCTCTCTTACAACAATATCAACGACACTGATGCCGCCTACGAGTGTGTCGCCGAATTTGATCCGCATCGAACTGCGGCCTGTGTGATTGTAAAGCATGCGAACCCTTGTGGTGTGGCAGAAGCGGACAACTTGCTTGATGCCTATCGCAAGGCGCTCGCGTGTGATTCGACTTCAGCATTCGGCGGTATCGTCGCGTTAAATCGCAGACTTGATGCCGCGGCCGCAAGGGCGATCACCGAGATTTTCACCGAAGTGATCATCGCGCCGGAAGCAACCGATGAAGCAATCGCGATTGTTGCGGCCAAGAAAAATCTTCGATTGCTGGTGGGTGGCGGGCTGCCGGACCCTCGCGCCAAAGGATCGGTTGTGAAGTCGGTCGCCGGCGGTCTGCTTGTGCAGTCGCGCGACAACGCGGTAGTGGACGAAATGCAGCTTAAGACCGTCACCCGGCGTACGCCTAGCGAGGGCGAACTTGCCGACCTTCGATTCGCCTTCCGTGTTGCCAAACATGTGAAGTCGAACACCATTGTATATGCCAAGGACCGCGCCACCGTCGGTATCGGCGCAGGCCAAATGAGCCGTATCGATGCTGCGCGCATCGCGGCACGCAAGGCCGAAGACGCCGCGAAGGAACTCAAGCTTCCGGTTGCCTTGACCAAGGGCTCGGTCGTCGCATCTGACGCGTTCTTTCCATTTCCCGACGGGCTATTGGTCGCGATCGAGGCCGGAGCGACCGCCGTGATTCAACCGGGCGGCTCTGTGAATGATCAAAAAGTGATCGAGGCGGCTGATGCGCATAATATCGCGATGGTGTTCACTGGAACGCGGCATTTCAGGCATTAAAACGGGAATCGCCGTGGGATGTGGCTGGGCGGCACTAATGCCGCGCCAGATCGCCCAGCAGGCTCGCTGCGACCGACAATTTTGACAATGTGAGACCGGAACCTGCAATTTGATGAATTGCCGAGCGGATGCGTTCGACTTCCACCTGCCGCGGACGAACCCATTTCTCCACGGCGTCGGCGCCGGCGTGGCCATTTGCGACCATCGCAGCGGTCAGCCGGCGCTCGGCATCCCCTATGGAATCGAGTGCACGGTCAAGGGCGAGACGGTCGAAATAATCCGAAAGCACAATGTTCGGCACGGCGCTGGCCACGCGATCGAGCTGAAAGAAAGCTTCAGTCGCAAAATAAGTCGCAGTCACTTCGTCTACCGGCTTGCCCGCGCGGTCCGCAACGAGCGCAATATCCGGCGCCGCCTTGAGTACAGGAAGGCTCGCGATACGGCGCGCCAGGGATTCCGGCACGCCCGCCTCGGTAAACTCCGCAACGCGCGCTTCAAGCGCGCTGGTGGCTGGTTTAGATAGAGCGCCGACGAGAGCGGCTGCGACCTGAGCGATGCCCTCGCGGTAGTGCCCGATGATTTTCTCGAGACCTTGCGTCAGATCAACACTACGCAAGAACCAGACCAGCCGGTCGAGCAACAAATCCTGCACGGCCGCATAAAGATCGAGCTGGACCTTACCGGAAACCTTGTTATCGAGCGCATCGATCTCGCTGTTGAGCTCGATCAGATCGTAGCTGTTACGGACGGCTGCAAAGGCAGAAGCAATCGACGGTGACCCGGCGCCAGTCTGATCGGCGATACGCACGATCAACGTTGCACCGCCACGACTGATCATCGAATTCGTCAGCTGAGT
>Ga0126373_10001736_pt1 | contig 15668 bp, 17 predicted proteins | sample PanSoiMetPlot_11_FD_92545 | JGI IMG/M metagenome (GOLD analysis project Ga0126373, IMG submission 92545) | Tropical forest soil microbial communities from Panama - MetaG Plot_11 | ecosystem: Environmental > Terrestrial > Soil > Tropical forest > Bulk soil | place: Panama | collected 2016-02-17 | reverse complement strand
TGGCAGGTACCGGGCGATGTGCCCAAGCAGGCCAATCGGCAGCACGTTCGCGAGCACGGGCAGCATCAGCATGACACCGAACATCGCGCTGATCGCGCCCGCGGTGTTCCTGATGAGGAAGCCGAGCCCGATCCCGAACAGACCGACGACCGCGGTGTAAAGGCCGGTGCCCAGCACTGTTCTGGCCACGCCAGGATCGGCGAACGAGGTCCCGGCGTGGGTGTGCGCTAGCAGCGCCTGGCCCGCAAGGAACGTCACGATCAGCGTGATCTCGGACGCCACCACGGCGACGACCGCGAAGACACCGGCCTTGGCCCACAGCACAGGGAGCCGCCGCGGGACCGCCGACAAGGTGGCCCGGATCATGCCCGTCGAGTACTCCCCCGTGGCCAGCAGAACGCCGAGCACCCCGATCGTCAACGGCGCCAGGTACGCGCCGTAGAGGCTCAGCACCGCCGCGCTGGTGCCGACGTGCTTGCCCTCGTTGAGCCGGGACAGCGCCGTAGCGCACAGCGCCAGACCGGTGCCCGCGGTGACCAAGACGAACGCCGCCATCGTCCAGGACGTGGACCGCAGCGAGCGCAGCTTGATCCACTCCGAGCGGGCCACTCGCGCCTGGGTGAGCCCAGTCTGGCCGGCAGCATGAGCTCCTGCCGTCCTCGTGATGCTGGTCATGATGACTTCCTTCCTGCCACGGCCAGGCCGGCCGCCGCGTCTGCCCGGTACTCCACGTGGTCTTGCGTCAGCGCCATGAATGCCTCTTCCAGCGAGCCGTCGCGGGTGATCTCGGCGATCGAGACGTCGGCGATCAGCCGGCCCTGGCCGACGATGATCACCTGCTCGGCGGTCAGCGCCATCTCGCTGATCAGGTGCGAGGACACGAAGACGGTCCTGCCCTGGCCCGCCAGCCCCTTGAGCAGGTTGCGAATCCACAGGACGCCCTCTGGGTCAAGGCCGTTGACCGGCTCGTCCAAGATCAGGGTGGCCGGATCACCAAGCAGCGCCGCCGCGATGCCGAGCCGCTGGCCCATCCCGAGCGAGAACCCGCCGGCCCGCTTGCCAGCGACCGCCTCGAGCCCGGTCATGGCGATCACCTCATCGACCCGCCGCCGGGAAACGCCAACGGTCGCAGCCAGCGCACGCAGGTGATCCCTGGCGCTGCGCCCCGGGTGCACCGCCCTAGCCTCGAGCAGCGCGCCCACCTCGCACAGCGGTGCCGCGTGCTTGACGTACGCCCGGCCGTTTACCGTCACGCTGCCGGCCGTCGGTGCGTCCAGGCCGAGGATCATCCTGATCGTGGTCGACTTGCCGGCGCCGTTCGGGCCGAGAAAGCCGGTCACCATTCCTGGCCTGACGGTGAAGGACAGATTGTCGACGGCGGTCTTGCCGCCGTACCGCTTGGTAAGGCCCTGTGCCTCAATCATGAAGTGCCCCTAATAGCCGAAAGACTTGCGGTGGTCTTAACCCCGCATCCGAACCGGACTCGCGCCCGGCTTGCTCTTCACGCTAGGCAGCGGCGAGTCTGGCCGCGCCGGCCGGAAGAACACACTTGCGCCGGCGCCATCGGCACCACCGGCGTATCCGCCTACTCCGCAGGTCCCATACGGACACGGGGTTCAGGACAGGTGCCTGAATTGACACGTGACTATCTTGTCACGTATGGTCCTGTGTGTGGACGACGAGGACCTGGTATTCAAGGCTCTGGCCGACCCGACGCGGAGGCTGCTGCTCGACCGGCTCTTTGAGCGCGACGGCATGTCGCTCATCGAGCTAGAGGCCGAGGTTCCGCAGCTCACGCGGTTTGGAGTCATGAAGCACCTGCGGGTGCTCGAAGAGGCAGGGCTTGTCGTCACTCGCAAGCAAGGCCGTCACAAGCATCATTACCTGAATTCGGTGCCCATCCGGCTCATCTACGAGCGCTGGATCGACAAGTACCGAGACCGTCGAGCGGCGGCGCTGCTCGAACTCAGAGACCAACTGGAGGGACGCAGATGACGCCGGCTCCGCACGCCGCGACGGCCACGCAGGTCTACCAGCTCTACATCAGGGCGAGCCAGGAAGAAGTCTGGGACGCCATCACCAATCCGGCGATCGTGGCGAAGTTCTTCCACAGCGCCCAGGTTGAATCGACCTACGAGGTCGGCTGCAAGCTCCGCACCCTCTCCCCCGACGGGTCCGACATCTGGGGAGACAACACCATCCTGGAGTGCGACCCGCCCCGCCGGCTAGTGCACACCTGGCGCAGCCTGTATGACCAGGAGCAGGCCGCCGAGCCGGAGAGCCGAGTCACCTGGGAGATCGAGGCGCAGCCGGGAGGCTTCGCCAAGCTGACGCTCGTCCATGATCGTCTCGACGCCTCGCCGAAGACCGCTGCCAGCGTTCGGGGCTGGTCCTACATCCTCAGCAACTTGAAGACCGTGATGGAAACCGGCGAGGCCTTGCCGCCGATCAGGTGACCCATCCAAGAAGAAAGGGGCGGTCCAGTGACGACCTCCGTATCTACCGATCACATCACCGACGGCTATATGCACGACCGCATCGGCAAGGCCAAGCCCTACGCCCTGATCGTGCTCCGGCCAACGCCTGAGTTCTTCGCCGCGGACAGCCGGCCGATCGTCTGGGAGCACGGGCGGCGGAACATGGCACTGCAAGCTGCGGGCATCATGCCGATCGTGTGCCCAGTCGGGGACGAGGAGATCTCCGGCATCGGCATCTTCAACACCGACCCGGACGAGGCTCGGGCCATCATGGCGGACGACCCAGGAGTTCGAGCCGGGATCTTCACCTTCGAGGTTCACGCCTGCCGCGGCTTTCCTGGTGACGCCCTGCCGGTGTGACGAGGACGGGTCAGCTGGTAGGTCAGGAAGACGAACTGCGCATCGTAATCGACAGCGCCCAGCGTCAGCTCCGATGCCAGCAGGCGCCGCGGAAGCAACGCCGTGCCCTCGCCTAGCATGACCGGCGCGACCGACAGCATGATCTCGTCGAGTAGCCCTCGATCAGCGAACTGCCCCACAAGGTCTCCGCCACCGACCAGCCACACATTCTTGCCGCCTGCGGCCCTCATCATGTCCTCATGCACGCCCCGGACGTTGCCGTCGGCAAACACCAGGTCAGCGCCGGGAACGGCAGGCAGGCGCCGGTGACTGAAGACCCAGCAGGGGACCGACCCGTACCATTGCCGCCATTTGCCGGGATCCTCGAGCAGGTGCTCGTGCCGCACCGCCCACTCATAGGTCCTCGCGCCCATCGCCATCGCGCCAACGCCAGCGAAGAAGCCAGCGAACCGGTCTTCCTTGCCAGTGCTCGGACCTGCCTCAAACAGCCAGTCCAGCGAGTCGTCCCGGTCAGCGATGAACCCATCAATCGTTGTCGCGCAGTAGTACTGAGTCTTTGCCACTGCCTTAGCCAAACACGGCCCACCGACACCGCCGATGACCGCACGCGCGACCCGTCAGGCCTGGACGCGATCAGCCAGAAGGGACGAGCAGGCGGTAAAGCTGGAAAGCCTGACTCCTGCTGAGCAGGTAGATCTGGGCCCCCCGGAATGCGATGTACCCGTGGCGTATCTGCGGGGCCTGCCAGAGCTTGCCTGCGACGCTCATGCCGACGGCATCGCCGGAGTCATAGGCCTGCCTGACGACCGCTGTCAGCGCGGGCAGGTCGGTGGCGGGAAAGGCGACCACGAATCCGTAAAAGGCAGGCCCCGGTTGATGCTGGTAGGTGGAGACCGAGGAGACCGCGGCGGAAGTGATCGTTACCTGCCTTCCGACCGGAAGGTAGCACGCTACGCCCACCGGCACCGCCGGAGGCGTGGTCGGCGTAGCCGTGGCAGTGTGCGTGCTCCCCAGCCCTGGCTGTACCAGCACGCGGCGTGACCCGGCGGGAGCGACCCGCGGCACGTCGGGCTCGGTCCCGAAGAGGTCGACTGAGTCGGCCCGGCACCGGCCCGCCGGGTTGGGGAGCTGGCTGCGCATGACTTGGACGGTGATCGCTGACCCCAGATCGTGCGCCGGTGGCAAGCTGTACGGCGCCGGATCCGGCCCTAGAGGAGTGATGTGGCTGCAGCCAGATGCGGCGAGCACGGTGCCGACGGCGGCCAGCACGGTGGCCAGGACGGACAGCGGGCGGGCTGGGCCCTGAATCGGCATGTCCTTGCCCTTCCTAACCGGCCACGGCGTTGGGACGCAGCGGCGGCGCGGGCGTCGCCGCTGCTGTCTGGGCGCGCGCGGCGTCGGGGGCCACCAGCGCGACGGCGGCCAGCAGGATGAGCAGTTCGGCCAGGCTCACAGCGGTCAGGTGCGGATCGTCCAGGAAGTCGGTAAGCGAGACGAGCCGGTACGCCCCGGCGACGGCGGCCAGCAGGACCAGAGTCAGTGACCACAGCCCCGAGCCGGCCGCCCGGCGGGACCAGGCCCTGGGCGCGTGGACCAGGCAGGCCAGCGCGGCCAGAATGCAGCACAGCCCGGAGAAGTCCGGTAGCCAGGCGACGTTGTCCGTCACCTGGAGCGCCAGCACCGGCCCGTACACAAGGACGCAGCCGGCGGGCAGTGCCAGCAGCCACGGCCGACGGGCCACCGGCGGGGCATCCCGATGGAACGCGGCCATGGCCAGCACCGGGGCAAGATCGACCATTACCCAGAAGACCCACGGCCCGAACGGCGCGGGCAACATTCCGGTGAAGTGGGCCTGCAGCAGAGCGATCAGGCCCGGCACGACGCACAGCGCCCCAAGGACACGGGCGGTGCGGTAATCCCGGAGGGCCAGCGTCAGGAAAACCACCACCCACGCGGCGCTCACCAGGCAATACACCGTAGCCCAGACGCCGGTCGGCGCGACCACCACGCTCCCCGGCGGCGCGGGCAGCCAGCCGACCAGACGGTGGCGCCACACCAGGGACACGAGGACGTCAACGGCCAGCACCGCGTGCATCAGCAGCACAGCGAGCACCGCACGCCGGATCGCCTGGCCCCAGGCGTGCCGACGCGGAGTGCCGGGGCCGCCCAGGTGCAGCCGGACGGCCAGGCCGATCACGCTGGCGATCTCCGCACACCCGGGCCCAGCAGCCACGCTGATGTAATCGTCTGCCTCAGGGTCGCCAGTCAGCCAGCCGTCAAGAAACGCGGCGACCATGTCCTGCTCCCACTGCTCCCGGTACCAGCGGGGCAGCAGCCGCAGCACCCGCCGGTACCGCCGCTCCAGGTCGCCGCTCACCCGGCTGACTCCGCGCCGGCCAGGCCCAGTCTCGCCCGCACCACCCGCGCGGTAGCCGCACGAATCTCGGCCTCCTCCGCCAGCACCCGGCGCCCGTCCCTGGTCAGCCGGTAATACCGGCGCAGCCGGCCGTCGTGCGCCTCCTCCCGGTCGGGCTCGATCAGGCGCTCCGCGGCGAGCCGTTCCAGCACCCCGTACAGGCTGCCGATCTTCAGCCGGACCCGGCCCTGCGACAACTCGGCAACCTCGCCCACGATGCCGTACCCATGCCGCGGGCCATCGGCCAGCGCGGTGAGCACGAAGAACGCCTGTCCGGTCATGGGCTTGGCTGTCATGGCACCAATATACTGGAAACCAAGATATTAGTCGATACGGTCAGGCTGCCTGTCGTACCGGACGCGTACTGGAGACCATCCTTGCGGTGAAGTCGGCCGTGAAGTGCCGCCACCAGGACGGGTCAAGCCGCGGTGCGACCGGAGGGGCTGACGCCGGCGTCCCGGCGATCCGATGGAAGATGGCGGCCGCCTCGGCGTCGGAGAGGCGGACGGTGGCGGCCCAGGCTGCGATGTCGTCGTCGAGGCTCGTCATGTCGTTCACGTCTCCCTGGGGTGATCGTAGCGGTCGAGCGCCTCGGTCACGGCTCGCCGGGCCAGGGAAAGCCGGTACCGCACGGTGCCGGCGGGCACGCCAAGCGCGGCGGCAAGCTCAGCGCTGGTCATCCCGCCGGCGGCGGCCATGGTGAGGGTGACCCGCTGTGCCTCGGGAAGGCGCCTGATCGCCTCGCCCACGACCGCGACGCGTTCGCCAGCGATGACCGCGGTGCTGGCAGGCTGCTGCGGGCTGGCCGGCTCGTGGGCCAGGGCTTGCGCGACGCCGGCCTGGGTGTGCCGGTGCCGGTGCGCGTCAACCGACAGGTTCCTGGCCACGGTGAAGATCCACGCCCGCTGCCCGTCGTCCGGCATGTCCGTCAGCTTCGCCAGGTGCTGCCATACCCGAAGGAAGACATCCTGCATCAGGTCGGCGGCCCACTGCGCGTCACCCGTCCGCCCGGTGAAGTAGGCGTGCACCGCCGCGCGGTTGGCCTCGTAGAGCCGGCGGAACTCAGCTTCCCTGTCCATCGGCGGCCCGGATCGCCCCGAACGCGTCGGTGGTGAGAGCCTGCAGTATCCCCACAAGCCCGGCCGGCGCTGTAGCGTCGCCGAACAGAGAGATGCCGGTTATCTTTTCCCGCATCACGGCTTCGGTGACGCCTTCGGTAATGGTCAGGTCTCCGAACACGATCAGGCTGACCGGATGTTCGAGCAGGCGAAAGAAATCCGGGCCGAGGCTGGTGTCGTCGAAGAAGGCCCGTGGATCATCGCCGACGTACCAGCAGGCCTGGCCCTGCACCTGGACACGCGGCTCGATCACGTCGCGGCTGGCCGCTGGCGCGGCCATCTGCCCGGCGATGAGCAGCTGCCGGTACCCCACCGTGGTGACCTCGCCGGTGACCACCACCTGTCCGCCGGCGATCAGCACGTCGTCAGCTTGTCCTGCTGGATTGGCCAGCATCGCGCCGGAGAGTCTCGCCTGGCCGGTCAGCACCTTGATGTCCTGCCCGTCGGCGGACGGGTAGTAGCTGACCGCGCCGGTACCGCCGGCTAGGGCGGGCCCGAGTGCAGCCTCGCTCCCTCGCGGGGCGTATACCGAGCCGACCACGTGGATCTGCTGCGGCACAGGGCCGGTGACCGGGCTGGTGATGATCAGCATGCCGGTGACGATAAGCACGTCGTCGGCGGCGCCGATCCCGTCGCCGCCCGTCAGCAGCACGCCTGTGTGCACCCGGACGTTGGCGCCGTCGGGCACGTAGATGGTGGAGGCTACATCCGATGACGGGATCGCTGCGTAAGCGGCCGCCAGTGACTTCGGCACGATGACCAGCGCCACGTCCTCGATCCGGCTAATCGCGCTCAGCTGTTCCGGCCCCGTGAGATGGCTGAAATCCGCGACCTGCTGGTCGCTCACCACAACGCGTTCCTTGGTCGCCTCGTTCTCGTTCATCACGTCCGGATCACCGTCCCGCTGTCGCCTGTAGTCATCCATACCGGTTACTACGGATGCCGGCCTGAAGTGTTGGGTCAGGACTTGACCTGGTCCCTCAGCGTATTGCTGGCGACTAGGGCAACCGCGGCCGCCAGCACGCAGCCCGAGTCCCAGAGCAACGTTGGACCAGCACCCAGGTGCAAGAAGCTGAGCGCACCGACGAACGCACCACCCAGCATGGCGATGACGGCCCCGCCTCGTCGCCCAGCCAGCGCGTTATCGCCGCCAGCCAGTGACGAGTCGGCGGCGATACCGGTCAGCGTCATAGTCAGCACCGTGGTAGGCAAATCTTGCACTCCGATATGCCTGACCGTGGCATTGCGGACGCCCATCCCGAACGCCAGCAGCGCGATAACCGTGAACCTCGGCCAGCCGGCCGACACCGTCACAACGGATAGCGCCACCGCAGCGGCAACCGCGGTAACCAGGCACTCCGCCACGACAGCCAAGAGGAGCAGCCGCCGCGCGGCCAACAGCCTCGACCCGCGGCCTGCGCTCAGTGCACCGGTGAGAAACGCGGCGAGAGACGTCAGGCACGCGGACTCAGAGAAGCCTTTAGCCCCAGCCGTCGCGAACCCGAGAATGACGACGTTTCCTGTCATGTTCGCCGTGAAGACGTGCCCGAGCCCCAGATAGCTGACCGCGTCGAGCACCCCGCTGAAAGTCGTGAGGACGAGCAGGATAGCCAGCAGCGTCCCGCTGTCCTTCCCCGCTGCGGCCCCTGCCGCTGGCGTTCGCTCCGTCATTGCCCCCGGCCGGAGTCGGCTACCAGACCGTGCCTAGCTGTTGGTCCATAGCACGGCACACTATCTGTGCTCGCCCGATGGGCCGCGGGTAGCCTGGCGGTCGTGGCCGACAATCCCTGGATCATCCGCGCCGCGACCGCCCAGGACGGCCCGTTCCTGGCGGACATGCTCATCGAAGCGGTGAACTGGTCTTCGGAGTGGAAGAAGAAGAGCCGCACCCGGGTCCTCGCCGACCCCAAGACGGGCCACTACATCGCCGGCTGGCCACGCGACACCGATCTCGGCGTGATCGCTGAAATCGCTGGCGCGCCGACCGGCGCCGCCTGGCTGCGCTACCTGCCGGCCAGCGACCCTGGCTACGGGTTCGTCTCCCCCGACATCCCCGAACTGACCATCGGCGTCGCCGCGCGCTGGCGCGGCCACGGCATCGGGCGGGCGCTGCTAAAGGCCATCGCCGACCGGGCCAGGCAGGCCGGCATCCAGCAGGTCAGCCTCAGCGTCGAACGCAAGAACTTCGCCAAGCAGCTTTACCTGTCCGAGGGCTACCAGGTCACCGACTCCACCGACGCCCAGTCCGACACCATGGTCAAAGACCTAGCTGCTCAGAGCTTCCAGGACTGACTACACCGCTAGACCGGCGTAACCGGGGTGTACGCGGTCATGAAGAAGCCTCGGACCGGCAGGTCTATGTTGATGTTGCTGGAGAAGGTGGTCGGATGCTGCGGGGCGGAATTGTCGAAGGTGATCCAGACGCCGTCGTTCTGGCCCGAATTCGGGTCATAGACCTTCACGGTGACCTCGGTCCCTGACACGGAGTACGCGTAGGCGCCGACCTGATGGTTCTTGCCGAGGTCTGCCACGTTCGTCGACTTCACGGTGACCACGCCGAGCGGCGCAGGGATGCCGGAGTCGATGCTCGCCTTGACCAGAGGCCACTGCTGTTCGATGGTCCGCCAGGCAACGCCGCGCTGGACAACGACAGGCTTGCCCAACACGGTGGCGCCCACGTCGCCATCAGGCAGGTTCATCCACAGGAAATACTCCGCGACGCCCGCCGGGACGTGCCAGGACTCGATCAGCCTGCGCACTATGAACTGATAGAGCGGAGTGCCGGGCGCCGGCCGTTCCCGCGGCGGGACCTGCCCCGCGATCCAGTAATCGAGCGCTGCGAATACCATCCCCCCGCACAAGCCATTGGCCGCATTGCCGATCCCGACTGATCCGAACGGCGTCGGAACACTCACCGCTGGAGCAGAAGGCCAGGAATTCGTGAACGAGAAGCCATCCGGCAAGGGCAAGAAACCGTGTTGCGCTTTTGACTCGGCCGCATTCGTCATGCGGCCATTATCGCGCCCGACAGGCCATCTGTATGACACTCGGACCGGGCGAAGCTGTCGATTCGCGCGGTTCCGTTCGTAGCCGTTGTAGCAGCCGGAGGGCGACAAATTCAAGGTGGACGAGTTGTTCAGCAGCGATGCGCTCCTGCTCGGCCGCGTCACCTACCAGGGGGCAGCTGCCAGCTGGTCCGCGAGCTGGCCAGGCATGGCCTGGTCGACGAGTATCGGCTGATGGTCTTCCCGATCATTCTGGGCGGCAAGATGCGGATGTTCCCCGACGCCGTTAGCGCGCCGACGACGCTGAAGCTGACAAGCTCGAGGGTCCTTGCCTCCGGCATCCTGCTGCTCACCTACGAGCCGGCCGTTTGACCGTTGGGATATGGCCGCCGCTGATCGCCAGCGACGGCCATATCCGCTCTCCATCCCCCCGGTCGGTCAGCGCCGGCCTAACCTTCGGATCACGGCTTGATGATCTTGCCGAAGATCACTTTGGCGGGCACTCCTACATAGGCCAGCGCGGCCTGCTTGGTCCCGAGCACCGCGACGTCGACGGTGCAAGCATCGAGCACTGCCAACGAGGCGTCCGACACGCCGAGCTGGAGGCAGACACTCCTAGCCTGCGCGGCGAGCTTGGGGTTGATGTTGCCCGGGTACATGAGGTTCCTGGGATCGCTGGTTATTAGCTTTCCGCCGCAGACGCCGAGCAGTGATTGACGCGCTGGTACGCGCCAGCTATCGCCATAGACGTGATAGAACCGGGTGAAATGGAACGGCGCGGTCAGTATCGTTCCGCCACGGGACTCAAGTGCCAGTGGGTTATTGCGTGCGTTGGCAAGCAGGCCGCGAACCGTTTCTGGCCAGCGCCCGACGCCCACAGATACGTCGATCCAATTTGGGTGGCCGGAGTTGATCACGGCCTGGACGGAATCGCCGTTTACCCCCCTGATCAGGTAGACGTTCCCGTCAAGTGAGACTGTGCCGCCACCATGCAGGCTGAGCATGTGGCCGCTGAGCAGGTTGACGGTCCTCTTGTTAACGACGAGCCGCCCCGATGGCGGCGCACCAACGACCGGCTTTCCCGGGCAGATAGCGACGTTGTTCTTGCCGATGTGGGTAGCGATCGCCTGGTTGACGGCGGCGTTGGGCCAGGTCGGCGCGCCCGACACCTGCCGGGCCTCCACGACGAACCGCGGGCCGGTGGTGGCCAGTTCGTAATCGCCTGCTGCCTGGAAGTCATAGAGCAGACTGCGGAACGTCGTCAGGTGGGTGTCGCCGATCCCGGCGGCGGCGGCGCACGACGGGAAGCCGGGTGCCGAGGTCTGCGTCGAGATGATCGCGGGATGGGCCTGTGTCCCGATCGCCGGATGGGCCGCCAGGTTCAGGTTGTTCGTCTCGCCGGTGAATCCTTCGAGCACGCAGGTGGGCGCGCTGTGGGTACCGCTGTGCGTGGTCGTCCTGACGTTGATGGTGGTACCCGCGCTGAAGTTCGCCTGGGTACCGCAGCAGTCGCCGACCAGCGCGAACTCGACGCCCTTCCAGCCAGTCGAGATGCCCAGCACATTGTCCGCCCCAGATGCGCTGGCGCTGCCCGACCCAGTGGCCATGACCACCGAGTCAGTGGCCGCTCCGGCATTGCCGGTCAGTTGGGTGCCCGTCAAGCCTGCGACGGTCAGGGGACCGCCGGACAGGCTGCCGCCAGCCGAATTCCGCCAGCAGTAGATGTCGGTCGACATCGGGAACATGAACGTGTTCCATCCCACTGGGCAAGTCGTGTTGTACCTGAGCAGCCAGTACTGCATGAAGACCTCGTTGAAGGTCGTCGAGTAGATGAACTGCTGCCAGCCCAGGCAGCCGGGGTTCGGCGATCCCGCGCACACCGGTGTGGTAAAAGGCTTGGCGTTGAGCTGCAGCGAGAAAGTGTTAGCGACCTGCGGACCAGTCCCGTTCTGCTGGCCGGTCTCGGTCGCGCCCCCGCTGACGCTGTCAAACGACCCGGTCGCGCTGGTCAGCAGCCCGGACACCTCGGCGGAGTAATCGACACCGTTCCCCACCGTCTGCACGTGCAGCCCAGGACGAGGCGGATAAGGATGCTTGGGCGCCGCCGCGCACATGGTCCTCTGCCACCCAATCCTGGGATAGGAAGCGGTGAAACAGCCCTTACCTGGCAGGCCGAGCCGTTCGATGGCCTGCCGCCACATCTGGAGCCTGGCCGGTCGCGGCGTGCTGGACGCCGCGGCACCGAGTGGAGAGGCCAGTGCCGCCAGCGAGCCCGCGGTGACGATCACGCCGAGGAAGATGAGTCCGCGCGCGCGAAGCATTCTGAACATGACGTGTCCCTTCTGACGTCGGTCACCTGTCAGCTTCGGGCGCGGTTCTTGCTAAGGACTTGTAATCGTCTTGCTGCATGCACATCGGATAGAGACACTGAAAAATGGCCACCGGTGATCTCGCGCCCCAGGAGCACGCACATGCGTAGAGTCAAGAAGCTGATACCGGCCAGCGTCCTATCGGCGGCGGCTGTGGCTGCGGCGGCCGCCACGGGCGCGGTGCCCGCCATGGGCTCGACAGCCACCGCGGCCGGCGCGGTCGTGGGTGCTGGCCAGCAGCCCGTGCCGGCGGCTGACGACGTCGTGGGGGTCGGCTCGGGGGGCAGCTCGAACGTGTTCGACCAGCTCTCGTACGACTACAACAAGATCGTCAAACCTGGGGCAAGTCACCTGCATAGCTGGGACGCCACCAATCCGGTCACCGGCATGATCCACGACATCATCGTCGCCAAGGACGGTTGCCCCAAGGCGCCTCGGCCCGCGGACTCATCGGACGCAATCGAAGGATCGGCCAGCAACCTACTCGGGCTGACCGCGGGCACCACGACGCAGGTCGGCACCTTCTGCACCGACTTCGCCAGGTCAGCACGCGGCCGCGCACCTAATGATCCGCCACAAGGTCCTGGTGGCATCCAGTTCTTGCCGTTCGCGATCGACGCTGTCACCTACGCGACCAGCGCCAAGACCAACGCTCCTGCCCGCCTGACCACCGCCCAGCTCGCCAAGATCTACACCTGCGCGATCAGAAACTGGCGGCGAGTCGGCGGCAGGAACGCGCCCATCGACGCTCAGCTACCTCCAGTCACCTCAGATACCCGCACAGTTTTTCTGACGGCGCTAGGAAGTGGCCGGCCGATAAGACCTGGCCGATGCGTGGACGCCAGCCGGGGCGAGAACCTTAAGAACTTGCCCGCAGAAAACGAGGGTGTCAATAAGTTCGTGCAGGGTCCAGACGTGATCTTCCCGTACTCGGTGGCCGCGTACCTTGCCGAGGTCTACCACTCGGGGCCGTGCCTGAACTCCTCGTGCACCCCGGTGCAAACGGTCACGTGCAAGCCGCGCCAGGGCAAGAACCTATTCAGCTGCGACACCCACGGCAGGATGGTGCTTCACCCGATCGACAAGACCAACCCGACAACGCCGTTCCCGCTGCCTCGGCTGTGCGCCAAGACGGGCTGTCCGGTGCTCAATGCCAAGTTCACTCCGGCGTTCACGCAGAAGCAATTCATCGTGGTCCGCTGGACCGCGGGAACGCCAGCGGATATCCCTGGCTACCTCCTGCCGCTGTTCGGGCCGCAGGGCTGGGTGTGCAACAGCCGGACCGCTCACACCGATATGACCAACTACGGCTTCGATGCACTGGCGAAGTCATTCACGGTCAAGAGTCTTATTCCGATGAAGATGACCTGCTGACCGCGGCGCGGGATGGCGTCAGGGCAGGGCGCCGATCTCGGCGGCCAGACCGGCGGCTTCAGCGGCTCCGATGTGCTCAAAGATCCGCTGGGACTGCAGCAGGAGATTGCGCGCCCCGGCGGTGTCGCCCGTGGACAGGGCACACCGGCCTAGGCCGGCAAGCGCGTGCGCTTCGTCCCAGGAGCTCTCGATGTCTCTGGCCATGTCCAGAGCCTCCCGATGGTAGGCCGCGGCGAGATCGGTCTCATTGCGTAGCCGCTGCAAGGTACCGGCCTCGTTGAGAATCTCCACCTCGCCGCCCTTGTCACCGAGGTCTCGGTAGAGCTTGAGCGCCGCGTCCAGGGCATCGCCCGCGCCCGCGTAGTCCCCTGCGACCCTGCGCATGATGCCGAGCGAACCCAGGGCGTTGGCCTGGCCGAGCCGACTGCCGACATCGCGAGCGATGTCGAGCGCTTCCTCCAGTGCCGCCGCAGCCGCTTCGTAGTCCTCGGTAAGCCGCCGTACGATGCCGAGCCAGTTGAGCACATTCGCCTGGCCGAGCCTGTTGCCAAGCTGGCGGTAGATGCCGAGCGCCGCCTCGAGGGCCTCGGCAGCATCGGAGTAGTTTCCGATCATGCGCTGGGCGTCGCCCAGATAGTTAAGCGCATCAGCTTGCCCGAGCAGGTGACGCAGGTCCTGGTAGATCGCGAGCGCTGCCCGCAGGTGGGTGACCGCCTCGGCGTACTCCCCGGTCACCAGCCGCAAGGCGCCCACGTCATGCAGCGCGTTGGCCTCGCCGAGGCGATCGCCGAGCGCACGGTAAATGCTGAGCGCCCGGTCAAGGACCTCGGCCCCGGCCGGGTACTGACCGTTCATCCGGTGTACGACCCCGAGGTCGTTGAGCGCGTTTGCCTGGCCGAGCCTGTCGCCGAGCTCACGGTAGATACCGAGCGCCTGGTCGAGCGCCTCGGAAGCGGCGGGGTACTGACCGGTCAGCCGGTGCACTACCCCGAGATCGTTGAGCGCGTTGGCCTGGCTGAGGCGGTCGCCCAGGCGTCGCGCCGCTTCGACGGCGCCGACGTCCAGCGCGATCGCGTCGCTCCAGGGACCGTCTTGGTGGAGGAGAACTGCCAGCCCAGCGGTCAGGGTGACGACCCGCGCGTGCTGCCCGGACTTGGCGGCCTCGTCGAGGCAGGCCAGCAGGTTCGCCCGTTCGGCTCGCGCCCACGCCAACGCGGTCGCGGTGTCGGTGAGATCGGGCATCATCGCCGATCGCACGACAGGCATGCCGGGTGCGGCATCGCGGGTGCGGCGCGCCAGCAGACTCTGGGCCGTTGCCATCGTTCCGGTGTAGTAGTCGAGCAATCGCTCGAGCGCGTGCGAGCGGTCGGCGGCCGGGTCCGTCGCCGCGTGATCGGAAGCGTAACGGCGGATGAGATCGTGCATGCCGTAACGCCGGTAGGCCGCTTCGGTCAGCAGTGCTTCACGGTGCAAGGTATCCAGGTATCTGGTCGCTTCGGCCAGGTCGGTGCCGGTGAGCGCCGCCGCGGCGTAGCGATCGATCGTGGTCCCAGGGTGGATGCCAAGGCGGCGCAGGAATCGCTGCTGATCAGGAAGCAAGTAACGGTAGGAGACCTCGAACGCGGCAGCGACGCTGCTGTTCTCTGCGGACAGGCTGAGCATGCTCGCGCGGGTTTCCTGCACCAAGTCGGCCAGCGTCCACGACGGATGCCTGGCGTAAACGCGGGCCAGGAGCGATATCGCTAGCGGGAGGAAGCCGGCCAGCTCCACCAGCTCGATTACCACCTGCGGCGGCCCGGCACTGGCCCGGGGTGCCAGCCGCAGGAACATGTCCCGCCCTTGCTCAGGCGACAACACGTCGAGCATGACGTGGGCCACCGCACCGGGCAAGTCACCGAGGTGGCGGCGGCTGGTCAAGAGCACCAGACAGTGTTCTGTTCCCGGCAGAAGCGGCGCGACCTGGGCGCTGCTCGCCACGTTGTCGAGCACCAGCACGGCCCGCTGACCAGCCATCCGGTCCCGCCACAGCCCGGTCCGGCCCTCGATTCCGTCAGGCAGGTAGCGGGCATCCACGCCGACGGTCGTCAGCAACCCGGCCAGCGCCTCGTCCGCAGGCACCGGCTCATTTCCTGGAGTGTGGGCGTGCAAGTCAATGAATAGCTGCCGGTCGGGGAACCTGGACCGCAGTGCGTGAGCGACGTGTACCGCAAGCGCGGTCTTTCCGATGCCGGGCATTCCGCCGATCGCATGAATGGCGACCACTCCCCCGGCCTCGGCCGCACCGGCAATGGCGGCCGTGATCTGGTTCAGCTCCGAGGTCCGGCCGGTGAACGCCGCGGCGTCCGGAGGCAGCGAGTACCGAACCGTCGTCCCGTCGCCGGGGTCCGCGGCGAACTCGGCTGAGGCAGCGGGATCGTCAGGCCTGCGCGGCGCAGGCGGCCGGAGTTCTAGCGCAGGGTCGGCCGCCAGCATCTGCTGGTGCAGCCGACGCAGGTCAGGACCGGGTTCGATGCCCTGGTCCGCGTCGAGCGCCTGCCGTGCCTCGCGGA
>Ga0126373_10001735_pt1 | contig 15671 bp, 6 predicted proteins | sample PanSoiMetPlot_11_FD_92545 | JGI IMG/M metagenome (GOLD analysis project Ga0126373, IMG submission 92545) | Tropical forest soil microbial communities from Panama - MetaG Plot_11 | ecosystem: Environmental > Terrestrial > Soil > Tropical forest > Bulk soil | place: Panama | collected 2016-02-17 | reverse complement strand
TTGCCGCTCTCGCCGCCCGCCGTCACCGCGAGCGCGCGCACCTTGTCGGCGAATTCGACGACGGCGACAAAGCTGTTGCCGCTGGTGCCATACCACTTCTTGGTGCCTGGATACGGGCGCGCGCCAAAGGAGGCGAGCGAACCCCACACGGCGGAGGTGAATGCCACAGGAATGCTCGGGCCTACATCGTTGAACGGTTGGACGATGTCGCCTGTCAGGCGCTGGAAGCGATTGATCTCCCCCCAAGGCGTTTTCCACGAGCCAAAGTCAGCCTGAAGCCGTTGCGATGCGCCCGCGAGCGATTCGAGCAGTTGCTCGGGCGAAGTTTTTGAGGCGATGTAGTCCTCGTTCGACAGACCGGCCGCACTCGCTTCGTTGGTCACTTTGCGTTGCATCTCCTCGCCCCAGAAAACGGCGAGTGAAGTTGCCACCGATCCGGCAGCCCATCGATGGTCCCAGGCGCGCAGCGCTTCGATTTGCTCTTTGAGACTCTGCTTGAGGGGATTCGGCGCATCATCCCAAGCGCGGATCAACGCCGGAAGCGGCTTGTCGAACCAGTTGAGATAGCTGTCAAACGCGGCAGCGATCAGCGAATTCAGCGTGAAATCCTTCTTGTCGCTCAACACGCGGACGGCGTGCAGGCCGCGCGCCGATTCCCTCCCGTTCTCGACATAAGCGGGAAAGTCTTCTTTCTTGAGACTGCTCTCGCCGGCGCCAGACCAGGGCCAGTTGTTGGAATTGTAGAGCCAACCGGATTTCGGATTGAGCAGGTGCGGCGACTCTTCCACCGACAATAGGCCCTTCCACTCGGTGGCGGGACTCGACCCGTCCACCGGTTTCGTCCAGTCGAAACTGGTATCGCGCCGCGGGATGAAATTCCCGTGGAAGTAAGCAATATCGCCGTCGGCGTCGGCAAAGATCGTGTTGTTCGACGAATTCGCCTGGAGTTCCATGGTCTTCCAATACGATTTGTAATCGGTAGCCTTGGTCCGCAAATAAGACTGCTCGAGCGCCTTGATAGGCTCCTGCATGATGCGAAAGCTCACCCATTTCCCGCTCTCTTCGCGTACCACTGGCCCGTGATGCGTGCGGTAAACGGTGAATTTTTTCTCCTTCATGCCTTCGGGCGTCGAGTAAGGTATAACGATCTCCTTCGCGGTCACGGGACGCTCTTCGTCGCCGTACTTGTGGAAGAACTTCCCGTTCCTCTGCGTCACCGTCTCCAGATATTCGTCGATCGCGTCAACGCCACTCGAGGTGTGCATCCATCCTACGCGATCGTTGAAGCCCTGATAGATGAAAAACTGGCCCCAGGTCACGGCGCCGTAGGCGTTGAGTCCCTCGCTGCTCACCATCTGCAATTCGGACCGGAAGAAGAATGAGGTGTGCGGGTTGATCAGCAGCAGCGCGTGATGCGCGGCGGTGTTGGAAGGGGCGATGGCCGCGCCGTTCGATCCGCTCGGCTCCTTCGGCTCGTTGCTCTCTGGCGCCAGCCTACTCACCGGAATCTTGCCGTAAAACGATTCGAGCTGCCTCAAGTTGACGCGCTCGATATCGCCGCCGATGCTGCCCTCGGTGAAACTGAGCGCCATCCAGGGTTCGAATCGCTGGATTACTCGCGGTTTCACTTGCGGATGTGACGCGAGGTAGTAATTCAGGCCGTCGGCAAACGCGTTCATGAGCGCCTGCAGCCAAGCCGGGCTCGCAGCGTATTGCTTCTTCAACTCCGCCGGATCGACGAACAGCTTCATCCGCAGGTCTTGATAGATCTTCGACTCGCCCTCGGTTTCGGCGAGCCGTCCCATGGCGTTGATGTAGTTCGTCTCTACGCGATTGAAGTCGTCTTCGGCCTGCGCGTAGATCATTCCGAAGACCGCGTCGGCATCGCTCTTGCCGTAGACGTGCGCGATGCCCCAATCGTCGCGAATGATCGTGACTTTACGAGCCTCCCGCTCCCAACGAGCCGCGCCGACGTTCTTCGGACTGTCGGCGGACAGCAAGATCGCCACTGCTCCCAGCAGAAGAACCAGCTTGCAGCGATTCATTGTGGACATACGCCACCTCGGTCGTTGGTGAAGGATACGTTCAGGATGCGGAACGTCGACGGCGCCTCGCCACATCCCGGGCAGCGCTGGCAAAGTTGCATGTTAGCATCTCGTCGCGGGAGTTGGAACCGGCAGCTCGACTATTCGAATACCACTCCACTGCGAACGGCAAATGCCGCGAGTTCGGCGATGGAATGAACGCCCAGCTTCTTCTTTAGTTGATACCGATGGAAGTTCGCCGTTTTCACCGACGTGCCGAGGACGCTCGCCACTTCTTTGCTGGTGCGTCCCTCGGCGACCAATTGCAGCACTTCGCGCTGCCGGCTTGTCAGCCCAAGTGAGGCATGAGCCATTTTACTTTCTGATACTGCCGGCCCGAGCGATGACGTCATATAAACTCCTCCTTCGAGAACTGTGCGGATGGCCGGCAACAGGTCTTCGGCGGCGGAGGTCTTAAGAATGTAGCCGCATGCGCCGGTACTCATGGCCTCGCGCACGTACATCGCATTGGTGTGCATGCTGACGAACATGAGTTTTGCCTGCGGCCACTCCTCGCGAATTCGCCGCGCGGCTTCAATTCCGTTCAGCAGGGGCATACTGATATCCAAGATGATCAGTTGCGGCCGGAGCCGCAGGGCTTCGATTACCAGCGCGCGGCCATCGCTAACCGTGCCGACGACCTCGTGTTCCTGGCCAATCACACTGCGCATACCAGCCACTGTTATGGAATGATCGTCAGCCAGCAGAATGCGGGTTTTCATGACTCCTCCTCAGGTTCGGCAAGCGGGATCTCAGCGAGAACCTGTGTTCCCTTGCCGGGTTCAGAATTGATTGTAAATTTTCCGTTCACGAGTTGCACGCGCTCTCGCATGCTGGCTACTCCCAATCCGGAAGATGCTTGCAGTGCGGACAGCGCGAACCCCTTGCCTTTGTCCTCCAGGCGCACACGAATCGTCTTGCTGTTGGTATCCAAAGCCACTCTGGCTTGGCTAACATGGGCGTGCTTCACAACGTTTCTTAGTCCCTCCTGCGCCACTTTATAGAGACAAGAAGCGATTTCACGTTTCAGATTCCTCGGCACTTTGCGGCTTTGAAATTCGACTTCGATACCGCTGTCCGCGCCGACCTGCTGGCAATAGGCCTGCAGCGCGTTTACGAGACCCAAGTCGTCAACTTCGGTCGGATGTAATTCATAGGCAACGTGCCGCGCTGCTTCGGCTGCCTTCACCACGCGGCCTTGGAATCCCTTGTAGTCTTGTTTCAGTTCGGTTCCCCCCGAAGGAGGCTGCGCGACGCGCCGGCTGAGATCCATGGCCATTGCCGCCAGATCCTGAATCAGACCATCGTGCAGTTCGCGCGCGATTCTGCGGCGCTCGGCTTCTTGGGCGGATGCAATACGGGATGAAAACGCCAGTCGTTCCTGCTCAAGCAATTTTTGGCCGGTGATATCGATGCTGATGCCGCGAATTCGAACGGGATTGTTACGCGAGTCTCGCACCAGTTCCGCACGACGATTGAGCCAATGGGTGGTTCCGTCCGGCCACACGACTCGATATTGCACGTCGGTGGCGCCACCCGACGTGATCAGACGGTCGAGATCTCTTTCCACGACTTTTCGATCCTCAGGATGCGCTCGCCCCAGCCATTCCTTCTTGGATAGCGACGTCCCCGGCTGAGCCGCATAAAGAGCGCTCCATTGCCGGGTACCATGAATCTCTTCGGTGGCAATGTCGTACTCCCAAACTCCGACACGCGACCCTTCCATTGCAAGGGCAAGCCGAGCTTCCAGCTCTTCCGCGTGGGTTCGTGCCGCCGCCGCTTCTTCGGCGCTACGCTTCACTTCGCTGATGTCAACCATAGCGATAAGAAGCCCACCGACGAGATCTACGCCGGTCCGATAAGGGCGCAAGCGCAACGCGTACCAGCAGCCTTCGCGATTCTGGACCTCCAGCTCTTTGGCTTTTGAGGTCTTCAACACTTCGGTAGTCAGATCTTTCCAGCTCACAGACGGAATCGTGGATGCGATATCGGAGAGCGGCCGGCCTACGTCGGTCGAAATAAAGTTCAGCACTTTAGCAGCCGCCGGAGTGAACCGTCGAATTCGCAGTTCCGAATCCAGAAGCACGATAGGCATATCCATGGCGACCAGTACGTTGCTGAGATCGTCGGTGGTCTGCGACAGGTCGGCATTGCGTTTCTGGAGCTCGTCGTTCAGAGTGGTGAGTTCTTCATTGGTGGATTCCAGCTCTTCCTTGGCGGTCTCCAGCTCCTCGTTGGTGCTCTGGAGCTCCTCGTTGCTGGAAAGGATCTCTTCGTTCATCGACCGGACTTCTTCGTCGGCCGCTTCGTGGTCCTGAACCAGATCCTGAAGCTGTTCGCGGAGTGCAGCGATTTCCCGCTCTTTCGCGACGAGCTCGGCTTTGGTGCGATCGCGGATGGTGCCAGGAGACTTCTCGGACGGTTCGGCGGGCGGCTTGCGCGTGGCCGGGGTTTCCTTGAACACTACCAGGTAGTCGGTTTCCGCGTTGTGACGCGGCTTGATCGGCGAGACATGGATATCCACCAGAGACGAGTCGCCGTTATGCTTGAAACGGATACCCTCCTTGTGAATCGGGGTGCCGATTCTCTTGGCGCTGTAGATCGCGCTGCGCGTATCAACCAGCAACTCCGGGCGAACAATTCTCAAGAGATGGAAGCTGGGCTCGCCGGAAGCCGGCGCGAGGAACGGCCCGGTATTGCCTTGGAAATGGACGATCTGAAGGTTGGAGTCCACTATCAACGCCGCCGGAGTGTACTTGTCGAGCAGGAGCCGCTCGGCTTCGCGCCGGATGTCCGAGACCGGAGGTGTGGTCCGCGGCGCCGCTGCCGCTCTTTCTCCCCCGGTCCGTTCCACCATTCCGGCATGCACATGCAACGGGCTTTCCAGCGTTCTGCGAGTTAGAATTTTGTGCTTGGAATCTTCCGTCGCAAAAAGACTCGAATAGGCGCTCAAGGATTCCGACTTGCCGAGCAAGAGATGACCTCCCGGCTTCAACGCATAATGGAACGATTCGATCACCTTCTTCTGTAACGCCGGCCCCATGTAGATCAGGACGTTCCGGCAACTGATCAGATCCATTCGGGAAAAGGGCGGATCCTTGGCCAGGTCGTGTCTCGCAAACACGCACACGTCGCGAATGGCTTTGGTAATTTGGAAATTTCCATCAGCGCGGCTAAAAAAGCGGCGCTGGCGCTCCGGGGAAACGTCAACCATGCTGGAGGGCGGATAAATTCCAGCGCGTGCCCGCTGCACGGATCGCTCGCTGATATCGGTGCCGAAAATCTGGACGGTAACCTCAGTGCGACGCTCGCCCAATTGCTCGAACAACAGCATTGCCAGCGAGTAGACTTCCTCGCCGCTCGAACACCCAGGTATCCAGATGCGAATGGTGCGCGGACCTCTATTACCGGTATTACCGGGCACGAGGTTGAAAAACATGCGTCGCTGCACGGCCTGGAGGCTTTCCGGGTCGCGGAAGAAACCGGTGACGTGGATAAAGATGTCCTCGTAGAGCGCCAGCAGCTCAGGCCGGTGTTTGCGAATCAAATCCAAGTACTGCTGGTGAGCATCGATTCGGTGCAGCGCCATGCGCCGGGCGATGCGCCGGCCGATCATGGCCGGCTTATACAACTCGAAGTCCACTCCGGTAACGATTCGCAGCTGTTTCAGAATCTGGCGTACCCCGTCGGGCGCGGCGACCTGCGGGACGGGTTCGCCGGTGGAGGTCCGGCGGATGTAGGGATGCCCATTGATACGCGAAAGTTCTTGAGCGATTTTGTCCGGCGGAAGCGTGAAGTCTACGCAGCCCGACGCGACCGCACTGGCGGGCATACTGGGAAACTGCGCCGAGTCGGTGTCCTGCGCGAAGGTGATTCCACCTTCGGCTTTGATCGCCAACAGACCGCGTGTGCCGTCCGATGCGGTGCCGGAGAGAACAACGCCGATCGCACGATTCTTGCGATCTTCGGCCAAGGACACAAAAAACCGGTCAATGGGATAGTCTTTGTACGAACGCAACCCTCTCCCGGTAAGCGACACCACCCCACCGGTGATCGTCATTAGCGAATTGGGCGGAGCGATGTAGACATGATTTGGCTCAACGACCGTGTTGTCTGTCACTTCGCTGATGGGCATTCTTGTCGAGCGTTGAAGCAGGCTGGCCAGGACGCTTTCGTGCGTGGGATCCATGTGCTGGATCAGGATGAAGCCCATTCCTGTATTGGTCGGCAGAGCCCTTAGAAAGCTGGTGAAGGCGTCCAGGCCGCCGGCCGAAGCTCCCAAGGCGACGATTGGGAAAAGTTGTCCCTCCGCCGCAAAATCGACCTCCTTAGGGACCTTGGCGGCAGCAGGACTCTTGGCTGCTGCAGCGCGCTGTTTCTCAGTGGTAGTTCCCCTTGTCGAGTGCAGCGTTTTCGTGGTCTTGGGCGATCGCGTTTTCTTTGCCATTTATCGTGTTTCGACTACGACCAACGACAGTCGTGACCGATTATACCTCCGCGTAATGTTTTGAACGGCCGAGTATCATGACGGCTGAAACAGCCCACCATCGTCCTGGCGTGTAAGTGCCCTCCGGACATGATTAGGGTGTCCGTGGCATCCGTTGCACATCATCTGCCGGCTTCACCGACTTAGCTGACTCGGCCCCGCGCTCCCGCGCTGAAGGAATCGCTCCCGGCCCTTGGAAATGTGCTGCCGTGCTTCGGCGCCATCCAGCCATCCCTGAGTCTTCACGGACTTGTTTTCCAGTTCCTTATAGATCTGGAAAAAATGCTCGATCTCCTTGCGCGTATGTTCGGGAAGATCTCCCATGCTTCGCATCTGATCGAATCGAGGATCGTGCGCGGGAACAGCCAGCACTTTTTGATCGGCTTGCTGACTGTCCACCATGCCGAGCATCGCGAGCGGACGAACCTCCACGAGACAGCCGGGGAAACTTGGCTCGTCGACGAGTGTGAGAATGTCCATTGGGTCGCCGTCTTCGGCGATTGTCCCGGGTATGAACCCATAGTCGCCGGGGTAGTGCATCGGCGAATATAAGGGCCGGTCCAGTCTGAACACTCCAAGCGCGACGTCGAATTCGTATTTGTTCGAGGAGTTCTTGGGGATTTCGACAATCATCCTCACGACATCCGGGCATTTCGGCCCGGGATCGATATCGCTGAGTTTGACGGGCCAGTGGCTGCTACCAGTTGGGTGCACGTGAGCTGTAGTCTCTAGTTTTGCGCCGATCCGGTGTGCGCGTGCGTGGGTTCATTTGCCAAACGTTCGAACCGCTCATAATCGGCTGCGCCGGTGATACTCTCCGCCGCCCCAACCGCCGAGATCGATAATCACGGCCACCAGCAGGATGAGCAGATTCACTCCGGCCGTCGGTTGACTGTTATTGACCATCCAAGCGTAGACCAGCGTAGTGAGTGGCAGGAACAGAAAACCGAGTATCGGTACGAGGACGCCATGGTAGGCACGTTCGAGATAGTTGGTCAGCAAGAACAACAGGATCAGGACAACTCTCGGGAATGCGACGACCAGGATCAGCAGCAGGCAAGCCATAAGAGTCGAGTCTCCGCGCTAGCACTTCTTCCAGGCGACACGATACTGCGGCGCGCCTGTTTTGAAGATGCGTCGCGGGCAGCATTTGTGACTCCGCAGTAACCAATTGTCTGAATTTCACCGTCCTAACATGTACGTGATAATCTGGGCACGCTGAGATTTTGTAAGACCGGCATCATTTTCAGGCCGAGTTGAGTCAGGAGTATTGGGGATCATGTCGCCCAGCACCCGCAGGTTACGCTACAGGGTTCGCAGACCATTGCAGGCGGTGAAGCTGGAAGAACACCCCGGAAGTAGCCTTCGCAATCCAACCGACACGTTAGTCGAGATTCCTGCTGACTCAGTCTTGGAACTCGAAGGTCGCGTCGCGAGTTCCGGGCTTGTCAACGTCCTGTGGGATGGCGGCGCTTTCTCTGTTTTCTACGAGGACTTGCAGGAAAATGCGCAAGTGCTGACGCCGGCGGACGCTTAGTGCGCTAACGCGACCTGCCTGGGTCGAGCGTGATCAAGAGATAGCAGCCTGGTGGTTCGCTGGTGAATCGGACGTGGCTGAAGCCGGCTCAACGGAGCGACTGGCTTGAGCGTCGGCCGGTAGAGTGAAGCAAAAACGCGATCCTCGGCCCGGAGCGGATTCTACCCAGATACGCCCTCCGTATCTCTCGACGATCCGCTGGCAGATCGCCAGCCCGATGCCAGTGCCAGGATAGTCCTGGCCGTGCAGGCGGCGGAAAATCCGAAAAACTTCGTGGGCATACTCCGGATCGATTCCGATGCCGTTGTCCTGAACCGCGAAATGCCATTCCGGGCCGCGTCGCTCCGCCGATACGTGAATCACAGGAGGATCCTCGCTGCGATATTTTATGGCATTGCTTACCAAGTTCTGGAGCAGTTGCACCAGGCGAATCTCGTGCGCGTGCAGCGTAGGTAGTGTGTCCCAGGTTATTGTGGCTTTACTTTGCTCCACCGAAGCTTGCAGATTGAACACCACCTTTCGCATCGCCTCCGCGCAGTCAACCGGCGCCAGTGGACCTTCGCTCGCGGATCCGGTTTGCGAATACGAAAGAAGATCGCGCAGGAGCTGTTCCATTCTTTTCGCGCCGCCAACGATGAACGAAATGAACTCGTCCGCTTCTGGGTCGAGTTTATGGCCATACTTGCGCTGGAGCATCTGGCTGTATAGGGAGACCATGCGGAGCGGCTCTTGAAGGTCGTGACTGGCTGCGTAGGCGAACTGGTTCAAGTCGTCGTTGGATTGCCGGAGCGCTTCGTTGGACTCCAGCAGTTCCTCGGTCCGTTCAGCTACGCGTTGCTCCAGCGTCATGTTCAGCTCGCGGATGGCGTCTTCCGCCAGGCGACGTTGAGTGATATCGCGGATGGCAGTAGTAACCAGGAGACCTTCCGCGGTCTGAAGCGGGCTGAGGCTGAGTTCGACTGGAAACTGATGACCGCTCTTTCGAGTGGCCCATAGCTCCATGTGCCGCTCCAAAGAGGCCGGAGATTCAGGACGATTCGTCCGCGGACTCCATTCCGGAACCAGCACGCGCACGTTTTCTCCAATTAACTCGTCACGGCGGAATCCAAAGATCGCCTCGACCTGCGAATTAACCAGGCTTATGCGGCCGTCCTCACCGCTGATGACCATGGCATCCGGTGCCGCTTCGAGCAGCGAACGGAATTTCTGCTCTGCCTTTCCGAGAATATCCGCCTGACGCCGCAAGAGCGCGGTATTGCGGCTGAGTTCGACGAACACGCCGACTTTGGACCGCAGAATTTCAGGCACAATCGGCTTGAACAGAAAATCCACTGCGCCCAAGTCGTAGCCGCGGAAGAGATGCTCATCGTTCTTGTAGCCGGTAAGGAACAAGATCGGCGTATGGCGCGAGCGCTTGCGGGCACGGATCAGCTCGGCGGTCTGGAAGCCATCCATATCGGGCATCTTGACGTCGAGCAAGATGGCGGCGAAATCGTCCTCCAACAGGTATCGAAGCGCTTCCATGCCCGAACGCGCCAGGACCAACGACTGGCCGAGGCCCTCCAGCGCGGCTTCCAACGAGACCAGGTTCTCGGGGTTGTCGTCCACCAGCAGGATCTTCATGCGGTCCTGAGGGGGTTGCTCCACCAACCCAGGCGCCATTAATGGGGGCATCTTCTGCATACCTCAAACTCACGGGCGCGCTAGAGCGTACTCACGACTGGCTGCACAGCCTCTTTCCCGCGGCCGACCCAGACGCGCAGCACCGAAAAGAGCTGCTCCAGATCCACCGGTTTCGTAATGTAGTCCGATGCGCCCGCCTCGATGCATTTGGCGCGATCGCCCTTCATGGCCTTGGCCGTGAGCGCGATGATCGGAAGCTGTCGGAACTCAGGGATTTCGCGGATAGCTCTCATGGTCTCATACCCGTCCATCTCGGGCATCATGATGTCCATGAGGACCAGATCGACGTCGGGCATTTTTTTCAAGAGCTCGATCCCGGCTCTTCCATTCTCCGCGTGAACTACCTTCAGATTATGATCCTCCAGCAGACTGGTCAAGGCGAAGATGTTGCGAACATCATCGTCAACCACGAGCACTTTCTTGCCTAGCAAAGTCAGATCTGTTTCCCGCAATTCTTCCAGGAGTCGCTGCTGATTGGCGTTCAGATCCACTTCCGCCCGATGCAACAGGAGGACGGACTCATCGAGCAAACGTTCGTTCGTAGTTGCGCGGCGCAGCACACCGTTGCGGCTAAGCCGCGAAAACTCGAGTTCTTCCTCGGGAGTAAGCGCGCGATCGCAAACCAAAATGATAGGTGGGGTATAGTGCCCCGCCTGGCGTTGGACCTCATCGATCAGGTCTAAGGGCGATAGACCCTGAATCCTCACGTGCACCACGATACCGTCTAGATACTGCTGTTCCAGGGCAGCCAGCGTTTCACCTCCCGTCGACACTGTCAGAATTTCGATGTCGGGAGCGCCAATCACTTCTCTTATTCTTAGGTGTTGATCGCCCGCCGCCAGCAGCACTTTCTTCACCCGCTTGCGCGTTGAATGCTCGATGGTGGCGAATGTCTCGGCTAGCGATTCATTGGTTTCCGATTTTTCGAGGTAAGTCATAGCGCCCAGTGCGATTCCTCGCCGCCGGTCCTCGTCGCCTGAAATAACATGCACGGGGATGTGACGCGTGGCGGGATCGTGCTTCAAACGATCCAGAATGGTCCAGCCGGCCATGTCGGGCAGATTAATGTCGAGCGTGATGGCACCGGGTTTGAATTCGCGTGCTAGTGTCATGGCGCTTGAGCCACGTAGCGCAACCAGAGCTTTCAGCCCCCGTTCATGCGCCATGTCGACCAGAATTCGCGCGAAGGTGATGTCGTCCTCGACGATCAGCAACACGGAGTCGTCGGGCTGAATGAGATTGCGGTCGTCATCGATAACCAAGTCTTCCACCAACTCCTCGCTGGCCAGCTGCGATGGCGCGAGAATGACGTCCACCGTTTGTCCTGCCGGCTGCGAAGCTTCCTGGTCGAGGATGATAGGCGTGCTGCGCAGCGCCTCACTCTTGGGAAGCTGCGCTGGAGTGACGTAGGTCTGTGGCAGATACAGCGTGAACGTGCTCCCCACGCCTGGAGCGCTCTGCAGGCGGATCTCGCCGCCCAGGAGGCGAGCCAGCTCACGGCTGATCGAAAGGCCGAGGCCCGTGCCGCCGTACTTGCGACTGGTGGTTCCGTCGGCCTGCTGGAACGCTTCGAAGATGATGCGCTGTTTGTCGGATGGAATCCCAATTCCGGTATCGGAAACCGAGAATGCGATCACCGCCTTGGCGCGGTTCAATATCGTATTCGATGAACTCCATCCGCCTGCAGCTTTGTCGAGGTTCAAGCGGACGAGACCGTGCTCGGTAAATTTGAGCGCGTTCGAGAGCAGATTCTTGAGAACCTGCTGGAGCCGCTTCGCGTCGGTGTGTATGATTTCTGCTTGGAGTGCGTCACCGAGTTCGATCTGGAAGTCCAGGCCCTTGCCCTCCGCCACGTGACGGAACGTACGCAGGCAGTAATCTTCAAGCTCGACAAAGCGGACTCCGCCGACGTCCACATCCATTTTGCCGGACTCGATCTTGCTCAGATCGAGAATATCGTTAATGAGAGCCAGCAGGTCGGTTCCCGAAGTGTGAATCGTTTCTGCGAACTTGACCTGTTTCGACGTGAGGTTCTTGTCGGAGTTCTCCGAAAGCATTCGGGCCAGAATGAGCAGGTTATTGAGTGGCGTGCGCAGCTCGTGGCTCATGTTGGCGAGGAATTCGCTCTTGTACTTGGAGGTGAGAGCAAGCTGTTCGGCCTTTTCTTCGAGCGCCTTCTTAGCTTGCTCCACTTCGCGATTCTTGGTTTCCACTTCGGTCTTCTGTTCGGCGAGAAGTTGCGCTTTCTCCTGAAGCTCGGCATTCGTGGTTTGGAGCTGAAGCTGCTGGCTCTGCAATTCTTCGGCGAGCGCCTGGCTCTGCTGCAGGAGTTGCTCGGTGCGCATGGTGGCGCGAATTGTATTCAGCACGATGCCGATGGATTGCGTGAGCTGATCGAGGAACGCGAGGTGGATGTCGCTGAACCGGCCGAAAGAGGCCAGCTCGATTACCGCCTTCACGTCGCCTTCGAACAGCACCGGTAGAACAACGATACTGGCGGGCGCCTGGTTGCCCAGACTGGACTTGATCCGGATGTAGCCGTTGGGAACGTTGGTCGCCAGGATGCGTTCTTTTTCGTGGGCGCACTGTCCGACCAACCCTTGTCCGACGTCGAACTGTATCGGCGCTTCGTCGCTATCACCAGCAGCGTAGCCGGCGACTAGCTTCAGCAGCATTTTGCTGTCATGCATGTCGGAAATGTAGAAGGTCCCGTGCTGCGCGCCCACCAAAGGAGTCAGCTCGGAGAGCAGCAGTTGCGAGACCGTGAGCAAGTCTCGCTGGCCTTGCATCATGCCTGTGAACTTGGCGATATTGGTTTTCAGCCAGTCCTGTTCGTTGTTCTTGCGCGTGGTGGCCGCAAGGTTCACGATCATTTCGTTGATGTTGTCCTTGAGCGCGGCCACTTCGCCCTGCGCTTCGACGGCGATCGACCGCGTGAGGTCGCCCTTGGTCACGGCCGTCGCCACTTCGGCGATAGCGCGAAGCTGGTTGGTGAGCGTTGCGGCGAGCTGATTGACGTTATCTGTCAGGTCGCGCCAGATTCCAGCCGCGCCAGGCACACGGGCCTGACCGCCGAGTTTTCCTTCGATACCGACCTCGCGCGCCACCGTGGTCACCTGATCGGCGAAGGTCGCAAGCGTGTCGATCATTCCATTGATCGTGTCGGCGAGCTCGGCGATCTCGCCCTTGGTTTCTAGAATCAGTTTTCGTTTGAGATCGCCGTTCGCAACGGCGGTGACGACCTTAGCGATGCCGCGTACCTGCGTGGTCAGGTTTGCCGCCATGAAGTTTACGTTGTCGGTGAGATCCTTCCAAGTACCTGCGACACCCTTTACCTCGGCTTGTCCACCGAGTTTGCCGTCTGTTCCCACTTCGCGCGCCACGCGCGTCACTTCGCTTGCGAACGAATTGAGCTGATCCACCATGCGGTTGATGGTGTTCTTGAGCTCGAGAATCTCGCCTTGGACGTCAACAGTGATCTTACGTGAGAGGTCGCCGTTCGCAACCGCCGTCGTCACCTGCGCGATGTTGCGGACCTGCGCGGTAAGGTTCCCGGCCATCGAGTTGACTGAGTCGGTCAAATCTTTCCAAGTGCCGCCGACCCCGCGTACGTTCGCTTGACCGCCGAGCTTACCTTCCGTTCCGACCTCGCGCGCCACGCGCGTCACTTCGCTCGCGAAGGCGTTGAGCTGATCCACCATGGTATTGATCGTGTTTTTCAGCTCCAGAATCTCGCCGCGCACGTCCACCGTGATTTTGCGCGACAGGTCGCCGCGCGCAACGGCCGTCGTGACCTCGGCGATGTTGCGAACCTGGTTGGTCAGGTTGCCGGCCATCGAGTTGACGCTTTCGGTCAAATCCTTCCATGTTCCGGCGACGCCTTTCACCTCCGCCTGACCGCCGAGCTTGCCTTCAGTTCCGACCTCGCGCGCCACGCGCGTCACTTCCGATGCGAACGAGCTGAGCTGATCCACCATAATGTTGATGGTGTTCTTCAGCTCGAGAATTTCGCCGCGCGCATCGACTGTGATCTTGGTCGTCAAGTCTCCGCGCGCCACGGCCGTTGTCACACCCGCGATATTGCGCACCTGGTTGGTCAAGTTGCTAGCCATGTAGTTGACGGAGTCGGTCAGGTCTTTCCAGGTTCCGGCGACGCCGCGCACATCGGCTTGTCCTCCGAGCTTGCCGTCGGTGCCCACCTCGCGAGCCACGCGCGTCACTTCGGAGGCGAAAGAATTGAGCTGGTCCACCATGGTGTTGATGGTGTTCTTCAGCTCGAGAATTTCGCCGCGTGCATCCACCGTGATTTTTGTGGAAAGATCGCCCTTCGCGACGGCGGTCGTGACGCCGGCGATGTTGCGCACCTGCGACGTCAGGTTACCGGCCATCCAGTTCACGCTGTCTGTAAGATCCTTCCAGACGCCACCGACGCCCTTCACCTCGGCCTGGCCGCCGAGCTTGCCCTCCGTGCCGACCTCGCGCGCCACGCGCGTGACTTCGCCCGCGAAGGCGTTGAGCTGGTCGACCATCGTGTTGACCGTGTTCTTCAACTCTAGAATTTCGCCGCGTACGTCGACTGTGATTTTGCGCGAGAGGTCGCCCTTCGCAACGGCTGTGGTCACTTCGGCGATGTTGCGGACCTGGTTGGTCAGGTTGCTTGCCATCGAGTTGACCGAATCGGTTAAGTCTTTCCAAGTTCCAGCGACGCCATGCACGTCGGCTTGCCCGCCCAGCTTACCTTCGGTTCCAACTTCGCGCGCCACGCGCGTGACTTCAGCGGCGAACGAGCTGAGCTGATCCACCATGGTGTTGATAGTGTTCTTCAACTCGAGAATTTCCCCGCGCACGTCCACCGTGATTTTGCGCGAGAGGTCGCCGTTCGCGACCGCTGTGGTCACCTCAGCGATGTTGCGGACCTGATTAGTAAGATTGCTCGCCATCGAGTTGACCGAGTCAGTTAAATCAGCCCACGTTCCAGCGACACCTTTCACGATCGCCTGCCCGCCGAGTTTGCCTTCGGTTCCGACTTCGCGCGCGACACGCGTGACTTCGCTCGCGAACGCATTGAGCTGATCCACCATGATGTTGATGGTGTTCTTGAGCTCCAGAATCTCGCCGCGCACGTCGACAGTGATTTTGCGCGACAAGTCGCCGTTCGCGACTGCGGTGGTTACTTCGGCGATGTTGCGCACTTGCGCCGTCAGGTTGCCGGCCATGGAGTTCACCGAATCGGTGAGATCCTTCCAAACGCCGCCGACGCCCTTCACCTGCGCCTGACCGCCGAGCTTCCCGTCCGTTCCGACTTCGCGCGCCACGCGCGTCACTTCAGAGGCGAATGAATTGAGCTGGTCCACCATGGTGTTGACCGTGTTCTTCAGCTCGAGAATTTCGCCGCGGGCATCCACCGTAATCTTGGTCGATAGGTCACCCTTCGCGACGGCCGTGGTGACACCAGCGATGTTGCGCACCTGGTTCGTCAGGTTTCCGGCCATCGAGTTGACGCTCTCGGTCAAATCGCGCCACACGCCGCCAACGCCTTTGACTTGCGCCTGTCCGCCCAGCTTGCCCTCAGTTCCTACCTCGCGCGCCACGCGCGTCACCTCAGCCGCGAAGGAGTTGAGCTGATCCACCATGGTGTTGATGGTGTTCTTGAGCTCCAGAATTTCCCCGCGGGCGTCCACTGTGATCTTGGTCGACAAGTCGCCCTTGGCGACGGCGGTGGTCACACCTGCGATGTTGCGCACCTGGTTGGTGAGGTTACTGGCCATCGAGTTGACGCTCTCTGTCAAATCGCGCCAGGTCCCCGCGACGCCTTCCACCTCAGCTTGGCCGCCGAGTTTGCCTTCCGTTCCTACTTCGCGCGCCACGCGTGTGACTTCCG
>Ga0126373_10001734_pt1 | contig 15671 bp, 10 predicted proteins | sample PanSoiMetPlot_11_FD_92545 | JGI IMG/M metagenome (GOLD analysis project Ga0126373, IMG submission 92545) | Tropical forest soil microbial communities from Panama - MetaG Plot_11 | ecosystem: Environmental > Terrestrial > Soil > Tropical forest > Bulk soil | place: Panama | collected 2016-02-17 | reverse complement strand
CGCACCAAACGCCCCGTGAGTAGAAGTGTGGCTGTCGCCGCAAACGACGGTTAGGCCGGGAAGTGTAAGCCCCTGTTCCGGCGCGAACACATGGACGATGCCCTGCAGCGCGTCACCGCGGCCGAAATGTTGGACCCCGTGCCGCGCCGCATTGTCCGCCAGCAATGACACCATGCCGGCGATCTCTGCATCAGGGATCGGCGACGACTGGCCGCGCGTGGGCACGTAGTGGTCGGCAACCGCGAAGGTTAGATCGGGCCGGCGGACCCGGCGGGCGGCTTGATCGAGCATCGCGAAGGCATGGAACGAACCTTCGTGCAGCAGATGCCGGTCGATGGCCAGCAGCACCTGGCCGTCCTGGCGCGTCGTGACGACATGGGAATCCCAGACCTTGTCTAACAGCGTGCGCGGCCCGCGGCTCATCGATCGACTCCCATCAGGACACCGTCGCGCGTTCAGCCACGCGGCCGAGGGCCTTGAGCTGTGCGACCCTGGCAAAATTTTACCCGAAGACGGCCATGTCGTCGATCTCCCTGAGCGGCCTACCCTTCGAATTCATGAGGCCGCCGCCGGGCTCAAGAGCTTGCCTCCGCATCGGCCGCGTGCCACCGTCGCAAGTAATGAAGGAGGTCACGTTGTGATTAAACTATATGACAGTGCGTTCAGCCCCTTTGCTCGTAAGGTGCGAATGGTCCTGGAACACAAGGGGTTGAATTTCGAAGCAGTTGATGGCCTACTCAAGTCAAACCACGAAGGGCTTAAGGCCGTCAACAAACGCATGGAGGTGCCGGTCTTAGTTGACGGCGACCTCGTCGTTGTGAACTCGGCGGATATCATCGGTTACTTGGAATTTCGCTATCCGACCAAGCCTGTGTATCCCGAAGCACCTGCCGCTCGCGTCCACGCCCGTGCCTGGGAGCGAGCGGCTGACACCTTAGTAGACGCCATCCTGAGCGATATTTCCTACTGGAAATGGACGGATCGCCAGGACAGCATGCCTGAAGGCCTTCTTCAGGCCGCACGCGCCGACCTTGGGCTCGTCTACGACGCGCTCGAAAAGGACCTTGCCCGCCGAGAATTCGTTAGCGGGCCATTGTCTATTGCTGATATAGCGCTCTTTCCCCACTTGGCGAGCGTAAGAGCAATGGAGGTGGAATTCGCCGCGCAGGAACACCCCAATCTGGTACGTTGGTTCAGGCAAATGCGTACGTTGCCGATTTGCGCCGCTGACTTGCGGCGCGCCCGCGACTTTGTTGTCAATTTGAAGAGCAAAGATGTCGAGAGGCGACGTATCTTCTGGCGCGGCGATCGCATTGAGTGGATGTTGGCACGCGGCTTTCATGACTGGCTTTTCAAAGAGATCAGGGAGCAAAGAGTATCATGGCCGGGCCCAGCGCTGCCAGCACCAATGGAGTTGCACGCATAAGTCAACTCGATGCAGAGTTGGAAGGCACAAGTGTATTCGGCGAGATAACCGAGACCGACCGTCGATCGGCGACTGCGTTCTTTTGTGCGTTCACCACCAGTAGGGACGAAAGTATGACAGCCGACGTCACTCGGTCGGCAAGGTTCGTCCAAGCGATCATGACTCGTGGCGCGCGCGGGCGCGCCGTGTATCAGAAAGGGTTTTGCCTGCGGCGCACCGTCGTCGCGGATCATCGCGGCCGCCGCAAGGTTGTCGAAAACCGAGGAACACGAGCGCATTATCGAAAATGCCGAGTTGCGCCGCTTTCTCGCAATGTTTTGCGCATAGTTGAAATAGCTGGCATCTCGCAATCGACCGCCCGCCCGCACCTTGCGGCTTTTATCCTGCCTCAGAGCGGCCGTTGGTCTGCGCTAAGGGGCGGCTGGCCTGCAGACAACCTGAACCTGCGGATCGACGGATTCAAGCCAATTTGATCAAGGTGTAGCAGTGATGAAGGTGGCCCAGACAGCCAAAGCCTTATCTATCGAATGGGCCGCTGTCCGAGCAGAGGCTTGAAGGCGCTCGAAATCGAGACCAAGAGCCGCGCGTCGCGCGCAGGATTATCCGGCGACCGATAGCTCAATGGAAAAGCGACACCAACATCGGCCGTGATATCTTCGCAGAAGAAGAAGCGCGCGCCGGCGCCGACCGAGGTCAACGCAAGACCGTCGGTCAGGTTATAGCCGTAGTTCCAGACCGCGCCCTCGTCAACAAAGCTATAGAGCTGGAAGCCCGGCCAATATCTGTAATTCAGCTTGTGATCGTAACGCAGCTCGAGCGAGCCGGCGAGGCCGTTGTCGCCGCTGATCTCGGCCGCGCCATAGCCGCGTCCGAACGCGGCGCCTCCGAGATAGAACTGTTGTGAGGTGAACAGCGCCGCGTTTGCCATCTGGCTCGCCGCCGCAAGCTTCAGCGACCAGGCGTCGGTGATGGTCTGATAGCGGGTGTACCAGACGTCGAACACGGAAAAGTCAGGTATCGCTCCGTCATGCGAGATCAGATCGTCCGAATGCGACGCGCCGAAGATGTCGAGGCCCTGGCGGTATGTCACCGTGAAATAGTTGTTGCCGCCGAAACCGTCCTGGAGATGGTAGTCGGAGGTCACGCTGAAGGTACGGATATGATCGTAATAGAGGGGGCCAAAGTCGGTGGTCTCGGAGACGTTGCTGTAGTCCAACGCCGCGGTGACCGTCAGCGATGATCCCTGCGACTGCAGCGGCGTGACACTGGTGCGAAGGTCGAACGCCTCGGTGATGGTGCGGTCGTTGATGAGGCGCCGGTCGTCGCCAGGGCGGACCGCACTATAGAGTGCCGAGGCGCCGACGCGGATTCCGTCGGTGCCGACCGGCACGTCGTAGGACACTCTGCCAAAGCCAAGCTCACGCGCGTTGTTCGGCGTGGTCGAGAGATTGAGCACCAGCGAGTCGCCGGGCAGCAAATAGGAATTGAAGGCGCCGGTCGCATAGCTCTGCCACGGTCCGATTGCGGAGGAGCCGAGATTGTCGAGCCCGAACCAGGTATAGACATGCCAGCTCTTCAGATAGACGGCGAGGCGGAAGCGCCCGGTCGACCCACCAATCTCCTCGATCGCGGAATCGGTGACGCGTAAGCCGGGCAAGCCGTTGACCAGCAGCAGCTGCCGTTCGAGGGTCGAAAGCCGCGACGGAAACTCAGCGAGGACCGGATTGAGGAACGGCCGGACCCCGAATCTTTCCGCGTCGTCGCCCATCAGCGCCACCTCGGTGATGCCGCCCTCGATGACCCGCACAAGAACCCGTCCGTTCTGGATGTCCTGCGGCGGAATGACCGCCCGGCTCAAGTGAAAACCCGCGGCGCGATAGAGGTCGCTGATGCCTTCTGCGATCGCCACGAGGTCGGCCTGGGAGACCGTCCTGCCCAGATAAGGCTGGTAGACCCCGGCGAGGCGCTCGCGCGGGATTGCGAGAGCGCCCGTGATCGTCACACCGCGCAGCGCGAACTGCGGTTTTGTGTCAGCTTGCGGCCGCTCGAACTGCGGCATGCGCAGGCTAGGGCGCTCCGCGGGTCGGGCCGTCCGATTTTGCTGATCGTCGAAATATTTCTCGCTCTGCCGGGGATCGAAGCCGGGCTGGTTGGCCTGCTGGGCTGCCGCCGGGCCCATTGCGGCGAGCCACACGAGCCACGCGATGACGATGTCAATGGTAAGAAGACACGGGGCTTTTAGCGCCCGCGGCCAAGCGTCTCTGTCGTTTGACGCAGGACGTCCCATGAACGTCCGGAGGATAGGTAGGCGCATGATTTTTCATAGATTTTTATGGTCAATGAATGGTTAAGGCGGACGCCAAGGCGCGCGGGGATTCCACTAATCCTATCTTGAAACATTTCCTGTAGGTTTCGGCACAAGGTCGTGTGCGGAGCTAGGGAACATCATGCATGGCGCGGTTGCTTTCCGGCGCATTCTGTCGATTGCGCTGGTTCTGGGTGCAAGTTCAGCTGCATTCGCAGGCGATAACAGTGTCTGGTCGGTCGGCAAATCCTCAGGCGAGGTGTGGGTCATTACGACGGGCGCCCAGCACGCCTCGCTGACGCAGGAAGAGGTCTTAAAGCCAGGCGACACGATCCGGACTGGCCGCAGCGGGCGGGTTCTGTTGGTGCGGGGCAAGGAGAGCATCTTGATCGCGCCAAATTCAGTGATCGGTGTCCCAGCAGAAAGGAAGGAGGGGATGTCGACCACAATCCTACAGCAGGCCGGCTCGATCCTGCTCGAGGTGGAAAAACGCGACGTCCAGCATTTCGAGGTTGAAACACCCTATCTCGCCGCCGTCGTGAAGGGGACCCAGTTCAGCGTCACCGTGAATCCCACCAGCACCAGCGTCGAGGTGCGCCGCGGACAGGTCGAGGTCTCTGATTTCAAGTCCGGTCAGATCGCGCAGGTGCTGCCAGGACAGGTTGCGACTAGCTTTGAGCACGGCAAAGGTGGCTTGTCGCTCAGCGGGTCGGGCACCTTCAACCGGATCGAGCAAGGCAAGCCGCGCGCCTCATCGATCGAGCTGATACCGGTTCCGAAGGGCGGCCTGCACGCCCCGCGCAAAGGCGCAAACGGCACCGTCATCCACGCGCTAGCGCCAATCGGTCGATCCTTTGCAAGTTCGAAGGACGCGCCGTCAAGCAAGCCCGTCAAACCCAACGTCATCCGGATCTCGTCCACGCTCGGCGAAGTGAAACTGAATGTCGAGAAAGCGACCCATGGTCTGGCGCGCGGATCCGCGATATCGGGGTCGGCGAGAAGGGCGTCCAGCAAGGACGGCACAGTCAACAACACGGTCTGGAGCAACGGCGGAGCAGGCACAAGCGCCTCGAGCGCCGTGAGCGCCAACAATTCGAATTCCGGTTCGAATTCCGGCTCGGGCGGCAACGGCTCGTTGGCGTCCGCCAACAGCTCGACGGCTTCGAGCGTCACGTCGACGACCGTGACCGCGGTCAGCAATGTCATCGCGAGCGGTTCCGTCAACGGTGTCAACGGCGCGACCGGCAAGGGCAAAGGCCTCGGTCTTGGTCTTGGCAACGGTAATGGCAATGGCGGGGTCGGCAACGGCAATGGCAATGGCAATGCCAAGCACTAGCCGTCAAGCCGGAGCTTGATCGCATGGGGGCGCCCCCTCTGCAACGAGGCGGGCGCGGGCGGAAAAGAAGGTGAAACACTATCGGCCGCATATCCTCGTGGTCATCGGGCTTGCAATCGTGCTGGCGTGCGGTTGGCATAGCCCCTTCCGCAATGCGTTGATTGATCTGCGCTTTGGCTGGCAGCAGCGCCGGGCGAGCGGCGAAATCGTCGTGGTCGCGATCGACGCGCCCTCTATTCAGGAGATCGGCGTTTGGCCCTGGCCGCGTCGGCTTCACGCCGAGCTGCTGCGGCGGCTCCAAAGTGCTGGTGTCCGCGACATCGTGTTCGACGTCGACTTCAGCGCGCCCTCGGATCCCGCTTCCGACCAGGCGTTCGTCGAGGCGCTGAAGGATTCGGGCGGGTCGGTCGTCCTGCCCATCTTCAAGCAGTCCGACGTCGAATCGTCAGATGCGGCTGCTGTCCGCATCAACCGCCCGCTAAAACAGTTCGGCGATGACGCGTGGTCGGCGGTGGTGAACGTCGCCGTCGAACCCGATGGATTGGTGCGGAGCTATCCCTACGGCGAAAAGTTCGGCCGCGAGTTTCTGCCGTCGATGGGCGCGATATTGGCAGGGCAATACAACCAAACCGACGGCTCCTTCCTTGTTGATTTCGGCATTCGGCCGGAGTCCGTTCCGATCGTTTCCTATGTCGACGTGCTGCGAGGCGATCAGGCGACACTGGCCAAATTGGAAGACCGCAAGGTTATCGTCGGCAGCACTGCGCTTGAGCTCGGCGATCGCTTTAGCATTCCGAACGGCAGGATCGCCACTGGACCGATCCTGCAGGCGCTTGCGGCAGAATCGATCCTGCAGAAACGCACCCTGCACTGGACGTCCGATCTCCTGACCCTGATCGGCCTTTGCCTCATCGTGCTCGCGCTGCTGTTCTCCTGGAGGCGCCTGGCCGCCGGCACGCGGGTTGCCACGCTGCTTAGTATCGCAGCCAGCATCGAGGCAATCGCCGTGATCCTGCAGGCCAAGCTGCCGCTCGTCCTCGACACCTCGTTGTTTCACACCGCAATCGTCGCCTACATGGCTGCGATCGCGCTCGACGAAATCGATTTCCGCGGATTGCTCGGCCATATCGCCGAAAGCCGCTTCCAGCGCATTGCCATGTCACTCGGCGACGGGTTGATCTGTACCGATCAGGACCTCCTGATCACGGTTTGGAATCCGGGCGCGACCGCGATCTTCGGCTATGAGGAAGCGGAGATGATCGGCAAGTCGTTCGACACGGTCTGCGCGGACAAACGCGAGGGCGCGGGTTTTTCGATCCGCGACGCCGCAGGCCCCTCCTTGCTGCTGCCGGGCGGCTCGGTGATGGAGTTTGACGGACGACGCAAAAACGGCGAGGTGTTTCCGGTCGAGGCTTGTTTTTCGGGCTGGCAAGGTACCGACGGGTTTCAATATGGCGCGATCCTGCGCGATATCTCGGTGCGAAAACGCGAAGCCGAGCGCATCAAATATCTGGCCGAGCACGATTCGCTGACCGGCCTTGCCAACCGCAACACGCTCAATGCAGGGCTCGCCGACATGGTGCATGCGGCGGAGCGAGCGAAGGGCGAGGTCGCGCTGCTCGTGATCGGCATCGACGGTTTCCAGCATATCAATGACGTGTTCGGCCATGCTTATGGCGACCTTGTGTTGCGTGCGGTCTCCGAACGGCTGCTCACGGAGGCGGCAAACGCCAGCGTGGTTGCACGCCTGAGCGGCGATGAGTTCGCCGTCGCCACTCCCGGCACCGCGCTGAAGGTACCGGTCGAACAGTTTGCCGAACGCATCGTCGGCGCCTTCGACACGCCGCTTTTGACCGGAACGCGGCAGCATCGCGTCAAGGTCAGCGTCGGCGTTGCCGCCTATCCCGGAGGCGGGCGCAGTGCCGAGGAACTCCTGAGTAACGGCCACCTCGCTTTCTGCCGCGCCAAAGCGATCCGGCGTGGCAGTCATGTGATCTTCGAGAGCGCGATCCGGCACCAGCTCGAGCAACGCCTGACGCTGGAAGCCGAACTAGCGCTCGCAGCCGAGCGCAACGAGTTCGAGTTGTTCTATCAGCCCCAGGTCCGCCTTGTGGACGGCAGCCTGATCGGCGCGGAAGCCCTGATCCGCTGGCGCCACCTCGTCCGCGGTCTGGTGCCGCCCGAGGAGTTCATGCCTGTGGTCAATTCGTCGGCGATCTCGGAGCGGATCGCGAGCTGGGTGTTGCAAACTGCTTGCCGGCAGGCCCGCGCCTGGGAACTCGCCGGGCAGGGAATCCGCGTCGCCGTCAACCTCTCGCCGTCGCAGTTGCAGTCGGGCGATCTGGCGGAGGCGGTCGCGGAAACGCTCACGGCGACGGGGCTCACGCCATCACTGCTCGAACTCGAAGTGACCGAGGACATCATTCTTCAGGACGAACAGCGGGTGCTCGACACGTTCATGCGGATCCAGAAGCTCGGCGTCCGCATTCTGTTCGACGATTTTGGCACCGGCTATGCGAGCCTCACCTACCTGAAGAAATTCCCGCTCGACGGGCTCAAGATCGACCGGTCGTTTGTATTCGACCTCTTGGCCGATTCCGACGACGCCGCGATCGTTGGCTCAACCATCGGGCTTAGCAGGCAACTCGGTCTAACGGTGATTGCCGAGGGCATCGAGAACCGCGCCACCTCCGACCTCTTGCTCAGCATGGGGTGCGAGGAGGGCCAGGGATATCTCTTCAGCTGCCCGCTCGCGGTCGCGGACTTCGAGAAAGCCTTCACTCGGTCGGAGGCGCAGGCAGAGCCGGTCGTAGCCGCGTGAGAGCCATGAAGCCTCAATCTGGCGGCGAGGCGCCGGTGTTTCGGGCCGGGGCCTTTTTTGCGCTGGCCAGTGGTCGGTTTTTTCACGTGTGGGTTGCGATAGAGAAGTCCGCAGTCTCCAGACTTGCGGCGCAGCGGAGCTGCGGTTTTTGTTCTTCACGAACGACACGCGTTCGTTGAGACAGTGTCACCGTTTTGGGAGTCGCGGTTCTCCGGGAATTATTGACGGCCTGGGGGCATCCTGGGCAATCCAGACTGATAGCAGAATCATTGAACGGTGATCGTGTTCTCCACCTTCACGGTACCGAGCTTCTTTGATTGGTAAACCACTTCATATGTGACCTTTTCCTTTCCTGCCTTGTCCCCGGCTTCGAAGCGCACCACGTAGGCCGGAATCAGAAAGCCGCTACACTGCTTCTGACTCGGCTCGACTTTCGTCTGCTCGATGACGAGTTTCCCGATGGTCGGCTTCGAAGTCTGGACAATCTTGGGGATCGGGCCCGCCTGGCAGCTCTTCGTGTTGATCAGGTAGTAAGTGCCGATCTGAACATTCGCACCCACCTTGACGGTGAAGTCGCGCGTTGTGGTTTGTGTGGCGGTTTGCGCTGCGGCGGATCCGAACATGGCAGCCGTAGCGATGGCAGTGAGGTAGAGCATTGCCTTCATGATGTCCTCCTCTGAAGTTCCAGATACCGGTCGACAAAGATCAGAGTACAACTCATCTGCGTCCCACGAGCAGCCTGAGCCACGCGTTGTTCAGAGATTCCGAGATATGCGGCAATCAAACTGCGCGGTTTTGGACACTGCGGCCGCGCGCATCCGGGCCATCACCCCCTTAGGCGATTAATGTTATCTAACATTCACTCGGTTGACAAGCGCACCGAAAGCCAGATCCGGGAAGCAAAGCTCTTTGACCTGGTCATGGCTGTTGGTCAACATTTGGCCGCCACTTACACATTCGAACGGTTTTGTCCATCCGTTTCGGGCGCAAGAAGCCGCAATCCTGATCTTGCTTGCCAAGTCGCTGGTATTGACGGCGCCAAGCAACCCGAACAGCGACATCGTCTGATCGGTCGCGAGCGAGTTCATTGGCCAGCCATTTGCACTGGCTTGAAGGAAGTTTCACTCGCTGAGTGCGCGCCGATGCGGACGAAACAAGTTCCCTGGAGCACAGCAGGCACAACGAGGACGACGTGCCGGACTGAAACCGTCGTTCGGAATGTGGAATCGAATGCCCATGAAATCCCGCAGCACGGCGAATGCAAATGCATGAGATCCGCAAGATTTGAACTTCACGCGGTCCTGCTTGTCGCCAAGGACAGCAGGCCGCATCAATGTTGTGTCACACCCGTTCGTCGATCAGCAAGTTCTTGATCGATCGGCAAGCTAGCTGTTGGTTGGCATCAGCCGATCGCGGGCTTTGTGGTGCCGATCGCCGCCATGTCGCGCATATCACGGAGGATGCGCCAACCTGCGTGGGCGGACATCTTCGCCGAGTTGACCAGCATGAGAATCGCGGCATCGACAGTGAAATAGCTAGAAAGTTCAATAGCCTACCGGCATACCGCGGACCGGCCATGAGCAAACCACCGTGAACAGGGTGGGTCAGCGCGGGTATCAAGACGCCGTGCGGACCAAACGCTCCATTCGCCCGCTTACGACGCTACGGGACGGCACGCACTCAAATTGCATCAAACCCATCAAGACCGTCACCTCTTGAAAAAATTAGCGGATCGTCTATTTTCAACTCAATATTCGTATCCGGGCCCCTCTGGCGAGGACGCTGACACCGGGTCGGCTAACCTTGCGATGTCGGATCACCGTGTCCTGCGCCACTGCGCGTGGAACGGTCGATGTCGGCTTAGGATCGAACCCTCCCGACATTCCGACACGCTCCCACGGCGCAATATGACGCGTCAAAGAGGAGCAGCTATGCCGGACGCCAATAACAATCATGCCCTGACCGGATGTGACGATCGGCCTCACGCCGAATCACCGACTTTGCAGCCGATCTACCCGCCGCTGGCGAGCAGAAGCGACCCGCCGCAGCATGAACATCGGTTGGAGCGGTTGATCGACCGCCTGCCGAGCCGGTTTCGAACCACTGTTCGCTGGTTACGCAAACCCTCGTCGCGATGGGTGCGCATTCCGGCCGGCATGTTCCTGATCGCGGGCGGCCTCCTAGGGATCCTGCCGCTATTAGGGTTCTGGATGCTGCCTCTCGGTTTGATTTTGCTGGCCGAGGACGTGCCGCTGCTGCGGACGTGGCGCGATCGCATCCTGACCTGGATCGAGCAACGACGGCCGCACTGGCTGCGAGATACCACGCCCTAGCCATCCACGCCCAACTTTGCCGCGTCCGCAGTCGCGGTGTTGAATTTTGTCGTTGCTGTCTGCGGGTGCGTCGCTCGTCGACTTTCAGGCACGAAGAGAACAGAGAGAGGTGAACAATGTCTTACAATTCCCCCGTTAATCGCAATTCCTGGGACCGCCCGGCCCACGGATTGGCGAGCGATGTCGAGCTCGATCTCGGCCTGCGGCAGTACATGCTGCGGGTCTACAACTTCATGGCCGGCGGCCTCCTGGTGACGGGACTCGTCGCCTATGCGGCGGTCACCACCGGCTTTTACCAGCAACTCGCCGGAACGCCATTGATGTGGGTGGTGCTGCTGGCGCCCCTCGGGGCGGTGCTACTGCTCAGTTTTCGCATCGAGCGAATGAGCACGGGCGCAGCGCAGGCGACGTTTTGGAGTTATGCGGCCCTCATGGGGCTGTCGCTCGCCGGCATCTTCCTTGTGTACACGGGTACCAGCGTCGCGCGTGTCTTCTTCATCAGCGCGGCGACTTTCGGCGCGATGAGCCTCTATGGCTACACCACCCAGCGCGACCTGTCGCAGCTCGGCTCGTTCCTGTTCATGGGCTTAATCGGCATCGTACTCGCAAGTCTCGTCAACATCTTCGTCGGCTCGAGCGCGCTGCAGTTCATGATCTCGGCGATCGGCGTCCTGGTTTTCACTGGGCTGACCGCCTGGGACACACAGCGCATCAAGGAAGTCTACGTCACGAGCGACCCGCGCGACGTACTGACCAAGAAGGCATTGATGGGAGCGTTGGCGCTGTATCTCGATTTCATCAACCTGTTCGTGATGCTGTTGCAGATCACGGGCCAGCGTAAGTAGTGACGACGGTGATTGGCCTCGGAGCATCCGAGAATCGGCCGACGGCGAGGTGAACATGAAGGAAAAGCCGCAAAAGGTTCGAGGCCGAATTCGATCACAATCGGCAAAACTGGCGTTCCGGACCGCGGTGCCACGGGAGAAGTTGGAGGGCCCGCGGTTGCGGAACGCCTCGGCCTGACAACGGGCGAGGCGGAGGCTTACACCGGTAATATCTCGTGGACCCCGATTCTGACTCGCTCGGCGACAACGACGTCACTGCGAAAGTGCGGTCTGATCTGTTCGGCGAGCCGTCGCGCTCGACGAATCGTACACGCAACGGGCATGCCTCGCGACTGAAAGGTGTGGTTGCGGGACGGATCGGGCGCGATGAGGCGCAGCGGCTCGGAGAATTGGCATGTATTGGCTGAGCGATCCCCAGATCTGGGCGAGCCTTCTCACGCTGACCGTCCTCGAAATCGTGCTGGGCATCGACAACCTGGTCTTCATTGCGATTCTTGCAGGGAGGTTGCCGAGAGAGCAGGCGCATCGGGCGCGACAATTAGGCCTTGCCCTGGCGCTGATTACCCGACTGTTGCTGCTCGGCTCGATCGCCTGGATCATCGGCGTTACACAGCCGCTGTTTGAGCTGTTTGGGCATTCGGTTTCCTGGCGGGACATCGTCCTCATCGCAGGCGGTCTCTTCCTTCTCTACAAGGGTACGAGAGAAATTCACATCCGGCTGGAGGGGGAACGGCCACGCGAGGGCACAGGACATGCCGGCTTCGCCGGCGTCGTCGCGCAGATTATCGTGTTCGACATGGTATTCTCTCTCGATAGCGTGATTACGGCGGTCGGCATGGCTGAACACCTGTGGGTGATGGCTCTGGCCATCATCGTCGCCATCGTCATCATGCTTCGAGCCGCGGCGCCGTTGTCCACATTCATCGATCGGCATCCGACGGTGAAGATGCTGGCGCTGAGCTTCCTGCTGCTGATCGGCATGACGTTGGTTGCCGACGGTGCGGGCTTCCACGTCCCCAAGACCTACATTTATGTCGCGATCGGCTTTTCGATCTGCGTCGAGACATTGAACCAGATCGCGGCGCGTCGCCGCGAAGTTCGCGACGACGCGTGCGTGCCCGGCCCGGCGCATGCGATGCCGACGCGCGAGCGGGCTTCGAACTGATGAGTGCCGAGGGGTGCACTCAAGTGTCTTACGGCGCGATGCGCGGACGCTTTTCGACAGAGGGCCTGCTTCAATGGATAGACGCTCGCGCCCCGAACTGCCTGCGGTGCGACGCCGCAACTCCGTCCCGGGAGTGCGGGTTTGGTGCGCGTGAGGTAGTCTAAAGCGGCCGCTCGCCGGCAATGCGAAAGGCGGTTTTCCCGTGCCGGAAAGCCGTATTTGTCCTCGTCCTTGGCTGGCGAGCCTCAAGTTTCCATGACCTTTCAAACCAAGTCGGACCATTGAAATAATGCCGGCGCTTGCACCGCTGTCGCGGTTCAGGCAAAAACCAAGAGGAAAGATCGTGCAGCAGGTGCTGTCGTTCGGATCAAAGCCGAAACGAGCGCGATGTCCTTCCCTATGCAGCGCAGCAATGACACAATCGCAGCGCACGCGCTTGACCGGTCTGAGATGGCTTGGCTGCGCTGGCAATGACATGGCGAAGCCGGCGTGACACCCATCCCGGTCCCTGCCGACATCGTCGTCGCGCTGGCCCGGACCGGGCTTGTTGCGGCCGGGGCAGCGCCGACTGGGGTGCCCCTTGAAGGTGGCGTTTCCTCCGACATTTGGCGCGTGGACCTCCCGTCGGGACCGATCTGCGTAAAGCGGGCCTTGGCGAAGCTGCGGGTCGCAGCCGATTGGCGCGTGCCGGTCAGCCGCAACCGCGACGAGGCCCGGTGGATGCGGCGCGCAAATGAGGCTGCGCCGGGTTCGACACCGGCGCTCTTGGGCCAGGATGAGGCGGCAGGCGTTCTGGCGATGGCCTATCTTACGCCCGCCACGCATCCCCTGTGGAAATTGGAGTTGCGCGACGGCCGGGTCGATCCGGGATTCGCCGCGAAGGTTGGGGCGACGCTTGCCCGCATTCACGCCGCAACGGCCGCTGACCCCTCCGTCACCGCCGAGTTTCAGACCGACGAGAACTTCTACGCCATACGCCTCGAGCCCTATCTCGTCCACACGGCAAAGGCTTGGCCGGACCTTGCAAGTGCGCTGTTCGAACTCGTCGCGGTGACGCAGAGCAACAAACGGGCATTGGTCCACGGCGACATCAGTCCGAAGAATATTCTGGTCGGGCCGCGCGGTCCGGTCTTTCTCGACGCCGAGTGCGCATGGTGGGGCGATCCAGCGTTCGACCTTGCGTTCTGCCTCAATCATCTACTCCTCAAGTGCCTTTGGATTCCGACAGCCCGCGAACTGCTGCTCTCGAGCTTTGCCCGCCTGAGCGACGCCTATCTGGCTAGCGTCGCCTGGGAGCCTCGCAACGATGTCGAGGGGCGGGCAGCGCGGCTGCTGCCTGGGCTGTTCCTCGCCCGCGTGGACGGCAAGTCGCCCGTTGAATACATCACCGACGATGCGCGGAAGGATCAGGTGCGCCGCGTCGCCGCCGCGCTGCTGCGCGCGCCGGCCAATCGGTTGGCGGATGTTGGCGCGGCCTGGAGGGAGGAACTGCGCCAATGACCACGAGCGAAATCGCCGCGGTACACGGCCGCCGCGTGTGGGACAGCCGCGGCCGGCCGACCGTGGAGGCCGAGATCGTCCTCGCTGGCGGCGCCATCGGACGTGCCATCGCCCCGGCCGGCGCGTCAACCGGCTCGGGCGAAGCGCTCGATCTGCGCGACAATGACGCAGCCTTCGGCGGCTGGGATGTCACCCGCGCTGTCACCAACGTTAACGGCGAGATCGCCTTGCGGCTGCGAGGCCTCGACGCGAGCGACCAGGCGGCGGTTGATTCAACCTTGGTCGCGTTGGATGGGACGCCCAACAAGTCGCGCCTCGGCGCCAATGCGACCGTCGCCGTCTCGATGGCCGTCGCCCATGCGGCCGCAGCAGCGGTCGGCGTGCCCCTCTACCACGCCCTGGGCGGCGAGGGGGCGACGTTGCTGCCACTACCGCAGATCCAGATCTTTGGCGGCGGCGTCCATGCTGGGCGGCGTGTTGATATACAGGATTTCCTCGTCGTCTGCCCGAGCGCTGCGAATTTTGCCGAGGCGCTCGATCGCACCGCAAAGGTCTACCACGCCGCTGGTGCGCTGATGGCGGAGGCCGGCACTTTGGCGGGCGTTGCCGACGAAGGAGGTTTCTGGCCCGCCTTCGCCAGCAATGAGGAGGCGCTTGCGACCCTCGTGCGGGCGATCGAACGCGCCGGATTCCGGCCCGGCGAGGAGGTGGCGATCGCCCTTGACGTCGCGGCCTCGGAGTTCGGACGCGGCGGGCGCTATCAGCTTGCGCTGGAGGGGCGCGAACTCGGAACCGAGGAGATGATTGCACTGCTTGCCGGGTGGCTTGCCCGCTACCCGATCGTGTCGATCGAAGACCCGCTGGCCGAGGATGACGCTGCCGGCTTTGTTGCCTTCACCCGCGCGGTCGGGGCCAGGGTGCAAGTCGTCGGCGACGATTTCTTGGTCACCGATGCCGCGCGCGTGCGCGAAGCGGCTGCTGCGGGCGCCGCCAACGCCGTGCTGCTCAAGCCGAACCAGCGGGGCACTCTTAGCGAAACCCTCGCGGCTTGGCAGGCCGCACAGGCGGCTGGGTTTGGTGGCGTCATTTCCGCGCGATCCGGGGAGACTGAGGACATCACGATCGTGCACCTCGCGATCGGTTGGGGCGTCGGTCAGCTCAAGGTCGGCTCCTTTGCTCGTAGCGAGCGCATGGCGAAATGGAACGAGGCGCTCCGCATTGAGGAAGCGCTAGCTGGTCGCGCGCGCTTCGCCGGCAGCGCAGTGCTCGGACGCTCGCGGCCGTGAACGCCGTTTTCGACGCGCCGCAGGTCCGGGTCTCGCCGCGAACCCGCCACGCTGGGCCGAACTCATAGGTGGTCGTCGAGATGACCAACGTCTTCAGTAGAACCGATCAGCACGTACTACTCGGGCAGTCCCATCGCGATTGCGTGAGCCCAAAGCCCGAAGAAGCAAAGAACGAGTTGGGTCGCTGCTATCGAGCGGCGGCGGCTGAAGCGCATCGCTATAGTTTAAAGCGAATCTCCCTGTCGTAGATCAGAATAGCAGGCGCGCCAGGTTGCCGCGGGGCGACGCGTGCGGCACAGCGTTTGGGCGATCCAATTGAATTGCATGTCTGTCCATGCTTTTTTGGTTCAAGTATCGCCGCGAAGGGCGATCGGGCGAGGGAGCGCGACCAAATGGCAGCCGATTTCGACCTTTCAGGACGGGTAGCGATTATTACCGGGGGCAATAGCGGAATTGGCCTCGGCATGGCCAAGGCCTTGGTGCGTGCCGGCTGCACAGTCTCGATCTGGGGGCGCAATTCGCAAAAGAACCGCGACGCGGTGACGCTGCTCGCCGGACTCGGGCCAGCTGTCGAGGCGCAGGTCTGCGACGTCACCGATCGCGCGGCCATTGAGCATGCGTTCGCCGCGACCCTCGATGCCTTTGGTCGTGTCG
>Ga0126373_10001733_pt1 | contig 15680 bp, 17 predicted proteins | sample PanSoiMetPlot_11_FD_92545 | JGI IMG/M metagenome (GOLD analysis project Ga0126373, IMG submission 92545) | Tropical forest soil microbial communities from Panama - MetaG Plot_11 | ecosystem: Environmental > Terrestrial > Soil > Tropical forest > Bulk soil | place: Panama | collected 2016-02-17 | reverse complement strand
GGTGTGATAGCCTCTGCGTTCGTCTTTGCGTGTGCGAACGCGGCGGATAGTAGATCCGCATTGCCAGGTCTCGTCCGGCTTAGTGTCGAACAAGAAAACATTTCCGCGTCCGTCTGCTCCGCGTGGCAATACTTACAAGATCGTTGAGAAACACTCAGCCTGGGTGAAGGATCGGCAGGGGCTGTTAGACGAGGCAGTTCAGGCAAGTTGGGACAAGAAGGAGCTGGCTGAGTATGCCTGAGCAAAACGGCTTCATGACTGCGGATGATGCCGTCAAATGGTCCGACTGCGCTCTCTCAACCTAGCAGTTTGATTCCGGAGTGTTCCGCGAACGGCAGGAGCGGAGGCGACATCGCAGCGACCTTCCGAGCCTTGGCGAATTTCTCACGTTGCGGCGCGCCAGTCAGGAGCTTGCGGTTGGCTACAGTCCCGAGCGCCGCGGAACGCAGTTCAAGGACGCGCATAAACTCCTTCATCGCGTCCGCGATGGTGACAGGGGACGATTCAGGCGCGGCTAGCTGTAGTTGTCCTCTGAGGATGACGCGCTCGACTAGCTGTGCGGCCGTCTTAGCGTCCGTGGTGCGTAGGGACTGATGCCAGCGTTTGCCTTGATGTCGGCCTTCGATCCAATACGGACATTTGCGGCAGGCAGCGCCAGACGTACAGCTAGCTATGTGCTTTCTTTCGTAACGGAGCATGCGAGCGGAATATCACAGAAATCGCACCCACAGGGTCACCGTGAAATTTTGCTGGTCTTTACCTATCAGAAAATATGGCTATTATTTTCTGTAGTCAGGTCCTGACCGGACCCTAGTTTTTCGAGCCTCAACCGGCCTTCCATTCGGGCACGTTGTCGCTCTCGCGGAACACTTCGATCCCCGCGCGCTCGCCCAGTTCCTCGATGTCGCGCTTGGAAAATCCAGCGAACGATTTTGCCACACGCCCATCGGCGCCAACCAGGAACAGCGTCGGGACGGAGCTGATTCCGTACGCATTACTCGCCGGATAGCCATCGCCCGATTGATCGAGCAGCGTGGGGAACGTCACGCCATATCGCTGGTTGAAGCCCACGGTTGAAGACGAATCGTCCTGCGAAATGCCAATGACCTGCATCTCCGAGCTTGCCGCCAGGCGTTCGAGATAGGGTGCGGTAAGCTGGCACACCGGGCAGCTTATCTTATAGAACGCGAACAATGCGGGACCGTTTTTCAGAACGTCCTGGAGCGATTCCTTGCCGCCGTCAAGCTTCGTCAACTCGAACGCCGGCGCCTGCTCTCCAGCATGCACGATAACTTTGGATTTTTGACCGAACATTGCTACTCGTTGTCCTTATGCTTCTGTACGAATGCCAGAATATCGAAGTGCTTAATCTCGCGCTCCGGGAAGAAACTGTTGATGGCCTGCTGTTCGTCCTGAAAGATATTAAAAACTGTGGAGAGCTTGGTGAGCAGCAGAAGCTCGATGTTTCTCCGGTTCAGGTTGTAGAGCTTGAGCGCGCCGCCGGCCTTCTGCAGCGAGGTAAAGCAGATCACCATCGTGCCCAACCCCGTGCTATCGATGTAATCGACCTCGGCTAGATTCAACGCGATATTCACTTTGCCCGCCGCCGAGTGCTCAGTTACTTTCTCGCGCAGCAGATTTGAATCGCCCACTACCAGGCGGCCTTTCAGATCGAGGATTGCGATGCCTTCCCGTTCACGCCCTTGGATATCGAGTGCCATTGAGTAACTAGTGTACCTGCTCTGTTAGTGGGGCCGGTATCTCGGCCGCTAAGTCTGTAGGATGGCCGGCCGGCAGCAACACCGTGAACCGCGTCCCCTCATTCAACCTACTTTCGACGTCCACAGTCCCGCCATGCGCCTTCACGATCCAAGCCACGAAACTGAGTCCCAAGCCCAATCCCTTTTCGGGATCCGCGGATGGAACGCGATAGAACCTGTCGAAGATGTGCGGCAAGTGGTCTGGCGCAATGCCGACGCCGGTGTCTTCTATGACCAATCTCATTTGGGCGCCGTCGCTGGCAAGCTGCAGCGCGACGCGGCCGCCGGCGTGCGTGTACTTAATTGCGTTTCCCAAAAGATTCGAGATCATCCGCTCGATCTGGATGCGGTCCGCAAAAATGATCGCGGAAGCGGGGATGTCGGCCGTCAGGCGAACTCCCTGCGCCTCGGCGGGAATCTGGTGCTCTTCCACAAGATCGCGCGCCATATCCGCCAGATCGAGATCGGTTTTTTGCAGCGAAAGCTGGCCGGTTTCCGACTGCGAAAGCAACAGCAGCGCCCGCACGATATTTGACAACCTGTCGATGCCTTCCAACGCCTCAGCCATAGCCTCGCGGTGCTGGTCGACGGTCTCGGCGGTGAAAAGCGCCACTTCCAACTGCCCGCGCGCCACTGTGAGCGGAGTCCGCAGCTCATGCGACACGTCCGTCGAGAACTGGCGGATCTGCTCAAAAGATCGATTCAACCGCGTCATCATATGATTGAACGCCTCAATCAGCCGATCGAGCTCGTCGCCTGCATGACGAAGGGGAATCTGCATGTCCAGGCTCGAGTGCGTGATCTTCTGAGCAGCTTCAGCGACCGAATTCACCGGACTCAACGCTCTCCCCGCCAGGAACCAACCCAGCAGGCCGCTGAGCACGATCACGATCGGCACCAGCGCGACGTAGTTACGCGTGAAGTCGGAGATTACTTTGTCGTTGTAATCGAGCGCTCTACCGATGGCGAGATAATACTTGTGTCCGTCGTGATCCACCCATAAGCCCGACCTTATCATGTACGGAATGCCTGTGGCACGATCCTCGAGAACGCGAATTTCGGGCTTGCCTGACGCCAGGATGCTCTGGATCAGTGCGGGAGGATCGATACCAATGGACTTGTAGATCACCGACCACTCGGTCGGATGCCCGGCCGTATCGGCCAACATATACACGCGCTGCAATCGCGTCACCGTGAAACTCTCGTCGGGATCGTCGGCATCGTAGAACCAGTCTGGCCCCTCCGGTCCAGTACGAAGATAGCCCTTTGCAGCGCTCCACTCATCATTCAGCGCGCTCTCCATGCGGGATTGAAACGCTGCGCTCAGCGTCTGGTGGAACACGCGCCCGAGTAACACCAGAAGCAGCGTGAAAAAAATCACGTAACTCAGCGCCAGCCGGAATCGCAGCCCGCGGGTAAAGCCCCAGAATTTTTGCAACGCGGTCATGAGACTTGCTCGACCGACCTCTCGGCGCCCTTCTCCGGCGCATCCAGCATATATCCGATTCCCCGTACGGTGTGGATCATCTTGACCGGGAACTTATCGTCGATCTTGCTGCGCAGGTGACGGATGTAGACATCTACAATATTCGTTAACCCGTCGTAGTCCATGTCCCAAACATGTTCGACGATCATGGTACGGCTGAGCGGGCGCCCGCGGTTGCGCATCAGGTACTCGAGAATGCTGAATTCCTTAGGCGCCAGTTCGATGTTCTCATTGGCGCGCGTCACTTTGCGCCGAATGCAATCGAGCGAAAGATCGCCCACCTGCAGCCTTTCCGGCGTGGGCTGCCCCCGGCGCAAGCGAGCCCGCACGCGCGCCAGCAATTCGACGAACGCAAAAGGTTTCGTGAGATAGTCGTCCGCGCCGAGTTCGAGCCCTTTCACACGATCGTCCACCGCGTCACGCGCGCTCAGGATCAGTACCGGAGGATTCACCTTCCGATTGCGAATCTTCTGAAGAACGCTCAGCCCATCCATATCGGGCAGCATCAAGTCGAGGATAATCAAGTCATATTCGGTGGAGTGAACCAGGTCGATGGCGGTGTTGCCGTCGGCAGCTACATCCACAGCGTAACCCGCGCTCTCAAGCCCCCGGGAGAGGAAGTCCTGGATGCGTTTCTCGTCCTCTACGATCAATATTCTCATCGGCTTAAGCGGTGCTATCTACAATTAAACCACCTTGTAGCGCCCCAGTTACACCTTTCTACGCGCTAGATGCCTCTGCGGCTTCACCACCAAACCGCGCTAAGACAGTTCAAAACGCGGGCCGATAAGCTCTATGTCGGGATTGGAATCAGTGACGGTGTCGAGCGGCCGCACTCTCGCCGAGGTGCTGCGGAGTCACGAGCGGTGGCTCGAAGGAGTGCAGACCGCCTTGCGCGCCATTCTTGATCGCGAGTCACTCAACGGACTTGCATTGCCGGCTTTGAATCTGCGAGACGCCGTCCTACGCGGCGCGGCGTTGCTCGACTCCGATCTTTCGGGATCCGATTTCAGTTCAGCGGTCATCGACGCGGCCGACTTCGAACGCGCCATCCTGACCAATTCCGACTTCAGCGGGCACAGATCACCCAGGCTAGCATTGCATTCGCGCGGCTGCCGGCCTGCTTGTTAGCCGACGCAGCGCTGCGCGCCTCCAATTTTCAGCGGGCCACCTGCGTGGCAGCCGCGCAAGGCGCGCTCATGGAAGGATGCAAGTTACGTGTCGCCGACCTCTCGGAATCCTCTCTGCATCAGATCTGCGTCTCGGCATCCGACTTCTCGGAGAGCGACTTCCACAAGACGCAATTTCTGCGCGCTCATTTCAATGGCTGCCGCTTCACCGGCGCGCGCCGAGCCAGAGCCAATTTCTACAAAGCCACCTTCAAAGTGTTCGGCTTCGCACGGTCCGACCTGACGGGCGCCCGGTTTGTACTCGCAATCTCACCAGAAGCGAACTTGACCGCTCGGTACTTTACGATTGTGATCTGCGGGATGCCGACCTCAAGAATGTAAAGTTTGGCCAGGCGGACCTGTCGTACGCCCGTTTTCGGCGGCGCCAATCTATTCGCTGCCGACGTTGGCGGCGATCTCACCGGGGGGCAGAAACTGTCGGCGGCGCAGCTTTCGGAAGCCCGTACAGATGAGCGGACCATACTCCCGAATGGCAGCCGCGGTCCCTACAGTCCCTCGTCCGGTGCGGAACGGGCCGCGGCCGGTCTGCTGAGATAGTTTTGTTGGGCGTTCGATCACTGCCCGAATTCGACGCCGCGTTTTTCGCGCCCGATTGCAGCCATGATGCCTGCCATGATGAACACTGTCGTGCCGGTCAGCGCCATCGCGGTCGCGTAGCTCATGTGATCGGCGAAAACCGCCTGGATGTAGACGATCGAGCTCGCGAGCAGCACACCGCATTGGTACGCAAATCCCGGCAGGAATCCTCGCACCGAGTCGGGCGAAAGTTCGGCCAAGTGCGCCGGAATTACGCCCCACGCGCCCTGTACCATGAACTGCATCAGCCACGCACCCGTTACCAACATCCAGAGCGTCGGCGAATAAGTCCACAACGGAACCACCAACACTGCGCCTGCCAGCGCAATGATCATCGCCTTGCGCCGCCCGATCCGATCGGACAGCCACCCCACCGCCATGCCGCCAACCAGCGCGCCGATCATCGAGAACGCTGTAATCGCCGAACGTTTTCCGGGCGCGAAATGCCAGTAGCGTTCGAGGAACGTCGGATACATGTCCTGCGTGCCGTGCGAGGAAAAATTCATCGCCGTCATCAACAGCGTGAGATAGATAAACAACTTCCAGTTCGATGCCACAGCCCGGCCCAGATGTGCCCAGCTCTGCTCGCGGCGCTTCTTCCAGACTTCGGATTCTTCAACACGGAAACGCACAAACAACGCCAGCAGCGCCGGTAATCCGCCAAGGAAAAACATCGGCCGCCAACCCCACCGCTCGAACAGGAAGAAGTAGCACATGGCCGCGACCAGATTCCCGGTCGAGTAGCCTTGCTGAAGGAACCCGGAGAGAAGCCCACGCAACCGCGGCGGAACCTTCTCCATCGCAAGCGAGGCACCCACGCCCCACTCGCCCCCCATCCCGATACCGAACAGCGCGCGTAGCACCATGAACGTGGTGTAGTTCGGCGCGAGTCCGGTTGCCACCTCGACTACCGAATAGAACACCAGGTCGATCATGAGCGGCAGCCGGCGCCCGTAGCGGTCCGCCAGCAGACCAAAGATAAAAGCTCCCACTGGTCGAAACGCAAGCGTCAACGTAATGGAGAGCGCGATGTCTTTATCCGGCCGGTGAAATTCCTTGCCGATTGCTGTCAGGCAAAAAATGACCAGGAAAAAATCGAAGGCGTCCAGCAGCCAGCCTAGGTAGCTTGCGGTAAGGGCCGCGCGATGATCGGAGATCGTCGATTTGGATACGACTGACGATTGCGCAGGCGCGTGCATGGACGCACCAGTATAGCGCAAAGGGTGCGGCGCACCCCCAAAACCGAGCCAAAAACGATTCGCGCCGCGCTCCGTTTTGCGCAAGCTACTTAATAACAATTGCGCGAGTTATTTCCCAGCTGCCTTGCGGAGGGCGGCGACGCGAGGCGCGCGGCTCTTCGGACTGTCGAGGCTGAACGAACGCGCATCGCCCAACTGCGCGCGCACGTATTCCTCGGTTCGCTCGACAGCCTGCTCGAGCGCCTTGTCTTTCTTGACGAACGTTGTCCACGCAATCGATTCAGTTGACGTGTCGTACTCCCAAAGCCCGATCACGCGCCCCCGATCGAGAATCGCATTGCTCGGAAGATCGGCGAGAGTGCCGATCGGTTTGGAGTCTTTTTCGACGAATACCGGCCGCGCCAGATCCTTCGGGTCCAGCATGGTGGCCAGGGCTCGGCGCAGCAGCAGAATCGCATCGGCCAGGCTCACTAGCGCATATTGCGGATCCTTCGGCGACTGGAATTTTTCGAGTTTCTCGCGATCGCCCGCAAGCATCAGCCGTTGATCGTCCTTGGCGATCGGTTCCAGCTTCAGCGGCTCGAGCGCGGCCTTTGCAGCTTTCACTCCTAGCCCCGAGAACCATTGAAATTCGGCCCCGGTCGCCGGACCGATCCAAGCGAAGTACCGGCGCGCCAGTTCGGTAAAGGCTTCGTCAGTGGTAAGTTTGAATCCACGCAGCGGATTCGGCCGCCACACAGCGTACTTATATCGCTGCTGATCCAGCCGCCCGTTCATCGAAATGCGCCGGATCTCCCCTTCAAGCTGAAGTTTGCCCAAGGCGACCGGCAGGGTCGTGGTCAGCCCCTTCTTCTTGCCTTCCTCGCCGAGATTGCGTGCGGCCTTGCCCACCGCATCGCGAAGGCCATCGGTATCGAGCGGGCCTTTTTCCAGCGCCCCGACCACCGCGTCACAGAGCTTGCTGATTTCCTTCGCCGTGACGCCGAGCTTTTCGGCCACCTTTATCTCGCGGCCCGCAAAAATCTCGCCCACCTTCAACCCGAGTGCGTAATCGGATGCCGGAAGCACGTACGTGCACGCGCGCGCAGTCGGGAGCTCGTGAATTTCGAGCTTCTCCACCGAAGCGTCAACGCTCTCGCAGCTGAGCCCCGCTCGCGAAAAGAGCGTGAGGTATGGCCCGACGCCACCCAACGATCGCGCCCACCCCGTGCGTCCCAAAACTTCCGCTGCCGGTTTTCCGGCCAGCGATCCGTCGAGCCCCTGGCGAAATGCGTACCAGGCCCGAATCTTGGCTGCGTCCATTTCTTTCTTCTACCACTGATGCTGCGTGGCCGGGGAGCAGCTCGTCATGTACGCGTTCTCGCCCTCGATGCGCTCAAACGACGACTGCACAGCCACACGCCCCGGTCCCCATAAACGCAGCCATACGTACCGGTTGCCCCACGATCCCCACAAGCTGAATCCCGTGCGCGGATGCTCGAAGTGCAACTGCATCCCGACCGTCGGATCTTTGAAGATCAGGGCCGTCGGCTTCACCAGCAGCGCTTCGCCTGGCGCTAGCTCGCGCACCAGCACATTGCCGGAAGCATGCAGGATCAGCAGCCCGGGCGACTCGGGAGCCGTAAACCGATCCATGAACGCCCCGACCGGATAATGCGTCTCCTGGTCGTCGCCCGATTTCGTCGAGTACCAGATGTTGGTCATGAACCAGTCATAGGAGACACTGTGCGTGGCCAGGATGAACAAATGCTCGCGTACGTCGATGCTCTCGCCAGGCTGGAGCGGCAGCGCAATCATCTCGCCCGGTGCATCGCGCGAGAACGCAATGTGCCCCGGCCCTTGTGCCTGCATCATCACGAGCGGCAGACCGGCGAACATCCGCTTCCAAGCCTCGGCAAGCGACATCGTGGTCATGTTCACCTGGAGATCTTTCCACAGCAACACGTGGTGCGTGAAGTAAATGCCGTCGTTCGGCGCGAGGCTAACATCTGCTACCGGAACATACAGACCTTCGATCTGGCAGAACGAGTCGCCGAATTGAAGCTTAGCCATGTCCTTGCGGCCTGGCAATTGCTTCCAACCGGTCTCGCTGATCTCGGCCGGCGCGCTGAGCGTCGCGCCGCAGCGCGGGCAGCTCAATTCTTTCGCATCCGTGACGGTCCCGCACCAAGGACACGTCGTTCGAGAACCTGCCGGTATTGCCGCCTTTGCCTCGGCCGATGACGGCGGAGACGCAAGCGCAGATGACGGCGATGGAGATTCGACCGGCGGGGGTTGGACCGGTAAGGACTCTACCGGCGCGGATTCCTGCATCGCCTCCGGACGCTTCACGCGTGCTCCGCATGATCCGCAAAAATTCGCGAAGTCCCCCAACGCCCGGCCGCAGCTTGTGCAAAACATATCGCCTACTCAGTATGATGATGCACGTACATCGACTGGATACCGACTCGACCGGGCCCCGTCATCCGCGCCAGCGCCATGTTCGAGCCGCCGAAAAATCCCGTGCCCAGCCGCTGAAATTCAACTTGCATCGCCACCGAGGAATCCTTGTATAAAAACGCGCCCGGTTCGAGCATGATGCTCTCCCCCGCTTTGAGCGTTCGTTCAAAGACATTGCCGTAGCCATGCAACATCAGCAGTCCCGGTGTGTTGCGCGTGACGAAGCGATCCATATACATGCCCTGGCCGCCGAAGAGAATGTTCGCAAAACCTTTGACGCGCACGAACGAGTAGTCGATTTGATGCGACGCGAGCAGGAAGGCGTGTTCCCGCGCGTCCATCTCCATCCCCGGATGCAGCGGCAGCACCACCAACTCGCCCGTTGCATCACGCGAGAACGCGATGCGCCCAGGTCCCGTGGCCACGCTTATGATGAAAGGCATTCCGGCCAGCGCACGCGTCATGCCTCCGGGGAGCTGCAAAACGGTCAGCGGCACCGAATCTTCCTTCCACAGCATGATGTGATGCTCGAAGAAAACGGAATCGCCCGCGCCCAGATTGATCTCTGCCACCGGAACAATCTCGCCTTCCACCTGGCAGGTGCTCGAGCTGAAGTGGAACTCGGTCATGTCCTTAATGCGCGGCGCCTCCCGCCATCCGGACTCGCTCACTAGGTTGCGAATATCGAGCGGCGCTCCACAAGAGCGGCACGTGAGGGCGCTCTTCTCGTTCATGCTCTGGCACCACTGGCACTGAATGCGCTCGAGCGGTTCGCCAGTGGACAGCTTGGAGGGATCGGTCATCAAGTCCACCCTAGCGCAGTCGGGAGTACCCACACCGTCGCGCTTCGGGGTCGCCGAGCTTGTTCTCCGGATTCGATATTTTCGGATTAATAGTTTCTTCTACTGCGCGGCTGGCCCGTGATAGCGCCCGAAGAACGCCGCCTTGCCGATTACGTGCCCGTCCATCGCCTTCAGCAGTTCTTCGCGCGTCGTGTTCGCGGGAAGATCCAGCTTTGTGTCGAGCGCGTAGAATTCGAACACATAGTGATGGAACGGTCCAGGTCCGGCACCTGGTCCGAAGTAGCCGCCGGGCTGCGTCCCGCCGCGAGCGATGATTCCCGGCCCGTTGCGCGTTCCATCCTGCAGATCGCCAGTTCCCAATCCCTCGGATAGGCCCTTCGCCGTTCCGGGAATGTTGAACGCAGTCCAATGCAGCGTGTCCGTAGTTGTCTTGTTGGTCGAGTTTTCCAGGTCATGGAAAATCACCGCATACGTCTGGAGATTTTCGGGCGCCGAGGCTGCATTCCCTCCCAGCGTCCAATGAAACTCGAACGCAGGCGATTTGTTGTCGCCGCGGCCCGAATGATGCATCGGAACCTCGCCACCATCTGCCCAGGCGTCGGATGTGACCGAAAGTACCAGCCGCGGCGGAGCGGCTCCCCGGCCTCGGCCCTGTTGCGCGAATGCGATTGCCGACAACGAGATCACGGCGATCGCTGAAGTTACAATTCGATGGCTCGACAGCATGCTGATTCTCCTCGGAATGGTCTCGTCCTCTGCGTCTCTTTGAATTGGACAATCCACGATACAACGTCCATTTAAGACGACACAACTAGTCAGGAAGTAACAGGGCTGGAAACCTTCACCCGCCGATGGCGTGCATGGGCCGGGGCGGAGGAACGAATTGGACACTGTTGATCTCGTGCCCGATCCACTTATCCGCCACGCACGCCCGGATAGCGGATGCTATCGCTTCGTCCGAGGCACCGCCGCGGAGCAGACCTTTCACATCCGTCTCTTCGATCGCGAAAAGACAATACCGTATCTTGCCGTCGCTGGTAAGCCGCAGGCGGTTGCAGTTCAGACAGAACGGTTTCGTGACGGACGCGACGAAACCGACGTTCCCGACACCGTCGGCGAATCGATACTCGGTCGCAGGCGCTCGCGGATCGCGGTCTGGAATCTCGACCAGAGGCGCAATCTCGCGCGACAACACTTCGATAATCTCGTCAGCCGGCAAAACATTCTTACGCGACCACAGTCCCTGCGCATCCAGCGGCATGAACTCGATGAACCGAACCTCAAATCCGCGCTCGCGCCCGAATCGCACTAGCGGCACGATGTCCGGTTCCACCAGGTTCTTCACCGCAACCGCATTAATCTTGATCGGACCGAACCCCAGCCGCTGCGCTGTCTCGAGACTTTCCAGAACCCTTGGCAAATCGTCGCGCCGCGTGATCTGCTGGAATCGCCCGCGATCGAGCGTATCCAGATGCACGTTCAGTCTGCGCAAGCCCGCCTCGTACAAAGCTTTCGCGTGCCGCGCCAGCAGGACGCCATTTGTCGTCAGCGCCAGATCCTGGATTCCAGGAACGGTTGCCAGTTTGCGAATCAAAATCGGAAGATCCTTGCGCACTAGCGGCTCGCCTCCCGTGATCCGTACTTTCGTCACGCCGAGCGATGCCGCCACTCGCACGAAGCGCTCGATCTCTTCAAACGAGAGCAGTTCCTCGCGCGCCACGTAGTTCACGTTGTCTTCCGGCATGCAATAAAAGCAGCGGACATTACAGCGGTCGGTCACACTGATCCGGAGATTGTCGTGGACGCGCGCGAACTTATCGATCAGTGGTCGAGCCAAGGGACTCCTAGTCTATCGAATTGCGCTCGGAATCGAATTCCCCATTGGGCGGGCTAAGGTTGTCATAACGGAAACGGCCCTTTTCGTCATTCTAACAAGTGCTGTACAAAATGTGACTTTTCTGTTAGACTTGCGCCTTAAGCTTTTCCCGCGTCGTATTTTTTCCTGAGGTTGTATATGTTTCACCTCGTGTGTTCCCGCTTTGTTCTTGTCCTTTCAATCGGCATTTTGGCCCAAAGTCTGTTCGGCCAAAACCTGTCCTGCAACGCTGTTGCGCAACCGCCTTTGGTGCCGTCAGAAGGCCTCGTGGAACGAACCGGTGACATCGTCCTGGCATGCTCCGGTGGGACTCCCGGCGCTCAGTTCACCGGCAATTTTACTCTCTTCACCTCGGTGAACATCACTAACCGCGTCACTTCGAGTGGCATCACAGGCATCAACTTCACGGCCGACAACGGCACTGGGCCCCAGGCGATCACGACTCCCGGATTCCTCAGCGCGCCCGGCACCCTGTTCTACAACGGTGTGAGCTTCACGCTTTCCGCCATGGGCACCGTAACCTTGCGTTTCCAGAATATTCGCGTGAACGCGACGCAGATGACGGCCTTCGCCAACCCGCAAATTGCCGTTCTGCTGTCCTTCAGCTCCATCGCGACGCCCGTGTCCTTCAGCAACACGCAAGTGATCGTGGGCGACGCCCAGCGCGGGTTGTTTGACGCGTTCTCGGCGAAAATCATATGCAGCCAGTCTGGTTCGCCGTTGCCGTCGAATCCGGCGAGCTTCGCCAGCTTCATCGCCGCTAAGTCCATCTTCAACTCCACGCGCCTCACCGAAGGTTTCGCCGCCGCGTTCGATCCTTTGAGCGGTTTCCAGGGCCTGAACGCCGATACTGGCACACGATTCATCGTCAAATACAGTGGATTCCCCGCTGGTGCACGCCTCTTCGTTCCAACTGTTGTCGCGGGATCCGACGCCACGCAGCCCACCGCGGGCGGCGACCTCGGCGTGCCTGCTTCGGGCGGCAAATACACGCCCAGCGCGTCCAACGGATCTCTGCTTCTGTCTCTCGTGCAATTCCCGAATGCTGATGGCTCCAGTGGCGTCCGGCTCTACACGCCCGGCGCACCCGGGTCCGGAACCGTGAGCTTCGACAGCGTCAACGAAATTACCCTCGCCAACGGATCGGGTATCGCGGTCTACGAAGTCGTGGACGCCAATCCTTTCATACAGGAAAGCGCGCAGTTCCCGACGTTCCTCGCCCTCAGCCCCGGCCTCGTGAGCGGCTCGCCGGTAGAGACCTCGGAGACCGTTTCGTTCGCTCCAGTCTCTACCGTTGGCACCGCGACTGCACGCGATCCGATTCCGCGTTTCGAAGCGTTGCCGGTGCCAGCGGATTGCACATTATTAGGCGACTGCGGCGCCAGCTATTTCCCCGCGTTGAACGTTCTCGAATCATCGATGGCGCTCACCGCACAGGCTGGCTCTAATGGACAGGCAGGCTTCATCGAAGTGCAAAATAGTTCCGGCAGCGTTCTCCAATGGACCGCCACGACAACCTACCAAAGCGGTTCAGGATGGCTCAGCGTGTCGCCATCGAGCGGCAACAACAACGCGACTCTTCAGCTCATCGCCAAACCCGGCAATCTTGCGGCGGGAACATATCAAGCCACACTAACCATCGATGCCGGCCCGATCGCCGGCGCTCGACAGATCCCAGTCACGTTCACCGTCACGGCGGCTGCGGCCCCCAGGCCGACCGTCACCAGCGTCTTCAATGCCGCGACGCTCGCAGCCGGTCCGCTGACTCCGGGTTCACTCGCCACCGTGATGGGTACGCTCTTCTCGTCCTCCGGATTAACCGTCACTTTCGATGCCATACCCGCCCAGATCATTTTCAGCAACTCGACGCAAATCAACTTGCTCGTTCCCGCGGCTCTTCAGGGAGAAACGACATCACAAATGATCGTGATGGCGAACGGCCTCTCGAGCGCGCCGCAAACCGTCTCGCTCGCCGCATTCTCGCCCGGAATTTTCTCGAACGGAATTCTGAATCAGGACAACAGCGTCAACGGCTCCGCGCATCCCGCCGCGCCCGCCAGTATCATCCAGATCTTCGCCACCGGACTTTCCCTCACAGGCGTGATCACGGCTGCCATCGGCGGTCAACCGGTCACTCAGCCCTACTACGCCGGTCCCGCGCCCGGAATTTCCGGCGTGCAGCAGATCGATTTGATTTTGCCCAGCACCCTTACAGGCAACTCCGTAGCAGTCTCGGTTTGCGGCGGCGCGACCGCGGGCCAGGTCACCTGCAGTCCTGCAGTTCAAGTCGCGATCGCGGGGCAATAGCCGATTACAGCGCTTTAACGTTACGGCGTTTTCATCCGCGAAACGCAGTCCGCGCATGAACCTATCCAACTGTTCGGAGGGGTTTGCAGTGAATCTAAAATGTTTCGTACTTCCGAGCGTGATGGCAGCGTCGGCGGCACTGGCCGCCTGCGGCGGAGGATATGCAGCGGCGTACGTCGTACCCGCTCCTCCGCCGCCTCAAGTAGTGGGAGTGGTCGGATATGCGCCCGGACCCGGATACGTCTGGGTGAGCGGCTTCTGGGATCTCCGCGGCTCGCGTTGGATCTGGGTGAACGGCCGTTGGGCAGTTCCTCCGCGGGGCCACAGCGTCTGGGTTGCCGACCGCTGGGAGCGTCATGGTGAGCATTGGCGCTACTATCACGGCCATTGGCGCTAGCCGTCCGTGGCGCACTCACTCGTACGTGCGGCGTTCACACTCGTGTGAACGCTTGGACTAGATCTACGCCGCCGTGCTCGTGCACGCCCATGACTCTTACAATGGTTCTTAATGGCCAACTACGATGCCGTGCTCGTGCTCTCTTTCGGCGGGCCTGAAAAACACGAGGACGTGATCCCGTTTCTCGAAAACGTCCTCCGTGGCCGCAATGTCCCCCGTGAGCGTATGCTCGACGTCGCCGAACACTACTATCACTTCGGCGGCAAGAGCCCGATCAACGACCAGAATCGCGCGCTCATCGCCGCGCTCAAAGAAGAGCTGGCCCCCAATGGACCGAATCTGCCGGTCTACTGGGCCAACCGCAACTGGCATCCGTTTCTCGCCGACACTTTGCGTCGCATGCAGGCTGACGGCGTCAAGAATGCACTCGCATTCGTTACTTCCGTCTTCAGCTCGTATTCCGGTTGCCGTCAATATCTCGAAGATATCGAAAAGGCCCGTGCTGAGGCCGGCCCTGAAGCCCCACGTATCGACAAGCTGCGCTCGTTCTACAACCACCCACTCTTCATCGAAGCGCAATCCGCCGAGGTTCGCGACGCACTCGATAAACTTCCGGCGGATCGCCGCTCCACCGTGCAATTCTTGTTCACCGCGCACAGCGTACCCGTCGCGATGGCCGAGTCGAGCGACTACCAGAAGCAGCTCAACGAATCCTGCCGGTTGGTCGCGGATCAGCTCGGAATCGCCGAATGGCGTCTGGTGTACCAAAGCCGGAGCGGTCCCCCGGGTCAGCCTTGGCTTGAGCCGGACGTAGGCGAAGTATTGAAGGAGCTGCCGTCAGGCTCGGACGTCGTCATCGCCCCGATCGGCTTCGTGTCCGATCACATGGAAGTGCTCTACGATCTCGACACCGAAGCGCGCCAGATTTGCAACGCCGTAGGCGTGAAAATGGTCCGGGTGTCCACCGTCGGCGTGCATCCGCTGTTCATCAACATGATCCGCGAGCTGATCTTAGAACGCATGGGCCAGTGTCCGGCCCGCGCTATCGGCCAATTCGCTCCCAGTCACGATGAATGCGACGCTGGATGTTGCCCCGCTCCAGCGCGCCGCGCGAGTTCTGCCCGTAGCGATTCTTCTCCGCGTGCCATCGCCCAGCGGTGATTGGCGGAGAAAATCGGTTTCAGCAGAGACGACAAGTATCGCAACAGCGGTTTTTCGGCGCGGATTCGCCAGTCGTAGGTGATTTCTACGGCAGCGCCCTTCTGGGTGAACGTCCAGACACCGGCGCCATCGAAATCGCCCCAAGCACGGAGCGAAAACCCGTGCGGAGCGCGCGACTCAATAACGCGAAAGAACCAGTGCACCGTGTATGGCAGCCAGCCTTTAGTATGCAGCTCCACAACGCGTCCCACGCCATTCGCGCCGCCTGGTTCCAACTCCCTAACTGCCAGGTAAACCGATGGCCACCAGCGCGTGAGATCGGTCGCATTTCCGAGCACCTCCGACACTTCATCGACCGTGCTCTCTACGCGCCACCGCGTTACGAAGTGGTAGTCGTTAGCGCTCATTGAGCTGTTTATACACCTCGCGCTTCGAAAGCCCCCGCCGCCGCGCGACCGTTTTCAAGGCTTCCATCTTCGGAACGCC
>Ga0126373_10001732_pt1 | contig 15681 bp, 15 predicted proteins | sample PanSoiMetPlot_11_FD_92545 | JGI IMG/M metagenome (GOLD analysis project Ga0126373, IMG submission 92545) | Tropical forest soil microbial communities from Panama - MetaG Plot_11 | ecosystem: Environmental > Terrestrial > Soil > Tropical forest > Bulk soil | place: Panama | collected 2016-02-17 | reverse complement strand
TCGGCAGCCTTGGCGTAGTTCACCTGAATGAAGGCCGATTCCAAGGCCTCCACCTGCGAGAGGCTCTGCTGGGCAGCAGCCTCCGCTTGTTCCTGGTTGGAGATCTCGCTAGCGGTGCCGACCATTAAGACGTTGCCGACCTGGCGTGAAGCCAGGCCCTTGGTCTTCATGATGATGTCCAACGCCTGGTCCCAGGGCACATCCTGCAAGCGCAGGGTGATGTTGCCGTTGACGCTGTCGGAGACCACCAGGTTTTTACCGGTGGCATCGGCCAACACCGCGAGAACGGAGCGCACGTCGATGGTCTGGAAGTTGAGGCTGACCTTCTGTCCGCTGTATTCCTTTTTCTGCACCACGCCACCGCTGGCGCTGGGCGGTTTGAACTCCACGGAGAAGCTGTTATCGCTCTGGTAGGCAAGCTTCTCGAATTGTCCCGTGGAATGGATGACGAGTTGCGCGCCGGTCGGGGTGTTCTGGGCGTCCACGTACTGCACCGGCGTGGCGAAGTCGGTCACGTCCATGCGCCGTACCAGGGCCTCGGGTAGTTTGGCGCCGGAGAAATCCACGGCCACGTTGCCGTTCTGGTCGTGCACGTTGCCGATGACCCCAGGATTGGGCAGGGTCACCACCACGTCGCCGGAGCCGTCGCCGCCGCGGCGGAAGTCCACGTTGGCGATCTCACCCGGTCCCGCCTGCACGGGCGTCGCCGGGGCGGGGGCTTGCGCCGCCGACTGGGAAGGCGCTGCAGCGGCGCTGGGCGTGGGCACGGGGAGCGGGGCGGCCGCCACGGCGGCCGGAGCCGGGGCAGGAGCCGGCGCCGCGGCGGGCCCACTCACTTGCGGGCCGAAACTGCTGACGTTGGCGGAAGCCACGCCGGTGTCGGCGGCGTTGGCGCCGACCAGGATATAGACGTTGTTGCCTTCAACCTTGGTAGCGTAGGGCACAAGGTTGGTGAGATTGATCACCACCCGCGAGCGGCCGCCAGCCTCGGCGGCCACGACGCTGTTCACCGCGCCGGCCTCGACGTTGGTCTTGTGGTCCTTGAGGGCGAGGCGGGTGTCTTCCAGGTCGAGCGCGATGCGCGCGGGCTGGTTTACGGTGAAGGCCAGCGGTTGTGGTGCGGGGCTTGAGAGCTGCAGGGTGAGCTGCACGCGGTCGCCCGCGAGCTTCTCGGAGCTGATGGAGAGCAGCTGGTTGTGCCCCTGGTCGTCTGAGACTACCGGACCGGCGGCGAACAGGGCGGCCGCGGCCAACAAGGAGGGCAACAACACGCGGCCGAAGCCCACGCGACGCCGGTTCTGAATCAGGGTTTGAGTGTTCATAGCCGTCTCCACCTTGCGGTTAATCTGCGAGCGCCACATCGGTGATGCGCTCGACCCAGCCGCCTTGGCCGTCCGGGACGATTTCTCGCAGTTTGATGTCCGTGTCTGTGATGCCGACGATCTTGCCGTAGTTCTGCCCCATGTAATTGCCTAGTTTCACGCGGGTTACGATGTTACCGCTGTCCTTGACCAGACCGTAAAGCGTGCCGGCCACGGTCAGCGTTCCCACCATCTTCAGACCGTCCAGTGGGAATTGTTCCAGGTACTCACGGCTGCGCGTGGTGTCCGGATGGATGCCGTTCGTCGAGACGCCCACCATGCTTGGGGTGGTGGTGTTGTTCCCGGTCTGCGGCATGAACGGTGAAGTCATGTCCTGATCGGCATAGGCGTAGGTCGGGAAAGGCTTGATCTGGGGCGGAGGCTCGATGTGACCGCCCTTGCGGGCTTTCACCTCGTTCGCGTATTGCTGCAGGTCAGCCAGATGGCCGCCGCAACCCGAAAGGCCGAGTACGCAAATCACACCACCGAACAGCGCCAAGCGGCGGAGGGCGTTCTGGGCGTTCATCCGCCACCTCCGTTGGACGCGGCGACGGCTTTCTTGGCCTTGGCCTTGTTCGCCGTTTGCTCCTCGTCCTCGAGGTAGCGGTAGGTCTTGGCGGTCAGCGTCATGGTGAGAGTGTCGCTACCGCTGATGCCGCCTGCGGTCGGGCGGATGGAGATGTTGTGCAAAGTGACGATGCGCGGCAGAGCCGCTACATCGCTTACAAAGCGGCCGAAATCGTGGTACCCGCCCTCGAGTTGCAGGTCAATGGGTTTTTCGGCGTAGAAATCTTTAGGAGCCTCACCGCTTGGACGGAAGAGGTCCTGCTTTAGTCCGTCCACCTGGGCGGTCTGGGAGATGTCCTGCAGGATGCTGGGCAGCTCGGTCTTGCCGGGAAGCTGTTTGAGCATGGTGCCGAAGGTGGCCTCCATGTCGTCGAGTTGTTTCTTGTAAACGTCGATGTTGGCCGCCTGTAGGGCCTTGGACTCGAAGTCCTGCTTGAGGGAGGCCTCCTTGTCCTGCAGCTGGCTGTATTGGGTCCGCAGGTCGGCGATCAGGAAGTAGTAACCGCCGCCCACCACGACCAAAAATACGACGACCAGCACCACGATGCGCATCGGCAGCGGCCAACTGCCCATGTTCTTGGGGTCCAGCGAGCGCAGCTGGTTGATGTCGAAATTCTTGAGGGCTTCCAGGTTGATGCTGGCCATCATGCACCCCCAGTCTTCACGGGCTTGGTGCTCGCGGGGGCTGCGGCGGAGGCCGCGGCGGCGGCCTTGTCCACCACCTTGGCGGTGAGCGTAAACGTCTGGGCACCTGTTTTGGACGGGTCTTTCTGCACAACCTGCAGGTTGGGCTCGCCCAGCCAAGGGGAGGCGTCGATGTTGCGCAGATACGTGGAGACGCGGGCGCTGGACTCAGCAACGCCCTGGATGGTGAGGTCGTTACCGCTTTCCACCACCGAGCTGAGATACACGCCCGGCGGCAGCGTCTTCACCAGCTGGTCGAACAAGTGCACCACGATGGGGCGGCTTTGCTGCAGTTGCTGGATGATCTGCATGCGCTCGATCAGCGCTTGTTTGGTTTCCTGCAAGCTCTTGATCTTCTCGATCTGCTGATCTTCAAACGCAATTTGCTGGGTCAAGAAGTCGTTACGCGCATTTTGGTTAGAGATGGCGGCGTCCATGGCGATATACATGAGACCCACGGTGAACAGGCCGGCCGCCGCCGCCACGCCCATTAGGATGTTGAACTGTACCTGCCGAGCTTTGCGCCGTTCTTCGCGCCAGGGGAGTAGGTTAATGCGCGGCATCTTAGTCGAAGCTCCGCAGGGCGAGGCCGCAGGCCACCAGCAGCGCCGAGGACTCGGCGGTGGTCAATTGGGTCTTGGCGCGCGAACCGATCTTCATCTGTCCGAAGGGATTGCCTACCACCGCCGGCACGCCCATCTTCTCAGTGATGCGTTCGGCGGAACCAGGGATGCCGGCGCAGCCGCCGCAGACGATGATCTGGTCGAGGTGCGTATATTCGCTGGTGGAGGACAGGAAGAACTGCAGCGAGCGGTTCACGGTCTGGGCCATGTCGTCGGTGAAGGGGTCGAGGATCTCCACCTTGTAATTACCAGGCAGGCCGCCTTCCTTCTTCGCCTTTCCGGCTTCCTCGTAGGTGAGGCCGTAGTGGCGCATGATTTCGTCGGTGAGTTGCTTGCCGCCGAAATCGCTGTTGTAGGTGTAGATGATCTTGCGGTCGTGGAGCACGCTGAAAGACGTGGTGGCGGCGCCGAAGTCCACCAACGCGATGGTCCGATCCAGGCCTTCGTCCATCATCTGGTAGGTGAGCAGCTTGCAGGAGTTTTCGAGGGCGAAGGCCTCGACGTCCACGAGTTTGGCCGAGAGGCCTGCGAGGTCCAGCACGTTGACGAGCTTATCCACGCTCTCGCGGCGCGCGGCCACGAGCAGCACGTCCACGAGCTCGGGATCGTTCGCGGAGGGGCCGACGATTTCGTAGTCGAAGGCCACTTCGTCAATGGGCTGGGAGATGTACTGGTCGGCCTGGAGTTCGATCTGCTCGCCCAGGTCCTTGTCGGATAGCTTGGCGGGCATCTGGATGGTCTTGGTCATGACCTGCCCGCTGATGGCCACGGCCGCGTATTTCGTCTTCGGGCTGGCGCGTTTTACCGCCTTACGCACGGCCTCGCCGGCCGCGTCCACGTCCATGATCATCTTGTCGGTGATAGCATTGGACGGCATCGGCTCCGCGGCAAAGCTCTCCACCGTATATCCGTTGCCCTTCTTGGCGAGCTCAATGAGCTTCACCGAGGAGGTGCTGATATCGATGCCCACGAGCGGGGGTGACGATGGCTTGAACAGCACGTCTTGCAACCTCTTTAAGAGCTTCGGACGCCCAAAAATCGGCCCCTACGGGACCCACCCTAAAATCTTAAGTCACAGCTTCAATATATATCAACAAATGATTAAATCAAATAAATATTTTGCCATTTCACCCTTGCAGGAAACGGGGGTTTTCCAGGGGTTATCCACAGCTTTAGGCACCCCCTGACCATGCCGTTCCTGCCCAAAGCCCTATATGTTGTGATTGGCGCCTTCCTGGGACTCTGCGGGTTGGGGTTGGTCGGTCTTCTGGGGGCCTACCTCATCCTCGCGCCGGGGCTGCCCTCGGTGGAGGTTCTGAAGGACATCCGCCTCCAGGTACCCCTCCGCATCTACACCCGGGACGGCCGCCTCATGGCGGTCTTCGGCGAGGCCCGCCGCATCCCCCTGGACTACAACCAGATCCCTAAGGACATGGTGAACGCCTTCGTGGCCGCCGAGGACGAGAACTTCTGGCAGCACCCGGGCGTGGACCTGCAGGGTGTGCTCAGGGCCGGCCTGCATTTCACCCTCACCGGCGAGAAGAACCAGGGCGGCGGCACCATCACCATGCAGCTGGCCCGCAATTTCTTCCTCACCTCCCAGAAGACCTTCACCCGCAAGCTGCGCGAGGCCTTCCTGGCGTTCCGCATCGAAAGCGAGCTCAGCAAGCAGGACATCCTGGCGTTGTACCTCAATAAGATCTATCTCGGCGAGCGCTCCTACGGCGTGGGCGCCGCTGCCCAGGCCTATTACGGCACCGACGTGGCGCACTTGACCCTCGCCCAGACCGCCATGATCGCGGGTCTGCCGCAGGCGCCCTCCACCGCCAACCCGCTGGTGGATGAGGAGCGGGCGCTGCTGCGGCGCGGCTACGTGCTGGGGCGCATGCTGGCCAATGGCTACATCAGCCAGGCGCAATACAGCCAGGCCATGACCGAGCCGGACACTGCCGCCTACCACGAGCCCAGCGCCGAGGTCGATGCGCCCTACATCGCGGAGATGGTGCGCAACTACATGGTCGGGAAGTACGGCGACGCCGCCTATACCGACGGCTATTCGGTGGTGACCACCATCGACAGCCGCTTGCAGCCTTTGGCGGCGAAGGCGGTGCGCCAGGGCCTGTTCGCTTACGACCTGCGCCACGGCTGGCGCGGCGCCATCGCCCACGAACAGTTGCCGGCAAAGCCCACGGAGGACAACTTGGCGGGCCTGGTGGAGAACCACGAGCACGTGGGTGGGCTCTATCCCGCGGTCACGGTGAAACTGGATCCCCAGAGTGCCCAGTTCTACGCCGACGGGGCCGGCATGGTCAGCTTGGCCTGGGACGGCATGAAGTGGGCCCGCCGCTACCAGACCGTCAGCGCCATGGGTCCGGCGCCCAAGACCACCGCCGACATCCTGAGTGTCGGCGACGTGGTGTACCTGCGCCGCGGCGACGACGGCCACTGGAGCCTCTCCCAGGCGCCCCAGGCCCAGGGCGCGCTGGTCTCCTTGGACCCGGTGGACGGCGCCATCGTGGCCCTGGTGGGCGGCTTTGATTACGACGCCAGCAAGTACAACCGCGTGATCCAGGCGCATCGCCAGCCGGGTTCCTCCTTCAAGCCCTTCATCTATTCCGCCGCGCTGGAAAACGGCTTCACCGCCGCCACGGTAGTGCCCAACGCGCCGGTGGTGGTGAACGATGCGACCAACGGCAACGTCTGGCGACCGGGGAACTACGAAGGTGACTTCAGCGGCCCGACCCGCTTGCGCACCGCTTTGGCCCATTCCCTGAACCTGGTCTCCATCCGCGTGCTGCAGCAGCTCGGCGTGGACACCGCCACGAAATACGCAGCCAACTTCGGCTTGTCGCCCGACGAACTGCCGCACGACCTCACCATGGCGCTCGGCAGCGCCAGCCTCGAGCCCCTGGAGATGGCCCGCGGCTACGCGGTGTTCGCGAATACGGGATACCTCATCACGCCCTATTACATTCAGAAGGTCATGGACGGTAGCGGCCAGGTGCTGTTCCAGGCGACGCCAGAGATCGCCTGCGGCGACTGCAACCTGCCGGCCAAGGGGGATTCCGCCACCGGCATGCCGGAGAGCGCGCCCCGCACCATCACCGAACAGAACGCCTGGCTCATGACCAACATGATGCAGGAGGTCATCAAGACCGGTACGGGCGTGTTGGCCTTGTCCCTGAACCGACCCGACATCGCCGGCAAGACCGGCACCACCAACGACTGGACCGACGCCTGGTTCGACGGCTTCACCAGCCACCTGGTGACAGTGGTATGGGTGGGCAACGACCAGCCCACCCAGACCTTGGGGCAAGGCGAGCAGGGCGCGCTCGCGGCCCTGCCTCTGTGGATGGACTTCATGGGTCCAGCCTTGAAGGGCGTACCCGTCCCCAAGGACATCTTCCCGCGGCCCTTCGGCATCGAGGAAGCGCGCATCGACCCCAACACCGGCCTTTTGGTGAGCGCCGATGATCCGGATTCGCTCTTCGAGTTCTTCGAGACGGGCAAGCTGCCCGCCAAGGCGCCGGAGAAGAAAAAAACCGGAAACAACGACATTTTCTGACGCGCGGGGACACGCTTCCTGATAGCTGCGCGCAAACCGTACTGGTTTGCGCGATTCCGGCGAGTCCGATGCAAGCTCGGACTCGCCGTCGCCAGGCATCTCGCCCGACCCGCCCAGTCCGTCAGAAGTTTCATTGATTAGTCACAGCCCTGTGCTATCTTTCAGGCATAGCCACCACGCGTAGTGCCCATGACCCGACGCGTACCGCCGCGCATGGATGATTCGCGGCGACTGCTGACGCAGGAAGCGGCCCGCATCATGTCCGAGGAGGGCGTGCGGGATTTCCTCTTCGCCAAGCGCAAGGCGGCAGAACGCCTTGGCTTCGATCCCCGCAGTCTGCACATGCCCACCAATGTGGAAGTAGAAGAGGCGCTGGCCGAGCACCAGCGACTGTTCCGCTCCAGCACCCAGCCCAACCAACTCCGCCACCTGCGCCAGACGGCCCGGGAAGCCCTGAAGCTGTTCGAAGTCTTCAACGCTCGCCTCGTGGGGCCCGTGCTCTCAGGCACCGCCTCGGAGCACGCCATCGTGTATCTCCACGCGTTCACGGACATGCCCGAGGACGTGGCGGTGTTCCTGATGGAAAAGGGTATCCCCTACGAGCATTCAGCCCGGAAGCTCAAGTCCGGCGGCGGCGTGCAGCGGGAGTATCCGGTCTACAAGTTCGTGGCGGGAGATGTGCCCATCGAGGTGACCATCTTCGAGGTGGACGGGATAAGAGAAGCACCCGCCAGTCCTGTAGACGGCAAACCCATGCGACGCGGGTCGCTACGCGATCTGGAACTCCTGCTCGCTGTCAGCGAGTAGGCTTACTTCTTCTTGGTTTTCCGCCTATTCTTGGCGGCCGCCGCGACTTCGACCCGGCGCATGATGCAATCGAGCTCGATCAAGGCAAGGGTCTCCCGATCGCGGCTCACAGGATAGAGGCCGGACATCACAAAGCCCGCCTTGGTGTACGTCTCCAGAGACTGGAGATAGTTGGGCATCCCCTTGTAGATGGCCTGGATGGCAATTTCCGTCTGTAAGGCGAGGACTTTGGGCAGGGACTTCTTGGCGCCGGCGAAGACCTGCAGGTCGTAGCCCTGGGTGTCCATCTTGAGGAACAGTTTGGGCGAGGTGAGCCCCTCGGTCGCCTTCGCCAGCACTTCGTCCAGGGTCCGCACCCGCACTTCCTCCACGCGCTCCACCGGCATGTCGTTGGGGTATTTCTTCTTGGAGTAATCGCTCGGGTCCAGGAACGAGGCGAACACCGTGGAGCGGGTGATGTGGATCTTCTGGCGGCCCGCTTTGGCGGCGAGCGCGCAGTGGAACACCTTCCAGTCGGGATCTTTCGCGGCGCGCTCGGAGAGGGCGGCGTAGGTCTTGGCCACGGGCTCGAAGGAGACGATGCGCCCCCGGTAACCTACCTTGCGCAGCATGGCGGCGTATTGGCCGTCGTTGGCGCCCACATCCAGCACGCAGTCGATCCCGAGCAGCGGCAGCAGGCGCTTGAGGTGGGCCCCCAGGGTAGGCTGGTCTTTGCGCAGATGCAGCAATTCCCAGCCGAGCAACCGCGCCGCTTCTTTGTGGATTTTCATCTTGAGCCCCCAAAAGCAAGGCGGCCCGTGGGCCGCCTTATCTGTCGCTGATCCGTCCTATTTGCGTTTGGCTAGTTCCACGTAATCGCGCTTGTTGGTGCCCGTGTAGAGCTGGCGCGGGCGGCCGATCTTCATGTGGGGGTCGGCGATCATCTCCTGCCAATGGGCCACCCAGCCCACGGTGCGGGCGATGGCGAACATCACCGTGAACATGTTCACTGGGATGTTGAGGGCCTTGTAGATGATGCCGGAATAGAAATCTACGTTGGGGTAGAGCTTCTTCTCGATGAAGTAGCTGTCCTTGAGGGCGATTTCCTCGAGGCGCATGGCGAGCTCCAGGAGCGGATCGTCGCCGCGGCCGAGCTTCTGCAGCACCTTGTGGCAGGTGGCGCGGATGATCTTGGCGCGCGGGTCATAGTTCTTGTAGACCCGGTGGCCGAAGCCCATGAGCCGGAAGCTGGAATTCTTGTCCTTGGCCTTGGCGATGGCCGCGTCGATGTTCTTGACGCTGCCGATCTCCTTCAGCATGTCCAGCACCGCTTCGTTGGCCCCGCCGTGGGCCGGGCCCCAGAGGGTGGCGATGCCGGCGGCGATGGCAGCGTAGGGGTTGGTTCCGGAACTCCCCGCCAGGCGCACCGTGGAGGTGCTGGCGTTCTGTTCGTGGTCAGCATGCAGGATGAACAGCAGGTCCAGGGCCTCGGCCGCGACCGGGTCCAGCTGGTACGGCTCGGCCGGCACCGAGAACAGCATGTTCAGGAAATTGGAGCAGTAGTCCAGGTCGTTGCGCGGGTATACGAACGGCTGGCCGATGCTGTGCTTGTAGACCGCGGCGGCAAGCGTCGGCATCTTGGCGAGGATGCGGTGCGCGAACACGTCGCGGTGCTTGGCGTTGTGGATGTCGGTGGAGGTCGGGTAGAAGGCCGACAGGGAGCCCACCACAGCGGTCATCATGGCCATGGGGTGGGCGTCGTAATGGAAGCCGCCGAAGAACTTCAGCACTGCCTCGTTCACCAACGAGTGGTGCTGGATGGAGTGGGTGAAAGAGTCGAGCTGGGACTTCGTCGGCAGCTCGCCGTACAGGATCAGATAGCAGATCTCCAGGTAGGTGCTTTTCTCGGCCAGCTGTTCGATGGGATAGCCGCGATACAACAGCACTCCGGCGTCGCCGTCGATGTAGGTGATCTTGCTCTCGCAGCTCGCCGTGGACATGAAGCCGGGGTCGAAAGTGAACACCCCCTGGTCCTTGTAGAGCGCGCCGATGTCGAGGGTGCCCGGGCCGATGCTGCCTTCCTTGAGAGGCATGTCCGTGGATTTGCCCTCGGGGCTCACGAGCTTGTAGGTCTTGGCCATGGCCGTTTCTCCTGGACGCGCGTCGCGCGAGCCCGCCGGTCTGTGGTCCGGCAGGCGGTCAACGGGATGTCATTCGGGACCCTGAAGCCAGACGGAACGGCCTTCAGGCGGCTCCGTACTGGCGCGCCATTATATGCCCGGCCCGGCGACGTGCGGATGGCAAAATTTTTCCCGGGAACGGAAATGAAAAACGCCGCACCTGGTCGGGTGCGGCGTCTCGAATGGGCCTGCTGGCCGGGCTTTTTAAGCCTTGGCGCCGCCGCGGGCGTACTTCTTGCGGAACTTGTCTACGCGACCGGCGGTATCCACGATCTTCTGCTTACCGGTGAAGAATGGGTGGCAGCTGGAGCAGACTTCGATGTGCAGGTCCCGGCCGAGAGTGGAGCGAGTCACGAAGGTATTGCCGCAACTGCAGGTCACGGTGATGTCTTTGTATTCGGGATGGATGCCGGCTTTCATGGGAACCTCTGCAAAAACCTGGGGGATTGAAGGATCGGCCCCCCAAGAGGGCGCGCATCATAGCGCGGGTGGCCTTGAGGGGCAAGGCTAGGGAAATGGGGGCGCAGGGGTGGCAAGACAAGTCCTGGAGTTAGCCACGGCTCGTCACGGGCCTTCTGAGCAGACCCCGTTAAGTGCTTGGGGTGATTGCCTTATCCGGCATTGTCCACATGAACTGTGGATAAAACTGTGGATGGATTGAAACCCAAAGGCTCTTCCCCGGGTTTTAGCCCAGGTTTTGCCTTTGGAGCAAAACCTCGCCAGTTGAAAAATCCCTTTTAAAACAAATAGTTGTAATTTTACATAGCGTCCTGTCGCGAAACATACACCTTGGTTCCACGGCTCAAGCCACTGCCAAACAAGTGTGCATAACTGCTTGTTGCGGAAAACTAATCGGCTTTTAGGCGGGGACTTCTGCGACCCGCGGATGCATGCCGCTGATGCGGTCCAGACGCACCCGCAACTGCTCGCCAGCCCCGTTGCGGAGCACCAGAAACTCCTCCCCATTACGGGTCACCAGGTCTTCCGGCAGCAGGGTTTCCAGGTGACTCATGCCGTCGGCGCCCCGCCAGCAGAGGGTCAAGGGAGTGCGGCGCAACACCGCCAATTCATACCGGCTATAAAGGCCGCAGGCGATGGGCTGGTAGTCGGTCATGGACCTTTTGGATGGAACTGCCTGCTTTCAAGTCTAGGCGCTAACCCGGCGGCTTGCACTCTCGACGGGCAGGAATAGGCCCTGTAGGTCGTTGAGACAGGCGCGCCCCCGCGGAGTAGTGCGCCAACCCTCGAGGGTGGTTTCCAGGAGTTTCAACTCGAGGGCCTGTTCGATGGGTCTCAAGATGGCCGCGGCCGGGAGTCCCGTCGCCGCCTCGAATTCCTCGGCCCCGAATCCCGCCGTGAGCCGCAGGCGGTTCAGCATGTATTCGAAGGCCAAGTCTTGGCCTTCCACCGCGTTCACGCCCCCCAAGACCGCGGGGGTGCCGGCGGAAGCCATATAGGCTTCCGGGTGTTTCATTTTCCAGAGGCGCGTCACCGGGCCCGAGCTGTCCGTGAGCTTGCCGTGGGCGCCGGCGCCTATCCCTAAGTAATCGCCGAAGCGCCAATAGTTGAGGTTGTGTCGGCATTCCTGGCCGGGCTGGGCATAGGCCGAGACCTCGTATTGCGCGTAGCCGTGCTGCGCCAGTAATTCCTGGCACTTGAGTTGCATTTCCCAGGCGCTGTCATCGTCAGGCAGAGCAGGGGGATGGGCGTGGAACAGGGTGTTGGGCTCGAGGGTGAGCTGGTAATGGGACAGGTGGCTGGGCCCTAAGGCCACCGCCTCTGCCACGTCATGGCAGGCCTCCTCGAGGCCCTGGCGCGGCAGCGCGTACATGAGATCAAGATTGAAATTGCGTAAGCCGGCGGCCTGCGCCTCCGCCGCGGCATGGCGCGCCTCGTCGACGGAATGGATGCGTCCCAGCACCTCGAGCTTCAAGGGGTCGAAGCTCTGCACGCCGATGGACAGGCGCGTGATCCCGGCCTCACGGTAGCCGGCGAAGCGGCCTACCTCCACGGTCCCCGGGTTCGCTTCCAGGGTGATTTCGGCATCGGCGGCCAAGGGCAGGCGTTGCCTCACCCCTTGTAGGAGCCGCGATAGGCTCGACGCGCTAAAGAGGCTAGGGGTGCCACCGCCGAAGAATACCGTCTGTATCTCGCGGCCTCCGGCGCGCGGCAGATCCTGGTCCAGGTCCTTCAGCAGGGCGTCCACGTAGGCGTACTCAGGCAGCGCGCCCTTCAGACCATGGGAATTGAAATCGCAGTACGGACACTTGCGCACGCACCAAGGGAGATGGACATAGAGGGAAAGCGGCAACATCAGGGCTGTCTCCCGAGATATTCAGCCAGGAGCGCAAAGGCCCGACCCCGGTGGCTGAGCCGGTTTTTCACTGCCGCCGACAATTCCGCCGACGCACAAGCCTGTTCCGGCACGTAGAACACCGGGTCATACCCAAAGCCGTTGTGGCCCCGGGGGGCGTCCAGGATGCGACCTTCCCAGGCCGCCTCAAATACTTGCGGCTTCGCGTCCGGGGTAGGCAAGTAGGCGATGACGCAGCGGAAGTGGGCGCCGCGTTTCGCCTCAGGTATGCCTTGCATCTTTGCGAGCAGCTTCTGGAGGTTGTCCTGGTCGCTTGCCCGAGGTCCCGCGTAACGGGCGGAGTGGATGCCGGGAGCGCCGTGGAGCGCATCCACTTCCAGGCCCGAGTCATCGGCTACCGCGGTTAGGCCGCTCGCGGCGGCGGCATGCCGGGCCTTGAGCACGGCGTTTTCGGCGAAGCTCTTTCCCGTCTCTTCCACGGCGGCGATGCCCAAGGAACCCTGGTCCACCACCTCGATGCCGAACCCAGCCAGCATGGCGGAGAGTTCCCGCGCCTTGCCCGTGTTGAGCGTGGCCAGAACCATTTTCATCATTGGGCCAGCGTCTCGCGCTGCTTGCGGATGAGTTCGGCGATGCCGGTTTCCGCCAGCTTGAGCATGGCATCCAGCTCCCCGCGGTGGAAGGCGTGGCCCTCGGCGGTGCCTTGCACCTCCACGAAGGCGCCGGCGTCGTTCATCACCACGTTCATGTCGGTCTCGGCGCCGGAATCCTCGCCGTAGTCCAGGTCCAGGTGCGGCGCGCCGTCCACGATGCCCACCGACACCGCCGCGACGGCGCCGTGCACCGGATCGTTCTTGAGCAGACCCTGTTTCCTGACGGCGGCGACGGCATCCACCAGCGCCACGTAGCTGCCGGTGATGGCAGCGGTGCGGGTGCCGCCGTCCGCCTGCAGCACGTCGCAATCGAGGGTGACGGTGCGCTCGCCAAGGGCTTCCAGATCCATCACCGAGCGCAGCGCACGGCCGATGAGCCTTTGGATCTCCAGGGTGCGCCCGCCCTGCTTGCCGCGAGCGGCCTCACGCTCACCGCGTGTGTGGGTGGCGCGCGGCAGCATGCCGTATTCGGCCGTGACCCAGCCCTTGCCGGAGCCTTTCAAGAAACCCGGGACCCGTTCCTCGACGCTGGCGGTGCAGAGCACCTTGGTGTCGCCGAAGCACACCAGCACCGAGCCCTCCGCGTGCCGGGTATAGCGGCGCGTGAGGCTGATGGGACGCAATTCATGGGCGGTGCGATCGTTTCGCATGCGGACTCTGCGTTGAAAGGAGGAGGATTATATGCGCGCGCGAGAAAGGGGGATTACGAGACTTAATCCATCCAACGCAATGCCACCGCGGTGACGTTGTCACTGCTGGGAGAAGCCTTCTCCTCGGCTTCCAAGGCCAGGACATCGAGGGTCGTCTGCAATTCGATGTGGGAATTAAGCTCCTGCGCCAGGTGCACCTCGTTCTGCGGCGCCCAGAAGCCGTCGGAGCAGAGCAGGATCACGTCCCCGGCCATCAGTGGGCGCGGCTCGGTGATGGTCATGACCGGGAGCTCCGGGTCTCCCCCCAGGCACTGCTCCACGAAGTTGCGCATGGGGTGGGTATGCACGTCCGCGTCCTTGATCAGACCCTGTTGCACCAGCAGCTCCACGGCGCTGTGGTCACGGGTGCGGATGAAGACCTTGTGGTCGCGCATCAGGTAGATGCGGCTGTCGCCCACATGGGCCCAGGTAGCGGTGTTGTCGGCGATGAGGCACACGGTAATGGTGGTGCGCGGCCGTAGATCCGGCGTGAGCGCCGCCCCCAGCATCACCACCGCCTCATGGGCCTCGACCACGCTCTCCCGCAGAAAGTCGCCGGCGTCGCGGATGCCGGCTCGCTGGCGCTTGAAACAACGCACCAGGGCGTCGATGGCGGCTTCAGCCGCCACGTCGCCGCCGATGTGCCCACCCATGCCGTCGGCGACCGTCAGCAGGATGCGCGTGTCGGTCACCACGATGGATGCCCGATCCTGGTTGTCGCTGCGGTTGCCCTGGCGGCTGACCTGGGCGGTTTCGACGTTCAAGCTGTTTCCCCCGCTGCGCGCGGCCCCCCGAGGCTGCGCTTTGGGCATAGGCGGGTTTAGCTTACCATTCAGCACCCGGCCACACCCAAGGCCGGCAGGGACAAGCATGGCTCGCAGCATGACCGGTTTTGCGCGTCGCGAGGCGCGTGGTGATTTCGGCGTCCTCGTGTGGGAGGCGCGGAGCGTCAATCACCGCTACCTGGACATGAGCCTGCGCCTGCCGGAGGAACTGCGCGCCCTGGAGAGCGAGTGCCGCGAGCGCGTCGCCGCCGCGGTGAAGCGCGGCAAGCTGGATGCCCAGTTGCGCTTCGAGCCGGCCGCGGCCGCGCAGGCGGCCATCCGGGTGGACGAGCCCCGCGCCCGCGCCGTCTCGCAGGCGATCGTGAAGGTGGCCGGCATCGTGGGGGCGGCCGCCCCGCTCGACCCCATGGATGTGCTGCGCTGGCCCGGCGTGGTGGTCGAGCCGCCGCTGGACGTCGCGGCGGTGGGGCAGGCGGCCTTGAAGCTGTTGGACGGTACCCTGCAGGACCTACTGGCGGCCCGGGGCCGCGAAGGCGAGCGCACCGCCGCTGCGCTCTCGGAGCGGGCCCGGAAGATCGCGGCCATCGTGGCAGGGCTGCGCAAGCGCGAGGCGGGCATGACTGCGGCCCTGCGCGACAAGCTCAAGGCGCGGGTGGAGGAACTCAAGGTCACGGTGGACCCGGAGCGCCTGGAGCAGGAGATCGTGATGCTGGCGCAGCGCCTGGACGTCTCCGAGGAGCTGGACCGGCTCGGCAGTCACCTGAAGGAATTCGAGGGCAGCTTGAAGAGCGGTGAGGCAGTGGGCCGGCGGCTCGACTTCCTAATGCAGGAGTTCAACCGCGAAGCTAATACCCTCGGCTCCAAGTCCCAGGACGCGGCGGTGACCCAGCAGGTAGTGGACCTCAAGGTGCTCATCGAGCAGATGCGCGAGCAGGTCCAGAACATTGAATAAGGAACCTGCGAAGCGCGGCCGGCTGTTCCTGATGACGGCGCCCTCAGGCGCGGGCAAGACCAGCCTGGTCAAAGCCCTGCTAAAGGACCACCCGAACCTCAAGTTCTCGGTCTCCTACACCACCCGGCACAAGCGCCCCAACGAGGGACACGGCCGTGACTACCACTTCGTGGACAAGGCGGAATTCGAGCGCATGGTGGCCGCCGGGGAGTTCCTGGAGCATGCCAGGGTGTTCGACAACTATTACGGCACCTCCCGCAAGACCGTCGAGGCGGAGATGGGGGCGGGCCGGGACGTGCTCTTGGAGATCGACTGGCAGGGGGCGGCCCAGGTGCGCAAGCTCATGCCGGAGGCGGTCTCGATCTTCATCCTTCCGCCCACCCGGCCGGAGCTGGAGCGGCGCCTCAAGGCCCGGGGAACGGACAGCGAGGCGGTCATCGCCCGCCGTTTCCAGGACGCGGTGGCGGACATGTCCCATTGGAACGAGTTCGACTACGTGGTGGTGAACGACGACTTCGACCG
>Ga0126373_10001731_pt1 | contig 15683 bp, 7 predicted proteins | sample PanSoiMetPlot_11_FD_92545 | JGI IMG/M metagenome (GOLD analysis project Ga0126373, IMG submission 92545) | Tropical forest soil microbial communities from Panama - MetaG Plot_11 | ecosystem: Environmental > Terrestrial > Soil > Tropical forest > Bulk soil | place: Panama | collected 2016-02-17 | reverse complement strand
GAATGAGGCGACCCGCCGCGGGCTGAACACCCGCGGTGGTAAAGAAGTTGCCGGTGACGCGCGAGATGAGGCAGTGTTCGCCTTTGCCATCGACCGACAGACCGACGAGAGAAACGCGGAAGGCCAGGAGGTCGCTAAAGGCATTGGCCTGATTTCGAAGGTCCAGATAATCGGGGTAAGAGAAGCCTTGAAAATCGGCTGACCCCTCCTGTTGCGCTGCCAAAACCGTGATCTGGTCGGGTTGGGGTACGGGCATGGGACGAAGCAGCATGCCGTTAATGACGCTGAACACCGCGGTATTCACGGCGATGCCGAGCGCGAGCGTGAGCACGGCGATTAGGGTGAACCCGGGAGACTTCGCAAGCATGCGAAGGGCGTAGCGAAGATCCTGAAGAAGACCGGTCATTTCATCCTCCCTTCGAAAGCGTGATCAGCGGGCGCCGATGGCCGAGGTTTCCTGGTTGACGATCCAACCGTCGCGAAGCTGAATGATGCGATGGCCGTAAGCGGCGTTTTTCTCGGAGTGCGTCACCTGAATGATGGTGGTGCCTGCGTCGTTCAGTTTCTTAAAGAGTTCCATGATCTCTTCGCCTTGCGCGGAATGAAGATTGCCGGTGGGTTCATCTGCGAGAATCAGTTTGGGATTTTGGATCACGGCGCGGGCAACGCCAACGAGTTGTTGTTGACCGCCGGAAAGCTGATTGGGGAACAGATCCTTCTTGCCGACGATGTTGAAGCGATCGAGGGTGTCGCACACCAGGCTGGAGCGCTCTTTGTGCGGGATGTTTTTGTACGACAAGGGGATTTCAAGGTTTTCATAGACGGTCAGGGTGTCGATGAGGTGGTAGCTCTGAAAAACAAAGCCGATATTGTACTTGTGGAGCTCGTTGCGTTGCCGGACGTTGAGTTTGTGGACCGGCTGGTCGAGAAAGAAATATTCGCCCGACCACGCGCCGTCGAGCATGCCGATGATGCTAAGCAACGTGGATTTGCCTGCACCGGAAGGACCCATGAAGGTAACGAATTCGCCCGCCCGAATATCGAGGGTGACGCGGCGAAGGACGTAGAATTTTTGCCCTCCGGCTTCGAAGACTTTTTCCAGATTCCTTAGCTGAATGAGAGGCTGCAAGGGGTCTCCTTTTCTAAAGAGCGAACCTGCCAGAGCGATATCGTTTCGGCCTCTTTCCTGCGCGGCTTGCGCGAGAGCGCGCGAATCAAGCAACAACGTTGGCTTCCTGAGTTTCTTCGACGATGCGGCCATCAAAAAGACGGATGGTGCGTTCGGCGAAGTGCGAGTAGCGCTCATCGTGCGTCACCATGCAGATCGTCGCGCCATTGCGGTGAAGATCGCGGAGCAGTTCCATGACCGCTTCGCCGTTGCGCGAGTCGAGGTTGCCGGTGGGCTCGTCCGCCATCAGGATAAGCGGATCGCCGACCAGCGCACGAGCCACGGCCACACGCTGTTGCTGACCTCCCGAAAGTTGTGAAGGATAGTGGCGCATGCGATGAGCCATGCCAACGCGTTGGAGGGCATGCTCGACCTTCTGTTGGCGCTCGGCGGAACCCGTGCCGCGATAGGTGAGCGGGAGCTCCACATTCTCGTAGACGGTCAGATCACCGATCAGGTTGAACGCCTGGAAGATGAAGCCGATCTCGCGATTGCGGATGCGCGTACGCTCGCTGGCCGTGAGATTGGCAACCGGCTTGTCGTTCAAGAGGTACGTGCCATCGGTCGGGGAATCGAGCAAGCCCATGATGGAAAGAAGCGTCGATTTGCCGCAGCCGGACGGGCCCGAGATCGATACGTACTCTCCGCGACGGATTTGCAGATGAATTTCCGAGAGAGCATGCGTTTCGACTTCGTCGGTAAGAAAGACTTTCTTTACCCCTTCCATTCTGATGAGTGCGTTATTTGGTTCTGCCATTCGTTTCTCCTTTTTGAATCCTCGAAATCCGGCGCGGCGCGAAGTCTGTTCGCCGCGTCTCGGGAAAGTCATTCATAGCGAAGCGCTACCATCGGATCGATGCGCAAGGCGCGCCGCGCCGGAATGTAGCAAGCGAGCAGCGCCACCGCCGCCAGCACCACGGCCACGCCCAAAAAAGTGGCCGGGTCCGCCGGCGTTACTCCGTGCAACATACTCGACAAGAACCGACCCAGTCCGGCCGCGATCAGCGCTCCTGCCGCAATGCCGATCGCCGTCAGTCGCAGTCCTTGCCGAACGACCAGCGCCAGCACATCCGAGCGTCCCGCACCCAATGCGACGCGCAAGCCGATTTCCTGCGTCCGCTGCGCCACGGAATACGCCAACACGCCGTAGAGCCCCATCGCTGCCAGCAATAGCCCGACCACGCTCAAGACACCGAGCAGCGTAGCGGCGATCTTGGCCCCAAACAGCGAAGCCGCAATGTATTCCGTCATCGGTTCGGCGTCGAAGATTGTCAATGCCGGATCGATCGCAGCCGCCTCGCGTTGCAACGTGGCCATCGCTTCGCTTACCGACCCGGAAGTCCGGACATGGAAAGTCAGCCCGTATTCCGGCCTAAAAATCTGCCGGATCGGGATATAGAAGTACGGCTGCGGACTTTCCGTCACGCGATGATACTTGCTGTCTTTCACCACACCCACGATGGTGAACCATTCGCCCCACCCGTGAACCTTGCGCCCAATCGGATTCCGATCACCAATGAATCGCCGCACGAACTCCTGATTGACGACCATCACTTTCTGGGAATTCCGATCATCGCGCCAAGCAAAGTCACGTCCGTCGAGCAAAGAAATCTTCATCGAAGCGAAGAACCCGGGCGAAACCAGATCGCGATAAATCTTCATATTTTCGTTACGTCCGGGAACGTACCCTTCCACTTCGAGCGTTTCCCAATTCCCGCCGTGAAATCCCAGCGGCACGGAATCGTCGTACGCGACGTTTGTCACACCGGGTGCTTCCGTGAGCCGGTCGTGCAAACGGCGGCAGAAGCTGTCTACCTGTTGGGCATCATAGTCGGAAGTCGAAAAATCGAATTGCGCCAGGGCAACTCCTTCCGGCGAAAAGCCCGGATTGATGGCGCGCGCACTCTCGAGGCTCTTGAGCAGCAGTCCGGCGCCGAGCAACGCTACCGCTGCCAATGCCATTTCCGACACCACCAGCAAGGCGCGCATTCGCGAGTTGCGAATTCCTTCGCTGCCGGTTCGCCCACCCTGCTTCAAGCACGTGTTGATGTCCGCTCGCGACGCGTGTAGGGCGGGAACGAGCCCAGACAATGCCGCCACTAAAACCGCCAGCGCAGCACTGAAGACAAACACTTGGCCATCGAGCGGCGCCGGGAGCATCACCGGCAGGGCCACCGCGGGGAGCAGCCAACGCAGTGCATCACTGAGCCAATGCGCCAACATCAATCCGCCAAGCGATCCAGCCAGCGCCAACACCAGGGTCTCGGTGAGAAGTTGCCCGATAATCTGTCGCGGTTTCGCTCCCATTGCCAGACGTATGCTGAACTCCCTCATCCGACCCGTGGCTCGCACCAGCAGCAGGTTGGCCAGATTCGCGCAGACAATCAGCAACACCACGCCGCCGGCAGCCATCAGGATCGCCACGGGCGTGAGCAGCATCGTCTGGGTGTTGAAGTGCGATTGCCACACGGGAAGCACGGTCGCGCCAATTCCCTGGTTTGAATCCGCATCAGCCACGGCCATGCGATTGGCAAGCGCCTGAATTTCGGCACGCGCCTGCTCGATGCTCACGCCGGGTGCCAAGCGCGCCAGCAGCATGAAGTTCCTCGTATTGCGATCGTCCAGCATCCAGGTGCCGGTGTGCGTCAATTGGCCATACATCGTCAGCGGCACCCAGAAGTCGAATTGTAGGCCCGCATGGGTACCATGGAACGTCTGTGGGGCAACCCCGATGATCGTGAATGGGGTACGATTGATACGCAGCGTGTTTCCAATCGCCGCTGCACTCGAGTGGAAGTGCGACTTGGAGTATGCCTCGCTGATTACCACCACCGCGTGTGCGTTTTGTGCGTCATCGCGCTCTTCAATGGAGAAAAATCGCCCGGCTTCCGGCTGAATCCCCAACATATCGAAAATCCCGGCAGACACCATTTCGCCCCATACCCGCTCGGTGTGCGGTGCGTCACCGACCGAAAACACATATGCCCGATATGCGCTCACGTGATTCAGCAGTCTTACCTGGTCGCGAAAGTCCCGGAAGTCCAGATAGGACGTGGTAATCGGCGTTCCGTCCGGGGCCGTATTCTCGAGCGCCACAATTCGCTCCGGTTGCGTGGCGCCGGGCAGCGGATTCAGGAGCAAGGAACGCATCCAGCTGAAAATCGTTGTATTCGCACCGATGCCCACCGCAATGGTCAGAATGGCCACGATCGCCACACTCGGCGTATTCCTGATGGTTCGCAGCGCGTTCCTCAATTCATTGAATAGTCCGTTCATCGCTGCACCATCCTATTCATAGCGAAGCGCCACCATCGGATCGATGCGCATGGCGCGCCGGGAAGGAGCATACGTCGCGATTGCGGCAACTACCGCCAAAGCGGCCAGTGCGATCCCGACGCTGGCAAATCCGAAGGCCTGCACACCGAAAAGCAAAGAATTGATCAGCTTGCTCGTGCCATAAGCGAGAGGTAGACCGATCAACACGCCCATGCCAGCCAACCGCGCAACTTCGCCGAAGAGCATCCACCCGACTCGTTTTGGCTCGGCGCCCAGGGCCATGCGCACGCCAATCTCGCGCGTCCGCTGCGTGACGGTATAGGCGAGCAAAGCGTAGATTCCCAAGGCGGCCAGCAACGCGGCCAAAGCGCCAAAGGCGGCGGAAAGGACGGCGACCAATTTCTCGCCGGCAATCTGCTGGTCGATCTGTTCTTCGAAGGAGCGCACATCGAAGATGGGCAGGCTCGCGTCGAGTTCCGCGACCGCTTGGCGGACCGAGCTCGCCGAGACCAGCGGATCAAGCGAAGTACGCACGTAATAGGTTAGGGAACGGATGGATTTTTCCTGGCGATAGGGAACGTAAAGAAATGGACTGGGTTTCTCCCTGACATTAGAGTGATGGCTGTCGCGTACTACACCGATGATTTGAATATCGAGGGGATCCGAGCCGGAACCAAATTTCATGCGTTTGCCGAGCGCCTGGCCATTCGGAAAATAGACCCTGGCCATGGTCTCGTTCAGGATGGCGACTTTCGGGCTATCGGGGCCATCCTGTTCGGTAAATTCCCGGCCGCTGATCAGAGGAATCCGCAAATTGGCGAAATGCGCGGGGCCGACCGCGTTATTTAGAACGTGCCTGGCATCGTCCGGCAGGTTGGCGGGGGCGCCTTCGACGGTCACATTCGAGCCGCGATCACTGTCGCTGATCAGGGCTTCTTCCGCGGCACTCACCGACACGACACCGGGCAAGGCCTTCAGGCGGTCTTCCAGGCGGTGATAAAACTCGAGACTCCGTGCCTGGTCATAACCATTAAGCTGTGGTGCGATAGAAAACTGCAATACGTGATCCGCGGGAAATCCGAGATCGACGTGTTGGAGGTTGTAGAGACTTCGGACAAACCCCCAGGCGCTGGTTACCAGTAGCAGCGTCAGAGTCACTTGCGAAACAACCAGCATTTTGCGCAGCCGGGTGTGGCCTAGACCAGAGGAAAGCGCACCGGCCTGTTCTTTCAAGGTCGCGGCGATGGCCACCCGAGTGGCGCTCCATGCGGGTGCAACGCCGAAGAGAATGCCACAAAGGACCGCCAGAACGGCGGTGAACGAGAGCACCTGGAGATTCAGCGAAGGCGACAGGCCGTCGGCAATTTCATTGACGGCAGCGAAATGCACGAGGGCACTGCTCAGCCAGGAAGCGAGGAGAAGTCCCAACAGTGCACCGAGACAGGAGAGAAGGCAGGATTCGATCAGCAGCTGGCGGACCAACTTCCAGCGGCTGGCACCAAGCGAAAGGCGGAGGCTGATCTCTTTTTGGCGGGCGGCACCGCGCGCCGTCAGCAATCCCGCCACGTTGGCGCAGGTGATAAGAAGCACGAGCGCGACCATGCCCATCAGCGTTCGCAATTGTGGTCCCGCGTCGTTGGCCAGCAGTGGACGGCCGCGTGCGCCGTCTCGCAGGACGATCGGTTTCGCCAAGAATTGCTGCTTTTCTTGCTGGCTGAGCCCGGTGTTGAGGGGCAATTCGTTTTCCAGCAAGGCGTGATAGGTCGGAGCCAGGGCCGCGGCGGCTTGCGTAGGAGAAAATCCGGGTTTCAAGCGTGCGATGAGCTTGATCCAGTAGTCTTTGTGATCCGTCAGGCCGTTCCACGCCGGGGTGATCACCGGCTTCATGGTCACGGGGATGTACACGTCGGGGATGCGGCCGAACTGGATACCGTCGAAACCCGGCTGAACGATTCCGACGACCGTCATCAACTGATTATTTACGAGCAGAGCCTGATTCAAGACGCCAGGGTCTGAAGCGAAATGCTTCTTCCAATACCCGTACCCCAGTACAACCACGGGATTGCTTCCTTCCGCGACGGTATCGGAGGGCTGCAGCAATCGGCCCAGGGCGGGTCGCACACCCAGAGTCTCGAAGTAGTTGCCGGAGACGATTTCTGCGTCGGCGCGCTCGGTCTGGCCGCGGAACGCCACGCCGACCGGATAATTCGCTTTGGCCGCCAGTCCGGCGAAAACCGAGTTGTGGTCGCGAAGATCCACATACATGGGATAGGAAAACGACTCGGAGCCATCGCCTTCATCGGAGCTGACATGGCCGCTCTTCGGACCCGGGCCATAGAGCAGCACCAATTGCTCCGGGTGCGGGACCGGTAATCTCTGAAGCAGGACTTGCCGCATCACGGAGAAAATCCCGGTATTGGCCCCGATGCCGAGGGCAAGTGTGAGAACGGCCACGGCCGTGAAGCCGGGGTTTTTGGCCAGCATGCGCAGGCCGTAGCGGACGTCTTGCCAGAGCGTATCCATTAAGAACTCCTACTCATAACGCAGTGCAACGATGGGATCGACGCGAGTTGCTCGGCGAGCCGGAATATAGCACGCTGCCACGCTCACGCCGATTAAGGCCGCCGCGACCCCAAGGTAGGTGCGCAGATCTGTGGCGGTCACCTCAAAGAGCTCGCTGGCGATGACGCGTGAAAGCGCGAGGGCGCCGATCGTTCCCAGGACCACACCGAGAAGCGCGAGGCGCAGGCCGTGGCCAACGATCAGCCCCAGAACGTCGCGCCGTTCGGCTCCCACCGCGACGCGAATACCGATTTCGTGCGTGCGTTGCTCGACGACATAAGACATCACGCCGTACAGCCCGACGATTGACAGGAGCAATCCGACGGCTGCAAAGGTGGAGCAAACGACGCCAATGAAGCGACGTTGCGCAATGGAATCGGAGACATACGCATCCATGGTGCGTTCGTGATACACGGGCAATTCGGCGTCGAGCGCCTTGACTTGTTCGCGCATCATCGGCGCGAGCTGCATGGGATCCCCTGCGGTTCGAACCACCAGCGTCATGCTACCGAAGGGCAGCTGCTCATACGGGGAGTAGCATTCCGGATCGGCAGGGAGCCAGAGGTTACGATGCTTTACATCACCTACAACGCCGACGATTTCGCGCATCGGGGGCGTACCGGAGATGCTGACATCGGGCTTCAAGCGTTTGCCGACGGGATTTTCACCGGGGAAGAAACGCTTTGCGAAGGTTTCATTGATGATTACGACCGGATGGGCTTGCATGTCGTCATGCGCGTCGAACTCACGTCCAGCAATTAACGGAATGCGCATGGTGTGGAAATAATCGAGACCGATGGCGCGGATGTGAGTTCGCGGCTGTTCGCCTTTCGCTACCGGCTGCCCTTCGATCTCGAAAGAAGTGCGAATCCGGCTGTCGGAGAGTGGCAAGGGAAAGATTCCGCTGGCTTGGGTAACACCGGGTAAGCTTCGCATGCGAGCGAGGAGGTTTTCGTAGAAGGCGATGGATTGTTGGGGCTTGCCGTAGCGCGCCTCGGGAAGGTTCACATCGAACGTTAGGACGTTGTTGGCATCAAATCCAGGCGGAGTACGCCAGAGGTGCACCAGGCTTTCCGCCAGCAGGCTTGCGCCCACCAGTAACACCAAGGCGAGGGATACTTCACCGATCACCAGAAATGCGCGAACGCGGTTCTGAACCTTGTTTCCGGCAACGGAGCGGCTTCCTTCTTTGAGTGTCGAAAAGAGTTGTAAGCCGAAAGAGTGGATCGAAGGAGCCAAACCAAATGCGATTCCGGTGAGCACGGAGATCGCGGCCATAAATAGCAGGGCCGCCCAATCGAGCCGGGCTTGCGCCAATCGCGGAATCTGTAGCGATGACATGTTGGAAAGGAAACCCGTAGCCCAGGACGCGAGGAGCAAGCCCGCGATGCCACCGGTGAGCGAGAGCAGGACGCTCTCGGTCAGCAGTTGCCGAACGAGCCGACCGCGCGGGGCCCCGAGCGCGGTACGCACGGCCATCTCACGCTCACGAGAAGCAGCGCGAGCCAGGAGCAGGTTCGCTACATTCGCACAGGCGATGAGTAGCAGGAAGCCGACCGCGCCAAACAACAATAGTAAGGATGTGCGGACATCGCCGACGAGAGCGTCCACTTCAGGTTGCAAGTGCAGACTGAGGTGCGCGTTGTCATCGGGGTAGAGTTTTTCGAGCGAGGCGGAAATGGAGGCGCTCTCGGCGTTCGCCTGGGCCAGGGAAACCCCGGGCTTGAGACGAGCGATGGCCGCGAGGAAGTGTGCGCCTCGTTCTTCGACCATGGGCTTGTCGCCGTTGTCGGAGACCTTCTCGACAGCGATGGTGGTCCAGAGGTCGAGGGGGTCAGCGTCAAACGGAAACGCGAACTTTGGCGGCATCACGCCGACAACCGTGAACGGTTTATTTTGAAGCAGGATGGATTTGCCGACGATGCTGCTGTCGCCGCCGAAACGAGATTGCCAGAGAGCATGGCTCAAAACTACAACGCGTGTTCCCGGATCATCGTCGCTGGCGGCAAAGCCCCTTCCGAGTTCCGGCGAACTGTGCAAAACGGAAAGAAGACTTGCGCTTACGATACCTCCATGAAGCAGGAGCGGCTCGCCCGCGCCGGTGAGGGTGAAACTGCCATCCGTAAACGCTGCGAGGGACTCGAGAGAATGGTTTTCGTTGCGCAAGTCGGTAAGGTCCGGATAACTGAGGGCGCGATGGGTTTCTCCGGTTTTTGAATCCGCGCCCCAAATGGCCACGAGACGATCGGGTTCCGGGAAGGGAAGTGGTCGCAGAAGCACGGCGTCCAGAATGCTGAAGATCGCGGTGTTTGCCCCGATGCCGAGGGCCAGGGTGAGGAGCGCCACGGCGGTGAAGCCCGGGTTTTTGGCCAGCATGCGCAGGCCGTAGCGGATGTCTTGCCAGAGGGTTTCCATCAAACGCTCCTATTCATAACGCAAAGCCACCATGGGATCGACACGCATGGCCCGCCGCGTGGGGATATAGCACGCCAGCAAAGTGACGAGGAACATTATCGCTGCCACCGTCGCAAAGGTGACGGGATCGGCAGGCGAAACTCCATAAAGTTGACTGGCCAGCAGGCGCGAAAGGGCAAATGCGGAAATCAGTCCCAGCGAGACTCCGATGCCGGCAAACCGCAATCCGTCTTTCATTACCAGCCAGAGGATATCTCTTTTCTGCGCGCCCAAAGCGAGGCGAATGCCTACTTCGCGCGTCCGTCGGGATACGAGGAAAGACAGCACGCCGTAGATTCCGATAATGCCCAGAACCAGCGCGAGGCCGGCAAACGCGACGAAGAGCAAGGTCGTCGAGGCAGGTGCGGAAACCGACTCGGAAACCACCGAACTCATCAGCTTGATTTCGCTCACCGGCACTTCCGCATTGAGCGCCGCGGTGGTGCGGCGAAGGACGTCCTGAATTTGGGACTCGTCCAGGCTGGCTTGGATAACCACGGTCATATCGGACGGAACCACTCCCCCTTCTACCGTCGCATTCGGTGAGTAAGGAACATAAATGGTACCTTTGATGTAATCGGGCACGGAATTTTGCAGATCGTACGCACGCACATCCGGCACAATCCCGACCACGGTTCGCCATTCGGGATCTCGGCTAAATCGCACGTGCGAGCCTAATGCGTTTCCGCTCGGCCAATAACGCTTCGCCGTAGAAGCCGTGACAATGACCACGGGGGTCTTGCCTGTCGCGTCTGCAGAATGGAAGGCTCTACCCGCCGTGACCGGAATGTTCATAAGGTGAAAATAGTCCGGAGTAACGACATCCATCCACAGAAGTGGACTGGGGTCCCCGGACGGGAGCTCTTGACCTGCGATTTCAACAGTGCGTTTGGCGACGCGGCCGCCGAGCGGCAGAGTGTTTACCAGATCGGCGGAGGTGATGCCGGGAACGGCTCGCACCCGGGTCAGGAGTTCGTTGTAAAAGGATACGCAACGCTGTGCGTCGCTGCAGAAGGACTGATTGGGGGTAATCCGCGCGGTAACCAGTCGCCCGGCACGAAAGCCGGGGTCCACGTGCGATAGCGCCCAGAAGCTCCGAATCAATAAGCCGGCAGCGATCACCAGAAGGACCGCCAGGCCGACCTCCGCGATCGCCAAGGCGCTTCGCAAACGGTGAGAGATGCTCGTGGCTGCGGCACGACCGGCAGCGTTGAGTGTTCCGGCAATGGCAGCGCGTGAAGATTCTAGTGCCGGGGCCAAACCGAAGAGGATTCCGGTCAGAACCGCGAGACCCGCGGTAAATGCAAGCACTCGCCAATCGATGTGGGTGTCCAAAAGACGGGGCGTGTCGGCGGGAAGCACGGATTTCAGCAGGTGCAAGGCTTCTGTCGCAAGCAGAATGCCGAGCAGTCCACCAAACAATGCCAGCAACACACTTTCCGTCAGCAGTTGACGGATAACACGGCGGCGTTCCGCTCCCATAGCGGCTCGAACGGCAATTTCCTTTTCGCGAGTTGCAGCGCGAGAGAGCGCCAGATTGGCGACGTTAACACAAACGATGAGCAGGATCAGAACGACTGCGCCCAGGAGGAGCAAGAGGCGGTCGCGCACATCCGCTACCATACCGTTGCGCAGTTCGACGACGCTGACGTCCGCGTTCCAGTCGGCGGGCATAGTCCACGGGAAAAGGGAGAAGACGCGCGTCTGGAACAGCCGAATTTCGGCGCGAGCTTGGGGAAGGCCCGTGCCGGGCCGCAAGCGCCCGATGATGGGCATGAAATCTCCGGCCCAGTACGCGATGGTGTCGCGCGGATCATTGTCGAGCGGAATCCACACCTGCGTTTTCGAAGAAGGAAAACGAAAACTTGCGGGCATGACGCCGACCACCTGGCGGCTGACACCTTCTACCTCGATGGAACGGCCGACGATGGACGGGGCGCTCGCGAAACGTTCCTGCCAGAGCGCGTGACTCAGAATTACGTAATTGTTTTGTCCCGCTCGGTCTTCGCCGGGATAGAAGGGGCGGCCCAATTCGGGGCGTGCACCGAGCACGAGAAAAAACTCCGCGGACACCAATGTGCCCATAAGGCGGACGGGTTCTCCTTGCCCGGTGAGGTTGAATTCGTGGCCTTCGAAATAGCTGGCAACATCAAGCGATTTCACTTGTTCGCGCATGGCCACGAAACCGCCCTTGGGATACGTTCCGGTTACGCTGACCAGCTCGCTCGGTTTCGAAAACGGCAGGGGCCGCAGGAGAATGCCATCCACCAGGCTAAAGATCGCGGTGTTGGCGCCGATGCCCAGCGCCAACGTAAGCACCGCAACCGCAGTGAACCCGGGATTCTTCAGCAGCATGCGCAGGCCGTAGCGGATGTCTTGCCAGAGGGTTTCCATCAAACGCTCCTATTCATAACGCAATGCCACCATGGGATCGACGCGGGTGGCCCGCCGCGCCGGAACCAGAGCGGCCGACGCAGCCGCCACAAGAATCACACCACACGCGGTGGCCAGCGTTACGGGATCGCTTGGCTTCATTTCGAACAGCAAGCTCGCCAACCAGCGGCTGAGCACGAGCGATGCTGCGAGACCCATAGCCAGCGCCACAATCGCAAGCAGCAGCGCCTCTCGCAAAACCAGGCGCAAAATGTCTTGCGAAAGCGCGCCCATCGCTATGCGCACACCGATTTCGTTGGTTCGTTCGGTAACCGCATAGGAAATCACGCCGTAGACACCAACAATCGCCAGAGTCAGAGCAAGAAAGGCAAAGGCCGCCAGTAAAATCGCCTGAAACCGCGGAAGGGATACGGAATCGGCCAGCACCGATTCCATCGTGCGCACATCGGAAAGACCCTGATCGGGATCTACGCGGTGAACCGCCTGCTCAACCGCCCGCGTGATTTGCTGAGGCTCGCCCACGCTGCGAACCACGAGCGTGGCAAAGTACATCGGCGCTTGTGCATTGGCGAGAAAAATGGTGGGCCGGGGCGGCTGCTGAAGCTCTCCTTGTCGCGCATCCGCCACGACTCCGACGATTTCAACCGGCTTTTCGATGGTCCAGCAAACATGGATCTGTTTATCGAGAACGTCTTGTCCGGAATAGTACCGCTCGACAAACGCGCGATTCACGATAGCGACCGGCCGGCCGCCGTAGTTGTCGCGCTCCTCGAAATCGCGCCCTGCCAGCAGGGGAGTTCCCATGGCGGCGAAATATCCAGGGCTGACGATCAGGTATTCCGAAGACGGCGCTTCCGCGGGCGTGGGCGCCGGTCCCGGGGCCGGCGCAAAGCACGAACCCGAAGTCCTTTCCGTAAGGGCGAGAAAGTGGGTGGAGCCGGCGGCGCTTACGCCCGGAGTGTTGCGAATTTCTGTGAGGATGGCCTGGAAATATTCGGAACGCTTCAGGTTGTCCCCGTAGCGCGATGGTGGCACGAAAATCTGCATCGTCAATACGCGCTCCACATTGAATCCGGGATTCACCGCGATCAAATGTGCAAAGCTGCGAATCATCAAACTCGCGCCCACCGAGAGCAGGAGCGCCAGCGTCACCTCGGCAACAACAAAAGCCCGGCGCCACATCGCATGCCCGCCCACTCCCGCTTGAGCCGATCCGTGCTTCAAAGCGCCTTGCAAGTCGACGCGCGAAAGCCGGAGGGCGGGAATGACACCAAAGAGCATCGTGGTGCAAAACGAGACCGCCACGGCGAAAAGCAAAATGCGACTGTCGATGGCGATTGGGCCGCTGCGAGGTAGAGGCGTGCTCTCAGGAATCAGCGCGAGCAAGCTCCGCAACGCGAATTGTCCCAAGAGCAGCCCACCCGCCAAAGCGGCTGAAGACAGCAGCAGGCTCTCAATCAGCAACTGTAGGACAAGCCGTCGGCGCCCGGCACCCAGGGCTGAACGCACTGCCATTTCGCGCGAGCGCCCGGCGCTCCGCATCAACAAAAGATTCGCAACGTTCGCACAAGCAATCAGGAGTAGGAATCCCACGGCCGCGAGCAACACCCACAGCGGCTGACGAACGTCGTGCGTAGCATCCGCCAGCATCGGCAGCACTTCCGCGCTCCATCCTCTATTGTTTTTCGGACGTGCTTCGGCGGTAAGATCGCCGACCCGGCGCATGTCCTCTTGCGCTTGTTCGAGCGTTACATCGGGTTTCAGTCGCGCAACCACGGTCAGATAACGCCCGTCACTCCACTCCTCCGTTCGAGCCAACCCTAGCGGCGTCCACAGTTCGGCTTTCGTATTCGGAAAGGAAAATCCCAGAGGCATCACACCGATTACGGTGTGCGGCACACCATCCACATTGACCGCCTGGCCAACAATATTCGCATCGGAGCCAAAATAGCGCTGCCATACCCCGTAACTCAGGATCACGACTTTGTCCTTACCCGCGATTCCGTTCTCCGTCGAGAACGTGCGGCCCAGCAATGGTGTGGCGCGGAGAATCGAAAAAAATTCCGGGGAGACCTGCATTCCCGGAACCGCGATGGGCTCTCCCTTCGAACTCAAGTTGTTCATGATGCCCGAAACGATCGCCGCCATGCCTTCGAACGATCTTGCGTTGTCCCGCCAATCCATGAAGTTGAAGGGATTCACAACATTCCGAAAATATCCGCGGCTGGGAGCCGACTCCCACAGGCGTACCAATCGGCTTGGCTCGGAAAACGGCAACGGGCGAAGCAGCATCGTATCCACGACCGTGAAGATCGCTGTACTTGCGCCAATGCCGAGGGCCAGCGTGAGAACCGCTACGGCGGTGAAGCCGGGGCGTTTCACCAGCAGGCGTACGCCAAACCGAATGTCGCTCCACAGGTTTTGCATCATGCCCTTTTACTCATCCCGCAGAATCTGCATCGGATCTACACGAGTGGCCCGGTAGGCGGGCACCACGCTTGCCACCAACGCCACCATCAGCAGTAATATCGAAACCACCAGCAGCGTTGGCACATCTCTTGTGCTTACCCCGTACACGAAATTCGCCAGCACGCGACCCAACGCCACTGCTCCGGCTGTGCCAAGCAGCACGCCGATTAGCGTTGGCTTGATTCCGTCGATCATTACCATGCGCAGCACGTCCGGCATTTGCGCGCCGAGCGTAAAGCGAATTCCAATTTCCCGGAATCGTTGCCGCACGGAGTATGCCAACACGCCATAGATGCCGACCCCCGCCAGCAGCACCGCGAGTCCGCCGAATGCTGCGAGCAGCCACATCGTGAACCGCTGTTGGGTCAGGGAATCGTTAACGATTGCCTCCATGGTCTGCACTTCGTTGACCGGCATCGTCGGGTCGACTTGATGAATCGCGTTCACAATCGTCTGGCTCATGCTCGCGGCGTTTGGACTCGTCCGCACCACAAAAGAAAAACCAAAGGATTGCCAATCTGCGCTCGCGGGGGTCGTCATTTGAGAAGCGGGATAGTACAGCGCCGCGGTCTCCGTTTCGTTCAGGGCATCCAGTTTCACGTCCGCGACCACACCCACGATTTCGCGCGAGACTCCCGGATAGAACGACAGCGTCAGATGTTGTCCGATGGGATCCTGGTCCGGCCAGAAGCGTTTTGCCATGGACTCGCTGATCATCGCTACGGGCTCGCTGGTTGATGTGTCCGCAGCGGTGAAATCCCGCCCGTGTTGCAGCGGAATGCGCATTGTTGGCAGGTAGCCGGGCGTGATGACGCGCACCGCCACTTCCGGTTGATCCGCGAGGGCCTGCGTCGGCCGCCCCGCAATGGCAATGGGTTGCGACGACCCGCCGCCATCTAACGGCAAGTCGTCCACCGCCCCCGCAGCAGTCACGCCAGGAAGGGCGCGAAGATGGGCCAACAAATCGTGTGTTGCGGAAATCTCCGTCGCCGCGCTGGCATACTTTGCGGGCTCAACGGCAAGCTGCAGCGTGAGCACATTTTTCGCGTCGAAGCCGGCGTCTACTTTGTGCAGCGCCCACAACGTGCGCATCATCAATCCCGCGCCGACCAGCAGCATAAGCGACAAGCCTACTTCGGCAGCCACGAGCCCGTTTCGCGTTCGACTCCCGCCCCCATCCGACGCGCCTCGTCCAGCGGACCGCTTCAGTGCTTCCTGCACATTGGTGTTGGCAAGCCGCCATCCAGGCAGCAGTCCGGCGAGCAACCCCGTGAGTAGCGCAATCAGCAAAGTGAAAAGGAGCACTTCCCAGTCGAGGGCAACTTGCGCCGACGCGGGTAGGCTGGAGCCCAGAAACTTC
>Ga0126373_10001730_pt1 | contig 15684 bp, 14 predicted proteins | sample PanSoiMetPlot_11_FD_92545 | JGI IMG/M metagenome (GOLD analysis project Ga0126373, IMG submission 92545) | Tropical forest soil microbial communities from Panama - MetaG Plot_11 | ecosystem: Environmental > Terrestrial > Soil > Tropical forest > Bulk soil | place: Panama | collected 2016-02-17 | reverse complement strand
TCGCCAGCCTCCTCCGCCCCTGCAGTAAGCAGGCGGCGGTAAGGCGCCAGCTACACGGGCGATCTTGTTAACACGCTCGGTGACTATCGGTATGCTCTCGGTCCTGCCTTGGTTTGACGCATTGTCATCTGTATGGCACCCTTCGTAACTGAACCGGTGCGGATTCACCTGCTTAGCTATGTTTCATCCCTGAATGGGGAGCTAGCGGGGTGGGATTCGCTGATCCATGTCTCCCCGAGGGCCGCCATCATGAGGTTGCGTCACACATCTATCCGCAGGCGGATGCTTCTGCTCGTACTGGTCCCGTTGGCGGCCCTGATCTTGGTATACGCCTACGCGGTTGCCGGCCAGTTCGGCACCGCCGTCGGCCTAGCCAACGCCGGCAAGATCAGCGGCACGACCATCAAGCCGATTACCGACGCGCTGGTCGCGCTCAACACCGAGCGGACCGGTGCGGTCCAGTACCTGGCCGCGAACCCGAGCCAGCCAGGCCCGGCAGTCGGCGCTCTCCGGCAGGCCGAGGCCAACACCGATCGGCAGTTCGAGCTCGTCAAGACCATCACCAAGTCCGGGCCGGTCACCGCCAACGCGAGCCGGCTGGACAAGGAGGCCGCGGCGGCGTTTGTCCGCGACGACAACATCACGCTTCCCGCCCTGCGCAGCGAGGTCGCCAACGGCATCATCGGCCGGACCGCAGCCATTAACGCCTATAGCGCGATCATGGCCGATGGTCTCAAGGTCGCAGAGCAATCGCTCCAGGAGACGTTCGTGAGTCAGTCACTGGCCACCACGGCGCGCCAGGAGGTGAACCTCTACGCGGCCGACATGATCGCGCTCCAGGAAAATGCCATCTACTCCGCCGACATCATGACCGGAAAGATGTCTGCAGCCGATCAGAAGGAGTTCGCCCAGCTAGCGGGGCTTCGGCAGTACCTGGTTCACGACGCAGTGCCACAGCTGGACGCTGAGGCCAGCGGCTTGCTGCGCCAGGAGGTGCCAGCGACGTTGTCGGCGGCCCTGACTAGGCAGGAAGACGCGATCATCGCGGCCCCCGCCGACAGCGCTAAGCCAGCGGTGCCACTGAGTGCCTGGCAGGGCACGGTGGGGACCTATGCAAGCCATCTCCAGGTCGTGCTTACCAAGAGCCCGAAGTGGATCCAGTCGCAGGTAACGTCCTCGGCACGCAAGGCCCTGACGACACTGATCGTGGCCGCGAGCGTTGGCCTGCTGGCGGTTGTCGCGTCGATCATCTTTTCGCTCATCATGGGCCGTCGCCTGATGCGGAGGCTGACCGGCCTGCGAGAGGCGGCCTTGGAGCTCGCTCACGAGCGGCTGCCTAGTGTTATGGCCAGGCTTCGAGACGGCGAGACAGTGGACATCGATGCCGAGGCGCCCCCTGTGGAGGCTGGCGTCGATGAGATTGACCAGGTGCGCCAGGCCTTCAACACCGTGCACCGCGCCGCTGTTGGTGCTGCCGTTGACGAGACGGACCTGCGGCGCGGCCTCAACCAGGTCTTCCGCAACCTGGCCAGGCGCAGCCAGGCGCTACTTCACCGTCAGCTCGGCCTGCTCGACGGCATGGAGCGGAGGGCGGAAGAGCCGGACCTGCTCGAGGACCTTTTCCGCATCGACCATCTGACCACTCGCATGCGGCGGCATGCCGAGGGCCTGATTGTGATGGCTGGGGACTCCGCTGGCCGCGGCTGGCGTCAGCCTGTCACGTTCATTGACGTGCTACGCGCGGCCGTCGCGGAGATCGAGGACTACTCGAGGGTGCGAGTTGAGGTCCGCACCAAGGCGGCACTGGCCGGGCCGGCTGTCGCCGACGTCGTTCACCTGCTGGCCGAGCTCATTGAGAACGCGGCTGTCTACTCGCCGCCGACCACGGTGGTCCGGGTGCAGGGTGAGCTCGTTGGCCGGGGATTCTGCGTGGAGGTGGAGGACCGTGGCCTCGGCCTGGGCGAAGAGCAGCTGGCAGAGATCAACCGCACGCTGGCCAGCGTTCCCGCCTTTGACCCGGCTGGCAGCGACAGGCTGGGGCTGTTCGTCGCCGCGCGGCTTGCGCACCGGCACGGCATCAGCGTCGCCCTTCGCTCGTCGGTCTACGGCGGCACGACCGCCGTGGTGATTATCCCGACGAACCTGGTGGTCACCGACGAAGGCCAGGTACCGGCCGTCACCACCACTCGTTATGCCCTCCGGCAGGATGCCCAGGTGCCAGCGCTCAGCGGCGCCAACGGACACGGTTCCAACGGACATGGGCACAGCTGGAACGGCTCCGACGGCCACGTCATCACCGCTGCCGATACTGCGCCGACTCCGGCAATGTCGGACGACTCGGGCTGGTGGACCAGCCCGACAATGGCCAGCGATTGGACGGCTGAGTCCATCCAGGCAGGGCAGGCGATTGCCAACGCGACAGAGCTCGTGCCTGATCTCGATGGAACTCCGGTGCCCCCGGTCGGCGAGGGCGGCGACCTGCCCGTCCGCGTCCGCCAGGCGAGCCTGGCGCCGGAGCTCCGGGACGGAAACGGCTCGGCGGACGCGCCTCTGGAGGCCAGCGCCGCCTCGGCCGAGGAAGTCAGGAGCACGATGTCCGCGATGCAGCGTGGCTGGGAGCGCGGCAGGTCCGCCGCCGAATCGCCGGACGAGTCAGGTAGCCGCGACGTCCACACCCCGCGGCACCGCGCTAACCATGAGGAGGGTTGATATGCGCCAATCAGGTCAGCTCGACTGGCTACTCGATGATCTGGTAACGCGCGTCGCCGATGTCACCAAAGCAGTGATCTTGTCCCGCGACGGCCTCGCGGTTGGCTCATCTGACAGCATGACCCGCGAGGACTCGGAGTACCTCTGCGCCGCTGCCGCCGGCTTTCAGAGCCTGGCCCGCGGCACTAGCCAGCATTTTGGCGGCGGGGCCGTCCGGCAGACCGTTATTGAGATGGAGTCGGCCTTCCTCTTCGTGATGGCTGCCGGCGAGGGCAGCTGCCTAGCGGTGCTCGCGACCCAAGGTGCGGACGTCGGCCTGGTCGCGTATGAGATGGCCCTTCTGGTCACGCGGGTCGGACAGCACCTGGCGGTCAGCCCGCGGGCGACGGCCGAGGTGGGGTGACAGCAGTGCAGCCATTCGACTCCGAGTGGCTCGACCAGGATGCCGGCCCGGTCGTCCGCCCGTATGCGCTCACTGGCGGCTTGACCCGGCCATCCGGGCAGCGGTTCGACCTGCTGGACATGGTCGGCGTGGTCAGGCGTGCCGCCCAGGAAATGCCGCAGCTCCCTCCCGAGCAGGCCGAGGTGCTGCAGCGCTGCCAGATACCTGCTCCGCTGGTAGATCTCGCGACAGACCTGGACCTGCCTGTCGGCGTCATCCGGATCCTCGTCTCCGACCTGCGCGAGCGTGGTCTTGTCACGATTCACCGAGCGCAGCCCGCCGGTGTTGGCGATCTCAAGATCCTCCAGGAGGTGGTCGATGGCCTACGACGTCTCTGATCAGGACGCTTCCGCAGATTCTCTGACGACCGTCAAGATCCTGGTCGCCGGCGGATTCGGCGCGGGCAAGACCACATTGGTCGGCTCGGTTAGCGAGATCAAGCCCCTGCGGACCGAGGAAACGCTGAGCGAGCGAAGCGAGCTTGTCGATTCGCTCTACGGGGTCGAGCAGAAATCCACCACCACGGTCGCGATGGACTTCGGCCGAATTACCATCCGGCGCGACCTCGTCGTTTACTTGTTCGGTACGCCAGGACAGCAGCGGTTCTGGTTCATGTGGGACGACCTGGCATACGGCGCTCTCGGCGCCGTCGTGATGGCTGACGAGCGGCGGCTGGCGGACTGCTTCCCATCCGTGGATTACTTTGAGGCCAAGCGGATTCCCTTCGTTGTGGCCATCAACTGCTTTGACGGCGTGCTTCATCATCCGTTGGAGTCGATCACCCGTGCGCTGAACCTGACTGCAGACGTACCAGTCATCGCGTGTGATGCGCGCAATCGTGAGTCGAGCCGCGACGTCTTGGTCGCCCTCGCGCAGCACGCGATCGCGCGGCACCACGAACGCCGGGCCGCCTGAACCGGCGATCGTGATGCGGTAGAGCTCAACCGAAGTAGTGGCCCTTGTCCAAGTCGTCGATGAGCCCAGGCTGAACCGGCCGCCATCCGAGTAGCTCGCGGGTCAGATCGCTGGATGCAGGCTGATCGATCGCGAGGATCCGGCCAAGGAAGCCGAAACTCTCGGCCGGGACGGACGCGGTCGGCAGGTTGAGGTGATGGCCGATCACCTCGGCGATCTCGCGAACCGGGACGCCCTCGTCGCCGACGGCGTGCAACCTCGATCCGGCTGGGGCCTGCTCCACCGCCAGGCGGAACAGGTGCGCGGCGTCCAGAACATGCACCGCAGGCCAGCGGCTGGATCCATCTCCGACGTAGCCCGAGACGCCGTTCTCGCGAGCGACCCCGACCATGCGGGCGATGAAGCCGTGACGATCGCCGTCGCCGTGCACCGTCCGCGGCAGTCCCACGACGGACGACCGCACGCCCCGGTTTGCCAGATCGAGAGTCGCCCGCGCGTTCAGCATCCGGGCCCCGACGGGTGAGTCGGGACTCGCCTCGTCGCGCTCGGTCGCCACGCGTCCCGGTAGTGCCGGTGTCCCGGAGGCGATGACGAGAGGCTTGCCCGAGCCCTCGAGGGCCGCGCCCATTGTCTCGATGGCTCGCCTGTCGGCGCCGACCGACGCCTCGAAGTCGGTGAAGTCGTGAATGAAAGCGAGGTGGATCACCCCGTCGGAGCTGGCGGCCCCGGCGCGCAAGGTGTCCATGTCGTTTAGATCCCCGCGGAGCACCGCCGCGCCCGCGGCGGCGACGGCAGCGGCCGAGGTATCCGACCTGGCGAGTCCGATGACCTGATGTCCGGCGGCGATGAGTTCGGGGACGACGGCCGAGCCGATCCACCCAGACGCGCCCGTGACGAATACCTGCATGGCAAACCTCCCTGGTAATGTCAGTGACTGCCATCAGTCTAACGCAGCGATGTCAGTGACTGTCATCATGTATCATCATGCCATGGGTCGATGGGAGCCGAACGCGCGCGGCCGCCTCGCGGCAGCGGCGATGACGCTCTATGCCGAGCAGGGGTTCGAGCAGACGACAGTGGCGGAGATCGCCGCGCGCGCCGGCCTGACCGAGCGCACGTTCTTCCGGCATTTCGCCGACAAGCGCGAGGTCTTGTTCTACGGCACGGAGATGGTGCTGGACCTGCTGGCGCGCACCGTCGCGGATGCGCTGGCCACGGCGACGCCGATGGACGCGGTCGGCGCTGCGCTGGAAGCTGTCGGCGCCGTCATTCAGGAGAACCCCGAACGCGCTCGGCTTCGCAATGCCGTCATTTCGGTGAACGCGGAGCTGCGGGAACGTGAGCTGATCAAGCTCGCGGCGTTTGCCACGACCTTGGCCGCGGCGCTACGCGAACGCGGCATCTCCGAGCCGACCGCCAGTTTGGCCGCCGAGACAGGCATCGCGGTGTTCAAGGTCGCGTTCACGCGGTGGCTCAGCGAGCAGGGTCAGCCGGACCTGCCGCGGACAATCCGGCAGTCGATCGAAGAAGTGAAGGGCGTGCTCACAGTTCGCGCCCCCGTGTGATGACCGCAATCTGCGGCCCCGGCGGGCCCAGCCGGGGCCGTCAGCAGCGTGACCGGTCAGCTGCCTGCCACGTAGAACACGATCTGCTCGATCGTGATCTTGCCCTCAGAGTCGGTCTGGTACAGCCGGGCGCAAGGGGCGTGCACGCCGGCACCGAACGGTCCACCCGCCATCACGAGGTCCAGCAGGACCAGCGCGTTGTGCTCGTCGCCCACCGCGCCGAGTTCCCGCACGCTCCCGGTCACGATCGGGTCGGCGAACGCGACAAGGCCCTCCATATACGCGTCAGGACCGATCAAGTCGGTCGGCTGCATGGCGGCAAACGTTGACGTCGCTGTGACGTGCACAGTAGGCGCGAGCAGGCCGCGGGTCTTGTCGTAGTCCTTGGCGCTCCACGCCTCGATGTGTGCGCGGGCGATTCCCAGCGCCGGTGAATCTGACATCTTCGACACCTCCTGGTTGTCGGACTGCCCGATGCCAGTCGGCACCGGCGAAGCTGTCGCTCATGCAGATACCGGCCACCACAAGAATTGGGCGGTCCGGCGAAGATCCAATGGCAGGATTGCCTGGTGACTGCCGAGCTGATCGATCGAGCGCGCAGCGGCGATGAGCTGGCGTTCAGCGAGCTAGTGGGGCCTTACCAGACCGAACTTCAAGTGCACTGCTACCGCATCCTCGGTTCTTTCCACGACGCCGAGGATGCATTGCAGGAGACGCTGCTCGCGGCCTGGCAGGGATTGCCTGGCTTCGAGCGGCGCGCATCAATCCGGACCTGGCTCTACAAAGTTGCGACCAGCCGGTGCTTGCTCGCCCTGCGGAGCGCCCGGCGTCGTCCGCAGACCGACTGGCCGCCGCCTGGCCTTGCGCTGCCGGATGCGTCCGGGCGTAACGACGTGACGTGGCTCGAGCCCTACCCGGACGCGCTGCTGGCCGGGCTCGCCGATTCAGTTCCCGGGCCAGAAGCGCGGATCGAGTCAGCCGAGGCCATCTCGCTCGCGTTCATCACCGCGCTGCAGCTGCTGCCGCCGCGTCAGCGCGCCGCGCTGGTGCTCCGAGACGTTCTTGGCTTCCACGCCAGCGAAGTAGCCGAAATGCTGGAGAGCACACAGGAGTCGGTGACCAGCGCGCTCAAGCGGGCGCGTGCAACCGTGCAGCAGCAGCAGTCACCTATCACGGAGCCACCGCCACGGCCTGGCTCGCCCGCCGAGCAGGAGCTCGTCGCCCGGCTGACCGCCGCCTACGAAACCGGGTCAGTGGACGAACTGGTCGCGCTGCTGGCCGACGATGTGGTGCTGACGATGCCGCCCATCCCGCTGGTCTACCAGGGCCGCGCGCTCGTCGGGCAGTTCCTTGCGGCGTTCGTGTTCGCGCCAGGGAACAAACTCCGGCTCGTCCCAGTCAGGGCCAATGGCCAGCCGGCGTTCGGCATATACCTGCATGACCCGGCGGACAACGTCAGTCACGCCAACGGCGTCATGGTCTTCGGCCTGGCCGACCGCCAGATCCGCGCGATGGCCCGGTTCGACACCAGCATGGTCGCAATGTTCGGGCTCCCGGACACGCTGTCTGGCTAGGTCTCAAGCTCCAGCACAGTCGTCGTCAGGGCCGGTCTCTCGGGCCGCGCCGCCAGCGGACGCGGGCGAACAGCACGCGCACCGCCAGCACCGCGCTGATGATCAGGAGGTTGTAGCCGAAGACCGCATACAGCCGCACGCTGTGCGAGATCGGCGGACGGTGCGTGTCGCGACGGTGCTGCCTTGGGCATATCGGCGCGCGCGCGCAATGCGGTGCTGGGCGTCCTTGACCCGAGCCATCGGCGATCGTCGGGGCAGGACAGCGTCGACGACTACCAGCGCGAGCGCCGTCGTCAGCAGCTGAACACCGACCATCACCGGGAACAGGGCAGCCGTTGCGCCGGGGGTGTTCAAGTGCGGACCTATCAGGCTGCCGCCTACGGCCAGGCCGAGGACAGCGCACAGCAGCGTGCGAAGCAGGCCACCCTGCAGCCCAAGCAGCCGACGGGCGATCAGCGCGAGGACGAAGACGACGACGAAGCTGCCCACCAGGGCGAGCGGGGCCAGGTACCCCGATGGCCGCCCAGAGCCCGCCGCCAGGCCGGCAATCACGGGGACCGCGGGCAGATCACCGCGCCAGCCTCTTGGCTGGATCGTAGGTGATTCGGCCGCCGACCATGGTGAACGCAGGCGTCAGGTCCGCCAGGTCGGCGGCCACGGCGGCAGTCGGGTCCACGGGGTAGCCGACCAGGTCAGCCAGTTTGCCCGGGGCGACGCTGCCCAGGCGGTCCTGCTCGTGGTTGAGCGCGGCTGTTCCCATGGTGTACAGCCGCAGCGCCGTCGCGGCGTCAATGCCGTGCTCGGCGCCTTGGACCCCGGCGGACTTCGTGCCCCTGGTAACCATGCCCCAGACGTTGGTCATCGGATTGAAGGGCCGCACGATGTCGGTACCAGCTGCCAGGTCTGCGCCGACGGCCAGCCACTGATCGAGCGGAGTGACCCGGCTGGTGCGCTCCGGCCCCCACGTGTTCAGCATCTCGCTGGCCATGTTCCAGAGGATCGGGTATTGCACGGTCACGCCGAACCCGGCCCGGACCGCCCGGTCCCGCAGCGCCGAATCGCTGAGCAGGCCGTGCTCGATCACCAGCGTCCACGGCGGCAGCGGACCTGTCTGCCTGACGACGGCCTCGTACACATCGAGCAGCGTGCGCAGCGCACGGTCGCCGACTGCGTGCGTACCGATCCGCCATCCCAGCCGCACGGCTTCAGCACATACCTGTGTCATCGCCGCAGGCTCCCAGTTCAGGTGCCCGGAGTTGGCAGGGTCGTTCACGTAAGGTTCGTCCAGCGCCGCGCCCTCGACCCCGCCATCCAGGACGAGTTTCAGGCCCCAGATTCGCAGCCAGTCATCGCCGAGCCCGCTGCGCGCACCCAACCCGCGGATGAGTGAGATTGCCTCGTCGGTCGACTGCTCACTGCCGACCCGCATCATCAGCCGGACCCTGACCTGAAGCTGCTCGTGTTCCCAGGCGTCCTGATACGAGAGCAGCTCATCCGCAGTCGCCATGGCCTCGCGGATGGTGCCGACACCGAGCGCCGCGTAGGCGGCGGACGTCGTACCAAGAGCGCCGGCAAGTTCGGCCCGGCTTGGTCCCGGCGCGAACGCCGCGACCTTATACACCGCGCCACCTTCGAGGACTCCGCTCCAACTGCCGTCAGCCAGTCGGCCGATCTTTCCGCCTGGCGGGTCCGGCGTCTCGGCGCTGATGCCAGCTGCCCGCAGCGCGGCCGAGTTAACCACTGCCAGATGCCCGCCCCGCCGTGCCAGGACTGGATGATCCGGCGCCGCCGCATCCAACTCGGCCAGGTTGGGCAGGCGGTTCTCTGCGAGGTTCGACTCATGCCAGCCGATCGATGTCAGGATCCAGTCATTTTCCGGGACCGCCTTGGCCGCGTCGGCGACCATCCTGGTGAACTCCGCAACCGACCGCGCCCTGTCGACCGGAACCAGCAGGCTGTTGCGGCTGGCCTCGACGAGGTGCTCATGCGAGTCGGCGAACGCCGGCCAGACCGTCAGATCCCCGACCTCGGCGACCAAAGTGCTGCTGGACACCATGTCATCCAGCCCGCCGATCTCCGGGGACACAGCTACGATCGCTGCGCCGTGTACACCCACGGAGCGGAAAATGTCGCCGGTCATCGAGTGAACCGCCCTGGCCTTGATCAGATAATCAAGCCGCATGGGCTCGGCAGGTACGCGTGACACCGGCGGCACCTCCGGTAACAGTAGCCATAGCCCGTTTCGAGCCGACTTGATCGCCTCTGACTGGCAATGCTGCTGTACCACTGTCAGCTCACGGGCAAACACTGGGCACAGCGCACGGCGCAGGAGTGCTTGACCTCGCCGACTTGCGTGCGTATCACTTGCCTGGGGAGGCGGCCATGCCCGAGATCGGCAGCGTTTTCGGACGCGATCGCGAGCTTGGCACGCTGGCGACCTTCCTCGATGGGTTACCGTCCGTCCCGTCCTGCCTGGTACTTGAAGGCGAAGCTGGCATGGGCAAGACCACTGTGTGGTCGGCCGGGGTTGCTAGCGCCGCCGAACGCTCGTACCTAGTCTTGTCGAGCCGACCGGCTGAGGCCGAGGCGAAGCTGTCGTTCGCGGTGCTTGCTGATCTGCTGGGTGGCGTTGTCGAGCAGGTGCTTGCCGATCTACCGCCGCCGCAGCAGAGCGCTTTGCGGATGGCGCTGCTGCTGGAGGATCCGGCTGGCCGATCGACGGAGCCGATGGCTGTTTGTGCCGCCGTCCTCGGAGCGATCCGGTGCCTAGCCCTTCGAAGGCCGGTGCTCATCGCCATTGATGACCTGCAGTGGCTTGATGGTCCAAGTGCGATGACGCTCGACTACGCGCTGAGGCGCCTTGTGACCGAGCCCATCGGGCTGCTGGCATCGGTCCGGGTCCCGGTCGACCAGTCGGCGGCGTCGTGGGTTTGGACGGCACTGCTCGCAGGACGCCGTGAACAGCTGCGGATCGGGCCGCTGTCGGCTGCCGACTTCGAAGTCCTGATCCGGGATTCGGGCGAGGGCCGACTGTCCCGGCTGACTATCCGGCGAATCTTCGACGCCTCGGGCGGGAATCCGCTCTACGGGCTTGAACTGGCCAGGGCACTCGCGCGGATGGACGCGGAGCCGCTGCCCGAGGAGCCACTGCCGGTTCCGGCCGGCTTGCAGCGAGTTCTGAGCGCCCGGATGGCGAGGCTCTCCGCCGAGGTCCAGGATGTGCTGCTGGCGGCGTCGTGCCTCCGCTCCCCTACGACCTCGATGCTCGAACTAGCGGGCGGCGAGTCGGCCTGGACCGCGCTGCAGTTGGCCGCCGCCGAGGGGGCAGTGGAGCTGGTGGGCTCTTCGGTCCGGTTCACCCACCCCATGCTCGCCTCCTCGATCTACATGGCCGCGACGCCGGGCCGACGTCGCGAAATGCACCGCAAGCTCAGCGTGATCCTTAAGAACATCGAGGAACGGGCACGGCACCAGGCCCTGGCCGCCGACGGACCCGATGAGGAGGCGGCCGGCGCCCTCGCGCAGGCGGCGGAGGCCGCGGCCGCTCGCGGCGCGCCGGGGGCCGCAGCCGAGCTCGCCGAGTTCGCGGTCGCGCGAACACCGGCCACTATGTCGTCAGCCAGGAAACGACGTCGTCTGCAAGCCGCTGAATACCTGTACCGGGCAGGAGACACAACGCGGGCGCGTCACGGTCTGGAGGCCGTTGCACAAGACATGCCGGACGGCCCGGAACGGGCGCACGCGTTGCTAATACTGGCCAGGCTGCTGCTGCATGACGAGGGGGATCAGGTTGCGGTCGCGGTGCTGGAGGAGGCACTTACCGAAGCCTCGCCTGACCGGATCCTGCAAGCCCGCATCCACATCAGTCTCGCCCGGACTATGGGCGGCGACCTGCCCTATTGCGCCAGGCACGCGGACGCGGGCCTGGCGCTGGCTCTGCAAGCCGGGGACCGGGCACTGGTCAAGCAGGCGCTCGCCGAGAAGCTGTACAACGACTTCATGCTCGGCGGCGACCTTGCGCTTGAGCCTGGCGACATTGCGGGCGAGCGTGAATCGGAGCGCGGGCCGTCGGCAGTGGAAGAACGACCAGTGACGATTCTCGGACTGTGTCTGGTACGGGCCGATCGCTTCGATGAGGGCCGCAGCCTGCTGCAGCGGGCGCTCCAGGACGCCCAGGAGGAGGGCGACGAGAGCTCGCAGCCAGTCCTGCTGGCCTATCTGGCCGATCTGGAATGCTGGGCGGGCAACTGGCAGGCAGCTGAACGCTATGCAGAACAAAGTTGGGACGTGGGTCAGCAGGTCGATCACCGGGCCTGGCGAGCCGTCAGTTGCTATGCCCGCGCGCTGATGGACGCCCACCTTGGGCGCATCGATGCTGCCAGGGCTCAAGCTGCCGACGGCCTGGCCACTGCCGCCGCGGCGGCTGGGGACGACTGGGCCACGCTAATCCTGCAAGCGGCGCTCGGCTTCGCGGAATTGTCGGCGGGCAACCTCAAGGCCTGTGAGGCGAGCTTGTCTCACGCTACAGACCTGGCCGGCCGGATCGGCCTTGCCGAGCCCGCTGCCTGGCGCTTTCACGCTAACCGCATCGAGGCGTTGATCGGCCTTGGCGACCTTGACCGGGCCGGACAGCTCTTGGGGTGGCTGGAGACCCGGGGCGAGACAAGCGGGCGCCGGTGGACGCTGGCCACTGCCGCGCGATGTCGCGCGTTGTTGCTCGCAGCCCAAGGCGATACCACAAGTGCCGTCGAGGCCCTGGATCAGGCTCTGCGCCACCATGAGGACCTCGCGATGCCGTTTGAGCTCGCCCGGACCCTGCTGATCGCGGGACAGATACAGCGCAGGGCCAAGCGCAAGCGACTGGCAAGGCAGTACCTAGACGAGGCTCTGGCCATCTTTGCGTCCCTTCCGGCCCCCTCTTGGGCGGGTCGCGCGCGTGCGGAGCTCGCCCGGATCGGGCTTCGGCCGCCTTCGCCGCTTGGGCTGACGGCGACCGAGGAACGCGTGGCCGCGCTGGCCGCGTCCGGCCGCACCAACCGACAGGTCGCCGCTGAATTGTTTCTGAGCCCGCGGACCGTCGAAGACAACCTCGCTCGCGTCTACCGCAAGCTGGGCGTGTCCTCGCGAGCCGAACTCGGAGCTGCTATGGCAAGCCGAGATGCGTCCGGGCTAGAGGTCTGACCGCGTGCGGATCGCTCACCTTCACGTGGAAACACCGGATTCGTTGCGGCTGCACCGAGCCTACGTTCTCCCTAACCGGCCCGCCGAATAGCCGGAAAGAGAAGGGGTTCGATATGTTCCGCACCGCAGAAACACAAGAGACGAAGGAATCCGGATCCAAGCGGACGCTGGTGCTCACGCTCGTTTGGTTCGTCCTACTCGGCGCCATAATGGCGTTCCTCGCATTCGCCCTCCACGCGTGATGGCCGAAGCCTGAGCAGCAACGACTGAGCTGGAGGCGGCCGATGAGCTGGGAGTACGGCCCGCTGGCCACTGAGGTGTACGAGCTTGACAAGCCAATCGGATGCAGGTCCGCCGATGTCGACTACTACTTGGCTCTGGTCGCCGACGTCAGCGGACCGATCCTGGACGCGGGCACAGGAACGGGCCGGATGCTGATCCCGCTGCTTGAGGCGGGCCATCAGGTGGAAGGCCTGGACAGCTCGCCGGATATGCTCGGGCGCTGCCGCCAGCACTGCCGTGACCGGGGTTTCGACCCAGTCTTGCGCGAGGCCGACATGACAGTCTTTGTGCAGCTAGCGGCGTACGAGGCGGTGGTCATTCCGGAAGGATCGATTGCGCTGCTCGATGGTCGGCTAGCAACGCTGCAAGCGCTGACCTGCTTCCGTGACTCTCTCGTCCCCGGTGGCCGCCTGTACGTCGATGTCCCCCTGTGCTCGCTGCCAGCCGCGCCCGCGGCTGTCTGCCACTGGCGTCGCGATCCGTACCTGTGGACGGTGCAGACGATGCACGTCGAACACGACCCCGCCGTCAACCAGACAACCCGTTTCCTGCGCTATGACAAATGGCAGGACGGAGTCCTGTGCGCCACCGAGCTACAGACACGTCGCCTGCAGCACTGGAGTGGCCAGGAATTTGAGGACCTGCTGGCCGAAGCAGGATTCACTAACACGCGTGTCACTGCCAATTACGAGCACTGGCTCGGTTCAACCGACGAGAACAGCGTCTGGACCTACCAAGCCGGCACGCCGCACGAAGTCGCGAAGTACACCGGCGGAAGCCGCACCAGCACCGGGCGGGTAGCCACCGCTAGCTCACTACTGTCTCCAGCGGAATCGCAGGATCGGCCAGCGCCGCAGCGTCGACTGGCTGTCCGCTCCGGACAAGCTCCCGGATAGCGTCCGTGACGTCCCAGACGTTGACGTTCATGCCGGCTAGGACGCGGTCATCGCCGTCGAGCCAGAAAGCGATGAACTCACGCCGCTTCGTATCGCCGCGGAACACGACGCGAGAGTAGCCGCCTGGCTCCACGTACCCCGTGTATTCCATGCCCAGGTCGTACTGGTCGGTAAAGAAGTACGGCAGCCGTTCATACGCAACGTCCTCGCCGACCATTGCCTTAGCCGCGGCTTGCGGCTGGTTGAGAGCGTTAGCCCAGTGCTCGACCCGGATGTACTTGCCCAGCAGCGGGTGGTAGGCATTAGCGACGTCTCCGGCTGCATAGATATCCGGGTCCGACGAGCGCAGTTGCGCGTCGACCCGCACGCCGTTGTCGACGTCTAGGCCCGCCGCGACGGCCAGCCCGGTGTTGGGTGTGATCCCGACCCCGACGATGACTATGTCAGCTTCGAAGGTGCGGCCGTCGGCCAGCCGAACACCGGTTGCCTTCCCGTCCCGGCCGGTGATCTCGGCAACCTGAACGCCGAACTGCAAGTTCACGCCGTGCTCGGCGTGCAGGTCCGCGAAGACCTGCGCGACTTCGGGACCGAGCACGCGCACCAGCGGCAGATCGGCCATTTCGAGCACGGTTACCTCCGCGCCAGCCGCGCGCGCGGCAGCCGTCGTTTCAAGCCCGATCCAGCCGGCGCCGATGACCACCACGCGGGATGCGCCATCGAAGGCTTTCCTTAGGTGGTCACTATCTCCGACTCTCCGGAGGTAGCGGACGCCGTCGAGATCGGCGCCAGGAACTTGAAGCCGCCGCGGTGAAGAGCCGGTGGTGAGCAGCAACTTCGCGTAGCCGATAGTGCTGCCATCGGCGAGGCTCACCGTTCGGTCCGCGCGGTTGATGCTGGTGGCTTCGACGCCAAGGCGCAAGTCGATGCCCGAGTCGGCGTACCACTGCGACGGGTGCACATAAATGGTTGCGCGCTCGCTCTGTCCGAGCAGGTAACCCTTAGACAGCGGCGGCCGCTCGTACGGCCGCTCGGTCTCGTCGCCGATCAGCGTGATCGGGCCATCGAAGCCCGCGGCCCGCAATCCTTCGGCGGCTTTGGCGCCAGCCAGGCTCGCGCCGATGATCACATAGGGCGTATCTGCGGTCATGGTTAGCTCCCGTGTGAGTGCGCCGCGTGGGCCCGCAGCGCCGTTGTCAGGTGCTCGCCGACCTGATCCCAGGCGGCGTCAAACTTAGTCACACCTTCGGCCTCGAGCGCGTCCATGACCTCGTCGTAGTCGATGCCGAGTGTGCGGAGCTCATCCAGGGTCTGGCGAGCTTCGGCGTAAGTGCCGTGTATGGAATCCGCGGGCACCTGTGCGTGATCGGCGACGGCCCGAAGCGTCGACTCGGGCATCGTATTCACCACGCCCGGCGCGACTAGGTTAGTCACGTAACGGGTGTCGGGATACGTCGGGTCCTTCACTGACGTCGACGCCCAGAGCGGCCGCTGCACCCGTGCCCCGCCAGTGGCAAGGGCCGCCCATCGCGATCCCGAGAAAGCACGCTCGTAACTCTCATAGGCGAGGCGCGCGTTTGCAATCGCCGCGCGACCGCGCAGCGCGGCTGCCTCGCGGGTGCCAATCTTGTCAAGGCGCGAGTCGACAGCGGTGTCCACCCGCGAGACGAAGAATGACGCAACCGACGCCATCGCTGACAGGTCCCGGCCTCGCTCAGCCGCCTGCTCCATACCGGCGAAGAATGCCTTAATGACGGCTTCATAGCGGCGCAGCGAGAAGATAAGCGTGACGTTGATGCTGATCCCCTCCGCCAGGCAGGCGGTGATCGCAGGTAGACCCTGGCGGGCAGCGGGGATCTTAATGAACAAGTTCGGACGGTCGACAAGCCACCACAACTGGCGCGCCTCGGCGACCGTGGCCTGCGTGTCACGAGCCAGGCGTGGGTCGACTTCGATCGAGACCCGCCCGTCGACTCCACCCGAGTTGTCGAACACCGGCCTCAGGACGTCGCAAGCCGACCGGACGTCGCTGGTGGTCAGCATCCGCAACGCCTCCCCAGCTGTGACGCCGCGCGCGGACAAGTCGGCAACCTGGGAGTCATACGCGCCGCTGCCGGTAATTG
>Ga0126373_10001729_pt1 | contig 15687 bp, 14 predicted proteins | sample PanSoiMetPlot_11_FD_92545 | JGI IMG/M metagenome (GOLD analysis project Ga0126373, IMG submission 92545) | Tropical forest soil microbial communities from Panama - MetaG Plot_11 | ecosystem: Environmental > Terrestrial > Soil > Tropical forest > Bulk soil | place: Panama | collected 2016-02-17 | reverse complement strand
CTCTCGGCAATTCCGCCGCCGCCCACGACGAGTTCCACGCCGACTCCCAAACCCAAGCCCGCGCCGAAACCCAAGCCCAAACCCAAGCCGGTAAACCCGCTCACCGGCATCGGCCCGGTGCCGAAAGGCCCGGTAATCGCGGTCAAGATCGACGACACCGGGAACGGCCGTCCGCAGCGCGGTGTCGACCAGGCCGACATCGTCTACGTCGAACAGGCTGAGGGCGGCCTGACCAGGCTTGTCGCGGTGTTCGGGTCACAGAAGCCGGTCGTCGAGGCGGTGCGCAGCGTGCGGACCAGCGATCCGGAACTGCTCAGCCAGTACGGCCGGATCACCCTCGTCGCGTCCGGCGGAGGCGGCGACTCGCTGCCCACCCTCGACCGGTCGATCCTGCACTCGGTGATCAACGACCGTGGTGGCGTCGGCTTCGCGCGCGACGGAGGCCGGCCGGTGCCGTACAACCTGACCTCGAACCTGGCGGCCGTCAGCGCCACCAGTCACGGCGCGTCCGCGAAGAGCATCGGCTTCACTTGGGCCGCGAAGCTGAGCGGGGTGCGCGCCTCGTCGCGAGGCCAGGTGGTGCACACCGTGGTCGGCGGCACGCCCGTCGACTTTCAGTGGGATCCGGCCCGCCACAAGTACCTGCGGCTGATCGGCGGGGTGCCGCAGCGGGCGGCCGACGGCCGCGCGATCGCGACGCCGAACGTCATCGTGCAGTACTGCCAGGTCAGCGTGCACCCCGGCGACGTCGACGTAGCGGGCAATCCGGCGCAGTACACACACTCGATCGGCCACGGCAAGGTCGTGGTCTTCCGTAACGGCAAGCGCATCGACGGGACCTGGTCGCGGCCCTCGGCGAAGGCCGGCACGACGCTGCTTACCCCGGGCCGTAAACCGATCTCGCTCGCACCCGGTGGCGCCTGGGTCATCCTGGTCGCCACGGGCGCGCCGTTATCAAGCTGATCCGCCGGATGCCACCCGCCGCCTGGCCAATGGCTTCGTATCGGCCCGGCGGGCGCGCGGTTCGGCGTCCCTAGAATTGACGCCATGCCCGAAGCCCAGCCCACCACAGAACACGTCGTCGGAACGGCCCGCGTCAAACGCGGTATGGCCGAGATGCTCAAAGGTGGCGTGATCATGGACGTGGTCACGCCCGAGCACGCCAAGATCGCGGAGGACGCCGGCGCGGTGGCGGTGATGGCACTCGAGCGGGTGCCCGCCGACATCCGCGCACAGGGCGGCGTCTCGCGCATGAGCGACCCCGACATGATCGACGGCATCATTGCGGCCGTCTCCATCCCGGTCATGGCCAAGGCGCGCATCGGGCACTTCGTCGAAGCGCAGGTGCTCCAGAGCCTGGGCGTCGACTACATCGACGAGTCCGAAGTGCTCACCCCGGCCGACTACGCCAACCACATCGACAAGTGGGCGTTCACGGTGCCGTTCGTGTGCGGAGCGACCAACCTGGGCGAGGCGCTGCGGCGCATCACCGAAGGCGCCGCGATGATCCGTTCCAAAGGCGAGGCCGGCACCGGTGACGTCTCCAACGCCACCACCCACATGCGTGCCATTCGGGCCGAGATTCGGCGCTTGCAGAACCTGCCCGAGGACGAGCTGTTCGTGGCGGCGAAGGAGCTTCAGGCGCCGTACGAACTGGTCGCCGAGGTGGCGAAGGCGGGCAAGCTGCCGGTCGTCTTGTTCACGGCGGGTGGCATCGCCACGCCGGCCGACGCGGCGATGATGATGCAGCTGGGCGCCGAAGGAGTGTTCGTGGGCTCAGGAATCTTCAAGTCCGGCGACCCGGCCCGCCGCGCCGAGGCGATCGTCAAGGCCACCACGTTCTACGACGACCCCGACGTCATCGCCAAGGCCTCCCGCGGTCTCGGCGAGGCAATGGTCGGCATCAACGTCGAAGACGTGCCCGTACCGCATCGACTCGCCGAACGGGGCTGGTAGCCATGTGCCGCAACATCCACACGCTGCGCGCGCCGTTCGTCGAGAACGTCACCGACTACGACATCGAGGCGGCGGCGCTGCAGTACGTGCGCAAGGTCGCCGGCATGCGCGCGCCTTCGGCCGCCAACGCCGAGGCCTTCCAGCAGGCAGTCGATGCGGTCGCGGCCGCGACCTCCGAGTTGCTCGGCAGTCTGGTGCTGCGCTCGTCCACGTCCAAGCACGCCAAGCCGTACGCCAACGCCACGGCACACCGGCGCTGACGATGAGCTCTCGCGCGGGGTGAATTCCTCTGTGCCTGTCACCATCGGCGTGCTGGCCTTGCAGGGCGACGTCCCCGAACACCTCGCGACGCTTCGCGCCTGCGGCGTTCGTGCCGTGCCGGTGCGCCGCCCCGAGGAGCTCGAGGAGCTTTCCGGCCTGGTGTTGCCGGGGGGCGAGTCGACGACCATGGCGAAGCTGGCGCGCGCGTTCGACCTGATCGAGCCGCTGCGCAAGCTGATCGGCGACGGGCTGCCCGTGTACGGCTCATGCGCCGGCATGATCCTGCTTGCGGACCGGATCGTCGACGGCGTGGCCGGTCAGGAGACGTTCGGCGGCATGGACATGACCGTGCGCCGCAACGCGTTCGGCCGCCAGGTCGACTCGTTCGAGGAGGACCTCACCATCGCCGGCATCGACGGCGAGCCGGTGCACGCGGTATTCATCCGGGCGCCCTGGGTCGAGTCCGTGGGTCCCGCGGCCACGCCCCTCGCGGCGGTCACCACCGGACCCGCCGCGGGTAAGATTGTGGCGGTTCGCCAGCGACAGCTGCTGGCTACGTCGTTTCATCCCGAGCTGATGGGCGACGGACGCGTGCACGCGTACTTCAGCGACATGGTGAGGACTCAAGGATGAGCGGCCACTCGAAGTGGGCCACGACGAAGCATAAGAAGGCTGTGGTAGACGCCAAGCGGGGCAAGCTCTTCGCGAAGCTGATCAAGAACATCGAGGTGGCGGCGCGCACCGGCGGCGGTGATCCGGACGGCAACCCGACGCTGTACGACGCCATTCAGAAAGCCCGCAAGAACTCGGTACCCCTCGACAACATCGACCGCGCCGTCAAGCGCGGCTCCGGCGCCGAGGCCGGCGGCTCCGAATGGCAGACGATCACGTACGAGGGCTACGGGCCGAACGGTGTCGCGATCCTCATCGAGTGCCTCACGGACAACCGCAACCGCGCCGCCGGCGAGGTGCGCACCGCGATGAGCCGCAACGGCGGCTCCATGGCCGACCCAGGCTCGGTGTCCTACCTGTTCAGCCGCAAGGGCGTGGTGATCGTGCCCAAGGCCGGCGACGTCACCGAGGACGACGTCCTCGCCGCGGTGCTCGACGCCGGCGCAGAGGAGGTCAACGACCTGGACGAGGCGTTCGAGGTGGTCAGCGAGGCCAGCGACCTGGTTCCCGTGCGTACCGCCTTGCAGAAGGCCGGCATCGACTACGAGTCGGCCGAAGCGTCGTTCGTGCCGAGCGTGACGGTGCCGCTCGATGAGGAGGGCGCCCGCAAGGTCTTCCGGCTCATCGACGCGCTCGAGGACTGCGACGATGTGCAGAACGTCTACGCCAACTTCGACGTGAGCGACGAGGTGATGGCGGCCGTCGGCTAGACCTGCTGCCAGAACCGGAACAGGTCATAGCCCAGCGCCCACAGTGCCTTGGGCGCCCCGCTCGCGTCATAGATCCGCTCCACCAGGTCGAAGTACCAGACGTTGAGCTGATGGATCTGCAGCAGCACGAAGACGCCGAGCATGCCCCACGGCTTGATCGGCTCAAAACCGCGTGCGGTCTGCCGGTCCAGGTACGGCTCGATGATCGCGTAGCCGTCCAGCCCGGGGACGGGCAACAGATTCAGGATCGCGGCGCTGATCTGCAGGAATCCCAGGAACGCGACGCCGGACCAGAAGTGGTAGTGCTGCCCGTCGCCGTGCCCGCGTGAGAGCACCAGCAGGATCGCCGCGAACACGATGTTCGACGCGGGGCCGGCTGCCGCGGCGGCGCTCTGCATCGCGCGGTTGCGGAACGCATGCGGGTGCAGGTACACGGCGCCACCGGGCAACCCGATGCCGCCCTGTGCGATGAAGATCACCGGCAGCACGATCGACAGGAACGGGTGGGCGTACTTCAGCGGGTTCAGGGTCAGGTATCCCGCTGCCTCGACGCTGCGGTCGCCGGCGCGGTAGGCGATGTAGGCGTGCCCGAACTCGTGCAGGCACAGCGAGACCACCCAACCGCCCACCACGAAACAGAACACCCCGAAGCGCGCCGCGGACCGCGAGTCGTCGAAGCTCAGCCAGCCGCCGAATGCGGTGAACGCTACGAATGCCAGGAATATGGGGCTGACTCGCATGCGGAACCGGCCGCGGAGCTCGGTCCGGTTGTTCCACACCCCGCAAAGCGTAGGGGCAGTCGGTGTGTCTTCGCCGCCGTGCGCGCCGTGCCGCCTAGGCTGTCGAACGTCCGTTCGGCGTTAAGGGGACCCGCGTGCGAGTGCTGGGAGTCGATCCGGGCATGACGCGCTGCGGCATCGGTGTCGTCGACGGGGCGCCCGGCCGGCCGCTCACCCTCGTGGACGTGCAGGTTGTCCGTACGCCGTCCGGCCTCGACGTCGGAGAGCGGCTGGTAGCGCTCGCGGAGGCGCTCGGCTCCGCAATCGCCCGGTACTCGCCGGACGTCGTCGCCGTCGAGCGGGTGTTCAGCCAGCACAACGTGCGCACCGTCATGGGCACCGCACAGGTCTCCGGGCTCGCGATCGTGGCTGCCACGCGAGCCGGCGTGCCGGTCGCACTGCACACCCCGAGTGAGGTCAAGGCCGCGGTGACCGGATCCGGTGCCGCCGCCAAGGCGCAGGTCGGCGCTATGGTCAGCCGGCTGCTGAAGTTGCCCGAGGCTCCGCGCCCTGCCGACGCCGCCGACGCGCTGGCGCTCGCGATCTGCCAGCTCTGGCGAGGGGCGGCGCAGGCCCGATTGGCCGCCGCTACAAGGAGGATCAACGCGTGATCGCCAGCGTGCGCGGCCTGGTGGCCGCTGTCGGACCAGACGGCGCAGTGATCGACGTCGGCGGCGTGGGCCTGGCGGTGTCGTGCTCACCGGGCACGGTCGCCCGATTGCGGGTGGGCGAGCAGGCGCGGCTGGCGACCAGTCTCGTCGTCCGCGAGGATTCGCTCACCCTGTTCGGGTTCGCCGACGACGACGAGCGGTCGCTTTTCGAACTGTTGCAAACCGCCAACGGGGTCGGTCCCAAACTCGCGCAGACCATCCTGGCGGTGCACCCGCCGCGCGAGGTCCGCCGGGCCATCGCCGGCGACGACATCGCCGCACTGACCCGGGTGCCCGGCATCGGCCGCAAGGGCGCCGAACGCATCATCCTCGAGTTGCGCGACCGTATCGGCGCCGTCGAGGCGACGGCTGCGGAGCTGCGCGTCACCCCGATCGCGCCGTGGCGCGAGCAGCTGCGCCACGCCCTTGCCGGGCTCGGCTTCACCGGCAAGGAGGCCGCGGACGCGGTCGACATCGTGGCCGCCGACGCCGGCGAGGCGCCGGACGTGTCCGCGCTGCTCCGGCAAAGCATCCAACTGCTGGGACGTACCCGATGAGTGAGCCGGACCTCGTTACGCCGTTGGCGGTTGCCGGCGAGCGCGAGATCGAGGCGAGTCTGCGGCCGAAGCGGCTGAGCGAGTTCCCGGGTCAGCCCAAGGTGCGCGAGCAGCTCGAGCTCGTCCTTGCGAGCGCGTTGCGCCGCGGCCACCCTCCCGACCACATCCTGCTCTCCGGCCCGCCCGGACTGGGCAAGACCAGCCTGGCCATGATCATCGCCACCGAGCTCAACACCTCGATCCGGGTCACCAGCGGCCCGGCGATCGAGCGCGCGGGCGACCTGGCCGCGTTGCTTACAAGCATCGGGGCCGGCGAGGTGCTGTTCATCGACGAGATCCATCGAGTGGCCCGCCCCGCCGAGGAACTGCTCTACATGGCGATGGAGGACTTCCGCGTCGACGTCGTAGTCGGCAAGGGACCCGGCGCGACCGCGATTCCGCTCGACCTGGCCCCGTTCACGCTGGTGGGCGCCACCACTCGCGCGGGGCTGCTCAGCGGGCCGCTGCGTGACCGCTTCGGGTTCACCGGCCACCTCGACTTCTACGACGTCAACGATCTGGAGACGATCCTCTTCCGCTCCGCGGCGCTGCTCGGCGTCGACCTGCGCGCCGACGGCGCCACCGAGATAGCGGGCCGCTCGCGAGGTACGCCGCGCATCGCGAACCGGCTGTTGCGCCGGGTGCGCGACTTCGCCGAGGTACGCGGCGACGGGGTCGTCACCCAGCAAGCCGCGCGGGACGCGCTCGCCGTATACGACGTCGACGAACTGGGACTCGATCGACTCGATCGGGCGGTGCTCGACGCACTGGTGCAGCGCTTCGGCGGCGGGCCGGTCGGGGTCGGCAACCTCGCCGTCGCCGTCGGCGAGGAGGTGGAGACGGTCGAGGAGGTCGCCGAGCCGTACCTCGTCCGTGCCGGGCTGCTGGCCCGCACACCGAGGGGACGCGTCGCCACGCCGGCGGCCTGGGCGCACCTCGGCCTTGCCCGGCCCCGTGGCGACACCGCCAGCACGTTGTTCGACGTGTAAGCTGCGCGGGCACCTCGGCGGCTGTGCAGGCGTTGAGTAGCGAGACGCCTACACTCACGGGCGTCACATTCCATACCCGAGGTACCCAACCGTGAAAAGTGCGCTGCCCCTCATCGTGCTCGCCATCCTGCTCGTGGCGATGCTGCTGTTCACCCGGCGTAACCGCGAACGCTCCGCCGCGCAGCAGGCCAAGCTCCGTGAACGGATCACCTTCGGTACCCAGGTCATGACCACGTCAGGGCTGTACGGAACGGTGACCAGCCTGAACGGTGACGACACGGTGCAGTTGTCGATCGCCCCGGGGGTGGAGGTGAAATGGGCGATCGCCGCCTTAAGGGACGTCGAGTCGCTGCCCAACCAATACCGCGAATCGATCGCCCCGGAGGAGGAGAAGGCTGACGATCCGCCGGACGACCAGCGATGAGCTCTCGCGCGCGACCGGCCCGGAAACCTGCCGTCGTGGTGAGCCGATTCCGACCGCTTAGTCAGCCCTCATCATGAGGTCAGTCATACTGTGCGGGGTCCACGGCGGGCGTTGCGCCCGTCACGCGGACTCAATACGAACACGTCGAGGAGACCCACCCCCGTGCCACCACCTGCCGGAACGCTGCGCGTCGGGCGTTACTTCCTAGCGCTGCTCGCCATCGTGGCCGTGCTCTACGGCCTGGTCTTCATGCCTGGCGAACGGCATACGCCGAAGCTCGGCCTCGACCTCGTGGGCGGCAAGCAGGTCGTCTTCGAGGCCAAGACCGACAACGGCAAGAACCCGTCGAAGGCCGCGATGAGCCAGGCCCGCCAGATCATGGAGGACCGCGTCAACGGTTCCGGCGTGGCGAACGCCGAGGTGGTCATCCAGGGCGGCAATCAGATCGCCGTGTCGATCCCCGGCAAGAACAGCACGGACATCGCCAAGCTCGGCCAGGCGGCGCAGTTGAACTTCCGGCCGGTCGTCATGCCGCCGGTGCCGGTGTCGTCGAACAGTGCGTCGGGCTCACCGACGAGCACCCCGACCACGTCGCCGACCAGCAAGCCGGCTAGCAAGCCGACAACGGCGGGCCAGTCGCCGCATGCCGCGCGTGAGGTTCCCCTCAACGCGGCCGCGCCGACCAGCACGGCTGCGAAGCCGAAGGCCACCCCGTCGCCCGCCCATGCGACCCCGACCCCGACCCCGACGCCGACTCCGACCAGCGCCGCGGCGACGGCGAAGACGGCCACCCCGTTCAAGGGTCTTTCCTTCGCCGTACCGAAGAGCGAAGAGGAGTACAACAAGCTCTCGTCCGCGCAGAAGCAAGAGTTGCAGAGCCGCCTCACCACCTTGGACTGCACTGCCGACCAACCCGACGGCCTTGCGCAGCGCGGCGAGCCGCTCGTCGCCTGCGATAGCAAGCAGCCGGGCCAGGCGACGCTCGCCTTCCTGCTCGGCCCGGTGATCGTCCCGGGGACTGAGATATCCAGCGCGAGCGCGAATCCGCCCGACTTCACTGGTAACGGCGGCTCCGCGGAGTGGACGGTGTCGCTCAGCCTCAAGAGCAGCGGCTCGAGCGCCTGGGCGAAGTACACCGGCGCGCACAACACCGGCGGGCAGAACGCCAACAGCCCGATCACCTCGTGCGGCCCCAGTGGCATCCCGTGTGCGAACTACGTCGCGTTCACCCTCGACGGTGCGGTGATCTCCTCGCCCTACAACAGGGACGCCATCAATGGCCAGGCCACCCAGATCTCCGGCGGGTTCACCGAGTCCTCGGCGACCCTCCTGGCCCGGGAACTGAAGTACGGCGCGCTGCCGCTGAACTTCCGGGCGCTGACCAATACTGACGTCTCGGCGACCCTGGGCAGCGCCCAACTGAAGGCCGGGCTGCTAGCAGGTGGCATCGGCCTGATCCTGGTCGTGCTGTACTCCCTGGTGTACTACCGCGCGCTGGGTTTCGTGACGATCGCCTCGCTGCTGGTGTCTGGGGCACTGACCTACGCCTGCCTGGTGATCCTCGGCCGGGAGATCGGGTTCACGCTCACGCTCGCCGGCATCGCGGGCTTTATCGTCGCCGTCGGTATCACCGCAGACTCGTTCGTCGTCTTCTTCGAACGAATAAAGGACGAGGTGCGCGAGGGCAGATCTATGCGCGTCGCCGTCCCACGTGCCTGGATCCGGGCACGGCGCACCATCCTGTCCGCGGACACGGTCTCATTCCTCGCAGCGGCGGTGCTGTACTACTTCGCTGCCGGTGACGTGAGAGGCTTCGCATTCACCCTTGGCCTGTCGACGATTCTCGACCTGGTCGTGGTGTTCCTGTTCACCCATCCGATGGTGTCGCTGCTGTCGCGCAGCACCGCATTCGGTTCGTCGCGGTTCACCGGCCTCAACGCGCTGCGTGGAGAGGCCGCTCCGGCCGACACCGAGGTCGAGGTGGCTAGCGCCCCGCGTCGGGCTCGCCGGGCGAAGCCGGTCGCGGTCGCTCCCGAACCGGAACCGGAGCCGGAACCTGCCGCGGTTGCGGTTCTTGACGACGAGGTCGAGGAAGATCAGCCCGAGCCCGAACCTGCGCCGGCTCCGCCTGCGTCGCCGGAACGTCCCCGTACGCCGCCGAAGGCGGGCACCGCGGCAGAGCGGGCGGCGGCCCGGCGAGCCAGGATGCGAGCCGATGCAGGCGACAGCCAGAAGGGCAAGCGCTGATGTTGTCCCTCTTCAGCCGGCTGTATCGCGGCGAGACGCACTTCGACTTCATCGGCACCCGGCGTCGGTGGTACATCGCCTCCGGCATATTCCTCGTCATCTGCGTGCTGAGCTTCATAATCCGCGGCTTCAACTGGGGCGTCGAGTTCAAGGGCGGCAGCCAATTCCAGATCGCGGCCTCGGGGACCTCGATAACGGCGCACGAGGCCGAGGCCGCGTTCAACCGTGCCGGGATCCCGCCGGCCGATGCCGCCCGGGTGGTCGGTTCGGGAAGCACCCGCCAGATCGTCGTAAAGACGGAGAACACCACGCCCGCCAAGCAGGAATCAGCCAAGGCCGTGGTGGCCAAGGACCTCGGCATCAGTCAAGACTCGATCAGCGTTCAGTCGGTGAGTTCCAGCTGGGGCCACGACATCACTGTCAAGGCTATCGAGGGCCTGATCATCTTCCTGATTGTCGTGTCGATCTACTTATCGATACGGTTCCAGTGGCGGATGGCCCTTGCCGCATTCATCGCGCTCCTTCACGACCTGCTTGTTGCCGCGGGCGTGTACTCGCTAGTCGGCTTCGAGGTGACTCCGTCGACGGTCGTCGGTCTGCTGACGATCCTCGGCTTCTCCCTCTACGACACGGTCGTCGTGTTCGACAAGGTGGCCGAGAATTCCAAGGACATCTTGGCCGGTTCGCGAATGACCTACTCCGAGGCGGCGAACCTCGCGGTCAACCAGACCCTGATGCGATCGATCAACACATCGCTCATCGCGCTGCTACCCGTTGCGGGATTGCTGTTCATCGGCGCCGGCGTGCTCGGCGTCGGCACCATCAAGGACCTCGCCCTCGTGCTACTCGTGGGGCTGGCGTCCGGGGCGTACTCCTCGCTGTTCCTGGCCACGCCGATCGTCTGCGACCTGACCGAACCGCAGCCCGCCTACCGCGCACTCACCAAGCGGGTGCAGGCCAAGCGAGCCGCCGAGGCGGCGCGGCTGGCCACCGGCGAGCCGGCGCTGGCCGGGACGGGCGCGCCGCGACGCGCCGGCGGACCCGCACCGGCGCCACGTCCGGGTGCGCGGCCACAGCGGGCCCGGCGCCGATAGGCGATGAGCGCTGACGGCGACGGGGGAGCCGGGATAGCCGCACGCGTCGCCGGGCGGTTACGGGATGTGCCCGACTTTCCACAGCCGGGCATCGTGTTCAAAGACATCGCACCGCTGCTCGCCGACCCGGACGTGTTCGGCGCGGCGATCAGCGCGCTGGCCGAGTTCGCCCGAGCCGCCGGTGGTGCCGACCTCGTGGCCGGCATCGAGGCTCGCGGATTTCTGGTGGCCGCAGCACTGGCCCGGGAGCTCGACTGCGGCATCCTGCCGGTGCGCAAGGCCGGCAAGCTGCCGCCGCCGACACTTCGCCGCGCCTACGACCTGGAGTACGGGCAGGCCGAAATCGAAGTGCCGGTGAATCTGGCGAACGGGCGGCGCGTGTATCTGGTCGACGACGTGCTCGCAACGGGAGGGACGGTGCGTGCCGCGGCGGAGTTGATCGGTCAGGCCGGGGGAGAGGTCATCGGTATCGGTGTGCTGCTCGAGCTGGGTTTCCTCGGCGGACGCGCCCGGCTCGACGGGGTCACGCACGGCGGGATCGTGGCGCTGCTGCGCACCTGAATCAGGTGAGGCCGCCGCGACGGCGTGGATGACAACTCGGGCGCGGGCCGTTGCACCTAGACTGGTAGTTCACCGCTGGCGTGAAGGAGGCATTCCTGACGACCGAGGCCGTGACTTCTGGGGCCCGAGCCGGGAAAGACGCGGACCGGGTTGATTCCGGCACGCCCGACGCCGATGCCATGCCGAACGGCACCGCTCCGGTCCTCGCAACTCCTCCGACGCCCGATGCGCCGCCGGACGGGGCGCAGAGTCAACAGCATCGGCGCCGGGTGCGCGACCGCCTCGCTCGCCGGCTGGTCACCGCGCCGCGCCAGTCGCCGGTGCGCCCGGTGCTCGAGCCGCTGCTGGCCATTCATCGCGGTGCGCATCCCAAGGTCGATCCGCGGCTCCTCCAGCGCGGCTACGACCTCGCCGAGCAGCGCCACCGCGGCCAGTTGCGTAAGAGCGGCGACCCTTACATCACCCATCCCCTCGCCGTGGCGACGATCCTCGCCGAGCTCGGCATGGACACGACCACGCTCGTTGCCGCGCTGCTGCACGACACGGTCGAGGACACGGGACTCTCACTCGACGCGATCCAGGACCAGTTCGGGGGCGAGGTCGCCCACCTGGTCGACGGCGTCACCAAGCTCGACAAGGTCAAGTTCGGCGAGGCCGCCGAGGCGGAGACCATCCGCAAGATGGTGGTCGCCATGGCGCGCGACCCACGTGTCCTGGTCATCAAGTTGGCCGATCGGCTGCACAACATGCGCACGCTGCGGTTCCTGCCGCCGGCCAAGCAGGAGCGCAAGGCCCGCGAGACGCTCGAGGTCCTCGCTCCGCTCGCGCACCGGCTCGGCATGAACACCGTCAAGTGGGAGCTGGAAGATCTCGCGTTCGCCACGCTGTACCCGAAGCGGTACGAGGAGATCGTGCGGCTGGTGGCAGAGCGTGCCCCGTCGCGCGACACGTACCTGCACGAGGTGATCGAGCGCGTCAACGCCCAGCTGCGCGAGGGCGGCGTCAAGGCCACCGTGACCGGGCGGCCCAAGCACTACTATTCGATCTACCAGAAGATGATCGTCCGCGGGCGCGAGTTCACCGACATCTATGACCTGGTCGGTATTCGCGTCCTCGTCGACAGCGAACGCGACTGTTATGCGACGCTCGGCGTGATCCATGCGAACTGGCAACCGGTTCCCGGCCGGTTCAAGGACTACATCGCGATGCCGAAGTTCAACATGTACCAGTCGCTGCACACGACGGTGATCGGCCCGGGCGGCAAGCCGGTGGAGCTTCAGATCCGCACCCAGGCAATGCACCGTACGGCTGAGTACGGCATTGCGGCGCACTGGAAGTACAAGGAGATCAAGAACGCCGAGATCGCCGATCCGGCCGCTGTCTCCGACGAGATGGGCTGGTTGCGTCAGCTGCTCGACTGGCAGCGGGAGGCGCAGGAGCCGGAGGAGTTCCTCGACTCGTTGCGCTACGACCTCGGCTCGTCCGAGGTGTACGTGTTCACGCCAAAGGGCGATGTCGTGGCGCTGCCGGCGGGCTCGACACCGGTCGACTTCGCCTACGCCGTGCACACCGAGATCGGGCACCGATGCATCGGAGCGCGTGTCAACGGCAAACTCGTCGCGCTCGAGAGCACGCTCGACAACGGCGACACCGTCGAGGTATTCACGTCAAAGGCTGAAAACGCCGGGCCGTCGCGGGACTGGATGGGGTTCGTCAAGTCGCCTCGGGCGAAGACGAAGATCCGGCAGTGGTTCGCGCGGGAGCGGCGCGAGGACGCGATCGACGCGGGCAAGACCGCGCTGTCCAAGGCGATGCGCAAGGCGGCGCTGCCGATGCAGCGACTGCTCGGTGGCGAGGCGCTGCTCACGATCGCCCGCGACCTGCACTTCACGGACGTGGCTGCGCTTTACGCCGCGGTCGGCGAGAACCACGTGTCCGCGCAGTCGGTGGTGCAGAAACTCGTTACACAGCTCGGCGGCGTCGAAGGAGCCACCGAGGACATCGCCGAGACCGCGCTGCCCACGACGCAGGCCGAGCGCAGCGGCGCCCGCCGCTCGGGCGACGCCGGGGTCACCGTCAAGGACGTGACGGACGTCTGGGTCAAGCTGGCCCGGTGCTGTACGCCGGTGCCCGGCGACGAAATCCTCGGCTTCGTCACCCGTGGCGGGGGTGTGTCGGTGCACCGGCGCACCTGCACCAACGCGGCGTCGCTGCTGCAGCAACAGGACCGGCTCGTCGAGGTCGATTGGACGCCTTCCGCGGCGTCGACGTTCGTCGTGTCGATCCAGGTGGAGGCGCTCGACCGCCACCGGCTGCTCTCGGACGTGAGCCGGGTGCTGTCCGACGAGAGCGTCAGCATCCTGTCCGCCGCGGTGAACACCAACCGGGACCGGGTGGCCGTCAGCAAGTTCACGTTCGAGATGGCCGAGCCGAAGCATCTCGGCCACCTGCTGCGCGCGATCCGCAACGTCGAAGGCGTCTACGACGTCTACCGGATCCACAACGGTAATTAGCCCGCGGTGCTGACCTTCTTCAGGTCGACGACGAATACCAGCGGTGAATTGGCCGGAATAGGTCCCTGGGCCTGCGCGCCGTAACCGAGCGACGCAGGCATGATAATGATCCGCCGGCCGCCGACCTTCATCGGTGGGACACCCGAGGAGCCCGCGATGCCTTGGGTGAAGCCCTTCACGACCTGGGCCAGCGAGAACTGCGCCGGCTGGCCACGCGACCAGGATGAATCGAACGCCTTGCCGTTCTTGTAGAGCACGCCTGCGTACTGGACGGTGACCGTGGAAGTCGCAGTGGCCGGCTCGCCCTTGCCGACGACGAGGTCCTTGTACTCCAGCTTGGTGGGAGCCGTCGTCGACTTGGAGGTGACGCCCGGAGCGCCGGCGAGGTCGGTCGCGCCCTTCACGGTCACGCCGCGGAAGGTGACCGCTGCGCCCTTGGCCGGTGGGTAGGACGTGGACGGCGTCGGCGTGGGCGTCGGCGTAGCGGACGGTGTGGTGCTGCCCGTCGGCGTCGTGGTGCTGTTGGCGTTGGCCTTCTTGTTGTCGTTCGTCAGCGCGATCACGACCACGACAACGACCACGGCGAGGATGATCGTCCCCGCGATCGTGGCGATCAGGGTCGTGCGCTTGCGTGAGGCTTCGCGCTGCTGGCGGCGCTCCAGCTGACGTTCGAGGTGGCGGCGAGCAGCCTCACGGCGCTGCTTGTTGGTCGGCACGAAGCGTTCCTTCCGTAGTGCATCCGGGGTGGACCGGATCCCGAGTCGGCGTCAGTGTAGGGAAGCTGCCACAGTGCGTGTGAAGAAGTCCCCGGGTTCACTCCTTTTTGGCCTCCGTGACCAGATACGTGCCGTCATCGCCTTTGGTAGAGGTGATCACAAGATTGGTGCCGTCGATTGCCGTGAATCGGGTCTTGACCACGGGCGCCTGATCGTCGGCTGAGCCGTCGAAGGTGGGCGTGAACACCTCGCCCATGAGGCTGCGGGTGAACGACTCCGGAACCGTCCCCGGCTTGGTGCACGCCTGCGCACCGGCGATGTCGAACAGCTCGGCGAAGATGACGTACGTGACCGCGGGTCCTTGGCCGTCGGTGCGGGGGTCGTCGCAGCGATTCGTCGGCGTCGGGGTCGGCCGCATGGTCGGCAGCACGAGCGGGCTCTGCGCGTCGGTGGTCGGAGTCTGGGTAGGCGACGCGCTGTGCTTTTTCCCTGCGGTCATGGCAACGACGACAGCGACGACGGCCGCGATAGCCAGTAACCCACCGCCGGCGGCTAACCAGGTACGCCGCCCGCCGCGCCGGGGCGGCGATTCGCTGGGGTAACGCGACGGCGCGGGCCCGAACTGCGGCGGTGCCGAAACGTACGCCGGCGGGGCGGTCACCGGCGGCGGCGTGTAGGCCGGCTCCGGCGTGCTGCCGTAAGGCGGAGGTCCGGGCTGCGCCTGCTGTGGGGGCCCGGTGCCGCCGCAAGGGCGGCGCCCGCGGTCGATCACGTCGTCGAGCAGCTGCACGATCGTCGCGGCTGCGGGACGCTGCGCGGGATTGCCGCGCATCGCCTGGACGATGACGTCGGTGAGCGGGCCTGCACGCGTGGGAACCGGGGCGTCGGTGGTGGCGATGCGGTTCAAGATCGCCAGCGCGTTGCCACCCATCGAGTACGGCTGATCTCCCTCGACCGCGGTGTAGAGCAAGGCGCCGAGCGCCCAGACGTCACCGGCCGGGGTGTGGCTGCCGCCCAGCGCGATCTCGGGCGCGACGAAGTTCGGGGTGCCGAGGAACGTCCCCGTCGAGGTTAGGCCGGCGTCGCCCTCGTCGCGGGCGATACCGAAGTCGGTGAGCTTGGCCGTGCCGTCGGATGCGATCAGCACGTTGGCCGGCTTGACGTCGCGGTGGATGATGCCGGCCCGGTGGGCGACACCCAGGGCCGCGGCGACCTGACGGCCGATTCGGGCGGCGACGATCGGGTCCACGCGCCCTTGCTGGGCGATGACCTCCTTGAGCGACGTGCCGCGGACCAACGCCATGACCAGGCAGGGCACGTCCTCGTCGAAAACGACGTCGTAGATGGCGACCGCATTGGGGTGGTTCAGCCGCGCGGCGAGACGCGCTTCACGCATGGAGCGGCCCACGGTGATGTCGTCTCCGGCTGGGTCGCCGTACGTCAGCCGCTTAACCGCGACGTCACGCTGCAGGAGCGTGTCGCGGGCGCGCCACACCTCGCCCATGCCGCCACGGCCGAT
>Ga0126373_10001727_pt1 | contig 15693 bp, 17 predicted proteins | sample PanSoiMetPlot_11_FD_92545 | JGI IMG/M metagenome (GOLD analysis project Ga0126373, IMG submission 92545) | Tropical forest soil microbial communities from Panama - MetaG Plot_11 | ecosystem: Environmental > Terrestrial > Soil > Tropical forest > Bulk soil | place: Panama | collected 2016-02-17 | reverse complement strand
CGCCTCGTCCGGGGCGCGCGGTGTAGGAGCGCCTGCATGGGAACTGAAGACAGGATCCTGCCGGCGCAATCGATCCTGGAGCAGATGGCGGACGCGGTTATCTGCAGCGACAGAGCCGGGAGCATTGTTCTCTGGAACGCCGCCGCCGCGGCCTTGTTCGGCTACAGCCCTGCAGAGGCGGTCGGTCAGTCTCTGAACCTGATCATCCCGGAGCACCTGCAGAATGCGCACTGGCGCGCCTTCGAGGCGGCAATGTCGACCGGGCTGATGCGACTGCAAGGTCGGCCAACCCTGACGCGTGCGAAACACCAAGGCGGCCGCAAGCTCTATGTCGAAATGACCTTCGCCCTGGTGAAATCCGCGGGCGGCGTCGCCGAAGGCGCGGTCGCTGTCGCGCGCGATGTTACTGAGCGCATCGAGCAGCAACGCGCCCAGACACAGCGTGAGCGGGGCGGCGGGAGTTAAAGCCAACAGTCTTCCGCTCGAGTTGTGTTCGGCCGGGACCGGGCGGGCTTTACCATGGGCTGCGCCGTACGCCTCCTCGGGCAAAGGCGCCCATGCTGCGCGTGCGCTTGAAACTGCGCCAGAATAAACGGGCCCTGCGCCTCGACGCGCTAACAACCAACTCAAAGGGGGTTTACGTGATGGATTCTGACCACCTCCGCACCGCTGCCCACGGCACATCTCGCAGGGAGCGGCGCGCAACCATACGCCTGGTGTTGGCCTCACCATTCATGCTCGCGGGCACCGCGCCTGGCCTGAGAGAGGCCGCGGCGCAAGCGCTCACCAAAGAGGCGCGCGATCAGCTCACCCCGCATCAGGTCATCGAGCTGCTTAAGCAGGGCAATGAGCGCTTTCGGACCGGGAAGCCGCACGCCCACGACTACCTTGCTCAGAAGCGCGCGACCGCCGGGGGGCAGTACCCCGCCGCCGCGATTCTAAGCTGCATCGACTCGCGCGCCCCGGCGGAGATCATCCTCGACACCGCAATCGGCGAGACCTTCAACGCGCGGGTCGCCGGCAACATTGTCAACGACGATCTGCTGGGCAGCCTCGAGTTTGCCTGCGCAGCTGCCGGTGCCAAGGCCATCCTGGTGATGGGGCATACGGCGTGCGGTGCAATAAAGGGCGCAATAGACAACGTTGAGTTAGGTCATCTGACCGCCCTTCTGGAGAAGGTCAAGCCCGCGGTAGCGGCCACGACCTTCACCGGCGAGCGTACCAGCAAGAACGCGGCTTTCGTGGATGCGGTGGCCGAAACCAACGTGCGCCGTGCAGTCGCGGACATCCGCTCGCGCAGCACTGTGCTCGATGGCTTGGCGAAGGAGGGTAAGGTTATGATAGTTGGATCGATGTATCACTTGTTGGGTGGACGCGTGGAATTCCTCACATAAGGAGGGTTGCATGAAGCGGACAATCACTCGGAGCGTGCCCGGCGCGCTTGCGGCATGGATTGCGGTGGCACTGCTCGTCGCGCTAACGGGATCCCCGATCAGCTCGGCGGTGGCTCAGGCGCCTCAGGGGCCAGCGGAGTGGGACGGACTGGTGCGTGCCGAGCACAGAAAGCTCGACCAGGTGTGGCTTCTGCCCCAGGTAGATTTCAGCGGCTACAAGCGCATTTGGCTCACTCCCGTGGAGGTCTCGTTCGCTGCGGACTGGCCTAACAGGAACACCAGCGGGAGGGTCACCGCAACGGACATGGAGAACATCAGAAAGACGCTGGCCACCGAGTTCCGTCAGGTGTTCGCCGATGAGCTGCGGAGGAGCGGCTACGTGCTGGTGGAGCAGCCCGGCGAAGACGTTCTGCTGGTCAACGCGGCGATCGTCGACCTCTTCATCACGGGCCCGGTAACGACGTCGCGAGCACCGGGCCGCACCTACGTGACCAACACCGGCCGCATGACGCTCGCGGCAGAGTTGCGCGACTCGGTGACCGGCCAGCTGCTGGCCCGTGCCGTTGATACCGCGCAGGGCAGGCACGGCACTACGCGGTTTGAGGTGTCGACCCCGGCAAGCCAAATGGGCGATGCGCGCGCGGCAATGCGCAGTTGGGCCGAGGTGCTACGTACCGGTCTCGATGACGCTGAGGGGCGCAGCGGCACGCCGGCGCGCACCGGCACGCAGTAAGGATCTAAAGCGCCGGCACCCAACCGTCGGCAGGATTGTATTCCGTCATCGCCGCTGCGACCGTTGCGGTGTCGGCGCCGAGATCCTTCTGATAGACGACACCATCGGGACCGATGACGAAGGTCATTATTCCCGAATTGCGGTATTGCGCAGGGTAGGCGAGAAAGGCAAAGCCTCCGGTCATTTTGCCGTTCACGATGTAATCCTTTGCGCCGCCTGCTGCCTTATCGCCCTGTCTGGTGAGCATGCGGAAGTAGTAGCCGTTGAAGGCCTGGGGGTCGCTGCCGGCGCTGCTGTAACCGGCAGTCTTGGCAAATTCGTGGACGCCCTCGAGTGGGCTCGGCACCTGGTTGGTACCGACCGGCCAGTACAAGCCATCCTGCTTGCCCGCAGCGCTCACAATCCGCTGCGCGTATTGCTTCTGCGTGTCCGCGTCATGTGTCTGGCCGAAGTATTGCGCCTGGGCGTCGGCCAGCGCGGTGCACGCCGCGACCGCGGCGAGCTCGTTCCTGCCGATCCGACGCGCCAGGATCTCGTCTTTGCCTGCGTCGGTGTCGAATTGCCACGCTCCCGGCGATTTCTCATCGAGTGGAATGGGGAAGAGAAAGTTGTCCGCGCCGATGTAGAGCATCTGGCCGCCGGCCTTGATCTTGCGCCAGCGATGCATTTGCGTGTAGGCGGCAACGAATTCGCGCATGTTCTCCCGGTCCTGCACTGCATCGCCCGAAGCCAGGATCTCCTGGGCATCAGGACCGAAGATGGTGAGCAACGCTGCCTGGTCCCCGGCCTGCGCCGCTGCGAGCATCGCGGCACCTGCCTCTTCGGGTGAGACAAAGGTCCGCTGCGCGGCGGGAGCGGCTGCCGGTGTTGGTGAGGTGTCTGGTGCCCTGCCACAGGCGGCCAGGGAGCCGATCAGCACCAGCGATGTGGCGAGCATCCTCAAGCGGGCGGAGAGATTTATTCGCTCGCGAGCTGGGTGTGACATCGATGTTCCTCCGTCTCATCCAGGCAGAGCGCTAGCGGCGGAATCCGCCGCCGCCCCACCGACCGCCGCCGCCACCAGCGCCGCCACCGAAGCGTCCGCCGCTGTAGCCACTCGAGCGCATGCTGCCCCAGCCGCGGCTGCTCTCGGCGTTCGCGGAGTAGCCTCCAGTGTTGCCATAGCCCCCCGAGTGCTCACTCATGCCGCTGTAGGCAGTCGAGTGCGAGGTGCCACCATTCTGCGCCCAGGAGTTCGTGGTGGTGGTGGAGTGGGTCGAGGGATTGTAGGTGCTGCTGGTGTCCTTGGTGTAACTGGAGGAACCCGGACGGTTAGGATCGCTGTAGGTGGTGGAGGTCGTGGCCGTGTGGGTCGAGGCGTTGTAACTCGTAGAACTGTTCTTTGCGGCACCCGTGGAGGGATTGTAGCTGTTTTGCGTATAGCTCTTGGTCGCAGGGTTGTAAGTGCTCTGATTGACGCTGCGAGTCTGATTGTTGTAACCGTCATGAGTGTAAGTGTTTGTCGAGCTGTTGTAGCTGTTGTATCCCCTGTTGTAGCCGTAACTGTCGTGATAACCACCATTGTAGTAGCCACCATGCCAGGCAGGATTGGGGGGATACGCTCCGCCGTGGTAGACCACTACCGTCGAGCTACCGTGCCAGCCGCAGTTCCGGCTGGCGTAACCCCAGGCGCAACAGCCAGCGTGCGATGAGGCGATCGCGACGCCGGCGGCGAAGCCGATCAGGCCCGCGGCGACCACGGCTCCACCGGGCGGAGGAACGTAGGTATAAGCCGGGACGACGTAAGCGGTTCCGTAAATCACCGCCGGGTCATAGACCGGGACATACACCACCTGTGGATTCGCGGGCTGAATGACGATGACGTTCGGCGACTGCTGCACGACGGTAATTTGCGAGCCAGACTTCAGGTTGCCGGCGGCTTTGGCCTGAGCGCGCAGGGCCTGTATGGCAGCCATGAGGTCGGCCGTCTGGTTGTGGTAGACCTCACCGAGCGTAGATGTCCAGGACAGATTGCCCGCCATGTTGTTCAGCACTGAGGGGAACTGCGTCAGCGCCTTGACACTCGGATCCCAGTTTTGGCCGTCGACCGCGACCATCAGGTTGCTGCCCACCGCCGTGGCATTCTGCTTGTACCAGGCGTTAGCCGCCGCGACTTGATCCGGATACGTCGAGGCGGTGAGAATCTGCGCGACGAGCGGATCGGGATATAGGGCGATGGGTGAGGCGAGTGCCTGCAGCTCGCCCGGGTTCATCGGCGCGGGTTGCGTCGGGTTGCCCGCTGGCGGCTCGTTCTGGCCGTACAGTGCCGGCAACAGCCCGGCACCGAACAATGCCGTGATCACCACCAGGGTCTTGATCGCATGCTTCCTGACCATCGGTGCAACCCAGGGCGGTTCACTTCGTGGACTGGATCTGATTTTGGGCGCCGCCCGCGACACAGCCGGTGCCACCTTGGGCGCATACGACCAGATACGTTGCACGCTTATCGCAGCCGGAAACCCCTACCGTGTACTCGGCGCGCTCAGGCGGCGCCCACCGCGGGTTGGTAATCGTCGACTGGATCATCTCCTTGCTCAACACCGTCGCCGTCGCGGCGGGACAGTTGAGCTCGAACGCCCCGCGGCGCTGCGCGACCTGGGTCGCATCGGCCTGCATCTCATCGACCATCTGCTGCTGCGATTGGCAGGCGCAGATCATTACCACGAGCGCTGTTGCGCTGAGTGCATAAGGGGGCTTCACGACATACCTCCCGTACTGCGTTCGCGGAGTGCGACGCTGACAGGGTCGCTTGATAGCTCGTGGCGCGCGCATTGAAAATGAGACCAAGGTCCCATCGTCCTCCTGCCGTGGCTTACAGGCGCCGCGGAATGGCCCATGACCTCGTGCAGCAGGGGCAAGAAATGGCCGGCGACCGAGATTCGCCGGCCATGGTTCACGCATCACAGGATGATGAACGTGACAGGAAGAGAGCCGCTCGGCCGCCCCAGGCGAGCCTCGGCAGACTGCGAGACTGAAGACTTACCTCAACCGCTGGGCTTCGCCGTGAGCTCCGACTTGCAGCTATCAGAAAACTTATTCAGGTCCAGGCTGCTCTTGATGCAGTCCTTCATCTCTTCTCCGTGGGCGCGGCCGCAGGCCTTCTTCACTTCTTTCTTGCAATCGTGTGAAAGCTTCGGGTGTCCGCCCGAGGACTTTGAGGTCGAAGAAGTTGAAGCCGGGGGTGCCGCCGAGGACTGCGCCGCGGTTTGAGCCTGGGCTGCACCGGCCAACGCAACTGCAGCCGTCAGCGCGAGTAACATGGGTTTCATCGCAATTCTCCTTCCGCTTGTGCGTGTATCCACGAGAAAACGCTCCGTGATGTCCCCGATCAGCACGCAGGATGCCAGTTCCCCGGAAGCGCCGGCCACCTCAAGGTAGAACCTGGCCCTGACCTGCGGCACCGCCTAAGCGCGAGTCGATCCAGAGCGGGAGCTTGGGCGCAACTTGCGTGCTTGCTGCGATCGGCAAAGTCTCTTCAGTCCTCACGTCGCTTCTCGAACATCGTGATTCCGACACGAATTGTCCACATCGGATTGCCCTTGGTGTTCTCAAAGTCGTAGTCGGTCTCCGCGTACGGCGCCCACTTTCGACTGCCAATGGTGAATGCCTTGTCGTACTTCACCCCCAGCTGCAGCGATTTCCAGCGGCCTTTCACGGTGTCGTACTCGAGCTGTGACTGACCCAGCGACAGCGCCTGCCCGTTACCGAGTTTGATATTGACAACCGGCTGAAGGTTGATGATGCCGGTGGGCTTCGCGTTGCTTGGCGTGTCTACGGACCACCAGGCGCGCACATAAACGCCATATTGAACGGGGGCTTGACTCGAGGTGGTGAACCCCAACGCGGGCCCGAGGTTCCAGGCGTGCGAGGTCTGCGACTCTGCCCCGGTGGGCGGCCTCACAACCGTTCCCACCAGCCAGCGACCCCACCCCTCATTCAGCACGCGCAGGAAAATGAACTCTGGATCCTGGCCGCCTGTTTTGCCGTTGTAGGAGGAGGCGGTGTATTGCTGGGTGAAGCGCATTGCGTAGAGATCGCCGGCCACGGTGAACGGCAGAACGGTGCGAAACACCAGGTCGTTGATCGAGCCGCTCTGGTCGTGAAGGCTGGCGTTGTACCAGTCGCTGAGCTGGAACCAGCGTAGCGGCGAAGTGGGGTCATTGATCTCGATGACCCCCTGATCATCGCTGGCAGCCCGGGTCAGGTCGGGGGCGCCGCCCTGCTGGGCCCATGCGTAACAGGGAGCGGCAATCAGGAGCAGCACCGAATACTGCCGTCTGGCAGGAAACCTTTTCATACGATGCTACGCGGCGGCCTTCTGCCGCGTGACCTGCCCCCGTCCATTCGGAAGTGCCTGCTCGTACGGCCGCGCTCGCCCGCCGGGCCGAAAGGCCCGGCGGGGTTGCGCCGGTCAGCTTCGTCTCGCCTGGTGGCGGGAAGGTGCGCTCAAGCCGCGTGCTGTTTCGAGATCGTCGCCATCACCTCGTCAAGGTTGAACGAGGCTGGCTTCTGCCGTGGCGGGAACTTGGCGAAGCCCGCGATCTGCTCCGCCACCAAGGCCTGACACTGGTACAACTGCGGGATGTGGTCAATCACCCACTTCCAATAGACGTTCGAGTTGAATTCCGCGCGCTCGAAGGGATCGCGGCGCAGATGCAGGATGTGCGGCACGCGCAGCTTCACGAACGGTTCGGCCCAAACCTGACTTGAAAGTGCGCGTTGAACCGAGAAACACAGCTTGTAGTCCCCGATCCGCACAGCCATCAGATCGCCGTCATCACTGAAATAAAATATCGAATTCCGGGGACTCTCCTTCACCTCTCCGGTGAGGTACGGCAGCATGTTGTAGCCGTCGAGATGAACGTTGAACGTCTTATCGCCGAACTTGGCGCCCTTGAGCAGTTTTTGCGTGACGTCGGGATCGCCGGCCGCCGCCAGCAGCGTCGGCATCATATCGATGTGGCTGACGATGCCGTTAAGGACCGTACCCGCCTTGATCTTGCCAGGCCAACGCATGAAACACGGCACCCGCCAGCCACCTTCCCAGTTGGTGTCCTTCTGACTGCGGTACGGGGTATTGGCGGCATCCGGCCAGGTGTCGTTTTCTGGCCCGTTGTCGGTCGAATACATCACGATGGTGTTGTCGGCGATGCCAAGCTCATCGAGCTTCTTGAGGATCATGCCGATCTGCTCGTCATGGACGACCATGCGATCGCTGTATTCGTCCTGCCCGCTCTTGCCGCGATTCTTCTCCGCCACGTGCGTCCACATGTGCATGGCGGTTGCGTTGTACCAGAGGAAGAACGGCTTCTGCGCCTTCGCCTGTTGCTCCATCCAGGCGATCGCTCGCGCGGTGATCTCCTCGTCGATCGTTTCCATGCGCTTCTTGGTGAGGGGACCTGTGTCCGTGACCTTCTGCTTGCCGACCCGTCCCCAGCGTGGCTGCTCGGTCGGATCGTCCTTGTCGGTCGCGACGCAGTCGAGGACGCCGCGCGGCCCGAACATTTCCTTGAACTTCGGGTCCTTCGGATAATCGGGAAGCTCCGGCTCCTCTTCGGCATTCAGGTGATAGAGATTGCCGAAAAACACATCGAAGCCGTGCACCGTTGGCAGGTATTCATTCCGGTCACCGAGGTGGTTCTTGCCGAACTGCCCGGTCGCATAGCCGAGCGGTTTGAGAAGCTCGGCAATGGTCGGGTCCTCTTTTTGCAGCCCCACGGTTGCCCCTGGCATACCGACCTTGGTGAGACCGGTGCGAATGGGGTTCTGTCCGCAGATGAAACATGCGCGCCCGGCGGTGCAGCTTTGCTGCGAGTAGTAGTCAGTGAAGGCGACGCCTTCGTTCGCGACGCGATCGATGTTCGGCGTGCGGTAGCCCATTGACCCCCGGCTGAAGTACGAGCAGTTCCATATTCCGATGTCATCGCCCCAGAGGATGAGGATGTTGGGTTGTTTCGCAGCCATAGCAGGTATTCCTTTTAGTATGGGTGGGAAGATCCACGACGAAGCCCGCCGGGTTCTCGGCTGCCGAGCACCCTACGCGCGCGCCGCAATGGCTGTCTCTGAGACCAAGGACGTATTGGTGCTGACCGGCTCGGTACAGGCGCCGCCGGCCTTGAGCCATAGCGGTGCCGTACCACGCATCGGACCTTGGTCGTATTTGCAATCCGTTCGCTCTTTAGCGAACGTGGCACATTCAAGAAGGATGGGAGGGGCGCAAATGGCCCTGCACACCTTTGTTCCTGATTTCATCCAGCGCCTCGACGGGCCGCTGCATTTTCGTTTCTTCGTGCAGCCCTTGATGGCAGTGCTGCTCGCCGTGCGCGACGGGATAAAGGATGCTCGTGCCGGCCGCAGTGCTTTCGCCTGGACGGTACTCGTAAACCCCGCGCAGCGTCGCTATCTGATCCACGACGGCTGGAAGGCCATCTCGAAGGTGTTCATCCTCGCCTGCGTGCTCGATGTGATCTACGAGTTGATCGTATGGCGCAGTCTCCGTCCGGTGCAGATGGTGCTCGTCGGAGCCTTGTTGTCGGTGATTCCGTATGCGCTGCTGCGCGGCCCGGTGAATCGCCTGATGCACCTGTTCTCGGCGCGCCACACACCGCGCGGAAGCCCGACCACGAGCCGCTAGCTGTCGCCGCCGCTGCTGCCCCGCGAGGCGTCGAAGACGATCTGATCGTGCCACCACAGCCGCTCGAGCAGCGCCGCAGTCCGATCCGGATCAGCCCCTGCGGCAATTAGGTCCGCAACCGTGCGCGTGCCGTCGATGGACTCCACCACGCGCAGCTCGCGCGCGCCGACCGGCAGCGTGGTGTCCGCGTAGGCATGGCTGCGGCTGCCGAGCACTGCGACCGCACCGCGGGGCAGCCCCTCTCTCACGGTTACGGTATCAGGCAGCCGCAGCGGCAGGCTTTTTAGAAACTCCGGGCCCGAGAAGCCAATGCGGCGCGACTGCCAGGGGTGGTCATCGCGATAGACCACGGCGCTATGACGGACCATGGTGCCGCGGAAGAGCTCCGCGGCCGCAGACTCCTCGCCGGGTGGCAGACTTTGCAGCTGCAGCGCACCGGGGAGGCTCGCGAGCAGCCCGCATCGTGCGCTGTAAGGTGCCTGGCGCGCCCAGCGCGCGAATTGCAGGCCGCTGTCAGCGAGCAGACCCATGAGCTCTGGAACAGAGTAAGCACGATCCTGCGGATTCAACAGCGCATCCGCCAGCCCGGCAGTCGAGCGGAAGTCAGGTGCTTCACGCAGGATTCTCGCGATTGGATGGTCGGTGGGTAAAAGCTGCAGGGTTGCCAACAGCTGTTGCAGGCCTTGTTCCGTCGGCAGAATGCCGGCGCGGCGGCAGAACTCCTGGACCAGGTAGATGCCCGTGCGCCCGTAGGGCGCATACACCATCAGATGCAGCACCCCGTCGGGTTTCAGGACGCGACGCAGCGCACCGATACCTGTGGCGGGGTCGGCGAGATGGTGCAGCACACCCGTGCAGATGATCTGATCGAACTGGCACTCGAGCTCCCCGGCCCGCTCGACCGGGAGCTGCTGCACGGTGAGGTTCGCGAGACCGTACCTGCTCTTGAGCTCCTCCGTGCAGCCAACGCTGGTGGCGCTGAGGTCGATGCCCACCACCTGCGCCGCGGGCCAGCGCATGGCGTGTCTTGCCGCCTGGCTGGTGCCGCACCCGGCAACGAGAATCGAATACCCATCGCGAAACGCTCGCCATGGCCAGTGCAGATGGAAATCGCACCGGCGTAGCTGCGGGTCATCCCAGCGCTGACGATACGCTCCAAGATCGGTGATCGGAGGCGGGTAAGGATGTCGGTCGTAGAACTCACGGACCGCATCTGCAGTGCTTGGCGTACGCCGTTGCTGGTCAGCGGGAGGCACCAGCCAATTAAAGCAAACTCAAGCGCCGTCCTGGTACCGCTCCGCGGTCCCCGCCTGCCGGCGGGGCCGCGCGCGCTGGCGAACGCTCCTTAGAAGCGCAGTCCTACCCGGATGGGTATGAACACGCTGTTGTTGCTCTGGGGATAGAGGCGCAGGTAGCGCGCTTCAACGAAGAAGGTAAGTGGATCCTGCAGGGCAAACTCAAAGCCGATGCCCGCATTCCACGACTTCATCCAGCCCGAAGTGCTGCGTTCGACGTTGGTCGTGACCGGGAAGTAACCGGGATAGCAGTAGAAGTAGCAGACCAGGCCATATTGATACTGCACCTGGTCCCACGATGTGCGCTGGCGGTACCAGCCGAAGCCGCCGAACAGATACTCGCGCACCTTGGGCCCCATCGACAGGTCGAGCTCCGCATCGGCGTCGCCGCCATACATGTCCATGCGACCGTAGCCGATATTGGTCCCCAGGGCTGTCGAGGCTGCAGCCAGGCCTGCTGGCGTGGCTTCGAAGACGCTGTAGCTGCCGTCCACGCGGAACCCGAAGGGCAGATCCTTGATTGGGAACCAGGTAATGCCGACGCCGACGTTGCCGCCGTTCTGCCATGACTGCTTAGTGTCACCGGACGTAATGGTGTAGCCGCCTTCGATCTGAATGCGCCACGGGTGGTACTGCAACCCCTGCGGCTTGCTTGCGTAGGCGGGTGCCGCCAGGGGCGCGGCCTCCTGCGCGTTGGGTTGCGCTTGCTGCGGCGCTTGCTGGTAAGCCGGCGGCGGCGGGTAGGCCGGCGGAGGCTGCTGATAGTTCGGTGGCGGCTGCTGCTGATATGCGGGCGGTGGCGGCGGCTCATACCCGGGTGGAGGCGGGTAATACGTCGGCGGCGGCTGTTGCGCGAGAACCGGCGCGCAGGCTACCGATATCAATGCGGCCAGCGCCCAGCAAAAGATCTTCCTTGCCATATTGTCACCCTGACTAGTCTGATCATCTCCCGTCACATAACCGCCCACAGGCTGCGTCGCGTTGCCAGCTGCAGCCTCATTCATCGAATCGTGTAGCCGCGCCCTTCGAAGCACGCGCTCTGCGCCCGGTCATACCCTGTCTGCAGCTCAGCGATCTTGGCCGGAGCATCGCCTCCGTTGACGCGCATGGGGTCGTACCCGGTCTGCGCGACCGCGAAGCGGTAGCACTCGTAGTGATCCCGGGACTGCTCTTCCGCAGTCTGGCCATTGCGCGGGTAGACGGTCATTGACGATCCGATCGGTGGCTCCGAAGGCTGCAGCTGCGGTTGTGCCGAGCCGCGCGGGGTCCCTACCGTTGGATCATTGACCACCTGGTAGCCGCCAAGCTCGGGCCGCGCGCGATAGTAGGTATCGTTGGCGTACACGTAGTTGGCACCCTCGCTCGCAATCGTCGTTGCGAATGGGGGCAGATTGGGGACCACCAGACCAATCGGTGGATCCACCACCATGAAGGCCGGTCCGCGGGGCTCGTACCAGACGGCGTCGGAGTAGCGATAGCCGAGGCCCGCGTAGTTGATGACGCTCGCTCCTTGCGGCACCTGTTGAACGATGGTCCCGCGGTCCGGGTAGACATGCTCATGTCCGTTCTTGGTGTCGCGGTGGGAGTGATAGGGATCTGAGGCCGACTGTGTGCCGGATTGATGCTGGGTCGCCGCGGCAGCCGGCAGGGCCGCCGCACCAGCAGCAGAAGCTGCCAGGGCGGACGATGGGGCGGCCAGGGTGCCCGCCGCCGGTGCGGGGGCTCCATTGAGCTGCTGGTAAAGAGACTGTTGGGTGTAGCTGGATGGCGGCGGGTAACTCGCAGGCACCGTGGGGACGGCGGCATAACCTGCCGCGCCTTGCTGCGGATAGCCTGCCGCGCCTTGCTGCGGATAGGGTGACTGCTGCTGATAGCTTCGATTCGCTGGGTACGCCGATTGCTGCGATGCGACTCCGGCAGCAGGCTGCTGCGTGTAGCTCGAGGTTGACGGGTAGCTCGAGGTTGACGGGTAGCTCGAGGTTGCCGGGTAGCTCGCCGCTGCCGGCGCCTGCTGTGGATAGCCTGACTGCTGATAGCTTCGATTCGGCTGCTGCGTGTACCCGGTTGAGGGCTGGTAGCCCGAGGTCGAGTTGCTCGAGCTCGTCGGATAGCTCGAGCTGGGGTAGCTCGACGCGGCCGGCGCCTGCTGCGAATAGTTTGGCTGCTGGGTGTAGTTAGAGGGTGCTGCCTGGTAGCCGGAGGTCGACTGCTGATAGCTCGGCTGCTGCTGATAGCTGCGCTGTGGCTGCTGGTAACCCTGTGCGGGCTGCTGATAACCAGATTGCGACTGCTGGTAGCCTTGAGCAGGCTGCTGGTAGCTCGGTTGAGATTGCGTATAGCTCGGCTGCGACTGCTGCGGCTGGTAACTCTGCTGCGAGGGCTGCTGGTAACCCGAGGCCGGTTGCTGGGAGCTCGGCTGCGCCGACTGATAGCTCGGCTGTTGCTGCGAATATCCCGACGGTGCGGGCGAGGGTTGATAGCTCGGTTGCTGGTAGCTGCCCGCTGGCGCTCCGTAGGACGACTGCTGCTGCGGTGGGTAGGCCTGTGCCAGGAGAGAAGCGCTAAACGTGAGCGACGCCGGTATTGCGATCGCCGACAGCAAGTTCCTTGCCATGTCCGTACCCCTATCCATAATCGGGCACTGCAGGGTACGCACCACTCTGCAGCGCGCCACTTTACCTAGTCCCGACGCTTCCGCTGCGGTACGCAGGGGCGCCGCAACGGCGAGGCATGGAAAACTCGAACTCAACGCGCACTACTTCTGTCTACACGGTAGGTACGCGTTTTTCCTCTTCCCGGTTTAACTCCAATGACGTGGGCCGCAGATCGACCCATCGTACACATAACGACCCAAGAGTGTTGAGGCTTACACGCGACCCTGAGTTCCCGTTCCCTCGACAGGAATTTTCAGCAAAGACGTAGCTGGCGGCAACACTCGCCGCATCGCAATAACGCATCGCCTTCGGTCAAGCTGCGCTGTGCGACATAAGTAGCGCTTAAAGCCCGAGATCGCTCAGTCCCGGGTGATCCTTGGGCCGCGGTCCCGGCGCGCTCCAACGGTATTTCCGCTCGAGCTCAGCGATCGGCACGTCGTTGATCGAGGCGTGGCGCCTGCGCATGAGGCCTCCGGAGTCGAACTCCCAGTTCTCATTTCCGTACGAGCGGAACCAGTGTCCGGAATCGTCGTGCCACTCATAAGCAAAGCGGACGGCGATGCGGTTCTCCCCGAACGCCCAGATCTCCTTGATCAAGCGATAGTCGAGCTCGCGACTCCACTTGCGGCGCAGGAATTCCTGAATCGCGGCGCGTCCCTGGAAGAACTCCGCGCGGTTGCGCCACTGCGAGTCTTCGGAGTACGCCAGCGCGACCCGCTGCGGGTCGCGTGTGTTCCACGCATCCTCAGCCATACGCACCTTGGCGATGGCACTTTCCAGGCTGAAGGGTGGCTTGATCGGGGCGGGCACGTTCATGAGAGAGCTCCTTCGCGCGCGCTCAGGCGGGTCGCGCTCACCAACGCCGCCGTCAACGCCAGCAGCGAGGCCGCGCACAGCGCCAGGTTCGAGCCGAGCTGCGGGTGGAGGCGAAATAAAATCGCCACGCCTGCAGCTCCCAGGCTCTGGCCCAACAGCCGTGCGGTGCTCAGCATACCGCCGGCGGCGCCGCTGCGCGCGCGCGGTGCCGCCGACAGCAGCGTCCGGTTGTTAGGTGGCTGGAACAGGCCAAAGCCCAACCCGCACAAGGCCATGCGCCACACCAGAGCGGCAGGGCCAGCGCCGGCTGGGACAAACGCGAGCAACGCGAGCCCCGCGGCCAGCAGCAGCAGCCCAAGCGCGCCGAGGAGCCCGGAGTGATGACGATCGGCGAGGCGGCCTGCGATCGGCGCAATCACTGCGATCGCGAGCGGCCAGGGAGTCATGAGGAGCCCGGTCTGCACGGCGTTGTAGCCAAGGCGCTGGATCTCGAACGGCAGGGACACCATGGCGGTCATCTGCGCCATGAATGAGCAGACGGAAGTGGCAATGGACAGGGAGAAGAGCCGGATGCGCAACAGATCAAACGGCACGAGGGGTGCTGCCCGCGGCAGCTCATGCCGCAGCAGCGTGACCGCCAGGACGGCGGCAGCGGCCAGCTGCAGCAGTGCCAGCGGAGTTGCCGAGTGATGCGCCAGCGACTGCAGCCCGGCAAGCAGCAGTCCGAACGTGCACGCGTAGAGCAGTGCTCCGGCGTAGTTGAGCCGCCGGTGGGCGCGCTCGTTCTCGGGCAGCGCCCAGGAGGCGATCGCAATTGCCGCGACCCCGAGCGGGATGTTGATGCCGAACAGCCAGCGCCAGTGCGCCACCGCGAGCACCGCGGATGCGATGGTGGGTCCGAGCGCCGCCGAGGTCGCCACTACGAACGCGTTGATGCCGACCGCGCGGCCGAGCTGCTGGTGCGGATAGGTGAAGCGCACCAACGCCGGGTTTACCGCCATGATCCCTGCCGCCCCGAGCCCCTGGAAGACCCGGGCGACGCTCAGCGTGAGCAGCGATGGCGCCAACGCGCAGCCGAGGGATCCGAGGGTGAACACCGCGAGCCCCACCTGCGAGACGCGCCGGTAGCCCACGATCTCCCCAAGCGAAGCGAGGGGCAGCAGCAGCATGAGTATCGCGAGCTGGTAGGCGTTGATCACCCAGATGGACTCGGCGGGACTCGCGCCGAACTCGCGCGCGATGGTCGGCAGAGCCACGTTGGTAATGGTGCTGTCGAGCACGGACATGCAGATCGCCAGCAGGATCGCGGCGATCGCCCAGTAGCGGCGCGGCACCGGCAGGCCGTCTGGATGAACGAGAGCCGAGGCGGTGCCGGCGTGGGTGGGGCTCGGCATGGATACTCATATTATTAGAGCGCGCGGCCGAAGTGTCATAACGTGGCTTGGCCGCTGCTCCGGCGCCGTGGGGCGTGGTTGCGTTGTGTTGTGGTCCGCGCATCAGCGGCTTGCCGCTACAATGGGGGCGACTGCCGGGCCGTCTGCGAGAGAGCTGCCGCCCTTGAACGAGCGATCATCCGCCCTGATACAACTCGGTAGAAGCGAGCGGCGCGGCGGCGCCGAACGGCGCCGGCACACCCTGCGGGCGCTCCTGCAGGGGAGCTTCAGGCCGCGGCGGCGCGGCCCGCGGCGTGCCAACGAACACGCGTTGGCTGCGGTCGACTGGCACCATCCGCAGTGGCTCGCGATTGCGATGCTGATTGTGATGTGCTGCTGCGCCGATGCCTTCCTTACGCTGGTGCTGCTGGAGCGCGGCGCGCACGAGGCAAACCCGTTCATGGCCCCGCTGCTCGGTGGCCCGACGCTGAGCTTTGCGCTCGTCAAGATCGGCGCCACGGCGGCCGGGGTGGTGTTGCTCACGCAGCTCGCGCGGCTGCGTGCCTTCGGCTGGGTGCCGGTGGGGGCGCTGCTCTACAGCGTGCTCGCGCTCTATACGCTGCTGATTGCGTACGAGCTTAAGTTGCTGAGCGTGCTGTAGAAACCGCCCGGACTGGCGCTCCCTCGGCTGGAGGGTTTCCGCTAAACTAGCTGTCCGGCGACTGTTTCTCCCATGCTTGAACCGACACCCCTAT
>Ga0126373_10001725_pt1 | contig 15706 bp, 13 predicted proteins | sample PanSoiMetPlot_11_FD_92545 | JGI IMG/M metagenome (GOLD analysis project Ga0126373, IMG submission 92545) | Tropical forest soil microbial communities from Panama - MetaG Plot_11 | ecosystem: Environmental > Terrestrial > Soil > Tropical forest > Bulk soil | place: Panama | collected 2016-02-17 | reverse complement strand
GCTGTCAGCTCTGCCGCCAGCTACCTTGCCGCGCACGCCAATGCCAGCCGACAGCCGGCCTTGGCGACAAGGTTGGCGCTCATGCATGGCTACACCACCGGGTTTTGGTGCGCCGCCGCAATAGTCACCGCTGGGGCAATCAGCTGCGCGGTCCTGTTCGGTTCTCGTCCGCGCCCCAGTGCATTTACCGCACCGCTGACGCCTGCCCCCGCGCGCGAGCCCATGGCGACGAGCACGGTCCGGGCGTGAATCGTAAGAACTGATCGAGCGGTGTGGTGAGCAAGGTGGCAGTGAGATGCGCCACTGGCGACCTGCGCGCGTTCTTCCGCTGGCCCGCCGTCGCGCGGGCGGTCCGGCGAACAGCCATAGGCGCCATATTTGGTGGGTGCGCCGTCGCGCTCTACGCGGAGTGGCCAACCATCGTCCAGGGCGCAAGCGTCTTTCGCCATGCCGCACTGCTCTGCGTCGCGGCCGGCATCGGCGCCGAGTGTGTCTCCATGGTGGCCTTCGCCCTGCTACAGCGGCAGCTGCTTGATGTCGGGAACCCACGTTTGACTCTTGGCGCGCTGCTGGGAACCTCGTACGTCGGCAACGCGATCACGGCCGCAGTCCCGATCGCAGGGTCCGGCTTAGCCCTTGCTTATACCCAGCGCCAGTTCCGCGCCCGTGGAGCTGACCCCGCTACGGTCAGCCTCGCGCTAGTAGTTGCCGGGGTCATTTCCGCCGTTGCGTTCGCCACGTTCGTCGCCGTCGGCGCGATTGTCACCGGCAACCCAGCCGCGGCGATAGTGGGGGTAATAACCAGCGCAGTCAGCGCAGCCGCCGTCACGGCCTTTGTGATCATCTTGCGCTTGCCGCGCGGCCGCGCCCGGCTGCAGCCGCTCATCACTGCAGCGCTACGGCTGAGCCAGCGGACCGTGCGGCGGCCGTCGAGCGATGCAGCTCACCTCAGCGCGACTGTGTTGCAGCGGCTCGGTTCAGTGCGGCTCACTACCACCGCCATCACGCTGGCGTTTGCCTGGGCGCTGGTCAACTGGGGCGCCGACGCGCTATGCCTAGCGGCGGCTATCGCTGCGGCGCGGGTCGCCGTGCCGTGGAGCCGGTTGCTGATTGTCTGGAGTGCTGGGTCGGCAGCAGAGAGTTTCAGCCCGACGCCGTTCGGCCTGGGCCTGGTGGATGTCGCACTGATTGCCGCGCTGCATGGCGCCGGAGTGCACGTAAGCGACGCCGTCGGCGCGGTCCTGCTGTACCGGGTTATCACGTTCAAGATCATCATTACTCTCATCTGGTCTCTACGGGTCGCTCGCCGCCGGCGTACGCTCCTTGAATGACGAGCTCCTCGGCTCGATCGCGAGTCCGCAGTCGCATTGCCGACATGAATGTGACCGGAGCCGGAGATCGAGAGATGCGCCGACAGGTCTTGACGGTGCTACGCGAGGTGATCGATTTCGATGCCTACGCATGGCTACTCACTGATCCGGTGAGCACCGTCGGCGTCGCTCCATTTGCCGAGGTGCCAAGCGTGGCCGAGTTGCCGGCTCTCATCAAGGCGAAGTACGCCACAAGCCTTAATCGGTGGACCGCTTTGCGGGCAGAGGCCGCACAGGCCCGGCTGTTGACCGAGGCAACCGAAGGGGATCTGGGGAGAAGCCATGTCTGGCGCGCGGTGTTGAGCCGCTACGGAGTCTGCGATGTGGCCTCGGCCGTCTTCGCGGATCAGTACGGTTGCTGGGGCTTCCTCGACCTCTGGCGCTACGAAACTCGAGGCTCGTTCACCGCAGCCGACGCCTCACTCCTTGCTGACATCGCGAGGCCGATCGCATCTGCCCTGCGGCAAAGCCAAGCGCGCACTTTCGTCGAGCCACCTACAACCGTGCGGCACAACACTGCTCCCGTCGTGCTGACGCTCGATGATGAACTGCGCATCACCAGTCGCACGGCCGCTTCGCAACACTGGCTGGACGTTTTGCTCCCGCCCGTGCCAGATGAGGTCGCAATCCCCGCGAGCGTCTACAACGTTGCAGCCCAGCTACTGGCTGCTGAAGAAGGCATCGACGACCACCCCGCTTATGCTCGAACGCATCTCGCCGACGGCTTCTGGCTGATCCTGCGTGCGGCCCGGCTATCCTCCAGCAGCAATCCGGAATCTCCCGGCGTCGGCGCGGCGACGATGGCGGTCACGATCGAGGAGGCATCTGCCGCCGACCGGCTCGACCTGTTTAGCCGGGCTTTCGGGCTCACTGCCCGCGAACATGAGCTGCTCGGCTTGCTCGCCACTGGCGGCGATACACGCGCGATGGCACGCAGGATGGCTGTGTCCGAGCACACGATTCAGGACCACCTCAAGTCGATCTTCGCCAAGACGGGTGCTCATGACCGAGTAAACGTGCTGTCTCGCTCTCTGGGCATCGGAATGTCAGCCTGATAGCGCTAGCGAGCCAGACGGTGAGTCAGCTCGCTGCGCGAACTAGTTCGAGGACTCGGGTCTGCGGAGATCCAGCCAGCGCTGGGGATGACGATGCCGACGACCAGACGTGCTGCCAAAGGAACTGAGCGAACGACTCGGCCAGGGCGACAGTCTCGAATTCAAGGTCAAGCATCAGGAAATACGGATCATCGGTCGGCTGACGGATCGCGTAGCTGCGCACTCCGGCCGCGGCCCGCGCGTCCTGGAACTTGTCAAACGCGTGCTGCCATGTCTCGTAGTCGTGAATGGCGTGCTCGATGCGCAACGTGGCCACGGCTTCCTCCTTGCGTAGCTACAGGGGCTTGCAATGCCACGCTAGGTCGCCAGCCAGGCGAGTTGTATCCCGGAAATCTGGGGGTGCAGTGCATCACACCGTGTCGGCAGCGGCATCCGGTTCCTCGGCGATCACGAACCGGTAGCCGGCGATCACGGCATCGAAGGCGCGCTCACCCCACGGCCGCTGCGCTAGCGGCGAAGTTACAACACCTGCGGTGGCGTGCCGCTCGTGTACCGCCGAGATGTCCATGGTGCCGGGCAGCCGGATGTACATGGTCACCCCAGCGCCCCGGTGGTCGCGTGATCTAGCGGCTAAGAATCGCTCATCTGCAGTGCTGAGCATCACTTCAGCGCCACCCAGGCTTACACAGGCAAGCTTGTCGTCAGAGTCGGACGGCGTGGCGAACTCGAGCCGCCATCCCAGCTGCTCGGTCATAAGCATGGCCGTGTCGTACGGGTCGTCACACGACAGGAAGACGCTCAGCACTTATCGGAGGCTAGCCGGTGCTGTCAGAGTGCGCCAGTTGACCGGCAGGCCGTGCGCAGGCGCCGAGCCAAGTACCCGACGGTGCCCGCCTGGCCACGTCGTCAGCGTGACGGGGCAGCCTCCGGCCCGCGACTGCTCGAGGTAGACGTAGCCAAGGCGCGCATCGCTCGTGGCTGTGGCCCCCAGCGCTGAGATGCCCTCGGCCAGTTCCGTACGCTGCGCGTCGCTCAGATACTGCCGGAAGATCGAATGCCAGACCACAGTCCAGCTCCCGGGCGCAAGCTGCGTGCGGGCTATGGTCGCCGACGCTGGTTCGCGGCGCAGATCGGCGGGCACGCGCGCGGCGATCTCGAACGCACCACGAAGCCTGCTCAACCTGTCCACCTGATCTGGCCATACGTAAGCCGTCAACCTGAGCTGACCGTCCGCCGTCATCGGGTCGACCGGTGCGATGTCTCCACCAGTACGGCCGGTCACCTCGACACGGCTGTCCGGCGGCGCATCTCCTTGCCAGCCATTCGCGAGAATGACGGGAGACGATGGGTCGCCGAATCGGCCCGTGCTCCCAGAGACAAAGAAATAGTCGGCACGCAAATTGAGGCCGGCACTGGCGCCGACCTCCACCAGGTGGATGGGAAGCGCCGCTTCGGCTGCGATGTGACGCAGCCCGCCGAGCAGGGCCGCAGCCCGGCCAACCTCGTTTGTCTGCGGCGGGTGGGCGAGCCAGGACCGCACCACATCTGTTTGCTCGGCCAGCGTGTGACGCAACGCAGCCCACGCATCCGGGCTGCCATCTTTTGGATCGACTCTGCCGCCTGCGCTCGGGTAGTAGGCCGCAAGCTCAGGTGCGAGGCCGGACAGCGCGAGCGCGTGCGCGCCGCCCAGCATGCGCAGCGCAAGCACTGTCGAGAGCCGGGCGTCGAGGTGCTCGCTGAGGACATCCGCGGTTGGGCCGCCTGCCAGCAAGTCGTCAGCCGCATGGGCCAGCAGGTCACCGTACAGCGGGCTGCCGAGCTCGCGGCATGCTTCGCCCTGCCAGCGCAGCAATTGCGCAGTGCGCTCGACCGGGGACCCGTTCAGTTCCATACCTCCCACGCTGGCCACTGTCGCGGCGCATGGCGCATCGTGTCGATCCGGGGCGAGCGCGCTTACATCGAGCACAATAAAAGCGGAGGCCCCTCCATGTATGAGATGGAGGGGCCTCGCTGGTCTCACGTCGCCCGGGCTCCGATTTCTCGGCGCTCAATCAACGATCAACCGTTACCGTCTCGTCGGAATCCCAGCGAATTGCACTCTCCCGCACTCGCCAGAGGCGAATCGCGGCTTCGCCGTCTCCGCGAAGCGAATTGCAGTTTCGCACATTTCGCCGCCCGCCGAATCGCTTCGGCGGATGGTTTCCGTCTTGACCGTGAAAGAATTTCTACTGCCAACAGCAGGCCGCGCGCAAGGGGTTTCGGCAAACCATTTCAAGATTCTTTAGCGAGCGGGTTGCGAGCCAGCGAGCGGCCAGCTGGCCTGGCGTGGCTGAGCCCGTGAAACCTGACGTGGGCGAGCTGGCTGCGGCTGCGACGACCGCCAGGGCGCGGCCAGCTCTCCGCCACAACCAAGCACAGGTAGGCAGGCACAGAGATCTTGCACGGAGAACCGGCACAGACATGCGTGAGGCCCCTCCATGTATGAGATGCAGGGGCCTCACTGGCCCGGCCTCTCGCGCGCTGCCGATTTCTCAGCCGCTCACGTAAAGCCAAGCCTTACCACGAATTCCGCCTGCCCACGCCAATTGCTGGTTTCCCAGAACTCGCGCTGACCCTTAAGGTTGCCCTCTCGGATCGGCCGCAGATTAAGTGGTGAGTGAATTTCTACTGCCTCTATGACCGGTCGCGCAAGCCCTTCAGCAAAAGCTTTTCAAGATTCTTTCTTCGTCCACAAGATATGCATCGTTATCCCCCGCCGTGCCGGATTATCCACTGACTGTCCACAGTGTTATACACAGCTCGGGTTAAACCAGTACCAGTCGCAGGCCAACGCGGGCTGCCGATAGTCTGGCGACCATCGAAGCGCTGACGATCACTAGCTTGAACATGCACGGCGGCGTTGGCAGCCGCGGGAAGCCGTTCGACGTTGTCTCGGCGATACGCGGCCTGAGCGCCGCCGCGATCTGCCTGCAAGAAGCCTGGCTGCCCGACCCCAGCCTCGCGCCCGCCGACACAGCGGGCTCGGTAGCGGACGGGCAGGGTGATCTCATCGCGGAAGCTGCGGGCCAGCTCGATGCAACGCTGCTGCGCGTAGCTCAGCGGGAAGTGCCTGACCTGACCAGTTGTGGTATCCCGGCGAACTCGGGTCCTGGTCAGTTGTGCATCGCCATCCTGACGACGCTCCCGGTGATGAGCGCGGAGACCATTTCCCTTGGCCGGGTACCTGGCGATGTTCCGCGGCTCGCGCAGGTCGTGACGCTGGCATTGCCAAACGGGAGCGCAATGCGGCTAATCAATACCCACCTGACTCACCGACTTGCCAGCCCGATTCAGCTTGTTCGGCTCTGGCGGATCCTGCGCGCATCCCGGGTTCCGACAATCATCGCTGGCGACCTCAACATGCCGAGGTTTTTCGCCCGGCTAGCGCCTGGGTACTCGCCGACTGTCATTGGCCGCACTTGGCCAGCCGAACTCCCTGTGGTCCAGCTTGATCACTTGCTGGCCGGCTCAGGAATCGACGTGGTCGAGTCGGCAGTGCTGCCATCCGTGGGCTCAGACCATCTGCCGATCTGGGCTCGGCTCGATCTGCAAACCTAGCGGGGTTTTCGGCCATTCTTCGTGGGCGTTCTGCGACATTTCGCAGATTCCGGCCTTAAGGATTTATTAAGTCTTTAATGCCTCATGGTTTAACGGTGACCATTGGTCACTGTACGTTCACGGCGCCCAGTTCATCACCACAGCCACCAGCAAAGGCCGAAGGAGACCGATGTTAAGACGCTGGAGCATCCCCATCACAACCGTTGTCATCGCGTTCGGTGCCATGCTCGGATTGGCAGCCAGCGCATCTGCCGCTCCCACTGGGCACCACGCCGCAGCGGTGACGCATTACCGCCCGGGCGGCCTGATGGTCAGGCCAACAGGTGCAAAGGGGCCGGTGCGGATTGGCGGTCACACCGTCGCACAGAGCACCAACTGGTCGGGGTACGCCGCGACCGGCGCCAATGGCGCCTTCACAAGCGTTACCGCTAGCTGGAAAGAACCGACCGCGATTTGCAGCGGCAACCGGCGGCACACGCACCAGTACTCCTCGTTCTGGGTGGGTCTAGACGGCTACAGCAGCAGTTCGGTCGAGCAGACTGGAACAGATGCCGATTGCAATGGCACCAGTGGGTCGTACTACGGCTGGTACGAGATGTATCCCGCGTTTCCGGTGAACTTCTCCAACACTGTTAAGCCGGGCGATTCCATGAGTGCGTCCGTGACGTTCTCAGGCACTTCGACGTTCACTCTGGTCCTGAAGGACACGACGCAGGGCTGGACCCAGACCGTCGTCAAGAACCAGACCGGTCTGGCCCGATCCTCGGCCGAAGTCATCACCGAGGCGCCGTCGTCGAACTCCGGCGTGTTGCCGCTGGCTGACTTTGGCACCGTCAGCTACAGCGTCTCGACTGCTAATGGCACGTCGCTGGGTTCGCAGAACCCGACCGAGATCATCATGGTCGACAACAGTGGCGCCGACAAGGATTCCACCAGTGCCATCAACGGCAGCGGCGCGTTCAGCAACACCTGGATCAGGGCCAACTAGGAGTCAGCTGAAGTAGCACCGATCAGCACGAGCTGCCCGGCAGTCACGAGACTGCCGGGCAGCGCGCCGAAGTTTCATGATCATGTAGAGTTTGGGTCCTGTCAGCGCCCAAACTCTTCCGGTTAAAGGCGGCTCATGCTGGTCTTCAACGCGGATACCAACGCCGGGACAACCTCGGTCAGATCGCCGATCACGGCATAGTCCGCGTGCGAGATGATCGGCGCATCCTCATCGGTGTTGATCACAACGATGTGTTTCGAGCTGAGGCAGCCTGCCATGTGCTGGATCGCGCCGCTGATTCCGCAAGCCAGGTAGAGCTCCGGCGAAATCTTGGTTCCCGTCTGGCCGACCTGCTGGCGATGCGGCCGCCAGCCCTGGCTCGTGACAACTCTGGACACCCCAAGCACCCCGCCGAGCAGTTCAGCGAGTTCTTCGAGCGGGGCAAAGCCGTCCGGCCCGCCCACGCCGCGTCCGCCGCCGACAACGACCCGGGCTGTCGCCAGCGAAGCGCCACCGCTCGCTGCGGCGCTCTCAGCTGCGCACACGCGCAGGTCCGCCTCGCTCAGATCGGGCTCGTACACGCGCACCGACGGCGGCGCTCCAGCCCCGCCAGCCTCGGCCCCGCCAGCCCCAGCCCCACCATCTGCCGCGACCTCAGGCTGGACATCCGATGCCGGCGCATCGGCAGCGACGGTCAGCAGCGCGCAATGTGCCTCAAGCGCCGCTTCTTCCAGCAGGCTGCCGGCCCAGCGCTGCCTGATGAGCCGCCATTGTCCTGGCGAATCCAGTCGCGCCGCCATGCAGTTCGCTGCCACCGGCAGGCCGGTCATCGCGCCCAGATGCGCCAGCACCTCGCTGCCCCGGTCAGTTGCGGCCGCGACAATAGCGATCGCATCGGCGGAGTCGGCAAGCTGGCTCAAAGTCTTGGCCCAGGCTGCCGGCGCGTAGCCGGGGATCGCGTTCGAGCCAACGGAGATTGTCCCGCTGATGCCGTAACTGGACAGCTGGCGGACCGCGTCGGCGGCTTCCTCGCGGTCCTCGAATAGCACGACGTCAACTGCGGCGTACGCAGAGTCAGCCAGCCTGCCAGCGAACGCGAGCGCGCGCATCGACTCCTCGGCAATACCGCTGGGCTCAGTTTCAGCGAGGAGCAAGACGCGCCCGTCCGCGTTCATGCTGCCGTCCCGTCGCCGCCAGTACGCGCTTGCGGCAGCAAGCCCAGTTCGCCCAGTACGCGCACTAGCTCTGGCACTGCGGCCACGCCATGGCCGAGGATCTCAGCCCGTTGCCGTGGTGCCTCAGGTACCCGCAGTTCGAGCGTGCGTAGCGGGTCAGCCAGCCACGACGGCGTGCGGACCGTGATCTCCGCCCGTTTCGCCCGCAGCCGGCCAGGCAGCGATGGATAGCGCGGCAGGTTGATTCCTTCCTTCAAGCTCACAACCGCAGGAAGCTTGACCTCGAATACCTCTTGCCCGCCGCGATAGTCACGGCCAGCGCGCACAACGCCGTCGCAGAGCTCGAGCCGCTTAATGCCCGTAACGCATGGCAAACCCAGTGCATGCGCGACGCGCACGGCGACCTGGTAACCACCCGTATCAGCGGCTTCATTGCCAAAGAACATGAGAGGGAACGGGGTAGGTTCCATCCCGCGCACGGCCTCTGCAATCGCGGCCGCAGTTGCGATTGGGCCCCACTCGCGGCCATCTGTCTGCAGCAATACGCCGCGGTGCGCACCCAGGGCGAGCATCTCTCGAAGCTGGTCTGCCGCCTCAGGTGGTCCGAGGGTAAGCACCGTGACAGTACCGCCCTGCTGCTCACAGATCCGAACCGCTTCCTCGACTGCGCACTCCTCGTGCGGACTCACCGTGAAGCCGGAAAACCGGGTGTCGACTTCGCCGGAGTCCGTCAGCACGATCTTGCCGCCGACCGTTGGCACGCGTTTGACGCAGACGAGTATGTCCACTGCCTAGCGCCTGACTCGCTCATTGGCCGGGTCAAACAGCGGCGTGGAACCAACTACGGCGACAGTCACGGGATATTGCTCGCCGAGGTACTCAACGTTGAGTGCTGCACCCACCACGGCCTCTTCTGGCGGCAGGTAAGTGAGCAAGAGATGCTTGCGAACTGACGGCCCGGACCCGGCACTGGTGACGTACGAGCGGCGGCCTTTGGCATCGGTTAGCGGCTCGCCGTCGGCAGCCAGCACAGGTTCGCCGCCAAGCATGTACCGAAGTTCACCCGACGCTGAAGCGTGATCGTCGACGGTCAGTGTGCACAGCACGGCCGCTGGCGGCGTCTCCCGCTCGCGGAGGTAGGCGGTCTTGCCAACAAAATCTTGCTCCTTGACCTTGGGTCTTGTCATGCCCGCCTCGACGAGGTTGTAGCTCGCATCGAGTTCAGCGCCGAACGCGCGGTAGCCCTTCTCCAGCCGGCCGGTCGTGCCATAGACACCGATGCCTGCCGGGATGAGCCCGTGCGGCTGCCCGGCGGTAAAAACGGTGTCCCACAACTTCGCGCCCTGCTCTATCGGCACGTAGAGCTCCCACCCCAGTTCGCCGACATAGGAAATCCGGGACGCGAGCACGGTCATGCCGGCGACCTCGATTTCGCGACAAGTCCCGAACGGGAACCCGTCGTTCGACATGTTGTCGGCCGTAACGCTGCCGAGAATGTCCCGAGCACTCGGCCCCCAGAGTCCGAATGTCGTCCACGCCGAGGTTGCGTCGCTGATCGCCGCCGACCCATCGGCAGGCAAGTGATCAGTGATCCATTTCAAGTCCATCATCCCGGTGGCACCTCCGGTCACAACCCGGAAGTGGCGCGGGCCAAGCCGCATGATTGTCAGGTCCGCACGGAAACCACCGGCATCATCCAGGAACGAGGTGTAGACGACGCGGCCGTTCGGCACGTGCATCTGGGCGACCGCGACCTTCTGCAAAGCCGCCAGCGCCCCCGGACCTGTCACGTCCAGGATCGCGAAAGCCGACAGGTCGAACAAGCCTGCGGCCTCGCGCATCGCCAGGTGCTCTGCGTTGATGATCGGCGACCACCAGCGCGACTCCCACTCGCTGCCGCGATCCATCAGCTGGCCTTCGTACTTATCCAGCAGCGCGGCGTTCGCCTCATACCAGGCGGGCCGTTCCCAGCCGGCGGTCTCGTGGAACACAGCGCCGAGCTCGCGCTCTCGCTCGTAGGCCGGGCTGACCCGCAGCGGCCGACCGGACTCCCATTGCTCGTTCGGGTGCACGATGCCGTACATCTTGTTGAAGCCCTCGGACGACCGAGCCGTCACGTGCCCAGTAGTCCGCTGGTGGGAGTAGAAGCGGGAAACGTCGGCCTCGTGGATGTCGATCTCGGGCGTTACGCCACTCATCCACTCGGCTACCGCGCGGCCGATGCCAGGTCCCTCCTTGATCCAGCTAGCCGCAACCGACCATAGCCCCGGCACCTCCGGCGTCTCGCCGAGCACCGGGTGGCCGTCCGGGGTCATAGAGATCAGGCCGTTGATTGCGTACCTGATGCCCGCACGTTCATCACCGAGCAGGTCCGGCATTAGCTCCAGCGCCAGCGCCAGCTGGGGATCGAAGTCGTCGGACGTGAACGGCATCTCGGTCGGCGACAAAACAGCTTCCTCGATGGAGGGGATGTTGTCCGGTGCCACGATCATCGGCCTGTGCGCGTACGAGCCCACCTCCATGTCGCCGCCGTGCTGTCGCTCATACATGTTCTCGTCGACGTCTCGCACGATCGGGTAGCCGATTTCGCCCTCCGTGCCGTCGAACAACGCGATCGGCCCGACGCTGATCATCTGGTGCACGATCGGCGTGAGCGGGATACGCGCGCCAGCCATCTTGGCGATGCGCGGACTCCACACTCCGCAGCAGATGGCGCACACATCGGTCGGGATGTCGCCTTTGGTAGTTCGCACTGCGGCAACACGACCGTCGTCCGACTTGTCTATGCCAAGCACTTCGGCACCAGCGAGCACAGTCAGCGCGCCGAGCTGCTGAGCGCGCTCGCGCATGAGTGTTCCGGCGCGCAGCGAGTCGACCACCCCCACGGTCGGGAAATGTGCGCCGCCGAGGATCACCGAGTCGTCCAGGTACGGCACTAGCTTGCGCACGCCTTGCGGGGTAAGCAGCTCGGCTGGGATATCCCAGGACTTGGCTTGCGAGCAGCGCCGACGCAGTTCTTGCATGCGATCGGGCGTCCGCGCCACCTCGATGCCGCCACTTTGGGTGAAGACACCGAGTTCCTTGTACTGCTCGGTGCTGTCCCTGGTGAGCTCCATCATCATTTTGGAGTACTCGATCGGGAAGATGAAGTTCGATGCATGACCGGTGGAGCCGCCCGGATTAGGCATGGGGCCCTTGTCGATCAGCACCAGGCTCGTCCAGCCGAGGCGCGCCAGATGATACGCAAGGCTGTTGCCGACGATGCCAGCGCCGATGATGACAGCGCTGGCCCGGTCCGGAATCTCGCTCATCTACTTCTCCGCCGATGTCTGGATGTCGGTACGTGGGAGGAGGCCTTTGCGCCGGGCCCTAACCCGATGCTGCCGGACATGATCACGGACGACTTCCCCGTTCCCGGAAAAATCGCCCGTGATCACTAACCGAGACGCGTGCCTGCTGCCGTTACTCGACCGGTATCTCCTTGTTGATCATTCCAAGGTCGATACCCTGCCGCTTCCGCACAAGCCTGGCCACGACATAGATCACGATCGCCAGGACATACATGCCGGCCATGTAGTACAGCGAGTCCTTGTTGTTGACGCCGTAGGCCGAGTTGTGCAGCCATTCGTACAGGTTGTAGCCGAGCAGGCCGATGGTGACCACCCCGGCAACCGGCACGACCGGCACGCCGAACAGCTTGAACCTGCTGGCCGGGGAGGCCTTCCAGAGATCTGGCTTGCGCCACGGGAGGATCACTACGGCGATCGCGCTGAACAGGTATGTCACCGCGATGACCAGCGTCGCGTCGAGCGTGTAGGACGCGAACGTGGTGGAGTACGCGTAAAACGCGCTGAGTATGACGGCAGGCAAGAGCATGAGGATCAGCGAGTAGAGCGGAACTCTGCGCTTCTCTGAGACCTCTGCGGCACGGTCGGGGAGCACGCGGTCGAACGCGGCCGCGAAGATGACCCTGCTGGACGAGAGGAAAAGGGTGCCGACCCAGGCGAAGAACCACATGCTCATCAGCAAGATCAGTATTGCCTGGAATGCAGTGTTGTGGACGAGCCAGCCGGCGAACATCACCGGATAAGGCCAGATCGGGATCGCGGCCGGGATCTTTCCGCCGTAGTACGCGCTCCAGTACAGGGCATTGGAGTTGTTGTAGAAGTCGTTGCCGAAGGTCTTAGTTACCGCGAGCAGGAAGACGACCGACAGCAGTACGGTGATCCACAGCCCGCCGAACATGCCAGTGAAGACTCGCTTGAAGTCGCCTGCGCCGCGGATTTCGCCGTACAGCGTCGAGCCCCAGTTCGGCCACAGCAGGTAGAACATCATCATCGGGATGAGCAGCATGCTCGCGCCCAGCGGGCCGAACCCGAAGGCCGGCGCGGCGTAGCCAGACTTGGCCGCGCCTGCATTGGTCGCAGCGTACGCGCCGTTCACGCCGAAGATCTTGTGCGCTTGGCTGTCGAACGATGAGACGAAGCTGCCGTGGCTGTGGAACAGCAGCAGCCCGACCACAACGAGGAACCCGACCAAGCCCGCGTAGAAGCAGTACTTCTGCACCCGGGCGTAGCCCGCCATGCCAAGCGATACGAAGACGCCGGCCAGGACGATCGTGATCAGCGATACGACGAAGATCCCAGTGTGACTGGCAAACCACGTGGCCCCGCTCGGACTACCGAGCGTGGCCCAAAGTGGCTGGAAGAGCTCGACGGACAAGATGTTGCCGTAGATCGGCGCCCACAACCAGAGGATGAACCACCACCCGGTCACGGCCAAGACGAAGCCAAACCCGCTGCCGAGGATGCGGGTCTGCCACACGTAGTCGCCACCTGCCCGCGGAATCGTGACGATCAGCCCTGCGTAGGCCACACAGAGGAACGAGACCCAGACCGCGGAGATCAGGATCGATGTCAGCAGCTGGCCTTTAGGGATGAACGACTGGAAAGAGAACTCATAGATGCCGAGCGTGACCACATTGGTGGACAGGCAGGCATAAATGATTGAGTCTCGGACCGACCAGCCGCGGACTAGGCCGGTGGCGTTACGCAGGAACAGGGTCGGGGTTCCGCTAACTTCTGTCGCCATTTACGCCTCTCAGTTAAGGGGCAGCCAGAGTGGCCGACCGCCAATTTGATCCCGTCCGCCTCGCTCGCGGCGAACCTCAGCCGTTCACCAGCAGGTACTTGCTTACTTTTGCCTTCTTCGGATCCAGGTCGAGCAAGGCGCCTTGCAACACCCCGTCGCCGTAAACGCTGCCTGGATTGATCGCGAGCGTGCGGCCCATGCGCTTGATGGCCCGGCTCTCGTGAATGTGTCCGTGCACCGACAACATGGGCTGGTGCTTAAGGATCGCGTCCCGCACCGCTACTGAGCCCACAGGTTTCATGGCCGCGCCGCCATGCATTGGCCGCAAGTTCTCGTCGAGCGCCGGGGCTTCGTCAAGTCCGGTGCCGTAAGGCGGCGCGTGGAAATTGAATATCGCCCGCCCCATGTCAGGGACGAGGGCCGCCACGTCCTCGATCTTCTTTACCAACTCCGGCTCGGACGCTTCCCGGTAGGTGTTCCATGGCGTGGGATTGGTCCAGCCCATCGAGACCAGGGAAAATCCATCGAGGTCCATCAGCTTGCCCTCTGCGAAGCTGACGCACGGGGAAGCCTCGATGACATCGTCGATCTCGAAGATGTCGTCGTTGCCGCCGTTGAGGATGCAGGGAATCTGGCCACCGCGCAGTTTTCCGTCAGCCATGTCAAGCCACCGGTCCAGCGAGCCGATCATCTCTTTCTCAAATCGCTCGTGCACCGCATCCTCGTTACCACCGAGGTGCACCAGCTCGTCCTGACTGACAATCGCTGGGTAGAAGCCACTATTACGGATCCTGGCGACGATGTCGTCCAGTTCCTGCTTCGAGTCGAGCCGGATTTCCTGGCCGCGCCATGTCAGCTGCCAGCTCCCGCTGCCAGCGACGATGGGGACCATTGCCTTCCCAGTGACGTCGCCGCCCAGCACGACCATGTCGGCCTTGTAGAACGCCGCGGAGTTGAGGAATTTCCGCCAGCAGACTTCAGAACCATGGATATCGGTTGCAAAGAAAATCTTCATTGAGCTGACCGCACCTTTTCTGAGCTGCCTGATCAACGGTGTAGCACCCACCGCAACTAGGCGTCAAGGATTGGCAAAATGTGATTGGCGAGCCTGGTGAGACGGGCTGCGAGCCGCCGTTTAGTGGCCGACTTCCTCCGGCAGCTCGTACCAGCGGACCCGATCACCGATGTTGGCGCGCATTTTCCACTTCAGACCCTTGGGCACAGAGCGAGCCAGTTCAAGGAGCCGCGCGGCCTGGGCGAGGGGATCGTGTGGCGTGCCGGTGCGCGCGAGTTCGGGCTTGCCATCGACCAGTTCCGGGAGTTTCGCGAGGTTGCCGGTGACCGTACGCCACCAGTTCCAGTCTGCGGAAACTAGTGCCGCGAACCTGTCAGCATCAAGTTCGACGTCTACCGAGTTGTCAGCCCTGAAGGCTTCGACTGGCGCGCCGCCACTTGCAGATCGCACGGGCAGTCCTGCTAGCAACTGCACTATGTCCCAGACGTCTTTCTCGTTGATTTCCACGATCTGGAGCTTGGAAAGCAGGATGTCGATCGCGTCGAGGGTGTGAGGCAGGCGGCCGAAAGTGCCACGGAAGTCCAGCACATGGCACATAGTGAGCCGGTCAACCATCACATCAATGGGCCGGCCTGATGGCGCGGTGAAATACATCTGCCGGTCGCCGTTCAGGTTGTTAAACCTTCGATCGGGCACGCAACCAGCCTGCTCGAGGAACGCGGCTGTGTTCTTGCGGCCCCGCGACAGGCATGCGAAGTCCATGTCTTGCCCGGCTCGTCGCCGGGCGGGCAAGTCCGGGCAAAGCACTCGGACCGCCAGACCGCCAAGAAGCTTCAGGCCCACGCCTGCCTCGGCAGCGCCGTGAGCTAATGCCCTGGCCTCTGGCAGCGCGTCGTCGCTGGCTGCAGCGGCCGACGCCTGCGCATCACCTGGCTCCATTCCCATTGCTGCAGATTACAGCGCAGGAAGGGCGAGAATGTAGAGCCGAGAGTCAGGGGCCAAATCGCGCCCGGATCGAGCGCCCCGCAGCTCCGGCTGGCTGAAGCAACTAAGGGCGTCGGATTATTACCCGGCTCGGAGGCATCGCTCCGCCCTGTGGATGTGCTCCGGGCAGACGCGCTAGCGGATGAGGCCCGCGCCGCGCTGCCAGCCCGCTCCGGCTCGCCTGGCGACCTCGCCGACGGGACGTCAACGTTCTGCGCGTCGACTATGGCCGCTATCTCATCATCGGGCGCTGACCTGTGGCCCGGGATTGGCATCAACTGCCGGCCACCCTCGACCGCCTGGAAAGCTCCGCCGGCCACCTCAGTACGCGGTCCTTGGGCATGATGCTTCCACCGCGGGTGGAAGCCCGCCCACATAACTGCCCCCAGCCAGCCAAAGAGCGCGATCGCGATGACAATCGGCATGACAAT
>Ga0126373_10001723_pt1 | contig 15708 bp, 19 predicted proteins | sample PanSoiMetPlot_11_FD_92545 | JGI IMG/M metagenome (GOLD analysis project Ga0126373, IMG submission 92545) | Tropical forest soil microbial communities from Panama - MetaG Plot_11 | ecosystem: Environmental > Terrestrial > Soil > Tropical forest > Bulk soil | place: Panama | collected 2016-02-17 | reverse complement strand
GCGGCGTTTTCGAAGTGTGGTACCCCCGCTAACCAGCTCAGCTTTCCAAACCACCATGCCATCGCAACCGCGCTCTATTTTGCGCCAAAACCGGCGGGTCCGGGCTCAGGGTGCCGCAAACCCACGGACTTGGGACCCGTCATACCGAACGCTGCCTCTGAGCGCGCCGCCTTCTCCCGCGAGGGTTTTGTGCGATGCAGGACGTTCTTTTTGCTCTTTGGCTTGGGCACTTCGGTTGAATCGGATGCCGCGGTGCTTTTGTCCGAATCCTTATGTTTATGGTGCCAAAATCGGATATCGGTCGCGGCATTAGCGAATGGAGCCGCAGAGCTCAAACCGACCAGGCATGTGAGCAGCAAAACGGATCGCTTCATGGACACCTCCCCGGTGAGGCATTTCTAGCATGTGCGCTTGTAGACCTCTACTGTACTAAGGGCCACATTGCGTACTGGGGCCGTCCGGGCTAGCCCGCTTGCTCCACGGTGCCGCACAAACGCAATAGGTGTTCTTCTTTTTTGTTTGCTAGCTCGAATGAAGTAGATCAAGCGTTAACGGATCGCGCCTACCTCCAAAGTATTTTTGCAGAGCGTCTCTGAAAATCTTGGTTTCGAGCGAAGTGCTCGCAAACAAGGTCATTGAAGACCTGAATTTTAGATCATCCGGGCTGTCAAAAATCTGCTCGATCGATCGACCTTCCACCTGCAGCACCGAAGCTTTCAAGAATGCCGTGCCAGTTGAGTCAACTATTTACGTCACACCGACCCTTGGCGGCCCCCTTTACGCGCATTTCGGAAGGTGGCTATTGGGATGACAAGCCCCGGTGGTCTCCTGACGGCAGAGTTATTTATTTCGTTTCTGGGCGCAATGGTGTGTTCAATGTCTGGGGCGTTCACTTCGATGCAGTCGAAGGCAAACCAGTGGGAGCGCCCTTTCGTGTAACTTCATTCGAGAGCCCCGGGTTGGTCGTCGGCGACAACATATCTGGCGTTGAATTCTCGCTCGTTCAGGATAAGTTCATCCTTACCATGGAAGACCACTCTGGGAGCATCGGGGTGCTCGACAATGTCGGTCATTAAGCAATAACTTCGCTTGCCAGCCTTAAAAAAAACCAGATATTGCGTTCGTGCGGCACTGCTAAGAACGCGGGGTGTATCACTTTTCCGCGCCTCAGAGCCTACCCCCGGCCACATCTCACGAAGGTGAGGCAGTTTTCAATCGGCGGACTTATCGCGGACTTTGGTTCGGCGCGAATCCGGTGGGAATCCTAGTTTCATATTTTCGACACGCAGCCGAAAACCCGCCACAAGTCTATTCGCCTCGGAGATAATTCTATCGGCTTGTAGAAGCAGGATGCGCCGTTGGCCGAGGTCGTTCGTATTCGCCCACTGTCTCGCGATGGCGCTAAACTCCATTTGCAGCGACCTGAACCGTTCGCGTTCCATCTTGCGAAAGATGTTGAGCACATGGATGCTGGGCGTCAAGTGCCTTCCTCACAAATTAGGCGCTAAAGTAGAGAAAGGTGCTAATCTCACCGATGCAGTCTGCCCACATCATGTCTTCGCTATACAATCGAGCGATGGTGGAGTTTCTTCAAATCGAACTCGATTTGGCCTTTACTTTCTGTAAGGTTGGCTTAACCACAAGTGATTTTAGTCGTGCAGAACGAAATGCGGACAATGCACGGACTGCCCTACAAACCGTTTTGGAATTAAAGGAGCGTTTCTCGTTAACCAAACAGGAGAAACAAACGCTCGTGAGAAAAGCGTCTGCCGTGATTTCTATCTTAGTTCAGCTTGAACATCATTGCGTACGAATGAATTAAGACCTGCCGGTGTGTTCGTGTCAAATCGCCGGAACCCTGAACAAACGACTAAACCGGTCCCGAGGAAAGGTCGGAATAGTTCGTTACTTTATCTCGTCGGTTCTGGTTCGAAATGCTTCTTGAAATGTTCAAGGAACATCGTTCTGGTGGTTTGGCATTGCGAACGAGCGTCTCCATACTTTTTCCAGACACCGTCGAATACATCCATTTCTCGTTCGACGAGAAGTTCCAGCAATTTCTTGCTGACTCGAGATAAATTTGCACTGGCCATCAGGTAAGTCTGGAGGAGCTTCTCGCACTGATGGCATCGAGACGGCGACATCATCTCGACCATACTATGGTGAACACAAAAAAGGTATCGGGAGGACTCACGAAAGGCGAAATGTAGGCTCCGAAAAATACAGGGTTTCCAGTACTACCGCGCAAAAGAGGGGTTTGAAGGTCCTGCATGGACATAATACGACTGCGTTATTCCCGCCATCCGTCAAGTTTGTTTAGACTCTGTCGAAGCTGTTGTTGAGACCGCTCTATAAGCGCATCCACACGCCTGATTATCTCGTTCAAGCTATTAAGTGTATGGAGTTTGTCGTCGAGGTCCTTAGCGTTCCTTAGCCTTTCAAGCGTGACTTTGAACTCAGTCTCTAGCGTGGTGAATTCTTCGGTTTCGGACGAGTTTCGCATAACGGTGTGTTCAGCAAAGTGCTTGCCGCCGGAATCTGAGGAAAAACACTACAAAAAACTCCCGCACCTACCAAATACCGGACGTTCTATGACGGTCGAGTAACCCGCGAAGCCGCTCCACCTTTTCGGCCACTGCATTGTTCATTTCTGGCGTAAAGCTAGAGTTCTTCAGAAACCCCATGGCGGCCTCATACGCCCGCCTTGCATTTTCAACGTTACGGTTTGTCTTTTCTTCTGAGTCGGACGCCGCTGCGGCTTCGGCGAACGTAGCCGCCAGTTCCAGTTCCGTGACGACAAAGCGGAATTTATTGGTCTCGTAGTCCTGCTTCAGTTTCTTGAACAGTGCGTCGTGTGTCCGTTGAATCCTTGAAAATCGCATACGCGAAGTCTCGGACCGACAGCTCGACAGAGGTATCAGGCATTCAAGGGATATCGAAGAAACAGAGTATTGATGCCTAGTTATTAGCCGGAGTATTGAAGGTCCCGATAACGCGCTAACCCGACAGAGTCCGGTCACCTCACTCATAGGAATTTGGTTGTGCCCGCATCTGCCCACGCTTCGGTCTTCAACCCTGAGACAATGGGTTGAACGTCGAAAGCTTTACCGCCGCCTGCCAGGAGCGGAGTTGGTCGGTACCTCGTCAGGTTGCACCAAAATAGTGCAAATAGGGCAGTTTCACTCTAGCCTATCCTCTATCCCTTCGTGTGATTGACCGAAGCGCGAGGCGTCGTTTATACCGAATTCGCCGGGGGGTGGTCCCTTTTTCAGGCATATACGCATACCCCCCGGTTTCTTGACCCTGTGCGTTGGGCGCAAGTACACTAGATAATTCCGAAAGCTGCCTAGGAAATGCTAGAGGGCCCGACGCCGTAATTTCGTGCGCCCGAGCAGCGTATAGCAAGGGGGAATGCTTTGCCAAAGCGTACATTTCAACCGCGGCGCCGGCGCCGCTCCAAGACACACGGGTTTCGCTCCCGCATGAAGACTACGGGTGGCCGCAAAGTGCTTGCGGCACGCCGCAAGAAGGGACGTCATCGGCTCACTCCCAAGTAGTGGCAGGCCTTCGGCGGGCTTGACCTTTCCGCGCGAAGCGCGCCTGGTACGGCGCGGAGCCTTTGACGCCGTGTATCGCGCGGGGAAGCGCCTCGCGAGTTCCCACTTTACCGTCTTCGTTCGCTCCAACGAACTTACTCTGAGCCGATTCGGTTTCAGCATCAAGAAGGCGTTAGGCGGCGCGGTGGTGCGTAACCGTATACGCCGGCGGGTGCGCGAAATCGTCCGCTGTCACCGGCAGGAGATACCCGCAGGATGGGACATCGTCATTCATCCGAGGGTCACGGTGGCGAAGGCACCGTTCACGGTGCTGGAGCAGGATTTGCTGCGGGTGCTGAGCAAGCTGTGAATTCCAGAGCGAAATCGTTTGGAGTGCGAGCGGCATTGTTCGCGCTGGACTGCTACAAGGCGTACTTCTCCGTGTTGTTCGCGGGGAGCTGCCGGTTTGAACCGAGTTGTTCCCGGTACGCCTACGAAGCCATCGCACGCTTCGGTGTTGCGCGAGGCGTGTGGCTCGGCACGAAACGGTTGTTGCGCTGCCATCCGCTGTCTAGAAAATTTGGATACGACCCGGTTCCGGAGAAACGCGAAGTGATGCCATCGAATGCTGATGTGACTGCCGAAGCGCGCGAGGTTCGCTCGTGAGCACCCCGCCGATGAATTTCCAGCCGATTGGGCCGAAGCACAAAGATAAGTTCACGCCGGAACTGCGCATTCTGGCGGCGTCACTGCTGTCGATGGTTGTGATTTTGCTGTGGGCAAAATTTTTCGCGCCGAAACCGCCGGTCAATCAACCGCAACGGGAGCAACCGGCGGCAAGCGCACCGGCAACCCCTGCACCATCGGGAAGCGTAGCGGGTGGCGTCACGCCGCAAGCGCCGGCTCCGGGAAACACTTCCGTGGGCGCAGCGTCTCCCGCGCCGCCAATGGCCGCGTCGCAAGAGCGCACTATCGTCGTCGAAAACGCGCTGTATCGGGTGGAGTTTTCAAATCGCGGCGCGGTGGTGAAGAGCTGGCAGCTCAAGAAGTACAAAGACGACGCCAAGCCGGAACGCACGCTCGACCTGGTCCATCCGGAAACCGCCGCGAAGACAGGCGGTTGGCCATTCTCCCTGGTTCTCGACGATCCGCAGTGGGAGAAGGCCGCGAATACGGCGCTCTATAAGGTTTCCAGCGAGAGTTCTTCGCTCGAAGCGCCCGGCGACCTGACATTCACGTGGAGTGACGGGCATCTGGAAGTGATCAAGACATTTCACTTCGATCACTCGTACGTGGTGAAGGCCGAGACCACCACCACCCTTAACGGCTCGCACGTGCTGGCCGGGCTTGCCTGGCGCGGCGGCTTTGGCGATGTCACGGTGACCGACCCGGCACCCTCCGCAACGATCAATACGTTCTACAGCGAGAACGGCAAGCTTTCGACCTTCCTCGAAAAGAAGCTCGAGGGCCCCGAAAAATGGGGAAATACGTGGCAGGGCGGTAAGACGTTCACCGGCATCGAGGACCGCTACTTTACCGCGGCGTTTCTTCCCCCGGCCGATGCGCTGGCCACTCCACTGGAGACTCGCTACTGGAAAATCTGGACGACCAAGACCAACAAGGAGGGCAAGGAAGAATCGGAAGCCGTTCCGGAAGTGGCCACAGCCACCGGCGCGCAACCGATGCTGCTGCGCGTGTTCGTTGGCCCGAAAGATTACGACGATTTGAAAGCCATGCATCCGCCGCTGAATTCGCTGGTGCAGTTCGGCTGGCTCGAATTCATCGCCGACCCGCTGTTCCACGGGCTGAAGTGGCTGCATAACTACATTCCGAACTGGGGCTGGGCCATTGTGGTGTTAACCATTGTGGTCAACATGGTGCTCTTCCCGCTGCGCATTTCCAGCTACAAAACCACCATCAAGATGCAGCGCGTGGCGCCCGCAATTAAGCAGATTCAGGAAAAGTACAAGAAGTACAAGATGAACGACCCGCGCAAGGCCGAGATGAACAAGGAAATCATGGCCATCTATTCGCGCGAGGGAATCAATCCGGTCGGCGGATGTATCCCGATGGTTCTGCAGATGCCCATCTGGTTTGGATTAAACGCGGCACTGCGCTATGCCATTGAATTGCGGCATTCGCCTTGGCTGTGGGTCAGCGACCTCTCGTCCAAGGATCCGTATTACATTTTGCCGGTCGCGGTCGGCGTTTCCATGTACCTGGTATCAAAAATGACGCCCATGACCACCACGGATCCCCAACAGGCCCAGATGATGAAGTTCCTGCCGATCTCGATGTCCGTGATGTTCGTGATTTTCCCGTTTTCGAGCGGATTGGCGCTGTACATCCTGACCAGCAGCTTGATCGGCATTGTCCAGCAGTGGTACCTGAACAAGACCCATCCGCTGCCAGCACCGGCCAAGCCGTCGCGCGCCAAAAAGTGAGCAAGGCGTGCAAACTTGGATTACACTAGGCGGTAAGTTCTAAGTCCCGGATTTGTTCTCCGAGGGTGACCTCCAAGCAGTCTTTTTTGTGCCCCACTTAACCCTTAGAACTTGCCGCCGCCCATGAGAGCCCCATGCCGAAGGAATTTGTTCACGACGGCAAACTCGACCGCGAAGCCGCTGCGGAAGCCTTGCGCAATTTCCTCCAGAGACTGGTGCGCGCTAGCCATTTTGAGCTGAGCGTGAAGATCCGGACGGTCGAGCCCGGAGGAAGTTCGGACGAAGGTGCGGCCGAAATATTCGCGGACCTCGACGGCAAGGACAAGGAGGTTTTGCTGGCGCGCGGCGGAGAAGTGTTGAAGGCTCTGGAACACCTGGCGTTTCGCGCGCTCAACCTCGAGCCGGTATTTCACGAGAAGATTCATCTCGATTGCGGTGGGTACCGCGCACTACGGTTTGAGGAGCTGCGTATGACCGCGCGGGTGGCCGCCGAGCGGGTCATGACCTCCCGGCAGCCGTTTCAGCTTAACCCCATGTCTTCCCGCGAGCGACGCATCGTACATCTGGCACTAAAAGGCATGCCCGGAGTGCGGACCGAAAGCATCGGCGCCGGTGAAGAGCGCCACATCGTCATTCATCCCGAGAAGAGCGACGCCAGCGCGCGCAAATAATCTTTCGAGCCTACCGGCGGACCCAGCCCTTCGAGAGAACTTCGCCCTCCGGGGAAAAACGCACGCGATAGGTGAACGCCGCAGGGCGGTCGTGGCGGAGCGAGGCGAAGCGCAGGTCGGAAATCTCCACCACCGCTTGGTCGCCCTCCATATGAAAGCGGGTTACGGGAAAGCGCGCGAACCACAGCACTTCCTGGACTTCGCGGATTTTCTGCGCGGCATCGATGAAGGTGTTGGGAAACGCGTCCGGGTAGTAAGTGCGCTGGATGACTTCGTCGTTCGCGGACGAATTCCATACGCCGTCGCTCAAATCCATCCTGACTTCGTAGACGCCGCGCGGGGTGCGCACCAACCCGTCCCAGTGCCAGAAGGACGGCGGCAACGGCAACGCGCCGATGGCTTGCACCTCGAGCTTTTGTTGTGCTGCGAACCGGCGGATGCGATCGAGCGCGACGTGGTGCGCGTAGCTGGCCGCGAGAAGGTACGCGGTTGCCAGCACCATTCCGGCTTGGTTCCAGGACGCGTAGGACAAACGCATTCCCCAATTGCGAACCAGGGGGAACAGAAACAGCACCGCAAATAGAACGGTAAGGAGCAAAACGGCGGTCGCCGAAACCGGAGCGCCAACCGCTTCGCCCAAACGGGAAACCAGGAAAGGCATGGGAGTGAAGATGACCCACAAAATTGTGGAGCGGCGGCGCGCGCGCTCGGCATCTTCGTAGGCCCACGCCAGCCACTGCGGAATCAGCAGGATCGCAGCGAACGTGAAATCGATGATGAAGAGCACGTCCCAGGCGGGGCGGGACCATTCAAGCGGCGACCACACCATGGTGCCGAAGGTGGTCACCAAATCGAGGACCACATGGCTCAAAATACCGACGGCATAAATTCCGGTGAGCATCAGGAACGACGGCGCTTCCCATTTGCGCCGGCCAGCGAACCAGCCGGTGATACCCGCCAGAAGAACGGACCAGAGCGGAAGGCAAAGCAACGAATGCGTGATGCTGCGATGCCAGGTGATGATCAGCATGGGATTGCTCGAGAAGGACTCGCGCAACACATCGGAGTCCGGAAACATGGCGCCGAGGGTCAGGGCCCAGGTGGCGAGGCGCCGCTTGCCCATTTCTTCCGCGGAGAGCAGGTCCCGGCCGCCGAAGACCGCCTTGGCGATCAGGGCCCCAGCGATTCCGTGAGTAATGGTGTCCATGGGGAGTATTGGGCGGGCTTCTCTAGATGACCGACAGCAGCGGCGAGGTTTTTGGCAGCACGCGGCCAATGCGAGCGGCGGGAACGCTGTGCCGCTCGAAACTTTTTAACGTGGCTTCCAGCGCATCCGCTGCCATGGCGACCAGCAGTCCGCCCGACGTTTGCGGATCGAAGAGCAGTGCGCGATGCTCCTCGGAAACGTGGGCGGCGAACCCCACGCAGTCGCCGAGAAATTCGCGATTGTTTTTTAGTCCCCCGGGAAGCAAGCCGCCACGCGCCGCATCGAGCGCGCCCGGGAGCAACGGCACACGCTGGTGTTCAATCTCGAGACTGACGGCGGAGGAATCGCCCAGCGCCATTTCACGAGCGTGGCCGAGCAAACCAAACCCGGTGACATCGGTAACCGCGTGGATCGCGTGGGGGCCGCATTGGCTCTCGACTTCATGGAGTGCTTCGGCAGCGGCGTGATTGAGGCGTGCCATCGAGGCGATGGCGGCATCGAGGGATTCTGTCGTGGCGCGGTCCTTCTTGAGAGCCGTGGAGATCACGCCCGTACCGAGCGCCTTGGTGAGCAAAAGGACGTCATTCCTCTGAGCGCCGACGTTTCTCCAGATTTGCAGCGGGTTGACGATACCACTGACGGAATAGCCAAACTGAATATCTTCGTTGCGAATCGAATGGCCGCCGATGACCGTGCATCGGGCTTCCTGCATCTTGTCGAGGCCGCCGCGAATGATCTGTTCGAGGATCGCAGGGTCCCCTTTTTCGGGGAAACCGACCAGCGAAAGGGCGGAGAGCGGTCGGCCGCCCATGGCATACACATCACTTAGGGAATTGGCCGCGGCAATTTGGCCGAAGGTAAACGGGTCGTCCACGATGGGCGTGAAGAAATCCACGGTCTGCACCAGACCGAGACCTTCCGCGAGTAGATACACCCCAGCGTCGTCGTTGGTGCTGAAGCCAACGAGCACGTTCGGATCAGACGGCAGAGGCAAGCGGCGTAATATCGAGTCCAGCGTCCCGGGACTCAGCTTGGCCGCTCAACCGGCTGCCTTGACCATGGCCGTCAGTTTGACGGAGTCGGTCAAGCCACACCTCGCTGTGCTGCGCCTTCGATTATAACGATGCCGCGAGAATTGTGCCCGGTACCGGCATGGACCGCATGCGCTTTCAGGGAACGAAGGCCAGGAACAAGAACACGGCGAAAAGCATGAGGTGAACGATGCCTTGCAGCACGGTCGTACGGCCCGTGCCGAGGGTCAGTATGCTCACAACCAGCGTAACTGCGAGAAGAACTTCCTCTTTCGAACTCAAGCCGAGCGTGAGGGGCTTGTGAAGCAGCAGGGAAACGGCCGCGACCGACGGAATGGTAAGGCCGATGCTGGCGAGCGCCGACCCGAGCGCGAGATTCATGCTGGTTTGCAAACGATTGGCGCGCGCAGCACGAAACGTCGCTAGCCCTTCGGGCAGAAGAACCAGCGCGGCGATGATCGTGCCTACAACCGTTTTCGGGGCACCGACGCGGTCGATGCCGCGCTCGAGGACCGGCGTCAACGTTTTCGCGATTAATACCACGCAGACGAGGGAAACGAGCAGCAAGCCCGCACTGCGCAGAGCGACCTTCTGCGGGGGAGGCGGGGCATGGGTTTCATCGGAGCCGCCACCGGGCGGCAGAAAATAATCGCGGTGACGAACGGTTTGCACGAACAGAAACGCACAGTAGAGAACCAGGGACACTACCGCGGCGAAAATCAGTTGCGGTGGGCTGAAGGTTGGACCGAAGGTAGAGACCGTGACATTGGGAAAAACGAGCGTGAGCGTGGTCAGAACGATCAGGACGGAAAGCGCGGCATTGGCTCCCTGGAGTTGGAACCCCTGCTCGCCATGACGCATGCCACCGGCGAGAAGACATAAGCCCACGATACCGTTGCAGACGATCATGACCGCGGCAAACACCGTGTCGCGCGCCAGGACGGCGTTTTCGGGGCCGCCGGTAATCATCACCGAGACGATCAGCGCGACTTCAATAATGGTGACAGCTAGCGCGAGAACCAATGTGCCGAACGGCTCACCGACAGAGTGGGCGACCACTTCGGCGTGATACACGGCCGCAAATACGGTAGCGACCAGCACCAGCGCTTCGAGCGCCGCGAAAGGCCGGCCGGGATGAAACGCATAATAAATAATGAGGACCAGCCCGGCGAGAGCGGGCCAGGCCCAGGCCCACCATGGAGTGTGTGCCAGATTTCCTGATGCCATGAAGGTCCCCGAAAATCGGAGTTGCGAACATATCACATTCGCGAGGGAACGCGCGCGCGCCCCGCCACGGTAACTTTGACGCGCAGTAACCTTCGGAGTTCAACCGTCCCAAGGGACAACTTGCGCTGGAGGCCGGGAAAATGTTCTCATCGGCCAATGCCTTGGGATTTCTGGTTGATCTTTGTTGTGCTCGGTGTATTGATTCCGTGGCGCGGTCGCGAGCGACTGAAACACCTGTTGGCCAGGCCGGTGGTCGGGAGGAAAGAAAAACTCGCGCTGTACGGTGCGACCATAGCGTTTCAATGGCTATTGCTTGGATTGGTGGCGTGGCGCGCACTGGCACGTGGCTTGACTACGGCAGAGCTCGGATTGGCCCGGCGAGTCGATGTTCCGCGGGTGCTCCTAAGCTTGCTCGGCGCGGCAGCCCTCTCGACGTTTCAGTGGTTTAATCTGCGCCGCGTGGGACAGATCTCCGGCCCGGCGAGCGAGCTGATGCGGAAACTCGCGGAGCGTTTGTTGCCGCACTCGCCGGTCGAATTTGCCCCCTATTGCGCGCTGGCGGTGACCGCCGGAGTATGCGAAGAGTTCTTGTACCGTGGCTTTGCGATGGCGGCGTTGAGCCGAGGGGGTGCGCCAATGTGGGGTGTGATCGTGATTTCCTCGGCTTTGTTCGGACTGGCCCACAGCTATCAGGGAAAGAGCGGCATTGTAGGTACCGGCATTCTGGGACTGTTATTCGCAGTTAGCCGCCTTGTTTTCAATAGCTTGCTGCCAGTGATGGTGTGGCACGCGGCGGTAGATGTGACGGCCGGGGTGGCGGGACCCAGGTTTCTGGCCAGGCCGGCACCGAATGGCACCCCGGAGACAGAGCAAAGACTTTAGATTCAAATACTTATGGTACAGTTAACCTTATGGTAACTGAAACAGCGAAGCCACTTTCGGGCGAGGTGATTCGTCGCGCCCTCGGTGAATTCCAGATCGCGCTCGATGACGTACAAGTATCTCAAATTCAAAGATATATGCAGATGTTGTTGCAATGGAATGAGAAACTGAATCTGACCGCGATTCGCGATCCTCTAGAGATCCTGCATCGCCACTTCTGCGAGTCGATGTTTGGAGCGGTGGCCGGAAAAATCGAGAGAGGCCGGCTTGCCGACATTGGATCCGGCCCAGGCTTTCCGGGGATTGCCCTGAAAATTTCGCGTCCTGAAATCGAGTTGTTCCTCGTCGAATCGAACATCAAGAAAGGCACTTTTCTCGCGGAAGTAAGTCGCGAGCTGGAACTGACGAACACGAAGGTGCTCATCAGCCGATATGAGGAGTTAAGTGAAGAGCTTGCGCCGATCGATTTCGTCTGTTCGCGCGCGGTCGGAGAGTTCGGCCCGTTTCTAAAATGGGCGGCCACGGAACAATTGTCGGCGCGCCGACTTTTGCTGTGGATTGGCGGGCGGGACGTCGACGAGGTGAGAAAAGCGGCAGATTGGGAGTGGACCGAGCCGATTTTGGTACCTCAGTCGTTGCGGCGGTATATTCTGAGCGGGACAAACAAGCAAATTGTCGGCGGACCGACAATAGAGCCGCATTCCTAGGCGATTCATCCCTCTTTCTTCAAATTGGAAACCGCACCTGTACAGAAGATCGTTCCACGTGGAACGATCCGACAGAAGTGTGGGCCGACGTTCCCTCAAAGCACTTTCTCTTATGTTCCACGTGGAACGGTCCTGTTCAAAGCAAGTCCCAGTCTTGTCATGTTCGACGTGGAACAAGCGTCCGACAGGCCTCCGGGATTCCGTTTTGCGCCAGTTCGCCGATTGGTTACTCACAAACTCCTCAAATGCAGCGAGATGAAGGATGATGTTTCACGTGGAACATGTCCGTTGTCGTCATTCCGGGAGTTCTGGGGCGGCATTCGACAAAAATCCACAGACCTTCGAATTTAGGTACCATGTTTCACGTGAAACAACTTGCGTTCCCAACAAGGCGTCTGCTACGTTTGCTTCGTTTGGGGGAAAGTGCGCTTGGCTCGGGTCATCGCTGTAGCCAACCAAAAAGGCGGCGTCGGAAAGACCACTACGGCAGTCAACCTGGCTGCTTGCCTCGCCGCCGCTGAACAACCCACATTACTTCTCGATTGTGATTCTCAGGCCAACGCGACCGCCGCAATCGGCTTCCCGAAGGATCCCTCCCGGCGGACGATGTACCACGCTCTGATCATGGGCGAGCCATTCGAGCGAATTGTGCAGAAATCGCAAGTCGAAGGCCTGGATGTCATACCTGCGGACAAAAATCTCGCCGGAGCTGCCGTAGAATTGGTCTCGGCCGAGAGTCGTGAGTACAAACTACAGGCCTTCCTCGAACTATTGCGCGAGAAATACAGATTTATCATTCTGGATTGCCCGCCTGCCCTGGATTTGCTCACCTTGAATGCGCTGGTAGCTGCCGATTCGGTAATGGTCCCGATTCAATGCGAGTACCTGGCCCTCGAGGGAGTTTCCGAACTGCTCGATACGTTGATGAGAATTCGGCGGACACTGAATCCGAGTCTCGAGATCGAAGGAATTCTGTTAACCATGTATGACGAACGCACGACCCTGTCGCGGCAGGTAGCGACAGACTTGCGCAGTTTCTTCGGTTCGCAGGTGTTTCAGAGCCTGATTCCGAGGAACGTGCGTTTGGCAGAAGCGCCAAGTTTTGGTAAGCCTATTATTTTCTACGACATACACAGCAAGGGTGCAGAGGGTTATACACAACTGGCTCAGGAGGTAATTGCTAATGCCGAGAAACGCGTTGGGGCGGGGGCTCGGAGCGCTCATTCGGGAGCCTGAACCACAGGTTCCAGTCCATGAAAGCGAGGGAAATCGTCCGGTAGGCATGCCGGCGCCCGCAACGGGTGTGACGAGTGCGCCCACACCGCCAAGCCCAGCGCCTCTGGCCTCTTCAGGGCCACTGCAAATCGACATCGATCTGCTCGAGCCCAGTCCGTACCAGCCGCGTACGCGATTTCGAGAGGAAGCCCTCGAGGAGCTGGCGCGATCGATCCAGGCGAGCGGGATCATTCAACCGCTGGTGGTGCGGCAAATCGGGAAAAAATTTGAATTGATTGCCGGAGAGCGGCGATGGCGGGCCGCGCAGCGCGCCGGACTGAAGAGCGTGACGGCGATCGTGCGGCAGGTTCCCGACGAACTGGCACTCGAAATGACGCTCGTTGAAAATATTCAACGCGAAGATCTGAACGCCATCGAGCAAGCGCGGGCGTTCGAGCGGCTTATGGATGAGTTTAATGTCACGCAGGAAGCCGTTGCGGAGCGAACCGGGAAAGATCGCGCCACGGTAGCGAATGCGATCCGTCTGCTCAAGCTGGAGCCGACGATTCAGGATTGGATTGAGGAAGGAAAGCTCACGGCGGGTCATGGACGGGCCTTGCTCGCGGTGTCCGATCCGCAGCTGCGGATGCGTTATGCGCAGCGGGCGGCGCGCGGCGGGTTGACGGTGCGGCAGATCGAGCGATTATCGTCCCGCCGTGCGCGCAGCGCGCGCATGCAGGTGGAAACGCAGGTGGACCCGAATATTCGCGAGGCGCTCGAAGAGTTGCAGCGGCATCTTGGGACGAAAGTGTTGTTGCGGCAGAGGACGCGCGTCCGGCCAGGGCAGTTGGTGCTGGAATATTATGACGACGGGCAGTTGATGAGCATTTACGACCGGTTGATGAAGTAATATCATCCTGACGTCGCGCAGCCGTTTCCCGGGAAAATCCCCGTTGAAGGTCGGTTTGCGGGTGGACGCGGCCAAGCGTTCCGCCCAAAAGCATTTTCCTGCACGTTCGTTCAGGGATTGCATTCGACAACAAGCTTGCTTGGCAGCGTTGACATCCCGCGGGGTCAAGTTACATTGGAATGTAAGCGGTCTTGGGGGAAATGTTTCATGGCATGGAAATGGCCTGGGGCATCGAAAAACGGTCTGAGTGAAGAATGGACCGGCTTCATTGATCAGGGAGTGTTGCTCGAGGGCACGCTCACGCTGAAGGGAACCTTTCGCATTGACGGAAACGTGAAGGGCAACATTATCTCGGAGCAGACGGTGGTGCTCGGCGAGAACGCCAAGGTGGAGGGCCAGATTGAAGGGAATCGCGTGGTGATTTCCGGCCGCTTCGACGGCGTCATATTCGCGAAGGGCAGAGTCGAGATTCAGGCCAAGGGCGTGGTCACCGGGGAAGTGCACTCGCCGTGCATGGTCATTGACCCCGGCGGGATTTTTGACGGACGATGCCATATGCTGGCGTCGTCGGACGCCGCAGCGGGAGTGACCATACCGATTCGCGCCATGAGCAACGCGGAAGTATAGTGCAATTCCCGGACCCGCTCCCATAACCATTAAGGTATTGCTTAACGGTTAGTGCATCGACATCGTATCCCTCTACGATTTCGTCGCAAGGACGGTGTGATAGAACTCGTATCCCTTCATTTGATCCGCAGCGCTCCCATAGGACAGTCGGCGGTACTGGTTGGCGCTCCAGTCGTGTTCGAACGATAAGCCGCGCGCACTGAGAAATTCTCCGACCCGGTCTGGACGCAAGCCAAAAATCCAGGGCTCACCCAGTTCGGCATAGCCACGCAGAAGTCGCGCAGCGGCCTTGAAGCCTGTAGAGCCGTCGAGCATGCCTGCATGGACGTAAGTGAACATGAGCCGGGTGGCGGGAGCTGAGGCTGCAACAAACGCGAGGACGGAATCGACGGCGTCCGCAGCCAGGTATTGGGTGACACCTTCCCAGATGAAAAAGGCGGCGCGGGAGGGGTCGAAACGCGCCCGGGACAAAACTTCGGGCAGAGACTGGTGCAGGAAGTCGATCTCAACGTAGCGGACGTTGTCGGGAATTTTCGGAAGGGCTTGATGAAGGCGATCCAGTTTGACGGCGAGCGTGGCGGGATGATCGATCTCGAAGACGACCGTGCGGTGGAGCTCGGAAAGCCGGTACGCGCGGCAGTCGAAGCCGGCGCCAAGAATCACGACCTGGGTGATTCCGGAAGCGAGAGCATCGCGAAGGGAGTCGTCGATGAGTTTGGTACGGGCGATAGCGGAGGTTCGCGCGCCGGGCAAGCGCAAATCGGTGTAGCGCTCGACCAGCGGCGCGGCGAGCGGAAGGCGTGCGATCCGAGCGGCCCCGCGAAGGACCGCGCCGAGGAAGTACGGCGCAAAGGGATCGTAGAAGAGCCGGCGTTGTGGCGAGCGCGCGGATTCGAGGGCGCGAAAGTAGGCCATGTATTGGGCGGTGCGACTCGCTTTGTGACGGTGCATGGCCGGGTATTTTGTACCGTGAAATGTGGTTTTCGCAAAGCCGGGGCGGAAAATGGCGGGTCATTGCGGCGGCGCCCGCCGGGGATTTTGGACCTGCGTAAAGGGCGCAAAGGTTGGGTGCGTTGACACCTCTGGCGTCGCGGACTATTGTTCGAAGACCTGATTGTGTGAGGCGATCTGAACAAATGAAAGTTCTGGTGATCGGTGGAGGGGCGCGGGAACACGCGCTGGTGTGGAAGCTGCGGGAGAGTGCGGAGGTCGAGAAGGTGTGGTGTGCGCCGGGAAATGGCGGAATTGCCG
>Ga0126373_10001722_pt1 | contig 15711 bp, 13 predicted proteins | sample PanSoiMetPlot_11_FD_92545 | JGI IMG/M metagenome (GOLD analysis project Ga0126373, IMG submission 92545) | Tropical forest soil microbial communities from Panama - MetaG Plot_11 | ecosystem: Environmental > Terrestrial > Soil > Tropical forest > Bulk soil | place: Panama | collected 2016-02-17 | reverse complement strand
CGCGTCGCGCGTGGGCAGCCGCCGCGACGTGGCCAGTGGACAGGCCACGACGCCCATCACGCCCTTCCTGTTCGACGTGCTCCACGTCGACGGCGCCGACCTGCTCGACGAACCCACTTCGCTTCGCATCGACGTCCTGGACGGCATCGTGCCGGAGCGCAACCGGGTGGGCCGGGTGGTGACGGATGACCCGGCGGCGGCTCGTGAGTTCCTGGCCGACACGCTGCGGCGCGGCCACGAGGGCGTGCTTGCCAAGTCGCTCATCGCCCCTTACGAGGCGGGGCGGCGCGGTGCCGGATGGCTCAAGGTGAAGCCGGTACACACGTTGGACCTGGTGGTACTGGCTGTCGAATGGGGATCGGGCCGGCGCACCGGGTGGCTGTCCAACATTCACCTCGGCGCACGCGATCCCGCGGGCGGGTTCGTCATGCTGGGCAAGACGTTCAAGGGCATGACGGACGAGATGCTCAGCTGGCAGACGAAGCGGTTCACGGAACTCGCCGCAGGTCCACTCTCCAACTGGGTCGTGCCGCTGCGGCCGGAGCAAGTCGTCGAGGTCGCGTTTGACGGGCTGCAACGCTCGCCGCGCTACCCGGGCGGGCTCGCCCTGCGCTTCGCCCGAGTCATCCGCTACCGGGACGACAAGACCGCCGCCGAGGCCGACACGATCGACACCGTGAAGGCGCTAGCTGGAGATGCCGGGTAGCGGTAAGTGGCCGGGGGAGCGGCGCCGGCGTAATACGACGCGACGGGTGCCGTCCGTGAAGCCCTGCACCCGGGCCAGTTCCCACCCGCCGAACTCGGCATGCAGGGACAGCCGCACGGCCGCTGAGGCCCGGCTTACGTCCGCCGGAATCCGCAGCGGCGCGTACTCCCAGTCGGGATCGGTACTCGCCTCCTCGGCGGGTGTCGCCGTCATAGCAGGCCAGTAAACCCCTCGGGCGCTCTTATCTCCACCCTTCCGGCGTAATCCGCCAGCAGCTGCCGCAGCCGGGTACGTCGCGGGCGCGCGCCGACGTGGCGTACCGCCCGCGCCAGCGCGGGGCCTGCAGCGTGGACCACCGAGAGGTGCCGCTGCGCCCGAGTCAAGGCCGTGTAGACGAGCGGCCGAGACAGCATTCCGCCGGCCTCCGGCGGCAGCACGACCACGACCGCCGGGAACTCCGAGCCCTGCGCCCGGTGCACGGTGATCGCCCAGCCGTGGAGCAGGTCGCCGAGCGCCTTGCCCTTCACCTCGGCCGGCCCGGAGGCGAACTCAACGGTCACCGCACCGTCCGGGTCCACCTCTGCGACAACGCCGACCTCGCCGTTGGCGTACCCGAACGGTTCGGCCTCGAGGTGGTTTGCCGTCGCCACGACACGGTCACCGGGGTCGAAGCGGGCGCGCCCGTCGCCCGGGTTGAGCCGCGCCTTGAGGGCGACGTTGAGCGCCTGCGTTCCCGCGGCGCCGCGATGCACCGGGGTGACCACCTGCACCTGGTCGGCCGGGATGCCCAATGCCCGCGGAACGGAGTCCGTCACGAGCTGGACGACCCGGTGCGCAGCCTCGGCGGAGCCGCGCGCCGGGACGACGACCACCTCCCGGGTCGGATCGGCGACCGGGGGCAGGTCGCCGCCCCGCACGCTGGTGGCGAGCCGGGCGATGGTCCCGCCCTCGTCATGCCGGTACAGCGTCGTCAACTCGGTGACCGCGACCACCCCGGAGTCGATCAGCTCGCCGAGTACCCGGCCCGGCCCGATCGAAGGCAACTGTGCGGCATCACCGACGAACACGACGTGCGTGCCGTCGGCGCAGGCATCAAGCAGCGCCTCGGCCAGCTCGACGTCGAGCATCGATGTCTCGTCGACGACCACGATATCCTCGTCGAGCGGCGCCTCCGCGTCGCGCGCGAACCCGCCGGCGAACTCGAGCTCGTCCCCGCGCTTGCGGCCCTGGGCACCGAGCAGCCGGTGAATGGTCGATGCGGGGGAGCCGGTCAGTTCCTCGAGGCGCTTGGCGGCCCGTCCGGTCGGAGCGGCCAGCGCGACAGACTTCCGGGCCTTTGCGGCAAGCGAGACCATGGCTGCGACCGTGTGACTCTTGCCGGTGCCCGGCCCACCCGTCAGCACGCTGACGCCCGAGCGCAACGCGTGCTCGACAGCCGCACGCTGCGTTTCGTCCAGGTCGGTGAGGCGCCGCGTGTCCGCGGTGATCGGCTGCGCCGTGGCGACGAGCCGGGCGATCGATTCCGCAATCGCGTCCTCGGCTTGGGCGTAGCGCGCCAAGGCCAGGTCCTCATCGAAGCGGATCACCGTCGCCGCCTCGAGCGCCGCCTCGACCGCCGCAGCGGGATCGCCGACCCCGAACTCGGCCAGCGCGTCACGGACGGCGCCGGCCGGGCTCACCGTGTGTCCGTCTCGGGACTCGCGGGCGAGCACGTAGCCGACCAGCGCTCGCGCCCGGCGCGGATCGTCGCGGCGCACGCCGGGCAATGCGGCTCGGGCGACCCGGTCGGCGTCGGCGGGCTGCACGCCCGGCACGCTCAGCAGCGTCCATGGATCGTCGCGGACCAGTCGGGCCGCAGGCGGACCGAGCGCGTCCGCGACCCGGCTGGCGATCCGGGCGTCGAGCTCAGCCGGGACGAGCAGTTCCACCAGTTCGTAGACCGAAGCCGCAGCGAGGAACGCCGACAGCAGCCTACCGGCGCGCTGGGCGCCCACCTTCGGCAACGTCAGGAGCCGCTCGGCCGTGACGTCGGCGGGCCCCTCGATGCCCGCGTCGGGCAGCGCCGCGGCCAGCTTGCGACCCAGGCCCGGCCACAGGCCCGCGTCGCAGAATGCCGTGAAAACCGGATCTTTCAGGGTATATCCTCTGGATATCCGACCACCGGCGCGGACACGTCGTCGAGCGCTTGGCGGATTTCCATGGGCAGCTCGAGCTTCTCCGAGGCGAGCGCCGCGGTGAGCTGGCCCAGGGTGCGAGCCCCCACGATCGGCGCCGTGACGCCCGGCTGGTCGCGGACCCAGGCGAGGGCTACGGCGATCGGCGACGTGGCCAAGCCCTCAGCTGCGGTGGCCACCGCTTCGACGATGCCGACGTCGCGATCGGTCGCGATGTCAGCCAGGCTGCGGCCGTGCGCCGCCGCTCGCGAGTCTGCGGGCACGCCGCCACGGTACTTGCCGGTCAGCACGCCGCCGCTCAGCGGCGAATACGGCAACACGCCGACGCCGAGCGCCCGGCACGCCGGGATGACCTCGCGCTCGACGCCGCGGTCGAGCAACGAGTAACGCACCTGGTTGGCGACGATGGGGGCCCGTCCCGGGACCGCTCGCTGCCAGGTCGCGGCACGCGCGGTGCGCCAGCCGCAGTAGTTCGATACACCGACGTATCGCGCTTTGCCGGATGCGACGGCAGCGTCGAGCGCGGAGAGCGTCTCGTCGAACGGCACTGCATCGTCGACGAAGTGCACGTACCACAGGTCGACATAGTCGGTGCCCAGCCGGCGCAGCGACTGGTCGAGGCGCCGCAGCAGCTCGCCTCGGGAGACGTTGACGATGCGGTCGGTCTCGGTGCGGATGATGCCGGCCTTGGTGGTGATCACGACCTCGTCACGCGGCATCACGTCGGCGATCAGCTGGCCGATGATCTGCTCCGAACGACCGAATCCGTACGACACCGCTGTGTCGATGAGTGTCCCGCCCGCGTCCCGGAACGCGACGAGCTGGGCAGCCGCCTCGTCAGGATCGGTCTCCAGGCCCCAGGTCATCGTCCCGAGCCCGAGATGCGATACGCGAAGCCCGCTGTGCCCGACGCTGCGCTGCTGCATTGGACCTCCCTGCGGCGCCCGTATGCCAGCGAGAACCTATCGGGCCGCCCTCGTCCGGCGGCGCAGCGGGCCACGCTTTAGGGTTGCGCGGGTGAAGTTGGGATTGAATCTCGGCTACTGGGGGATGGGTAACGACGCCGACAACTTGGCGCTGGCCCGCGAAGCTGACCGGCTCGGCTACTCGGTGGTGTGGGCCGCCGAGGCGTACGGGTCGGACGTGCCCACCGTGTTGGCGTGGGTCGCCGCACAGACCCACCGTGTCGACATCGGCAGCGCGGTCATGCAGATCCCGGCTCGCATGCCGACGACGACCGCGATGACCGCAGCCACGCTGGACACGCTCTCGGGCGGCCGATTCCGGCTCGGGCTGGGCGTGTCGGGGCCGCAGGTGTCCGAGGGCTGGTACGGCGTGCCGTTCGCGAAACCGCTGGCCCGGACCCGCGAATACGTCGACATCGTGCGCATGGCGCTCGCGCGGGAACGGGTGCGCTACGCCGGCTCGACATACACGCTGCCGCTGCCGGACGGGCCGGGCAAGGCGCTGCAGCTGACCGTTCATCCGGCGCGCGAGCACATCCCGATCTACCTCGGCGCCGTCGGGCCGAGGAACCTCGAACTCACCGGCGAGATCGCCGACGGGTGGCTGGCGATCTTCTACTCAGCCGAGCACGCCGGCGACCTGTTGCCGCACGTTGCCGCCGGACGGGCGAAGGCCGGCAAGACCCTCGACGGCTTCGACGTGGCAGTCACCGCGTCGATGTCGGTCGGGGACGACCTGCGCGCCGCGGCGGCCCCGCTGCGCGCCATGGCCGCGCTCTACGTCGGCGGTATGGGCAGCCGGGAGCAGAACTTCTACAACCGGCTCGCGGTGAGCATGGGCTACGGAGACGCCGCCGCGCAGGTGCAGGATCGCTACCTGGCCCGCGACTACGACGGCGCTGCGGCCGCCGTCCCGTTCGAGTTCATCGACCGCACGGCGCTGCTCGGGCCGCCCGGGCGCATCGCGGAGCGGATGGCCGCCCTCGCCGCCTCCGGCGTCACCACACTGGCCGTGAGCCCGCTCGCGGTGACACTGGATGAACGGCTGCGCGCGCTGACCACCGCGGCCGAGGCGCTGGACAAGTCCGGGACGGCGCAGTGAGCGGCCGGTGAGCTCAGTCGCGACCGCGGAGCTGCTCGCGTCCTCTGATCAGCACAACGTGAACCTGCTGCAGGCAACCGTCTACGGCATCGTGCAGGGGCTCACCGAGTTCCTCCCGATCTCGTCCACAGCCCACCTGCGCATCGTCCCCGCACTGTTCCACTGGGACGACCCCGGCGCACCGTTCACGGCAGTGATCCAGCTCGGCACCACAGCGGCGGTGGTGCTCTACTTCTGGCGAGAGCTAGTCCAGGTCGCCGGCGCGTGGATTCGTGGGTTTGTCGATAAATCGGTGCGGGGCACGCTGGAGTATCGGATGGGGTGGTACCTGATCCTGGCGACGATCCCGGTGTCGATCTTCGGGGTGGCGTTCAGCCACCAGATCGAGACTGGTGCCCGCAACCTGTGGCTGATCTCGGTGACGATGATCGCGCTCGCGCTAGTGCTGGCGTGGGCCGAACGTGTCGGGACACGCAAGCGCGATGAGGAGGATCTGGACCGCCGGGACGCTCTGGTGGTCGGCGGCGCGCAGGCGCTCTCGCTCATTCCCGGTGCCTCGCGATCGGGCACGACGATCACCGCCGGACTGTTCCGCGGGCTGAACCGCCCGACGGCGGCTCGCTTCTCGTTTCTGCTGTCCATACCGGCGGTGCTGCTCTCCGGGCTCTACGAGGCCCGCAAGATCGGCGGCCGGGAGGGCGCGGGCGCCGGCCTGACCGGGGTGGCGCTCATCCTCTCGTTCGTCGTCGGGCTGGCGTCCATCGTCTGGCTGATGCGGTGGATCTCCCGGCACAGCATGTATCTGTTCATCTACTACCGGATCGTCCTCGGCCTACTGCTGATCGGCCTGCTCAGCGCCGGCGTGATCTCGGCGACGAGCTGATGTCCACGGTTCTGCTGGTGCGGCACGGGCTCACCGTACTGACCGGTCCGGTTCTCGCCGGGCGCACCGGGGGTGTGCATCTGGACGACCGCGGCCGCGCACAGGCCGAGAACCTGGCCCGGCGCATGGCGACGCTTCCGCTGGCCGCCGTGGTGACGAGCCCGCTGGAGCGCTGCGTCGAGACAGCCGACGCCATCGCGGCCGCACAGGCTGCCCCGCCACAACGCAACGCTGACGAGCGGCTGATCGAGTGCGATTACGGCGACTGGACCGGCCGGGCGCTCAAGGAGCTCGTGCGTGACCCGCTGTGGAAGCTCGTGCAGACGCAGCCTTCGGCGGTGCGGTTCCCCAACGGCGAGGCGCTGCCGGAGGTGGCGGCCCGCGCCGTCCAGGCCGTGCGCGACTGGGACGCCCGCCTCGGCGCCGATGCCCTATGGGTGGCGTGCAGTCACGGCGACGTGATCAAGGCGGTGCTGGCCGACGCGCTCGGGCTGCACCTGGACCAGTTCCAGCGGATCGTCGTCGATCCGTGCTCGACGTCGATCGTGCGGTACACCGACAGCCGCCCATACGTCATGCGGGTCAACGACATGGGGAGCGACCTGACGCCCTATGTGCCGCCGAAAAGCCGCCGGCGCAGGCGGCAGGACGCGATGCCTGGCGGCGGGTCGGGCCCAGGCACGACCTAACCAAAACCACTAGGCTCGATAGAGCCATGCCACGTCAGCTGTTTCTCTTCGATCGCCCGCGACGCTTCGTCACGGGCACTGTCGGCACGCCCGGCGACCGCACGTTCTACCTGCAGGCGGCCGACTCCGCACGCGTCGTGTCGGTGGCACTGGAGAAGCAGCAGGTGGCCGTGCTCGCCGACCGTATCGAGCAGCTGCTCGACGAGGTGGTCACGCGCACTGGAACGGTCATTCCGTCCGGCGGGGACCTCGATTCGGAGGCTCTCGAGCAGCCGATCGACGAGGAGTTCCGGGTCGGCGCCATGGCCCTCGCCTGGGACAGCGAATCCGGCCTGGTGGTAATCGAGGCACAGGCGCCGGTCGACGACACCGAGATCGCGCAGGAAACCCTGCTCGAAGACGTCGACGAAGGGCCGGACGCACTGCGGGTGCGCCTGGAACCGGCGACGGCACGCGACTTCGTGCTCAGGACCCGCGCCGTGCTTGCCGCGGGCCGGCCGCCGTGTCCCTTGTGCGGACTGCCGCTCGATCCGAACGCCGGCCACATCTGCCCGCGGCAGAACGGCTATCACCGCGGCAGCGCGCTCGAGGCATGAGCAAGCACGCGTCGCGCAGTGCCGAGGGACGCGGCGGGCGAGGCGATGCGCGCGAGCCGGCCGGGCACAGCCTGACGCCGGCATGCGAACTGCCGGCGGACGAGGCCCTGGCGCTGCTGCGCGACGGCGAGCTGACGGTCGAGGGCCGGCTCATCGAGGCGTCCAACACCACGCTGTACTGCGGAGTGGCGGCCGGCGGACTGCGCGCGGCGTGCGTGTACAAGCCGGTGGCCGGCGAGCGTGCGTTATGGGATTTCCCGGACGGCACGCTGGCCGCCCGGGAGCAGGCTGCTTACGAGGTGTCAGCGGCCACCGGATGGGACATCGTGCCGCCGACGGTGTACCGCGACGGGCCGATCGGGCCGGGCATGGTGCAGTTGTGGATCGACGTCAACGAGAACGTCGACGTCGTGGCACTGGTTCGCGCGTCCACCTCCGAACAGCTGCGCCGCATTGCGGTCTTCGACGCTGCCGTGAACAACGCCGACCGTAAGGGTGGGCACCTGCTGCCGACCCGAAGCGGGCACATCTACGGCGTCGACCACGGCGTCACGTTTAACGTCGACCCGAAGCTGCGCACGCTGTTGTGGCAATGGGCCGGCCAGCCGCTGACGGACGAGGCGATCGACGTGCTGAGCAGGTTGCGCGCCGAGCTGGAGGGCCCGCTCGGGCGCAGGCTGCAGGGGCTGCTGACAGCGCGCGAGGTACGGCGCACGATCCGCCGGGTGGATCACCTGCTCGCCGACGGCTGCCACCCGGTTCCGGATGGCGACTGGCCGGCGATCCCGTGGCCGCCGATCTAGTAACTGTCACGCTGGTCATAACACGTGCCGGATAGGTTGACTGTATGGAGTCGTGGCCTGGGTCGCCGGTACCGGAGCTGCCACCGCCCAAGCGGCCGTATCGGCTGCGGCTGTATGACACGCCGGCCCGCGAGGTGCGCGAGATCGGGCCGCGGGGCACGCTGCGGCTTTATGTCTGCGGCATCACGCCGTACGACGCGACGCACCTGGGGCATGCCGCGACCTACCTCGCCTTCGACCTCGCGCAGCGCGTGTGGCGCGACGCCGGGAACGACGTGCGCTACGTACAGAATGTGACGGATGTCGACGACCCGTTGCTGGAGCGGGCGGCGCACACCCGCGAGAACTGGATGCATCTGGCCGAACGCGAGATCGCGCTGTACCGCGACGACATGACCGCGCTGCGGGTGCTGCCGCCCGATGAACTCGTTGGCGCCGTCGAGTCGGTCACCGAGATCACCAAGGCGATCGCCGAGCTGCTCGCGCTTGGGGCCGCCTACCACGTCGGCGAGGACATCTACTACTCGATCGAGGCGTCGGGCTGGTTCGGGTATGTGTCCGGCTACGACGACGCGACGATGCTCGAGCTGTTCGCCGAGCGGGGTGGCGATCCCGAACATGCGGGCAAGCGACATCCGCTCGACTCACTGTTGTGGCGTGGGCACCGCTATGGCGAGCCGTACTGGGACACCGAGCTCGGCCGGGGCCGGCCCGGCTGGCACATCGAGTGCTCGGTGATCGCGCTGAACCGTCTCGGCATGGGGTTCGACGTGCAGGGCGGCGGCAGCGACCTGATCTTCCCGCACCACGAGCACTCCGCGGCGCACGCCGAGGCGCTGACCGGCGAACACCCCTTCGCCCGGCACTACGTGCACACCGGCATGATCGGGCTCGACGGCGAGAAGATGAGCAAGTCCCGAGGCAACCTCGTGTTCGTCTCGAAGCTTCGCGGCGCCGGGGTCGACCCGATGGCGATCCGGCTGGCTCTCCTGGACGGGCACTATCGGGCCGACCGGGAGTGGACCGGCGGCCGGCTGCCCGGCGCCGAGAACCGGCTCGCCCGCTGGCGGGCCGCCGTGGCGTTGCCTTCGGGACCGGATGCACGTCGCATGCTCGCCGAGGTCCGTGCGGCACTCGCCGACGATCTCGATACGGGTTCGGCGTTGGCCGCGCTCGATGCCTGGACGCAGGCGGCGCTCGCCGACCAGGGCCCGGACGACGGCGCACCGGCGCTGGCCCGCAACGTCGTCGACGCGCTGCTGGGCATCGCGCTATGAGCGGTAGTTGCTGATCTCGACGAGATTGCCGTCCGGGTCGCGGACGTAGACGCTGTCCATTTCACCACGTGCCCCGGTGCGGATGACCGGGCCTTCGACGAGCGGCACATCGAGGGCACGCAGATGCGCGATCACGCGCGGCAGGGCAGTGGCGGCGACCAGGCAGATGTCCGCGCTGCCCGGCACCGGCCTGACAGCATGCGGCGCAAGCTCCTGCCCGGCGACGTGCAGGTTGATCTTGCTGGAGCCGAACTCAAGTGCGTGCCGGCCGTCGCCGAACTCGACGGGTGTCATTCCGAGCACGCGACGGTAGAAGTCGATCGTTCGGTCGAGGTTCGCGACGGTGAGCACGAAATGATCGAGGTGGCTGATCGCGACCGGGCTGAGCGCCAGCTGGCAGGCGGCCCACACCGTCTGCGGCAACTGGCGTCGGGTCCGGGCGAACAGGTCGAGCAGTGCCGGGCCGCTGCGGGTGGCCAGCTCCGCGTTGTTCGCGACCACGTCCAGCTCGTTCGCCGCGGTGAGCACCAGGAAGTCTTTGGGGTCGATGTCGTACCACTCACCGGTAAAGCGGTCACGCAGACGCATCGGAGCCGTGCCGCCCAGCGCCGGGTAGGTGGCGCCACGGTCGCAGCTGGCGTAGCGGTAGACGAGCCATTCCGCCGCGGCACCGATGACGTTCACGAGGTCGGCGCGGCGCCGAAGGGGCAGCAGTGCGGTACCGAATCCGTCCGTGCCGTAGGTCGCATGGCAGAGGCCGGCGAGCACGAGGTCCTCCGGGGCGCCCCAGCCGGCGAGCCGGTCCGCGACCCTGCGCAGGTGAGCGAGGAGCGTCCCGCCGGGATGGTCGATGTCCTCCGCCCCATGAGTGACGAGGAAACGCTCGGCGTGTGCGCGTCGGTCCACTCGCAAAGTCTCGCCTTTGGCCCTGCCGACGGGCGTGTCTAGTTGGTCACCCGGGCCGGTCGTATCGGCGTCCGCAGCGAGCGCAGACTGACAGCGGCGCGCAGCCGCTGCCAGCGGGTCGTTCCCCGGCCGATCCGCCGCCGCGTGCGCTCGATCTCCGACCAGTACCAGGCCGCGGCGCTGGGCGAGGGCTCGCCGGGACCGAACACCACGGCGTCCGCCGAGGCGGCGAGTGGTGTCAGGTCGAGCGGGCCGAGGGTGCGCGCGTCCTCGGCCCGGGTCTGTCCGGCGGGCACGGGTTGGCCGAGGTCGCGAGCGTAGTCGACGATCTCACGCCACCCTGCGGCCACCTGGGTGCTGGGTGGGCCGCGCCTTCGGCGGCGCCGGCGCCGCAGGCCTTTGAGGCCGACGATCGTCGAGCATGCGCAGATGAGTGCCAGGATCGGCAGGCCGCCGTACGTTCCGGCGAGGATCACCGCGCGGGGAATGTGGAAGCCACCACTCGCTGCCGGGTGGTCGTTGCTGGCGCGGTGGTCGACCTTTGTTTGCTGCTGGTCGGGGCTGTCGACCGAGCTCGGCGGGCGCACCGAATTGGGCGGTGGCACCACGGCCGCGGACGTGTTCTGCTGCTCCCGGGGTGGAATGTTGTCCGGCTTCTTCGACGCGTCGGGCATGAACTCGCTGGTCGGGATCGCCAGCCAGTCGCCGTTCGCGACGTGTACCTCCACCCAGGCGTGCACGTCCTTGCCCTTGATGACGCCGCCCGGCTCGGGTAGTGCGCCGAGCACGACGCGGGTGGGCACCCCCAGGTAGTTAGCCATCAGCGCGAAGATCGCGGCGTACTGCTCGTCGTCGCCGACGAGTTGCACCCCGCTCAAGAACGCGGTGAGCCGGCCGATGCTATGGCCGGGAAGGTACTGCGCTTCGTCGCCCGCGCCGTCGCTGTACTTGCCGGTCTCGCGCAGGTGCCGGGCGATGGCGAGCACCTGCGGCCAGGTGCCGGTGACGCCGTTGGTCCACTTGCCGACCGAGTCGGCAAGGAACGCCAGCACGTCGGGTGATATCTCGGGGGCACCGAACGGCGTCGCGTGACTGGGATCCGCCGCGGTGGGCGGCACTAGGGCCCCCATGGTGACGGTGTCGCCCGAGTGCAAACGCTGCGGGACAACCCCGGTGTCGGTCGCGAGGTTGTAGCGGAACGCGCCGCCGTCGTCCTTGGCGCTGAACCGGATCTTTGCCAGCTTGCCCGCGGTCGGTACCCATGCGTCGTCGTAGCCGCTGCCAACGTGCACGGTCACGTTCGCGCGGGCACCGCTGCCGCCGGTGGTGATCGAGGTGCCTACTCGCTGGAAGGTCGCTGTCGAGGCCGTGCTCAAGGTGGGGTCGCCGGTGCCCCACACCTTGCCGTCGTAGGTCGTCATCGTCGCGATGCGCAGCGGCGCCCCGCCGGGCAGCCCTGATTCGGTTAACAGTGTCGTGTCGTAGAGCGGCCCGTTCTTGGTGTACTTGCGGAACCCCGCGAGCGGGCTGGGGTACTGCTGCAGGTCGAACGGCGGGTGCACGTAATTGCGCAGCACGATGCGGTCGTCGGCCTTGGCGAGCGGCAGGCCCGGCCCGATCGCCGACGCACCGAACGCCGCGAGCGCCAGCATGGCCAGACCGCATGCGATACGGGTGGTCTGCCGGGCGCCGTGCTGCACGGTGGGCCGGATGCGGTGGTATCGCAGCGACGCCCACCCGAGAGCCACTGCGACGAACGCCGCCCCGAGCAGCAGCGGCGGCGCGGTGGGCATGCCGAGCAGGATCGTCGCGGCGAGTAACGCCGCCGGAGCACCTAGCGGCGCGAATGCTGGCTTGCAGCGCAGCGCCAGGCTGCCGCCGAGCGCGGCGGCCACCAGGCCGAGCAGGAACGGGATGCCGAGCAGCAGGCCGCTGCTGCCGATCGGTGGCAAGGTCGTCAGCAGCTGCTTCCAGCCGTTCCCGGCGAGGCCGGCCAGCCCCGCGACCGACCGGGGCCCGGGCACCGCCAGCCCGACGATGAAGTAGGCGGCCACGGTGCCCAGTGCGACAACCAGCGCCGAAGCGCCGAGCGCCGCTCCGGCGTAGCTCAGCACGAGCCCGGTCGCAATGCCTGCACCACCGCTGATCAGGTAGCCGGTGCCGCCATATGTGGTGCGCAGCACGAGTAGCGCCAGCAGGCACAGCGCGGCGAGCAGCACGAGGTCGCCGAGCTGCATGGTGATGCGTCGCTTCGTCCCGGCGTGATGTCTGGTGGGCGTACTCATCGCTCGGCCACCACCCGTATGAGCGCGGGCAGGTCGTTGAGCGCCCGAAGGGTGAGCACGGTCGTCTCACCGACCGTGGTCATGCCGGGGTCGGCGGCGGGATCGACCCGCAGCGCAACCGTGTCGATCTCGGGTGGCAGCGCGGCAGCGGCACGGCGCACCAGCCGGAACGGCACGATCGAGCCGGTGATCAGGACGGCGAGGCTGGTGTCCGGGGCAGTGCGCAACACGCCGCCGGCTAGCGTCGCCAGGTCTGCGTCGTCGGCGAAGTCGGCACGGGTGAGCGCGTCGAGAATCCGCTGGATGTTGCCGTCGGCGACAGCCTCCCGGGCGGCGATGATGCTCGCCTGCTGCTCGTCCTGGACCGCCCGCGCGGCGATCGAGCCGGCCGCGGACAGCGCTAGCTCGAACTCCTCTTCGCTGGCGTAGCTCGCCGGCCGTCCGTCGACGACCACGGTCGCGTGAATGCGCCGGGTGTCGACGAACTGACGGACCATAAGCTGCCCGGTACGCGCCGACGATCGCCAGTGGATGTAGCGGCGGTCGTCGCCGGCGGCGTAGTCGCGCAACGCGTGGAACGCGAGGTCGCTCATCGACACCGCGTTGGAGCTTTGCCCTTCCAGGTCGCGCAGCAGGCCGGAGCTGAGCGGGTCGAGCCCGACGATGCGCGGGTGGACGAACAGCTCCGTCACACCAGTCCAGGCGACCTCGCGGCGCATCAACCCGAGCGGGTCGCCGCGCACGGTGTGGGCCGGCCCGACGGGGACAACCGCACGCCGTGTCGTCGGGATAACGAACAACTCGTCGTGGTGCCGGCCACCCGGCAGTGCGGGCAGGTTGAACCGTGCGACAGCGGCGCCGACCCGCAGTTCCAGGCGGATCGGCCACATCCGCCGCGGCGAGACATTCGTGACACTGACCTGCCCCGCGGCGGGCGCGCCGACCGACACGCGCCGGGGCTGGAGCAGCACGCTGACCTGAAGCGTGGCCCGTCCGATCAGGAAGACGAGCGACATCACGATCAGCAGCAGGCACGCCGCGGCGAGCAGCATTGCCTCACGCCAGCCGAGCTGCCAGCCGATCACCCACGCGGCGACCATGATCGCCAGCACGGCCCAGCCGAACGGCGTGACGACACGGCACACGGCCCGCGCCGTGCGTGACGTGCGCTCGACCACGCCCGCAGCCGGCCCGTCCGGACGCGTCAGCGTCGAGGCGAGCGTCGACCAGGTGTCGGTGAACCGTGGCACGCCTAGGCGGCTCTCTCGGAAGGCGGCACCACCGTGGCCAGGATCGCGTCGATCACCTCGTACACCGTGGTTCCCGCGAACTGCGCCTCCGCATCGAGCAGGATGCGGTGGCTCAGCACGGGCACGGCAAGCTCCTTGATGTCGTCTGGGGTCACGAAGTGGCGGCCCAGCGATGCCGCCCAGGTCTTGGCGCTGCGCACCATGGCCAGGCAGCCGCGCACCGACAGGCCGAGCTTGACGTGTTGGTGCCGCCGTGATTCCTCAGCCAGCCTGCTGACATAGGCCAGCAGAGCGCCCTCGACGTGCACGCCGGCCGCGAGCTTGGCCATCTCGGAGATCTGCTCCGACGTGACCACCGCCTGAACCGCGACCGTACGGTCACGTACGGCGGCTTCGTGCAGCAGGGCGACAGTTGCCTCGTGGTCCGGGTAGCCGACGCTCGTCTTCATCAGGAACCGGTCGAGCTGCGCCTCGGGCAGTCGATACGTACCGGCCTGCTCGATCGGGTTCTGCGTCGCGATGACCATGAACGGTCGGCCGACGTTGTGCGACACGCCGTCGACGGTCACCCGGTTCTCCTCCATGACCTCCAGCAGCGCCGACTGAGTCTTCGGCGAGGCGCGGTTGATCTCGTCGGCCAGCACGATCGTCGAGAACACCGGTCCTGGGTGGAAGTCGAACGTCCCCTTGTGCTGGTCGTAGATCGTCACGCCGGTGACGTCGGAGGGCAGCAGGTCAGGGGTGAACTGGATCCGCGAGTTCGACCCGTGCACCGTGTTGGCGAGCGCCTTGGCGAGGCTGGTCTTGCCGGTGCCGGGGAAGTCTTCGAGCAGCAGATGCCCCTCGGAAACCAGACAGGTTAGCGCCAGACGCACCACATGCTGTTTGCCCAGCACCGCATGCCCGATGTTGGCGGCGAGCCGGCCGAACACCTCGGCGAACCACGTCGCCTGATCAGGCGTCATCTCGTTCAACTCGAGATCCCTTTCATGATGGTCACCATTGCGTCGCCGGGTCGACGTGATTCGAGTCGACGTGGCCGCCGTTGTAGTAGACCCGCAGGAACACATCAGCGTTGTTGCCGTTGTAGCAGGCAAGATCCTTGTCGGCGGTGGCGCTCACCGAGAGATTGCTGTTGTCGAACTTGACGCCGTTCTGCATGCAGTCGACGCGGTACGTGCCGCTGGGGAAGTTGTGCATCGTGATGTGCAGGTAATGGCAGTGGCTGCTGGTGCAGTCGGGCTGGCTCACGCTCGCACCCTTTGACAACGTGACGGACGGGGGAATGGGCGGGGCCGCGGGCAGCGTCTGCGGGGGAGCCGAGATCGGCCCGGCCATCTGCGTCTGCCCGTCGATGGACCGCATGATCCGGACCTGGAAGTTGTGCGTCGTGTTGCAGTTGAACGTCCTGGTTATCGACCCGCCATTCGGCACCTGGCCCTGGGTGGCCCAGCCACCCCCGTCGAGACTCGTCTGGTAGGTCGCGGCCCGGCCGTTCCCGCTGCCGCCCGACCAGCTGAACGTGACGCTCCCGGTGGTGGCGCCTTGGCTGGTGCAGCCGGTGTGCGAGCCGCTGGCGGATGGGTTCGCCAGCGGGCCGAAGGGGGTAACGGTGTTCGACAACGGTGACCAGGCGCCGCACTGGCCGGCTTCGTTGCAGCCGCGTACCTGAGCGCTGTACGCGGTGCCGTTGGACAGCCCGCCGATGCTTTCGGTCACCCCAGAGCCGGGCGCGCCCGGGCTGCCCCACGAGCCGGAGGCGCCGGTGTTCAGCTGGTAGTCGACGCGCGTCAGCGACGCGCCGTGCGGCTGGGGCAGGGTGAACGCGACGTGGATGGTGCCGTCGTAGCCGTTCATGTTGGCGGAATCGTGGTCCGCGGCGCTGACGCTGCCGACCGTCGCCGGGGGAGCCGTCGCGAGCACCTGGTTGGACTTGGCGCTCGCCGGAGAGGTGAGGTTCCCGGAGTTCGTGGCACTAACCGCGTAGCTGTATTTCGAGCCGTCGTTGGCAAGACCGGAGAACGTCGTCGAGGTGCCGGCTGTTGCCTGCGTGCCCTCAGCCATGCCGTTGCGGT
>Ga0126373_10001720_pt1 | contig 15745 bp, 18 predicted proteins | sample PanSoiMetPlot_11_FD_92545 | JGI IMG/M metagenome (GOLD analysis project Ga0126373, IMG submission 92545) | Tropical forest soil microbial communities from Panama - MetaG Plot_11 | ecosystem: Environmental > Terrestrial > Soil > Tropical forest > Bulk soil | place: Panama | collected 2016-02-17 | reverse complement strand
TTTAGTCATGATCATTGTCCGTCCGTTTGTCAGTTAAATCACTTGCAAGTTACTCAGACGCAACGGTCGAGCGAAAAGTTAGCGGAAAATTTCGCGGAGGGGTGAAACGTGCGGTTTTATTGGGCTTTTTGCGGTTTTTTCAAGGGGTGAAACCCGGTTTCACCCGCCGGAAATTTTGGACGCTTCATCAGGTGAAACGGCGCCGTTTTGCGGCTCGCTTGGCTCCTGGGTCGCTCGCGCGCGCGAAGCGAGGGCCGGTGGAAGTTGGCTTTCATCGACCAACCCAGGACTCGAGTCTTCGCTTCCGCCTGTGCCGCTGGCATTGGCTTCGACTTCAACCACCAGCGGCGGACTTGGCAAGGCCTTGCTGTAGATCTCGCGAAGCTTCGCCATGGCATCGCCGTTCGTCTGATGCCTAGCCTTACGCTCTTCCGCTACCAGCTTGCTATAGTCGAATAACCACTGAGCCGCGTGGAACGCTACCAGAGGATCGTCATGGTTCGAGAGTTTGACCATCGTTCCAACCGCATGCTCCCGGAGACGAATATGGTCTTGAAACTCAGGACACGGGCTCAGAAGCAAGGGCTTCAGCATGGGCTCCGCAAGAAGTCGCTCAAGCTCTTGGGCTACGGCCTTCGATCTCGACGTAGTCGATGCTTCCGTGGCTAAAGACTTTCCCTTTAGCTTGGAGTTGGGATACGCAAGCTTGTAAGCAACGGTTTTTGGCTTGCCTAAGGCTATGCCTTGAGCGAATCTTTTCTGCTTGATCGTGGCTTCCTGTGGCACGCCTTCAGCTTGCCTGATTCGACAAGCGAATGACAAGGGCTCTTGTCCATGGATAAGGGGAACTCGCGAGGCGTTTTCCGGCGTTTTAAGCGATTTTCCCGGTCGACCCGCCTCAAAGTACCGGGAACCATCCGGCGATCGCGTGGCGCCCCGTTTCCGGCGCAAAGCGGGGCATTTTAAACGGCGTCCTGAATGGCGAATTGCGCCGGACGGACGAAAGCGTATTGCGCTGTTTCCAGAACATCAGTTTGGGAAACAGCGTAGGCCTGGCGCTAAGTCTCGCGTTTTCAATGCGAATCGCCCGTTTTGTGGCGGGGGTTTGTGAAACGGCGGTTTCGTCCGGTGTTTCGCGGGCTTTAGTCTGGCGGCCTAAGCGCTAGTCCTGCGCGCGTGTAGACCTCGAGCCGGCGGGGAAACACCGGAGTTGACAGACCCCGCCGGCGGGTGTAGTCTGACCCTACCGTCCACCGGACCCCCGTGCGCGAGCGCCGCGGGCGCTCCGGTGAGGGCGCTGGTTTCATCCCCGTGATTTCACATATCACAAATATTATAAAAATCAAGGCTTTACAGTTTTTCGCGCTCTCCGTGTCACCACTGTCACCACACTAGTCACCATTTTGTCCTCACAACCCGTCCTGGCGCTAAGTTCCTCCTGAAGATGGAGATAGCGGGGGCGTCACCAGTGTCACCGCACCACCCCCCTCTACCACATCCTCTAAGGGGATTACTCCCCCTCTAGTCTCCCCTTTTATTTACTTTCTATTCTCTCTTCTTAGAAGAGGTAGAGACACTGGGTACACTGGTGGCGCGACCTGGAATCAACGAGTTACACGTACCCACGTTGTACCCGGTCACCAATTCACTGTAAACTTCGTATGCCACGCGCGCGCGACCCGTACATGGACTCGCGCGCAAGCTACGCGCGCGGGATGAGGTGGTCTAACAGGCGAGGTGGACATGGTAGGGTGTGGAGGTCCTGCGGCGAAGGATTAGGTGGTTGACGCGCGCGGGGTGAGGTGGACTAGCGGCTATGCGCGCGCGGGAAACGGGATACGCGCGGGAAACGGGATACGCGCGAAACAGGCGCGCGCGGGAGGAACAGTACGGGGCGAAGCCCCGTGTCCCCAGACTCCAGTCTCGCGTGCGCGGGCCGGGAGATCCGCGCACGTGCGCGGACTTCGAGGTTCACGTGCGCGGGGCTATGTCTAGGAGGAAGGCGTAGAGGTCGTCGAGGCTTCTCACCACGGCGTACTTCGCGCCGGCCTGGGTCCATTCCCTGGCCCTGGCCGTTTGGAGGAGGGTAGGGGATTCGCCTTCGCGTTTGAGTTCGATCTCGAAGTGTACGCCGCGCCACAAGCCGGTAATGTCCGGGTCGCCGGCGAGGGTCATGGCGGAGCCGTGGCGCTTGCGGAAGGCGAGGGTCTGGTCGCCGCGGCGGATGGTCGCGAGGTGTTTGAGGACGGCTTTCTTGAGGGAGGATTCGAGTGGAGAATTGTGTTGGGGCATGGTTATTATCCTTCCGGGCTCCGGCGGTGCGTTTTTGGTCGCAGGGAAGCCCCGCTTCACGGGGTTGGGTTAAAGCCTTGAGGGTTCCTGCCGGTCCTGGGGAGGCGTTTGACGCGGTCGGCGCGGGCGAGGCGGTCGGCTTCCGTGAGGACGCGGCGGCGTTTGATGCGGGCGAGGCGGATGGCGAGGGAGGCGTTTTCGAGGGGGATGCCGGTGATTTTTACGTCCTGAATCCTGCGGCCCGCGCGATCACGCGAAACGTCGCCGAGCCAGAGGTTGCCGCCCAGAGCTTTCCAGCGGCTGGGGAGGACGGCGGCGCCGTCGAGGATCATGAGGCAGAGTTCTCCGCGGTCGAAGTAGAGGTGGCGTTCAGCGGCTCCGCGGGTGGAGCCGTAGATAACGGGATCGCCGCAGGCGTCCTTGCGGAGGCCGGCGAGGCGGTGTTGTTTGGCGAAGGTTTCGATGGTCATATCAGGATGCCTTTCGTTTGCGGCCGCCGCGGCCGTAGACTTCGGTGAACTCTTCCGGCCATCCCAGCCGCTCGTCGATCCGGTCGAGGATGCGCCGGAGGCGGCGGTCGGCGGCCTGGACGCGCTGCTCGTAGAAGCGCGACTCGGAGAGGAGGTTGAGGGTGGAGACGGCGCGGCGGTGTTCCGGCGACTCGTGGGCGGCGAGGTACAGCTCCCAGTCGGGGTCGGCCACGGGCGGCTCGTCGATGCGCCGGGAGAGGGCGACGCCCTTGTTGGAGTTGTGGGGCGGAGGCTCGTAAGCGGGAGCCTTCGGCCGGGCTTCCGGGAGCGCCTCTCCGAGCGTGGCTTTGAGCGCCGCGGGAGGCGCGGGACGGGCCGCGGCGTCCGGCGGCCGGGGCGGCGGGAGCGGCGGCGAGTAGCCGCAGTTCCGGCACCAGGCGAAGGAGGAGTCGCCGCGCTCCAGGCCGCACTGCGGGCAGGCCGGGAAGTAGCGGGTCACGGGGCGCCCTCCGGCTCCGGGACAGGAGTTCCGGGCGATTCGGGCTGGGGCATGACCATGCCTTCCAGGGCTTCGGCGATCAGTTCGTCGAGGTCGTAGCCGTCGGCGGCGGAGACGACGTGGTGGTCGATCTTGAGGGCGACCCAGAAGAGGTTGATGTGAGAGGCTTCGACGACGAGGGAGCGCCGGTCGCGGTCGCCCTCGAGCCAGTCGTGGACGCGCCAGAGGGCCTGCTCCAGGCGGGCGCGCCGCTCGTTGCGTTCGCTCTCGGTCACGGGTCCGCCCTCCTCGCCTGGCCGCGTCCGCCCTCGCGGAGGAGGCGTTCGATCAGCTCGTAGGCGGTCTGCCGGTCGGGCATCGTGACGCGGTCCCAGTCGATCTCGAGCTTGAGGGCGATGCGGCCCGCGCCGTCCGCCAGATGGAGTTCGTAGATGATCATTGGACGGGTCCTTTGGGGGGCGTGCGCTCGAGGGTCCGGCGCATGAGGTTCAGCATTTCGGAGACGCTCTCCGCGGGCCTGGAGATCGAGGTCGAGGACCCACGCGAGGATGCTGGCGGCCAGATGGCAGCCCTTGATGAGGCCGCCCGCCGAGCGTCCGCGGCCGACCGCTTCAGAGAGCGCGGCTTCGTCTGACAGGAAGCGGACGAAGAGCTGGCGCGTCTGCTCGATCTCGCGGGGAGTCTTCATCGATCCGTCTCCCGCATCAGGAGGCGGCAGAAGCGGCAGGTGACGGCGGGCGGGTTTTCCGTGACTTTGGCTTCGTTCATTTCCTGGCGCTCCGCATCTTCTGGCCGATCCAGTTTTCCAGGCGGACGCCGGCGAGGGCTTTTACCTCGAGCGCCCACTCGAGGGCGGTGACGGCGCCCCAGAGCATGTCGTCGAAGTCGTCTTCTCCCGGCGGGAGCGGGTCTGATTCGCGGTTGAAGGCGCGTTCCGCCCGCAGCTTCATTTCGCGGATATCTTCAGAGGATTTCACTGCTCACTCCAGAATTCCGAGCCGCCGAGCAAGCTCCGTAAAAGCGACCGCTGCCTGGAGAGGTACGACGCCGTTGCCCAAGAGCTGCAGCCGGGGCCTTCGCTCGTGAAGCCACTGGGCCACGCCATGAGCCACTCGACGAAGTCCGGGTTCAGCTTCTTGCGAAACATCGAGCGGGCTTTGTTGTAGGGCGAGCGCAAGGAAGATCTCAACAGGCGACAGAGCCGGAGCCACAAGCGGATGCGCTCGGAGAATGTGAGGCCAGCGAGGGTCGGATGGGCCGGGCGCGAAGAGGGGGAGGCTTTCGCTGCGGTCGGGAGCGAGGCTCCCCCGCCCCGGTTGTTCTCCTTCGACCCGCCGCCGTCCTCCGCTCCCGGCGTCGGCCACGTCAGGGCGTCCGTCGCCAGAGACGCTCCGCCCTCCCGCGCATGGTTCGACCCGAAGGCGTTGCCCTGAGTCGGCGTCGTCCAGCGTTCGATCTGTCGCGCGAACTCGCCGCCGCCGCCCGGATCGCCCTCCTCCGGCTTGTGCTGGAGGCCGTGCGGGGTCTTCCACATTTCGCTGAAGGCTCCCGTCTGTTCCTCGAGATTCCCCTTGCCCCGGTCGTAGGTCGCTTCCTGCAGCCGCTCCATGCCCTTGCGGGGCGTGCCCCACTGTTCCGGCGGGGTCCACTCGTGGCGGATGAAGGCGGAGAGGGTCGGGGCGTGCGCTTCCATGTGACTCTCCGGGAGCGACTCCTCGCTCTTCCAGTCGCGGGCCGCCGGCGTCGGCCAGTTCTCCGCTTTGTCCGAGAGGTTGAGGCTCCAGGGGTCCTGATCCTGGTTGCGGGACGGCGCGTTGATCCTCCCGGAGGCGTCGTCCGTCGTCCGGGGCGTCGGCCAGGCGTTCTCCGTGAAAGCGGTCAGCGTGTTCTCGCCCTGCCACTGCTGGGTGTTGGCTTTCTTGTTGGAGTGGAAGAGGGCCGCGTCCGGCGTCGGCCAGAATTCCGCCTGCGCCTCGAGCGGAACCTGCCGCTTCCCCTCCGGCGTCGACCCCTTGGCCTGGACGGTTTCGCGCGAGGTCTTGCGCCCGCCGTTGGGAGTGTTGGGCGTCATCCACTGATCCGTCTGGTCGCAGAGATAGAGCTGCCTCTGCGGGTGGTCCGCCCGCGGACCCTGCGGGTGGAAGTCGCGAGTGTGCGGCGTCCGCCAGATCGCCGTGCTCTCGTCGAGCACTCTGCCGTGCTTCGGGTCCGTCCCCCGCATCCCGTCGTGCGCCTGAGCTTTCGGCGTCGGCCAGGATTCGGTCTCCGTCGTCAGGTCGTGCGGCTTGTGATGGCGGTCCTGAGAAGAGAAGCCCGGCCCCCTCTGTCCACATGCGTCGTGCGCGTTCGGGGTCGACCACGATTCCACCTGGTCCTGGAGATGGAGGCCGTGGCCGCCCGCCAGCCGGTCGTCCTTCGGCATCGCTCCGCCCGGCTGGTAGCCGCCCGGCGTCCGCCACTGTTCCGTCGCATGGTGCAGGCTCACTCCGTGCCGGTCGCCCGCCGCCACGTCCGGCGTCGAGCGCCCCGGAGCCGGGGTCCTCATCTGCGAACCGTCCCTCACGGTCGCGTCCGGCGTCGGCCAGTTGGCGACTCTCGAGGTCAGCGTGTCCTCCGTCCCGCGATGGCCGCCGGTCGATTCCGAGTCCTCCATCCGGGCTGTGGGCCAGAGGGCCGCTCTCTGCGTCAGGCCGGTCGGTTTGTGGTGGAGTCCGCCGGTCGTCGACTGCTCGTCGAGCCTGGCCATCCGGGCCTTCTGCGCTTCCGGCGTCGAGCCGTCCTCCTGCGCCCGGATCGTCGGCCAGAAGTCCTCGACCGCCGCCTGCATCGTGTTGCCGCGGTACATGTGGTTGTAGGTCGCGGGCGTCGTCCTCGGCACTCCGCCCTGCGCCTGTCCCTCCTGCGGCGTCGGCCAGAATTCCCTCGCTGCGTCCGTCAGCGTCGTGCCCGGATGACTCGCGTCCGCCGTAACGGAATGCCGGCCGGAGCTTGCCATGTCGCGCGAGGAAGTCGTGGGCCACGCCGAGGACGAAGACTCTGGGGCGGCCGTGCGAGGCGCCCACGTCGGAAGCTCGTAGACTGAGCCAGCAAGACACAAACCCGCTTTCGGCCAGATCCCGCAGAACGGTTCCCATGCCGCCAGTAGATTCATCTGGCTCGCCGCCCAGGTCTTCTGGGAAGTCAAAACGGCGATCGGCGTCTCGAAGCAGCCCCGAAACGTTTTCTCCAAAAAAGAGCGGAGCCCCGCACTCTCTGAGAATTCTGGCGATATCTCCCCAGATCCAGCGCTCGTCGGCGGTTCCTTTGCGTTTGCCGGCCACGGAGTGGGGCTGGCACGGCCATCCCGCAGCGACGCAGTCCACGAGGCCATGGAGGGGTCGTCCTGAGAATGCCATGACATTTTCGAAGACTTTTGTTTCGGGGTAGCGGAGGCTGAAGCGTTTGGCGGCTTCCGGGTTGTTTTCGACGGCGGCGATGGTTTTGTAGTCATCGAATGCGATCTCCAGGGCTAAGTCCAGACCTCCCCCGCCCGCGCAGAGTGAGAGTCCGTTCACAGGGTTATTCTTTTGGCGTAGGCGCTATGTATCGCGCCTATTTCAGTCGAGAGAGACCTGGACAACTCCTTCAGGTCGCCCGGCGTCGGCGCGCGCATCGGCGTCAGAGAGATATAGATCAACGCGCTCCCGCCGGCATAGAAGGCCGCCTTAAGAGTCGCGATTTCGAGATCCGTCGCCTCCGGCGGCATGACCTCCCGCACCAGCTCGCGCCACTTCTCGTCGAAGAGGATGCGCAGTCCTTCCGCGAAGGTCATGACTTCTCTCCCGCGGCGGTTTCCGCCGCCTGCGCCTCGGCCAGGATCTCCTTGGCCGCCTTGCGGCAGGCCTCGCAGAGCCGCACGTCGTCGAAGCCGAACCAGAAGCGCGACTTGGGGCCGCCGGAGACTTCGAGGCCGCAGAAGGAGAAGGGCGATCCGAACATGCGGGCGTGGAAGCCGGAGGGCATCTTGTAGACGGTGAATTCCGCCTTGCCGGCGTCGATCTTGAGCAGCGCGTCATGCTGGAACTTCCGCATGGCGATCTCGTTCGCCGCCTTGGCGCAGGCGGGGCATCCGACCTTGCCGTCCGGGATCGGCTGGTTGCACTTCAGGCAGGTCATGAAGTTTTCCTTCCTGTTTCGGGGGGCGCGGGCGCCTCTCCCAGATTGGCTCCGGCCCGTTGCGCCCTCTTGGGCGGGCGGCCTTTGCGGTGATTGTTGACGACGACGACAAAAACGTCGTCGCCTTCTTCCGATTCGACCAGGAGAGCGCAGCGGCCATGATTTTCGGCGCCGTCGATCAGCAGATCGAGCTTGTCTCTGGTTAGTTCAATGGTGGTCATTCGTCTTCCTCTTTCACGTAGAACCAAGGTTTTTTACCCGAGCCTTTTTCGCGGATCTGCTTGCGCTTCCAGCCGCCGATGCGCGACATGATGACGCCGATGCGGGTCTCGTCGCGCCGGTCCCATTGCCCCGCGTCCTTGCGCAGCGCTTCCGTCAGAATGCGCTGCGTGTTGACGGAGTCGGACTGCGAGAGGAGCCAGGCCTCGATGAGCGGCTCCCACGGGTCGCCCTGGTAGCGGGCTTCCTGCTGCTCGTTGGCCGCGCCAGCGATGGTTGCGTTATCGAGAAAATACGGCTCTCCGGCGCGATAGCGATGGACCGCTTCCGCCCAGAGTTGATCGCGGTCTCTCTCGAGCGAGTCGAGATGAAAGTGTTCGCCGCACTCGATCGGCCAGAAGCGGCGTCCGCCGGTTTCGTCCTTGAGATACTTGTTGTGATTGACCGATCCCGCGAAGACGCATTGCCGCGGCGCCTCGATGACGTGGCGTCCATACGGCGGACGGAAGCGGTCCACTTGTCGCGAGATGAAGCTCTTGATGCGGCTCACGTCGGCGCGGCTCATCGAGTCCAGTTCGCTCAATTCCAGAATCCAGACGCCGCCCGCGCTCAACGCGGCGTCCTTGCCGGCGGAGAGGTCGGGAACGTCGTCTGAATAGTACGGGCCGCCCAGGATCTTCAGCGTCCGGCTTTTGCCTATGCCTTGGCCGCCCTCTAGGACGAGCATGTGATCGACCTTGCAGCCGGGCTTGTCGCCCCGCGCCACGGCGGAGATCATCCATTTCGCGCCGACCGTGCGTGTATAGTCAGAGGGTTCGCAGCCGCAATAGAGACAGAGCCAGTCATCCAGGCGCTTGACGCCGTCCCACTTCAATCCGTCGAGATACTCGCGCAGCGGATGGAACGGAAAGTCCCGTGCTACGGTAGCGATGGCCTTTGAGACTCGCCCATCTGAGATGCAGACGCCATGGCTTTCCAGCCAGGCAGTCGCTTTGATATCCCACTCGTCGCGCCACGGTCCTGGCTCCGCCTTGAATGGCGGAGCGATACGCGCCTCGTGGCGCAAGGCGAACTCGTCATAACCCAACACGCCGTTCCATTCAGGCGCCAACTGGAAGGCGAGGATCGCATTCTTGATGAGCGGCAGGATCTTGCCCCGCTCGCTCTTGGCTAAGTCGTCGCGCCAGCTCCAGCGTAGAGCGTTGTGGAAAAGCTCGAGGAAAAGTTCCGGGCCTCCGCAGGCGGCGAGGAAATCGTCGACTCCGTTGATATGGACTTCGCCGACAAGCGAGGGCAGGTCGATGAAAAAGACCTCCGCGCCGCGGGCAGCGAGCTCTCGCGCCAAGTGAGCGCGAGCGGCGCGCACGCTCTCATTGACTTGGACGTTGGAATCGAAAACGATGACGACCCTGCGCCCTTTCCACTTCACCAACTCGAAATCCGGGATGGCGCCCTTGACGGGGCCGCGCCGGCCGTCTTTATCCACGCCCGCGCCGACCGTGCCGCGCCAACTCCATACGCCGGGAAAAGTGATCGCCATGTAATGCGGCCGCCCCGTTCCGTTGAGGTTTTCGAAGGCGGCGCGGTGCAGGGCTAAATATTTTTTTTCGCCTTCTGAAATGACGATCGGCATCGTAACGTCCTCGAGCCACGCCGGATCGGCCAACGGCCAGTAGAAGTGGTTGCGCTGGCCGGGCGGCGAGAGATACCGGAACTCCGGCTTATTCTTCGCGAGATCGATCGGCGGATGATCGAGCCGTTCGCGTTCGCCGACGATCTCGCGTCTTCCCGGATTGCGATAGGGAAACACAAGGCCTGAAAAGTCGCCCGTATTGCGCCGCCCCATTCGCTCCGCGCCCTCCATCGAGGTCGCGCGATACACTCCCGCCGCATCAGCGTACTTCGGCAGCACGTAGCACGCTTTGAGAATGCGGTAATCCTCTTCAGTCAGCCGCACCGCTCTCCTTTGTTAGAAGGGAATTTTGTCTTCGTTCTCGTCGTCGCCCGGCTCCCGCTGGGCCGGTTCTTCAGCCGGCGGGGCCGGCGCGGCGATCCGCGGCCGCGGGGCGCTGACGAGGCGTTCGCCGTCGACCACGCGGCTGGCCGATCCTTCTTCGATTTCGTAGGCGCTCGCGTCCACGATGGCCGGCGTGAGCGAGGCCTTCATCTTCTGGTGGAAGGGATGGAACGCGGCCAGCGTCTTTTCGTCCATGAAGCGTTTGCCCAAGCGGAAGATGATCTTGGCGTAATCGATCTTGTCTTCAGACGACGCTTTCTCGAGCGTGAATTCCGTGGTCGCGCCCCAGTAGCGCGCCCTGGCCGACATGAGCGTCAAGGAGTACTGGTCGAAGATCTTGATCGAGGAAGGCGGCACGTTGAGCAGGTGCGGCAGCACGTCGCCCGGCAGTAGAACGAGCGCCTGGCGGATATCCTTGCAGGCCTGCCCCGCGCCCGGCGTTCCGTCCTGCTTGACGGCGGTTCCGAACTTCGAATACCGGCACTTGGAGCATAAGCCGCCAGGATCGCCGGTTCCGGTGAAGCCGTCCGTCGAGGTGCAGTCAGGCGGCTTTTTGCCGGATCCGCGCGCCCTCCAGAAAATGCGGGCCTGTCTCCAGGCGACGATGACGCCGGTCAGTTTTTTGGCGGTTTCCTCGCCGGCGGCGGTATCGTAGCGGAAAGCGAGGCCGCCGCCGGAGGGGACGCGGATTCGTTGCAGGTCGAGTAGGGGGAGCGGTCGCCCCGCCATGCCTTCGTCGAGTAGCTCAAGGACGCCAGAGGGGTCGTCGAGCAACGGGTATTCCGTCTCGGCGGGAAGAATTTCAATCGTAGGTTCACTCATTGGTTTTCATCTCCTGAGAGCTTGAATGCGGTAGGTCGGCTTGACCTCGATCACTTTGATCAACTCCTCCGGCAGGAGTTCGCGCATGGCGTCTTCCGCATCGATCAGCAGCTGGTGCTGCTCCTCGAGATCGCGCACGTACTTGGTGAGGGAGCGGGTATTGAAGTTCTCGCTCACGTAGTGAGCGAGGCCGCAGGCCTTCAGTGCTCGGCACACGGTATCGCGCGTGATGCCCTGCCGCGGATAGACCCACGGCTCGCGGTGCGGCGAGATGGTGTAGCCGAGGATCTTGACGAGTTGGTAGCCGCCCTCGCCCATGTAGGCGAGGAGCTGCGGCTCAAGGGCCTTCAGTTCCTGCTCGACTTCGGACAAGCGCTCGTTCAGGTCGCGCTTTTCCGTAGTCAGGCTGGCATAGGCCCTGAAGGCCTCGTGCTGCGGTGTGCCGGCCGCCAGTTCGTTGGCGGCCACTCGGACGCTCATGATTTTTTCTCCTTTTTCTTGAGTCCGGTCAAAACGCTATCGATCAGGTCGCGGCGATCGAGCACGGCGTCGAGCACGTACTGGTCGATCGAGTCGCGGATATGGAGGTGGTAGAAGGCGCAGGGCCGCTTTTGCGGGGGCCGGCGGACGCGGAAGCGGCTTTGCAGATACTGCGCGAGCGAGAAGCCGTGCGAATAGTAGACGGCGATGCGCGACCGCGTGAGATCGATGCCTTCGCCGCCGGACTGGATCTGCACGGCGAGGACGCTCGCGCTCCCGCCGTTCCACTCGCGCAACTCGTCGCGCGTTCCGCTAATCTCTGAAGAGGCGAGAGAGTTCGCCGCCGCGGCGCGGTGGATGGCGGCGAGGTCCGCTTTATGAATGGCGAAGACTACCACCGGCTCCTCGCCTACGTCTTCCAGAAATTCCGTGAGCAGGGCTTCTTTCGCGTTGTCTATCTGGACCGGCTCGCCCAAGTCATCCGGCAGCGATCCGCCCGTGATCTGCTGCAGGCGCCGCAGCTTGACGAGGGCGTTGGCCGCCACGACCTCGACGCCGCGACCTTCCATGTCTTTGATCCAGGCGACCATCTCGTTCTCCATCTCGCCGTAGATCCGGGCGCCCTCCGGCGTGAAGTCGGCGGAGAGCGTCTGGTCGATCTCCGGCGGCAGGTCGAGCGCCTCCTCGCCCACTTCGAAGGCGATCCGGCGGAACTTCGCGTAGAGCTGGTCGAGGTCCTTCCACTCGACGATCTGCTTGCCGTACCATCCGCCCATCACCGCGTGGCGCAGTTTGAAGGAGCCGTAAGTGGGATCGAGGATATTGCGGTCGAGGAAGCGGAACTGGCCCCAAATGTCCAAGGGTTGGTGCGGCATGGGCGTGCCGGTGAGGCCGAGCCGGTAGACGGAGCGTAGCGCGAGGTGCGAGACGAATTTCGAGGTGCGGCCGGTCGCGCCTTTCAGGCGATGGCACTCGTCTGTGATGACGAGCGGCCAGACGGTCTTGAGCGCCCAGGAAGCGAAGGGTTCGATGCGGGCGCTTTCGTAGTTGATGCAGATGGCGAGCTTCTGGCCGCGCTCCTTCGCCCATGCGATCATCTGCCGCGCAAGGAGCGTCTTTTCCTTGTTCGTAGCGATCCTGTCGTCGAGCGCCACGAATTCGTAGGGATGCTCTGAATACTGCTGGAATTGAACCCGCCAGACCTCGACCACGCGCCTGGGGCAGAGGATGAGAACCACGGCCACGCCGAGCGCATTGACGAGGTTGATCGCGACCCGCGTCTTGCCTGACCCCATGATCATGGCGAGCATGGCCCCGCGGCCGCCGCGCTTCCACAGGTCGAGGACGAAGAGACGGGCCGCTTCCTGGTGAGTCCAGGCGCGGACGGCGGGAGAGGCCGTCATCTGCGCCTCCGCTCCGCTCCGGCCCGCGCTGCGGAAAGCAGGAGAAGCAGGTAGAGGTCATCGTCCGTATTGCACGCTGAAATGGGGAACCGGGCCAATCTGAATAACGCCCGGAGGGCGTCCCCGACCAGTCCTTTTTCAGCGAACAGACTAGTCAGTCTATGACTGGCATCTTTCGATTGATCCGAAAGAGTTGAAGTTTTATGCCGGTTTTGCTTTAGAATAGAGGGCGCCAGTGATGCGGCAATGACTTTTGACTGCACGTCAGATCCTTTCGCCTTCTTCAGGTTTTGCTGGGGGGCGTTACCTGAAATTGAGCTGTGAATGACGACGAAAGCGATTGTGAGTGAAATACGAATTTCAGTCAATAGGGAATTTCAGCTACCAACTGGAGCGGGGAATGAAGCATGAAAACTGCCATGGATAAGTCAATGAAGGCAAAAGGAAAACGTGGGCGAAAAAAAGAAAAAGTCCAGATCAGCGTCCGTATCGATAAGACCATAATGGATCTGGCGCGCGGTCACCTCGACCGGAATCCGGCGGAACGGATCACGGAACTGATCGAGCGGGGAATGCTCTTGGCGATGCGGGAGCAGTCCTCGGAACCGGATGACGTGCGGGCGCCGCGGTTGATCTTCCAGGAAATGAGCGTAGAACGGAGACGGCGGGCGACCCGCCTCTTTATCCTCGACTGCCTGCCTGAGGTGACTGTACCGTCGCCAACGTCGGCGGAACGATGCCTACTGGCGCTTCACTCGAACGTGGTGGACTCGCTCGAACACTTCACCGGCTTCAACGCCGCCGTGACGCTCTTGGGCGGAAACTACCAGATCAGCGAAGATTTGATCCGAAAGCCGATTTCGCTCCGATAACCATATTCGTATGGCATAATCGCCTCAAATGCTCTCGAAGCAGAGGCGACAGGAGAAGGTCCGGCAGACGATGCACGAGTTCAAAACGGGCTCGTTGCATTCCGGCTCCAAGACCGGCCCGCTGGTTAAAAGACGGCCTCAAGCCATCGCGATCGCATTGAGTCAGGCGCGAAAGGCGGCGTCCTGATGGGTACGATCGCGCCGGTCTGGCCGGTCTTCGACGTAGTCGAGATTTGCCAGGAAGCGTCGGAACAGGCCGGCATCGAGTTCCGCTCCGGCTACGCGCTGAAGACCGCCCGCCGGTCGCTTGAGCTTCTCTGCATCGAGTGGGCGAACCGCGGTTTGAACCTGTGGACGGTGGAAGGCCCGGTCACGCTCGATCTCGAGCCGGGCGTCTGGGAGTACACCGTACCGGACGACACGGTCGACCTGATCGAGCACGCCCTCCGCGAAGTCAACCCGAACGGCACTTACAACGACTGGCCGCTCGACCGCATGACGCTGCCGGAATACGCGGCGATCAACAACAAGCTGGCCGTAGGTCGCCCCTCGATTCTCAACATGCGGCGCGAGATCTCGCCCTACTTCGATATCTGGATGGTTCCTCCCGTCTCGCCCGCTTATCAGATCGTCTACTGGCGACTGAGGCGCATGCGATCAGTCGGGACCGGCGGCACGGGCACGCCGGAGGTTCCGTGGCGATTTGTTCCAGCTCTTATTTCAGGCCTCGCCTATCACCTCGCGCTGAAGTCGAAAGACCCGCTGGTCGCGCAGCGCGTGCAGGGCCTGAAGGCGAATTACGAGGAACAGTTCACGCTGGCGTCGGACGAAGACCGCGACAGGGCGGCGTTCCGCTTCATTCCCGGAGGTTACAGCCAGATTTGAGGATGGATGGCTCACTCGAACAAATTCGCGTCCGGCAAATATGCATGGGGCATGTGCGACGTTTGCGGCATCCGCTGCAAGCTTCTCGAGTTGAAGGGAACCACCATCCGCGGCAAGCGGACGGGGACGCTTGCCTGCCCGACATGCTGGGATCCCGACCATCCACAGAATTTCCTCGACCGCTACATTCGCAGCGACCCGCAGGCGCTGAGAGTGGCGCGGCCGGATACCGGCCTGACGGCTTCGCGAACTTTGTATCCGCCGGCCAACTGGATTAACGGCCATCCGCCGACTGTCGTCGAGCAGCAGCTGATGGAACTGATGAAAGACGAGGAGGTAGGGCCATGAGTTCTTCTGGTTTTCCGCCGCCCCCGAAGCCGCCCAAGGCTCCGATGCCGCCGGGAAGCGGCTTCACGTCATCTGATCTTGGTTACAGCGACTGGCTCGATCAGGCGCCGGAGGAGATCCGAAACGCGGAAGCCTTGATGAAGGGCGAATCGGAGCGGGAGCAGTATTACCGGGGATTATTGTCCAGCCCTTACAGCAACGTTATTAATACGCCGGGCGAACGCGCGAGCATGCAGGATATTGCCGATTCGGCTCACCGGACCATGTCAGACGCTGCAGCGCACGCAATGTGGGTGCGCCATCAACTGGCGGGGCCGACGCCGCCACGAACTCTAACCCGCGCAAGCGGCGGTTCTATCGAGGAGGACAAGGACATGAGGATGCGAGGCGGCACGCGCCACTTTCAAGATGGCGGGGCCAACCCATTACAGCGACCGGCGCGGAGCGCGATGCCTACGCCCCCGCCGACATATCAGGGCGGCGGCCCGATGCCCGGCGGCGGGGCGCAGCAGGGCGCATTCACCGCCGGCGCTCCGGGCAATAGTCTGGGCGCGGCGCCGGGACTAAATCCACAGGCAATTCAACAAGCCCTCCAGATGCGCCGCTCGATGGCGGGCGGCCCGCCCGCGCCCGGAGGTCCAGCCGGGGCGCCCGCGGGTGGTTGGCCGGGTACGCCCGGAATGCCGCCGGGAGCGATGATGCAGCGTCCGCCGATGCCGCCGCAAGGGATGCCGCCCGGAGGCCCGCCGCAAGGAATGCCGCCCGGAGGAGCTGGCATGGGGCCGTTGCCGCCAGGAGCGGCGCCGAGCAGTATGGGCGCGATAGCGCCCGGAGCGATGCCGCCGCAGGGACCGCCGCCCGGAGGTCCGCCGCCGCAAGCACCGCCGCCGCAGATGCAGCAGCAAGCTCTGCAGCAGGCGATGGCGCAGCAGGCGATGGCGCAGCAGGCCGCCATGCAGCAACAAGGCGCACAATATCGCCCGCCCGGCATGGCGACCGGCGGTAGGGTTCAGGACGGCGAGACGGACGCGAAGAAGAACCGCCCGGATCGCCAGTGGGGCAAGCGCGTCGTCGCGGAGGACATTCCTGAGGCGCCGGTCAAGAAGGCCAAGGGCGGCCTTAAGCGCCGCAAGCCTCCCGCGCCGAAAATTGCGAAGGCGAAGCCGCCGTTCCCGATGACGCCCGGCGGCGACGATATGGACGCGCCGCCTCCGGCTGCGCCTCCCGCCATGGGTGCGCCCGCAGTGGGCGGCCCTCCCGTGGGCATGCCCGGAATGAAGAAG
>Ga0126373_10001718_pt1 | contig 15748 bp, 11 predicted proteins | sample PanSoiMetPlot_11_FD_92545 | JGI IMG/M metagenome (GOLD analysis project Ga0126373, IMG submission 92545) | Tropical forest soil microbial communities from Panama - MetaG Plot_11 | ecosystem: Environmental > Terrestrial > Soil > Tropical forest > Bulk soil | place: Panama | collected 2016-02-17 | reverse complement strand
TCGCCACGGCCAGCGTCACAACGGCGACCGCGGTAAAGCCAGGAGATTTGCGCAACATGCGGAGGGCGAAGCGCAGATCCTGGAGCAAATCTTCGACCCATGGCAGACCTCGCCCGGCCCGATAATCTTCTTTCATCGCCTCCACTCCGCCGAACTTCAGCATAGCTTGGCGCCGCGCCTCAACGGGTGACAAACCGGCGCGAAGATTCTCGGCGGTTTGCAGAGCGATATGCTCGTTAATCTCTTCCCTCAATCGTTCCTCTTGTGTCTGCCTGGTCGCCGAGCTGAAAAGACGCGCGCAGAACCGCTTCAGGGATTTCATGACAAATCCTCCGCTTTCACTTGGAAGAACCGACCGATAATCGCTGCCGTTTGCTCCCAATCTTGGGTCTCGACTTGCAACTGCTTACGTCCCTCGCGTGTCAGTCGATAGAAGCGCGCCCTCCGGTTATTCTCTGAGGCACCCCACTCGGACGCGATCACGCCTTCTTGCTCCAGCTTCAACAGCACGGGATACAAAGTCCCTTGATTCACGGCCAGCAGGTCTCCGCTGATCTGCTCGATGCGACGCGCGATGCCGTAGCCGTGCTGTGGTCCCAGGACATCGAGAGTCTTGAGGACCATCAATGCCAAGGTGCCCTGTAGAACGTCCGCTTTTTGTTTCATAACACTTCCATTTTGGTTTCCAACAGGAAGGATGGCATACTTCCTTTGGGAAAGCAACAGGTCAGTGTCGAGCATGCCGCTGTATCTACGCTGCCCGCAGAAGTGGGCGCAGTTGGCATGTTGATCCGGGATACCGCGCAAGATGGCTCCCGGATTTCCCTTATCCGATTAAGGAAGGGTTGCTCGTGATCCACGCACAATCGTATTCTGCAGATTCTCCCTCATTCCATTCGTTGAAAGCTGCGCCTAGAACCGATTCACAGGCGATGAGTTAGACTTGGCACCCATGCGGACCATAACGAAAATCGCTGCGATTGTGGTTGTGATCATCCTATTCGCCGGGGCCGCAGGCTCGATGTTTAATTACTCGGCCCTCCATCGATTTCTTGTCAATTTCCGTCCTGGATCGCGACCCTCTGCAATTCCGGATCGGAAGGGAACAGCCGAAGCCCCTTACGCAGAACAGCCTCCGCAGAACGAGAATCCCCCAGGCCGGTATAAACGTTTGCGAGAGCCTTAAAAACGGATGTGTCGTAATCAGGATAGAAACGCACCACCAGTTCGAAGTTTTCGCGCGCCAGAGGAAGCTGGCCAGTGCGACGATACAGTTCGCCGAGCTCCAAGCGGCAAGCATAACTGTAGGGATCTTTCGATACTCCTCGGAGCAGAACCGGCTCGGCCTCCGCGAAGTTCGATATCTTCATCCAAATCGCTCCGAGTCGGCAATATTCCGACGCCGGGGAGGCGGGCATTACGGCCATCCGATTCAGTTGAGCTAGCAGGGCGATTCGAAAATCGTTTCGGTCGGTTGCAAACTCCATCTCATCGGTGAGCGCGGGCAGGAACCGAGGGTGAGTCTTCAGAATCTGCGCGACAAGTGACCGCGCATCTGATTCCTCGCCGTGTTTGTGCTCCGTCACTGCGAGCCAATGCATGGCTTCGGGCGAGTCCGACTCCATTTGCAGGGCCGTTTCAAAGTCGGATTTAGCCGACGATAGATCTTCATTCGTGAGAGCGAAGCGGCCCTCAGCAATGTAAGCCGTCGCAGATTTCTGCGCCGCTTCGAGCGCCTTCACAAACATTCGAGCCCCCGAAGTATCTTTGAGGTCGAGTGCGGTCATGGACCCGGCTTCCAGCGCGTTTTGTGCTTCGGAGGGTTCTAAATTTGCCGGCAGCGGCGCAATGCGAAACTGGGCAATCAACGCTTGATTTGTTTCAGAGAGCCCGGACGCTAGCAAGGTTTGCGGAGCGTGATATTCCAACAGCGTGCGATCATCGGTGTTCAAGGCGCTGCCTGACGCCAGTCTGCGGACACCTCGATCGCCTAACAGAAAGTAGGCGATGAGTCCTTCAGGTGCGTGGACATCCAGGGCTTCAAAATCATCGCGAATATCTTGTTTCTTCCAGAGCGAGCGCAGGCGGCTGAATCCGATCCTTTCATTGTTCGTCCGGCCAAGCAAAAGTAGGTCAGGTCCCTCGCCACGCCAGAGAGTTACATCGGGGAAGTGAGGCGCAAGCGTTCCAATCACCATTCGGAGATCGTCCGGCGCGAGCGAATAGGATTGCACCCACTGCACGAACATCCCGCCCGGCGCGAGCCGCTGCCAGACGGCGGCGTAGAATTCATCCGTGAAAAGCGTGGCAATTCCGGCAATCCAGGGGTTGGACGGTTCCGAAATGATGAGGTCGTATTTTCCCCGCGAAGTAAGAAGAAAGTTTCTCGCATCATCGAAGATCACATGAAGACGGGGATCATCCATCACTCGGCGGTTGAGTTTTTCGAGATACGGCGCAGCGCGAATCACCGCGGGCTCGATCTCCACACAATCAATTCTTTCAACGTCCGCATACCGTGACACGGCAGATGCGGTCATGCCGCTGCCGAACCCGATGACAAGAACGCGCCGCGGCGCTGGATGGAAGGCCGCTCCCAGATGACCCAACAGGAGTTGTGTCCGGGCGTCGCCTGTGGAAGCGTCCGTCTTGCCGTTGATGCGGAGAGCCACGTAGTTATCGGAGCGCACTACGCCGATCGAGGCGTTCACGCCGTCTGCTGCAAAGACGAGATCGTTGGTTGTGGCAATTTCGCTCAGCGTCAAATGCCCTTGGTAACTGTTTCCGTAAAGCACTGCGGAGAGCGACAAGAGCGATTTGTTGTTGAAGGAGGGAGAAAGCCCGACGAAGAACACAGCCACAAGGCAGGCGACATTCACCGCCAACCGAAGTGCACCGCGTCGAGACATGCGCAACTCCAGCGCGATTGCCGCCAATAGATTTGCGCCCGCTGTGAATGCAACCAGCCGGAAATTGCCTAACCACGAAACCAGCCAAAACCCCGCCGCCACCGCACCGACGATCGCGCCCAAGGTGTTTGCTGCGTAAGCCTCGCCGACCGTTGTGGATTCTCCCGCGCCATCGCCTCTTGCGCCGCCGACCAGAACAACCACAGCCGGAAAGTTAAAGCCAAACACCACGGCCAAAGGAAGCACTGTTAGTGACGATACGACAAACTGCGCTAGTAGCAGGCCCGCGAATGTCTGATGAGTTGCCCGGAGAAGCGGAGGAATGATGGAGGCGATCCAGGGAAAGAGAATCAAGGAGGAAAGCGACGCGATGGCGGTGCAAGTCTGCGTGCGCGAAAAAATGGAAGGCGAGATGCCCTTTGAACGGCCAAGGAAGCGCTGGAAAAGGGCGCTGCCTATTACCGTGCCTGTCAGGAACGTCGCCAGCATTAGTGTGAATGCGTAGGTGGAACTGCCAATGGTAATTTCCAAGAGCCGTGTCCAGGCGATTTCGTACGCAAAAGCCGTTCCGCCCACGACCGCAAACAAAAAGAGAAAAAAGCTCGATGAGCCTTGCGCAGGTTCTGTTGCAGACGAGCTTTTTGTGGTCCGGGATACAGCGACCTCTACAATTCCGGGCTCGCTTTTTGGAATTCCGTCCTTGGCAATTCTTAGCGACGCCACGGCCGCAAGCAGGTTCAAAACCACAGCGGACGCGATGGTGAGGCGTAAACCGTATGCGGGAAGCAGAACAAATCCGGCCAGCAGTGTTCCGCCGACCGCACCAAGCGTGTTGACCCAATAAAGCAGACTAACCCGCAGGCCAAGTTCGGCTGAGTGCTGCGCGATACCGCGCACCAATACGGGAAACGTCCCTCCCATCAAGAAGGTAGGAAGGAAAAGGACTAGGGCAGCGCCTATGAATCTAAGACCCAGCAGGAGAGGCTGGAAACCTCCAGCCATTGGGTACGCGGCCAAGTAAAGCGAACGAACCCCCGCAAGTCCAGCGAGGGACAGCGCACCTGTTGCAGCAACTAGAAACTCAAGTCTGGCGTAAAGCGAGATAGGCTTGGTGTTGGTTTCGCACCACCGGCCAATCCCAGCGCTGCCCGCAGCGAGACCGGCCATGAATACCGCAAGGACCGTAGAAATGGCATATACCGTATGTCCGAAGATCAATCCCAGAGCCTGGCCCCAGGCTACTTGGTAGATAAGTCCCGCAGCGCCCGACAAAAGAAAACAGAGCAAAATGGCAAAGAGCTTTTTCCGTGAAGTTGCTGCTCGTCTTTTCATTTCCGAAGGACAGCGCTATGTCGAAAGTATCGATGATACCCCACGGGTCGTCAGGTGCCGTGTTTGCTTGCACGGAAGTGAGGCCAGACGGACGGGTCACAGATAATGACGCTATTTCTTGTGAGAAATGCTGGAGGCAACGCTATTCGTATCTCAAGGCGACCATTGGATCGACATTCGTGGCGCGTTGCGCAGGGATCAGACAAGCAGCAAGCGCCACCAGGACCAGCAGCACGCTTACAGCCACAATGGTAAAGGGATCATAGGCGCTTACGTCGTATAACATGGACTTCAAGTAGTGGGTCACGCCAAGGGCCACTCCGATGCCGGCAACGGCGCCCACAACCGCCAGTGAGAGTCCCTGTTTCACCACTAGCCGCAGAACATCGCCTCTTTGCGCACCAAGCGCAGAGCGAATGCCGATTTCGCGCGTTCGCCGCGCAACTTCATAAGCGAGCAGTCCATAGAGCCCGATGCATGCCAGCGCAAGCGCCAGCAACCCAAAGAAGCCTGACAGCCGCGCCACAAGCCGCTCTTGAAACAGCAGCCGGTCGATCTGTTGTGATTCCGTCGTGACGTCACGGAGCGGCAGATTTGGGCTGATTTGAGCAACCGTCTTGCGAATAACAGGAACCAAGGCCTGCGGATCGCCTGCCGTTCGCACCTCGAAAGTCGCGCCTTGGATTGTCTGCGGCGTGTACATCATCGGACTGATTTCGCGCCGCAGATCGCTATACTTCGTGTCGCGAACCACCCCGATGATCTCGTAGCCCGGACTTGCCGGTCCATCCTGGCTTGCCTCCGATTGACCGAAGCGTTTTCCTACCGGATTTTCTTTCCCAACGAACTTCGCAACGAACGCCTGATCCACAATCACCGGCGTCGGTACCGCGGGTGGCGTCGTTCCGCTAGTTGCTTGTGCGGCAATCTCATAGTCGGAGATCGTGAAATTTCGTCCCGCAACGAACGGAATCTGCATGGTGCTAAAAAAATTCGGTCCAACCTCCAGGGTGTCGGATTCTGACCCCCGATCTTGCGGAGTTCCCGGCCAGTGGAACATCGTGGCCATCATGGCGCCGCTCAACAGAGGAACCATGGAATAACTCGCCGACTTTACTCCCGGCGTTTCGGTAAGCCGGCCCTGCAAATCGCGGTAAAAACTATCGATCTGCGCGTCCTTGTATCCCGCAAGCGAGGGGTTGATTCCGAAAATCACAAGATTGTGAGAATCAAAGCCCACGTCAATGCTGCGCAGATTTTGCAACGTTCGCACCAGCAACCCCGCGCCAACCAGCACTACAATCGCCAATGCCACTTGCGCCACCACCAGCGCATTGCCGATGCTGAACCGTTTCACGCCGCCGCGGAAAATTTTCGCCGAAGCGCTGAATCCTTCTTTCAATGCAGGAGTTACATCCACCCGCACGCTGCGAAAAGCAGGTGCGAGACCGAACAGGATTCCAGTGAAAAGCGAAATTGCCACGGTGAATCCCAGCACGCGAAAATCGAGTCCCGTGGCAAACGTCAGCGGCCGCGGCTGATTGTTCGATACGAATGAAACAATCGCGTTTGAGCCCCACGACGCAAAAACAACTCCCAAGGCACCACCCGTCGCTGCGAGCAGCAGGCTTTCCGTCAAGAGTTGCCGCAGGATTCGCATCCGCCCGGCCCCCAGCGCCAGCCGCAGTGCCATTTCCTTCTGTCTGGCTGCTGCGCGAGCCAGCATCAATCCCGCGACGTTCGAGCACGCAATCAGCAAAATAATTCCGACCGCGATCATCAGAACGTACAGCGGACTCGCAAACCGCCCGCGCGATCCGGTTAATCCAGTCTGCGCACCGGCAAGAGTCACCGTCGGCTCATCGTCAGGTTTCGAGAGTGTCCTCGGCTCGCTGGCGGCATCCGACGGAGCTTGACCCTGAGCCGTTGGCGCGGGCACAGCCTGAATCCTGGCGGTTCCCTGGCCCGCCGTAGCGGGAGGCGCGGGCCCACCAACTACTACAGTGCCTTGGGGCCCGCCACTTGGTGGCGGAGGCGCAACTCTCGCTCCGGCCGGTGCCGGGCCGCCCACAACCACCTGCCCCAAAGCCCGGCCTGCCCCGCCTCGCGGCCCCGGAAGTCCAGGGATTCCCCCTCCGGCCTCGAACAGCGGTATGGAGCCATGCAACATCTGATTGCGGAACATCCCGCTAATCGCCGCCTGCGCCTGCAGCACCGGCGTCTCGGGCTTCAGCCGCCCGAGAATGGTGAGCCACCACCAGGTGACTTTGTCCTCCCGGTTGTCCCACATACGCGGATTGTTAATGCGCGGTCCGGCTGCGAGGGGCAGCCAAACGTCATAGTCACTTCCCGGCGTAATCCCCGTGAATCGCTGCTCGATGACTCCGACAATCGTGAAAGCCGCTCCGTTCAGTTCAATCGTGCGCCCAACCGCATCGCGCGCCCCGCCGAAGGAGCTTTGCCAGTAGCCGTAGTTGAGCACCGCGACCGGCGCTGCCGACGGCGAATCGTCGCTCAAGTCCAGAACGCGCCCCGCGGCAGCTTTCAGTCCCAGCGTATGAAAGAAGTCCCCCGAAACCAGTTGGCCGCTGATCATGCTCGCGGGTCCGTTACCGGTCAGCGAGAGCGGACCAGAGTTCGCAAACGCCGCTACTCCCGAAAACTGGTTCGAATTCCTGATCTCGCGAAACATCGGTTCTGAAAACGAGCAGCCCGTCGGATTCGCAGCCACTCTGAGATTGTTGATGCAATCACCGGAAGACATGTAACCGGTAATTCGCGGCTCTCTGTGCGCACTCCATCGGAGCAGCACCATCTCTGACGGCTTCTCCACGGGAAGCGACCGCAGCATCACCGCATTAATCAGGCTGAAAATGGCGGTGTTCGCGCCGATTCCTAGCGCAAGCGTAAGAACGGCAACCGCTGCGAAGCCTGGAGAATTGCGCAGCATGCGTAGCCCGTAACGGATGTCTTGCCACAAGTCCTCGACCCACGCGACTCTCCACACGTCGCGCGTGTCTTCCTTCACCCGGGCTATGTTCCCGAACTTACGTACCGCCGCATAGCGCGCTTCCTCCGGAGTCATTCCGCGCTCGAGGTTGTCCTGTGTTTCTCTCTCAATGTGCTCGCGAATGTCCGCGTCGAGCTCATCCAACATGCGTTTGCTGCGCCTCATGGCTCCTCCTACTCCGCCGGCCGGAGGATTCGCGCGATCGCCCCTACCAGTTTGTCCCACTTGCTGGTCTCGATCTTTAATTGCCTCCGGCCTTTAGACGTCAATCGATAAAATTTGGCGCGCCGGTTATTTTCGGAAGTGCCCTTCTCCACGGAAATCCAACCCCGCTTGATAAGCCGGTGCAGCGCCGGATAAAGCGATCCCTGCTCCACCTGCAGCACTTCTTCCGAGTTGAATTCGATGGTTTTGGCAATGGCGTGTCCGTGCGCGGGCCCCAGCAGCAGGGTCCGCAGAATCAGCAGGTCCAGCGTCCCTTGCAGCAGCTCGATGCGTTCGCGTTCTTCTTTAGTAGACATTCTAGGTGAGCATAGAGAGCTTCCAGTAGAATGTCAAGGGGAACGAACGTTCTTCATATTGACACTCTATAGGTAAAGAAGCGTATACTCCTATCGAAACCCTATAGGAGCGAGCTTGTGAGTCCGGAACCGACGACCCTCCTGCAAGGAACGTTGGATCTGCTAATCCTGAAATCCCTCGCCACCGGCGAACTGCACGGATTGGGCATCTCCCGCAGAATCGAGCAAATCACCGGCGGCACCTTTGTGGTCAAGCCAGGCTCGCTCTTTCCTGCTCTCCATCGCACAGAGGAAGAGGGATGGACGTCGTCCTTCTGGGGAGGCTCCGAAAACAATCGCCGCGCGAAATACTATCGCCTGACGAAAGCGGGAAAAAAGCAACTGGAAGCCGAATCGAAACGCTGGGGCAGAATTTCCTGGGCCATCGCCCAAGCTCTGGAAGCCTCATAAGCAAAAACCTTGTAGAGGTGTGCTATGCCGGTCCTCGCAAAAGCCAGAAGTTTCCTCCGCAATCTCTTCCTTACCGAGCGTGTCGAACAAGACCTCGAGCTCGAAGTCCGCTCTCACCTGCAACTCTTGATTGACGAAAACCTTCGCGCCGGGATGTCAGGCCAGGAAGCCGAACGCTCTGCGCGCATGGAACTCGGCGGCGCCGAACAGGTAAAACAACAGGTTCGGGAGCGGCGTCTGGGCGAATCGCTGCATTCCTGGATCACCGATTTCCGCTTCGGCGCCCGCCAGCTCTACAAAAACCCCAGCTTCACTCTCACCGTAGTTCTCACTCTGGCGCTCTCCGTCGGCGCCAACACCGCAATTTTCTCCATGGTGAACGCGCTCTTGCTCAAAAGCTTGCCTTACGCACATCCCGAGCGCATGGGCACGATTTACGCGCGCTATTCACGGGCCACCGGTTCCGTCGGTTCCGAGCCCACCGCCCTCGACGGCGAGAAATGGGAACTGCTCCGGGACAACGTTCCAACATTAATCTGCGCCGTTTCCAGTGGCACTTCCGGTGTGAACCTCAAGGCCGGCTCGCGCGTGCAGTACGTCCGCAACAGCCGCGTCTCCGCGCACTACTTAGACGTCCTTGCTCTTCAACCTTTTCTGGGACGCAATTTTTCTGAACAGGAAGATCGTCCTCATGGGCCGAAAACCGCCATCCTCAGCTTTGGTTTGTGGCACAACGTCTTCGGCGCTGACCCAGCAATTCTTGGCCAGGCCATTTTGCTGAAGGGTGAGCCTCACATAGTCGTGGGAGTGCTCCCGGAGGGCGCCATTACCCCTTCGAATGCGGACGTGTTCACGCCGCTCCAGCCCAGCCGTGAAGGGGAAGGCCAGGGAATGAACTTTGACCCCATTACGCGCTTGCGCGACGGCGCCTCCTGGCAGCAAGCCGATGCACAAATCAATCGAGCCTGGTCTATTCGCTCCCAGCGCTTTGAGAAAGAAAACCAGGGCGTTCATGTCGCTTACTATTCCGTGGCGCTTCAGAAAGGCCAGACCGAATCGCTGCGTCCTCAGGTTCTTGCGCTGATGCTGGCAGCCGGCTTCATTCTGCTCATCGCCTGCGCCAACCTCGCTGGCCTTACGCTCGTTCGCATGCTTCGCCGCACTTCCGAAGTGGCCACACGCCTGGCCCTCGGCGCCTCCAACTGGCAGATTCAGCGCCAATTCTGGATTGAAAATCTTCTGCTTGCGCTAATAGGTGGAGCCGCAGGCACTGGCGTTGGATTTCTCGGGCTGCGCGGTCTCTTGCTGCTCCTGCCCGAAGATTTTCTCCCCGTCGCCAGCGTACCCCTCGACGCTCGGGTGATGATCTTCACGCTCACGGTTTCCGTCTTGACCAGCGTGCTCTTCGGGATGCTTCCGGCGCTCGTCGCTCGAAGAGTGGACCTGCGTTCCTCCATGGCCGGCCGTGCCGTGACCCACGCTGGCGGCCTGCGCTTGCGTCAATCGTTGCTTGCCGGTGAAGTTGCTGTCACCGTTGTGCTGCTCGCTGGTTCGGGCTTGCTTATCCGCAGCCTCATCCATTTGGAAACTCTGCCTCCTGGCTTCAATCCCAACGGCGTCATGGTCGCAAAAGCCTCTCTCGACGATGCGGGGTATCATGACCCGTCCGCCTTCCATAAGTTACTGAACGAAAGCATCGCCGCGATGCGTCAGATTCCAGGCGTTGTGAATGCAGCAGTCGGATTGAGCCTGCCTTACGAAAACATCGTGAACGACGGCGTCATTTTAAGCGATGGCAAAGAAGCTGGTCGGCAGGACATTACCGATTTGGTCTACGCCACGCCCGGCTATTTTGAAACTCTGCAGATGCCTCTGCTTTCCGGCCGCTTCTTTACAGATGCGGACGGTCCGGATTCGCAGCGCGTTGCCGTCGTAAACCAGGCTTTCGCCAGAAAATTTTACGGCGGCGCCAATCCCGTGGGCCGTTACCTGAATAAAGACACGGTCATCGTGGGCGAAGTCGCTGATGTGCAGATTTCCTCCAACATAGAACGCCCCGCTCCCCTCTTGAGCGAGCAGATCATGTACGTTCCGGCCGCGCAGGTCGATTCCCATTTCCTCGTGATCGTTCACACGTGGTATCAGCCGGACTGGATTGTCCGTACAGCCGGTCCAATAGAGGGACTAGCCGGTGAGATGCAAGCCGCGCTCGCCAAAGCCGATCCGAATCTCCCTGCCTCCGGCTTCTACGCCATGCAAGACCTCCAGGCCCGGACATTGGCTACTCAGCGAATTTATGTGGCGTTGCTCGGCGCCATGGCTGCCCTCGCGTTATTGCTCAGCGCGGTAGGCATCTTCGCGCTCGTCGCCAACATGGTCGCGCAGCGGACCCGCGAAATCGGCATCCGCATGGCCCTGGGTTCCACCGTCGGCCAGGTCATGGTGCAAATCGGCCGCTCCGGAGTAAGCGCCTCGCTTCTTGGTGTTGTCCTGGGTCTCGCGCTCTCCGCCGGCGCGCTTCGCGTCATGACCAGCGTAATCTACGGCGTTGGCGTTTACGACGTTACCACCCTGGTCGCCGTTGTCCTCACCCTCGCCGCTGTAATCCTTCTCGCAACCATCATTCCGGCGCTGAGAATTGCCAGCATCGACCCAGCCAGAACTCTGCGGGAAGAGTGAAAAGCGGCCGGGCGGGGCGGATTGTCAAGCGGAACGAGTCCGCACAGAAGCCGGAATTGCGCAAATGGCTGCCGCTCCTGCGATTCCAAGAACTGCCACGATTCTCCATGCCAAGTCATAGCTGTGTTGCGCATCGAACATTTTGCCGACGAACCACGGCGCCGCCCATTGTCCGATGGAGTACCCCATGATGATCAGCGCAAGGAGCTTGCCCAGCGCAGCGGTTCCAAAACACTCCGCCGTCACCAGTGGAATCAGCATGTAGTCCGCTCCCATCGCGAACCCAAAGAGAACCGCGAACCCTCCTAAAACCATCGAAGAACGCGGATAGGCCAGCAAGAATACAGACGCCCCAATAGCAAAATAGAAAAGCGCCATCAGGTGTGATTTCCGGAAACGGTCCGCCATGTACCCGACCAGTACGCGTCCTCCCAAGCTTGCGGTCAGCAGGATGGTCGAATACTTTGAGGCAGCTGTAGAGGAAAAGCCAGAGTCTTTCAGAAACAAAATGAAATGCTGAATGACTGCTCCGATGGCCCCAATGGCCAAAGTGGCTCCGCCAAGGATCAACCAGAAAGGAAGGGACCGGACCGCTACAGACACTCCAGCGGAGGTCGCCATCGATGCGGACGAGTTTCCTTGCGGCCGTAGTTCCTCTGCAAACGCCGCTGGTTCAACTTCGCGTTCTCCAGGCGAAGACCTTATAACCCAAATCCCAATCGGGAAGAGCACCAGCATAATGAAGGTTCCCAGCAACTCCAGCCCCTGCCGCCATCCCACACTCCGAGCAAGGAAATTCACCAGCATCGGGGCGGCGACTCCTCCCAAACCAAGGCCCAGGTATGCATATCCCATCGCTCGGCCTCGGCGGCGTCCAAACCATCGTGAAACCAAAACTTGATTGGCAATGGGTCCCGCGAGAACGTAGCCGATGACTTCCACGACGCAGAGAATTTCGAACTGCCAGAAGCGGCGCATACTGCCCATGAGCAACAAAGACAGTCCGACCAGGCCAACTCCCGCGAGAATGACAACCCGCGCGCCGATCCGGTCAATGAGCGTTCCGGCCAATATTCCAAAGGGAAGTCCTGCGAAAAGGAATCCAATCAAGAAGCCCTGCGTTACCTGTGCTCTCGTAAAGCCCAGCGCTTCCACGAAGTACGGATAGAAAACTGGGAAGCCGTAAAAAAGAATTCCGACTATGAAAAAGAGATTCAGGAACGCCGCGACAACAATCCACCAACCGTAGTAAATACGATTCGAGGAATTGTTCAATTTGCCCAGGGCCATTCGTCTCCCGAGTGTCACCTTTCTAGCAAGCGGATGCGAAGCTTATCCCGACTCGCACGATAATTTCATCCATCACGACCCATGCGAACCAAGGTCTGGGAAGCTCAACCTTAGGCAGGTGCAGCCTGCACGATCGAATTTTCCAGGACAAAATTCAGGAAGAGTTATTTCGCTCCCGCGGGTAGCCACGACATGCCGTCGACACCGGCCGTAAGTTCAATTGGATTTTGCAATTGCCAGGCGCGCAAATCTAGTACGTCAATCCTTCCCGCCCCTGTGCCGCTCAAGTACGCCACGTCTCCTCCGGGACGAATCAAGACTTCCGAAGCTCCATCTGAAATCTTGTAGGTATGCAGAACTTTCTTCGACTCTAAATCAATAACGTACGCGTGGCTGCTTCGATCCAACGTCACCAGCGACCGTCCATCCGGCGTTGGTTCTGACGCATACACAGAAGTCGGAACCTCAATCCAATCCGCAATCTTGTTCGTTGCCGTGTCAATCACCGCAATCCGCGGAGCATCCTGGTCGTGCGTGTACACATGCTTTCCATCCGGCGAAATCGAAATGCGCTGCACCATCTTCGCCACCGGAATCGTCGTAATCAGCGTGCGTTTCGCCAAATCCAAAACGCTGACGCTTCCCGCACCCACGTTTGCCGTGTACGCCCGCCTCCCGTCCGGCGAAATCACCAGCATGTGCGATTCTTTCTGCCCCGTCGGAATTTCCGCCACAATCTTCCGCGTGGCCGGGTCCAACACATCCACCGCATTACCAAGTTCAGCGGTCACATAAAGCATTCCATCCGGTCCCCACTCCGCGCGATGCGGCCGCAGCGGCTTTCCCAGATCAATCGTCGCCGCGAGTTTTCGCTCCTGCAAATCGACCACGTCAATCGTGCTTCCGTCAGTCCCCGGCCTGCCCACACCTGAGTTTCCGTAGATTGGTACATACGCGTATCGCCCATCTTTCGACACCATAACTTCGTGTCCATTCACGCCGACCACGACCTTCGCCAATTCTTTCCGCTCATCGGGGTCCACAACCAATACCGTGTGTTCTTTCTGATTCGCGATCACCAGCAATCCACCGCTCGCCGGCCCCGCTTTCACGTTCCGCAAAACGCCTAAGCCTACCGTGACCACAATCGCCGCAAACAACGCTCGACCTCTAAACACAGTGCACCTCACTCAAAAGCTTTTAGCGTCTCGCCTTTTTCTTTTTCCCCGCATTCGTCTTCTTCGCCACTCCCCGACTCCGCACTTTCTTTCTTGGCCCAGCGCCGCTTCGCCCTACTCTGCCTCGAAGATTGCTCCCCGCATTCCGTCCGCTCGCAAGCGCTTCCTGCATTTTCTTAGGCAGTTTCGCCAAAATCATTTCATAGGATTCGCGCAGCAGCCCCGCCAACTCTTCGTGACTCACTGCGTCTCGCGTTTGCAGCGCCACCCACTGCGCCCGCGCCAGGTACGGCGCCGGAATAATGTTTTGCCGCTCCGTCAGTTCCGCGAAGTTTTCCGGCGACGCCTTAAACGACAGACACACCCGTGCCGGCTCGAGGGGCGTTATCGCAAACATTTTTCCGCCCACCTTGAACAGCAAATCGTAGCCCCACTGGATTTGTTCCGTGGTTCCCGGAAACGACAGGCACAATTTGCGCAGCCACTCGGCGTCCATCCGCCGAGTCTAGGACACTTGCGCCAAAATTCCAACGGCTTGCCTTTCAGCGCGCCGGAGTCGGCGGGAAGCGGCCGGTACTTCGACGGTCACAAGCGGAGGATCAAAAGGCCGCAGAAAAATTTCTCCGGCCTCTCGTTTCTAGCGGATTGATCCTTTTCTCTCCCGAGCCCGATTTAGAAGCTGTAGACGAGCCCTGCGGTGATCCGGGCGTTGTTCCAGCCCGATCCGTAGAAGTGGTTCCACAGATACTCCGCCTGGATCATTCGAATCGAGAAGCGGTCATTGTATCTGTAATTGACGCCGCCCCCCAAAGTGAACGCAAACGAATTTGAGGATGCTCCCCCGACGGATTCGTTCTGCCCGCCCAGCAAAAACTGCCCGTACGGCTCGAGTTTGCTGTCGTTCCGGTAGGTCACCCGCGGCCCGAACAAGTAGTTGAAGTCATGGCCGCCCACGCCCGACGGCAACCCGGTCTCTTTGCAATAGCCAAAGTCGCCCACTCCCGCAACCCAATCTGTCACGTTGTAAGTGCCATTCACGTCGAAACCGTGGCAGCCCCTGCCTCCGGGATTGAGGTGCATGTACTGGTAGCCTACAAAGAAGTCCCCTTTGGATACCGTTCCCTGGCCCATCGCCGGAGCTGCGACGAACAGGGCTAGCACGATCAGCTTGATGAAATTGCGCATTTCTCCTCCTGGAATTGGGCTGGCAGAATTGCAATGGTTCAGGGAATCGAGGGTGGACCTCCAGAATAGCATATTCCCTAATTCTTCCTGCCTATAACGTGATACGTTTTCGTCGCTCCGAAGTTCAAAATGGCCGAAATCCAGAAGGAAAGGGATCCATCGCGGGTTCGCTCGGCCTCGACCCCAAACTTCCGTAGGTCCTCTACGCACTCGTCCGTAAAAATGAAATCCACCAGGGCCACATGCCCGGCTGGTTTCAAAACTCGCGATATTTCGCGCATCATCTGTTCGCGATCGGCCCGGGCTTGAAGCTCATGCACGACAAAATTGGAGACCACAACGTCAAAGCGGCCATCGGCAAACGGCAGCTTGCGCGCATCGCCTTCTTTGGCCTCCACGCGATTGCCGACTCCCTCGATCATGGCGTTTTCCCGAACCGATTCCGCCCGATTCCCGCTGATGGCCCTCGGATTCCACACATCCACGCCTACCACCGTGCCGTTCGGCACGCGGTGCGCCGCGCCGACCGTCAACAATCCGCGGCCACAGCCAACGTCCAGCACTCTCTCGTCGCCGCACCAGGGAATTTTGCCCAGCAGACGATCTCGCAGCCTCAGCTTGCCCACTTTGCTATAGAACAAGAAGCCCACAGCGCCCAGCAAGAAGTATGCGCCGAAGCCATATCCAAACCACCGCCATGCGGTGTGCGCCCTAAGGCCGGCCCGGAAACCGGCAAGGACCAAAGCCAATCCCAAAAAGCAGAGGATGGCCACAATCGCCGGTGAATCGATCCCGTAATTGACTTTCTTTTTCCGCATTCACGCCTTCCAGGCGGCGATGCGCAGGCGGCGGTAGTCCAGCACCCAGCTTCCGTCCTGGAACAACTCGCCGCGGCACTGCCGCTCCACTTCGCGGATCCACCGCGCCGCGTCGGCTTCACCCATTTTCTCCACGAACGTCTTCCGGAACACCCGAATCCAGTTTTCCAGGCCGCGCTCGCCCTCTTCCAGCACTGTAGGCCGGTCGAAGAGCGACGCTTCCCGCACTTCCAGGCCATGCCGTTCGAGCATGCCCGCGTATTCCGCCACGCTTGGGTAAAACCAGGGGCCCACTGCCTCGGGCGGCCGGAGATCCAGCGCCGCAAGTGCCCCGTGAAATCCCGCGACCAGCTTTTGAATGTTGCCCTTGCCCCCG
>Ga0126373_10001717_pt1 | contig 15760 bp, 11 predicted proteins | sample PanSoiMetPlot_11_FD_92545 | JGI IMG/M metagenome (GOLD analysis project Ga0126373, IMG submission 92545) | Tropical forest soil microbial communities from Panama - MetaG Plot_11 | ecosystem: Environmental > Terrestrial > Soil > Tropical forest > Bulk soil | place: Panama | collected 2016-02-17 | reverse complement strand
GACGCTATCGCGGCAAGGACATCAATGATTGGTTCACGCGAATGGGGATGTTCGACACGAAGGTTGAAGAGCTGAGGTCTCCCAAAGACAAGTTCCACGCCCACCCGCAGATTTCAGGCAAAAATGGCGGCCAGAGCCTCAATCTGCACAAGTTCGCCCGTGACGGTGTCATCCTGCTCGGACACGTGCGTGATGCTCGCGACGGGCACCTCATTTTCGCGCCTGACCTGAGGGAGACTCTCGCAAAAGTCGACCAGTTCGAGATAGACGCGCTCAAGAAGATCGATGACTACATCGGCCGTATGGGCCTGAAGGCTCCTATCGAGGACATCCCTAACCTACGCGACGGGTATGCGCAGGAGGTACGTACCGATCTGGATCTCCAAAGCTCGGGCATCGCTACAATCATCTGGGCGACGGGATACGACTTTGATTTCGGCCTGGTGAAAGTGCCGGTCGTGGATGAGGATGGCTACCCGATTCAGAGGCGCGGAGTGACAGCGTACCCCGGGTTGTATTTCCTGGGACTGCCGTGGTTGCATAGCCGAAGGTCCGGAATTCTATTCGGCGTTGGAGACGATGCCGCTCATATCGCATCCCACATTGCTGGACGTGACTCAGAGCCTGCCTTGGCACAACAGGAGATGATCCAATGCGATTCGAAGGATTCTCTTTTGGTTCTATACGTATCGATGGAGTGAGCTACGACCACGACATAGTGATCGACCGCGGTGACATACGGAAGCGAAAGAAGAAAGCCTCGAAGAAGTTCCGTGAGGCTTTCGGGCACACTCCGTTGTCGCTCGAGGAAGCGATACCGTGGAAGTGCCGTCGCCTGGTGGTCGGCACTGGCACAGGCGCATTGCCAGTGATGAAGGAAGTGAAGGCAGAAGCCAAGCGTCGCAAGATTGAATTAATGATTTTGCCGACAGCCGAAGCGATCGAAAAGCTCAAGCAACAGCCTGACGAAACGAACGCCATCCTGCACGTGACCTGTTGAGCAGGTTGCGGCGATTGGCTGGCATTTAAGGCTTCGGGTTTGCAATCCAATACCGAGGCCCGGGGCCAGACCTGGCGGCCCGGTCGCCAGGATTAGCAAGCTGACATCGATCCAACGACAGACACCCGCACCCTATGCATTGCGTAAGTCCAGCCTTTAGGCGTTCGAGTTCGGCGATTCGCTCGTTAATGCGCTTAGTCCAGGTTCCCGACAGCTTGGCCCAATCAGAGCGTTCAGGAATAGGGTGGCCCGGCAGCTTGGACAACTCCGTCCCAATTTCCTCCAACGACAACCCGATCTTCTGGGCGAACACAATGAATGCGACACGGCGAAGAACTGAACGGGGATAGCGCCGATGCCCTCTCCCTGACCGCTCAGACCTAATAAGGCCTTTCTCTTCATAGAAGCGAAGCGCCGAGGAAGCCACTCCGCTCCGGCGCGAGATTTCCGAAATCGGAAGCAAATCGCCCATTTATCCCTGGTGCCGCAGTCTTAACAAAATTTTTGAATCTAAAGTTCACTTTAACTTGCATCTTGAGACATGTCAATTGAATGACGTCGGCTGTCTTGCACGAGCTGTCGTGCGCGGCGGTAGATAGCCGGGAAGCTCAGCGGAAGCGCCACGACCTCAGGACAAGGGGGGCCTTTAAAGCACGGCTCGGATCCCGACTATCCCTGGGGCCGTGTCTTTCTCCAATACAGCCGCTGGAACGAGGCGGTCACAGACTCCTTGTGATATCCGTACCTATTCAGACTTAGAGAGTTCGAGGGCATTCGCTCTTAAGGTGCGCAGATCCAGCTTTCCGCTACCAAGATAAGGCAACTCGGGAATCTGAAAGAATTGGTTGGGGCGCGGTTTCCAGAGAGGCGGCAGGTCGCACTGTGCGAGTTTCTCCAGCACCGGCGCTATTTTCTCGTCTGACATCTTGTGGAGGACAACGATGCGCTCACCTTTCTTCTCGTCCGGCACCGACGTGACGGCGAACATTTGTTCGGTCGCGCCTGCCAGTTCGTGTAGCTTTTCTTCGATTTTTATGTGGGGGACCATTTCTCCGCCAATCTTGCTAAATCGCGACAGGCGATCGGTTATGGTTATGAAGCCGTCATCTTCTTGCGTTGCGACGTCGCCGGTCGTGTACCAACCATTGTGTAATACTTCGGCAGTCTTGTCCGGCCGACCAAGGTATCCCTTCATGACGTTTGGCCCCTTCACTAGCAGAAGTCCGGGCTTGCCGTTAGGAACAGGTTGACCATTGTCAAGGTCAGCAATCCGGACCGAAACTCCCGGCAACGGATGGCCAATGCTTCCGCGACGTGCGCCAACTTGGCGAAAACCGGCAGCTCGAAAGTCGCGGCCATTCACAGCAACCACTGGCGAACACTCGGTGCAGCCATAGCCTTCCAGCGGCCGGATTCCAAAGGTGTCCTCGAAAGCCAATGCAAGCCGTTCCGGCAGCTTTTCGGCGCCGACCAGCACGTACTGCAGACTGCCGAATTGCTCTGGTGAGCAGCGGCGCATGTAGGCTTGCAGGAACGTGGGCGTAGCGATCAAGAAGGTCAGGCCGTACTTTCCCACCAACTCACTGATGGCCTTTGCATCGAGCGGGTTGGGATGGAAGACCACGCCGATGCCCTCTACCGCAGGCATCCACAGAGCTGCCATGAAACCAAAGGAGTGAAAGAAAGGCAAAATTCCCAGAACTTTATCGCGACGATCGAGCATGAAGACTTGAGAAACCTGGGCTATGTTGGAGGCAATGTTGTAGTGGGTCAACATTACGCCCTTGGGATCGCCGGTACTGCCGCTGGAAAAAATCACCGTAGCCAAGTCATCCAGCAAGCAGCACCGGGCCCCTACTGATGATTTGAGCCATCGGTAAGGCAGCGCGATTGCGAATGCAAGTGCTGTCACTTTCTCGGAAAGTTTGGGATTGGAAGCGATATCTTCGAGGAGCAGAGCCTTGCCAGGTACCTCCAATTTCGGAAACCGCTCCAGAAACGCTTGGGAGGTCACCACGGTTTGCAACTGACACTGGCGAGCGCACGACGCAAGCACTTCGTTATTAGCGGTGTAATTAAAATTCACAGGAACCACGCTCAGTAGCGACGCTGCATAGTTCACCAGAGCTCCACCCACTGATGGCGGCAGCAGGATTCCCACCATTTCCTGCCCAGCCCAATATTTGCGCAAGCGTCGGGCGAGGAAAACAGTTTTGATAAGTGCTGAACCAAACCGGACTTTCGGCGTGCGCCCATCCGCCATCATGAAGCGCATGGGGTGCAGACGCGCACTGTGGACAAACGAAGCATCCAGCGTGGTCATACTTTGTTTCCGCAGACTGAAGGCCTCGGATTGCAATTCTTGAACGGCGCGGCGAACTTCGGCTGCGGTCGAGTTGGCTGCCATCGGAGTGCCGAAGCTTACCGTAACCGAATAGGGTATCTGACGCGGGGTCTTCCACAGAAAGCGGCCTCGGTCAAAGCTGAAAATACTGCCCCACACGCCGTCCAGGTTAACGGGCACAATGGGCACCGAGATGCCTTTCATGATCCGCTCGAAACCGCGTCGGAATGGAAGCAACTGACCGGTGCGAGTGATTTGGCCTTCTGCGAAGATGCACACGACCTCGTCAGCCTGCAGTGCCTCGCTGGCAATACGTAAGGACCTGATCATCTCGCGTGGGCGCTGGTCGGAAGAGATGGGGATGGCTTTCATCATCCTCGCCCATGGCTTCACCAACGGCAAGTCGTAAATGCCTTTGAAGATTAGAAAGCGAATTGGCCTGTCGGTGGAAGCGATCAACAGCAAGGCGTCGACAAATGACATGTGGTTGCAAACGAACAACGCCCCACCCTTTTCCGGAATGTTGTCGCGACCGACGACGGTAATACGGTAGACAGTGTTGGTGGCGATCCACAGCACGAGGCGCAGAAACCATTCTGGCAGAAGCAACAGCACATACACTGTACCGGCGGCAGTCAACACACTGGACACGACAAAGACACCGCGTGGATCCAGCCGCACCAGGCTGGTCAAAATGTAAAAGAAGCCCGAAGCCAGGGCCATTCCTACAAAGGAGAGTAGATTGGCCGCGGCAATGATCCCGCCCCTTTGGTCGTCCCTAGGACGGTGCTGTACCAGAGCATTGACCGGCACGGCGAAGAAACCGCTGAAGAAACCCAAAGCGGCAAGCAGGACAGCGACGCCCACAAAGCCACCGCGAAATACTCCCACGCTCAGCGTCATGACGGTGATGCCGAGCGACCCCAGCGGAATAAGACCGTACTCAATCTTCCTGCCGGAGAGATACCCGGCCGCCAGGCTCCCGGTGCCGATACCCAGTGCGAGGGCGCCGTTCAAGTATGAAGCTTCCGCCGTGCTCACCTTGAGGATGTACTTTCCGTATACCAGCACCGTGGAGTTCAATAACGCGCCGAGGAACCAGAAATAGGTGTTGCCTAGCGCACCTAGGAACAACGGCCGATCCCGCCGCATTAACTGGATGTTGGTCCAGAGATCACCGAAAAAGTTCAAGCGAAAGATCTTTTGCGGCGCGGCAGCCGGGACATGGGCGATGCCAAGGCTGAGGACCACGCCCGCACATGCCAGCAGGACCAATAGGTACCCGGCATAAACTTCATGGCCATGAAAGCGGTCGGCCAGAAAACCACCGGCAACGATGCCCGTAATAATGGCCAGAAGCGTTCCCATCTCAATGATGCCGTTGGCCCACGATAGGAGTTTTTCCGGCAGCAGTTCGGGCAGAAGTCCGTACTTGGAGGGACCGAAGAGTGCGGCCTGGGTCGCGACCAGTGCCATCCCCGCGATCGCGACAGGAAGGGAATGAATTGCCAGACCGAGTGTGACAATCAGCATCGCGCCGATTTCCATGAACTTGGTGGCAATGGTCACGCTACGCTTGCTGTAGCGATCAGCAAGATAGCCTCCGCTCATGCTGAACAAAATGAAGGGCAAGGAAAACATCAGCATATTGACCGATACCAGCCGGTTGCTGAGGTCTTCGGTCATACCGCTACCCACGACCATAAGGAGCAACAGGTAGCGCAGGGCGTTGTCGCTGAACGCGCCCTGGAACTGGGTGGCAATCAACGCCCAAAAGCCACGCCGACTTTCAGACTTCTCGTTGATTACCGGAGCGAGGGCAGGTGGATTGACCTCGGGGCTGGCGGCCGCGGCGGCTTCGTTCATGAAGGACTCCAGCCTTTCTGGTAACCCACAAATTGGGCGCTATTCTGCCACACGGCACTGGCGGGTTGCCACTCAAAACCTGAATCTCGCAGCTCCTTCGTTTTCGATTGCTGCGCAATTGGATTCAGGCATTTTATTTCCTCTTAGAATTGAACGACAGATTAAGTCGCTAAGCCCGTTTCATGCGCCTTTTACCCTAGCGCGGCCAGCGTCTCAGCGGTCGAGCGCACGTTACCTATGCGAGGAAACACGTATTTGACCTGTAATGCAGGAGTTGCGCCAAAGCTACCGCGCAAGGTGGGACCGAAGTTCCATTGCATCCGGTCGACACCAATGGCCAGGCTTCTTCCAGAGAGAAGTGCTTAAATTGCTTGGCGAGCACTAGAGTGTACAGACCCGCGACTATGTTTCTGAATTCGTAACAAGAAGTAAAGCAGAAAGGGAGTAAAGGCGTGGATGCTTCACAGTTTTTCTACAACTTATTTCAGGAGGCAGACATCGCGCATGCGACTGCAACCCGGCTCAGCGCCGCTTCGCGCGCATCGAAATGCCCAAGCGAGCAGAGGTTGGGAGTGTAAGCAAAGGCGAGTTCCAGTTCCGGATTCGCCCACGCTCGGGAGCCTCCAAATCCAGCCGTGCCGAATGAGCCGATACCGCCAAGCGGACACCATTCAGTTGGCAGAAGAAAGCCCAGGCCGACGGCGTTTTCGACCCCATGACGAGATCGAGCCCGCGCCACCGCTCCAAGCGCGCGTGGTCTAGTGCTTCCCGGCTCAGCAATTGCACGCCTTCAATGGACCCGATCATGGCAGCAAACATCTTGGCCAAAGATCGGGCGCTGACAATTCCGTTTGCGGCAGGGAGTTCGGCCGCTTGTACGTCGGGACGGTTTACATCGGTGGGCCGGAGCGGCGGCCAAATCCAGTTCAAAGCGCGAGCGGCGTAAGGGCCCGAATCAGGAAGTCGTAGTTGGTGGGGATCTAGTTCGGGTAGATGGATCGGCGCCACTCTCGCGCAGATTTCCTTGTGTAAGCCGATGAAAAGATCGGCTTGAAGCGGGTGGGCTATCTCTCGAGCCACATACGTTCCGACACTCAGGCCAGTCACACGCCGTATGACCTCACCGACCAGAAAGCCGAAGGTCATGCTGTGATATCCATGTTCCACGCAGGAGTCCCAGTCGGGCCGCTGCGCGGCGAGCGCCTCAACGACTACATACCAGTCAAGCAATTGCTCAAGGGAAATCGTGTCATCAAGCCCCAGCACGCCAGATTGGTGGGTCAGTAAACAGCGAACCGGGATCCAGAACTTGCCCGCCTGCGCGAACTCCGGCCAATAATCCACGACCGGGGCCTCCAGATCGAGCTGGCCACGATCTGCGAGCATGTTGGCCGCCAGCGCCGTGATGCCCTTCGTGGCGGAGAAGATCGGCTGCAATGTTTCACGCGAGTACTTGATTTCCGATCCGCGAGCGAATAATCCGCGAGCCAGATCAACCACCAACTTGCCGCGATAGTAGACCGCGGCAGCGGCACCGAGCTCCTGGTTCTGCTCAAAGTTCGCGACGAACGCTTCGGCGACCGGTGCGAACCGGGGTTCAAAAAGGCCGTCGAGGACAAAGGTGGACTTTTCAGTATGCTGCATCGATATTACCTAAAAGGCACGCAAACTCAATCAGAACTTGCTTCGATAAGCTTCTCGGCCAATTCCGCCGGGCGAGTAAACATAACCTCGTGGCTGCCGTCCATCTCAACGACTTCGCATCCTCCGAGACGGGACGACATTCCAGGATGAAAGTACCCGGGCGGCATCGCCCGGTCTTGGCGGCAATAGATGTAGCTCTTCGGAACAATATTATTGAGCGTGTAAAAGCGGCTCAAATCTAATTTGTCCAAGTTGACCTGGGCGGGCTCTGGCGCAAGCTGCTCCCACATTAACCAGGCATGTTCTTGGATCGCATCTTGCATGAAATTGTCGCGCCAGGTCTCCCATGGTGGAACAGCAAACTCCGAGGAATTGGTTGAGTTTGTTGCGCTTTGGCCGCCGTTGTTTCTGGGCTGTAAGGAATTCAGGAAAACCGTTGGCAGGATCTCGACAACACTCTCATTGCGATTGAGGACAAGCGCGTCGAGGAAGACAGTCCGTGCAATGCGATCGCCGATTTCTTCCGCTGCTCTCTGAACAACCGTGCCTCCAAAACTGTGGCCGACGAGGATGACGTTATCGAGTCCGCCTTGCCGAATGCAAGACACCACGGAGTTGACACAGTCATCATGGGTGACTCCTGAGCGCGTCTCGTCCGGTCCATGGCCAGCGAGCGTTGGCGCGTATGCACAGTGACCCTTGGCGGAAAGGTGGCCAATGACTTCTTTCCAAGCCCACCCGCCATGCCATGTTCCATGAATCAGAACAAACGTTCTCATAGTGCACTTCCTTTCTCGGTTCCTGCTAAATTTGCCAATGTTCAACTGCCGGACAACTCTCAGCGTGCACTCCTATCACTAGCACCGTCATATCGTCCTTTTGGTGTGCGCCATCCGTAAATGCGGAGACCTCACTCAAAATACGGTCAAGAACCTGGTGGGACGTCTGCCATCCGCAGGCCGAAAACAGGTTTTCAAGCCGCTGTGCTCCCCACAATTCGCCATTGGGACTCTCCGCTTCGATAACGCCGTCGGTGCAGGCCACCAAGATGTCGCCGTCTTCCAGACGGAATAGCCTTGAGTTGTAGCCAGAGTCCTCAAACAATCCAATGGGCGCGCCTCCGGGCTGCAATTGGAAGACTTCGCTTCGGCCATCATGGCAGCGGACGACGAAAGGTGGATTCAGCCCCGCGTTGACGTAAGTCAGCGTTCGATCGGCGGGATCATACTCTGCGTAAAAAAGCGAGGCATAGAATTGGACCGGCGAAGATTCATGAACCAAGCGGTTCACATGGTTAATCAGTGCTGAGGGGTCGGAATGGGCCTGCAAGGCCTGCGCACGTACCGAGGCCTGGAGGCTGGCCATGATCAGGGCGGCTCCGATTCCCTTGCCGGAGACATCGCCAATTGCGATCCCCCATGTGCCACTGCGCAACGAAAAGAGATCATAATAATCGCCGCCAATGCTATGGGCCGGCTTATAGAAAGTTTCGCAGCTCAAGCCGGGTATCGAAGGAACTTCCTGTGGAATGAAAGCTCTCTGCACATCTCGGGCGATCTCCAGGTCCTGATGAAAAAATACCGAATCCATCTCTGCCTTTTTCAGGAACTGGAGGAAGGTTTCGACGTGATTACGCAGCAACAATCCCGCCTCCTGTCCTTGTCCTCTTTCTAATGCGTCAACGATAGGCTGATGCGATTCCACAACTTCGGGAAGATCGCTTACGACCTTCCCAACCGCCGCACGAATTCGTATATCGAAAATCATGGAGTCCCACACACGCAGCAGTACATCGTTCTGCGAGGCTTCGAGAATCGATCGGTGGAAGATCACGTCGTGCTCGGCATATACATCGAGATTGTGATTGCGCACCGCCACGCGCATGTTGTCGACTTCGCGTTGTTGCACGGCGGTATTTCCTTTGAGAGAAGCCACGGCGGAGCGTCCACCAATTTCTTCCAAGGCGGCCCGAATCGCATACGCCTCATACATTTCCTTGGGGCGCGAAGAGCGTACAAAGGCCGAAGTCGGGCCTGACAGCGTCACCATACCGAGCGTATGCAGATCAGCTAGGACAGCTACAGCTGAGGAACAGTCAAAGGCATACTCCTTCGCGATCATTGCCACCAGCAACCGCTCTCCCTGTTGATAGCGCCCGTCCACCAGGTCTCGCACGAAGCGAATTCTGGCGAGCCTCGAGCTTCCGTCAGCATTGGCATCAGTGGTCATACGTTGAAAGTCTTCACGATCCGTCCAAGTCATCTTGCGTGTCCTCCGGAGATACTTCCTATACGCTGGCCGAGCATTATCACAGGGCACAGGACGTTCAGCACGCTCTTGCTCGGTGCTCATACGCGAAACAGTCTCCGCAACTCATAAACCTGCGCACCCTCGGACACTGGAATAACGAACATCGAACCTTCATAGAGGTCGCCAGTCCGCTCACCATTCAGAGCGATGGCAACGCCACACCGGCAAAAGCGACAGTCCAAGTTGTCCTCGGAGGTACAGCCTTCGGGAAACATGCCAAACGCCTCCCGCAGGCAGCGTACGAGCAAATGATCTTCAAGCATTTGGTCTACTCCGTAGTCGTAGCAAATATGGCGACGTCGAATCCAGCCAACCAGGAATGGCACTCGGTTGCGTTAAGCCAAAGTGACGCACCTAGCCAAAGGCCAAAGCCATAGAAGCAATGGGTCAAGAAACTACTGACGAATAGCCGGCTTCCAGTCGGGCCGTGAGCGCCGAACCATCCGTATCCCATGCTCGGAAACATGAGCAGCCATGGAAATAAGTTCGTGCACACCGCGAAACCAAGCGCGATGACCGGACTGCGCGGGCTCAGCCCGAAGGTCGAGCACGCAAGCACATACACAAGCGTGAGTGTGACGCCGATTGCATAGTGCACAGGCACGCCGATCGCCATTTCGTGTTGAATCGGAAACACCTGGCCGATGTCGCTATGCCGCACTTTTCCGCGGGCCACAGAGGCAAACCAGCGGCCGATCAGATGGGGCGGTAGTGGAGCAATCAGCCGAAGCTTGATTGCGGCGACGCTAAGGACATCCATCGCAACGGTCGCGATGATTCCAAGAAGAACGTTTCGTAGATTGAAAATGGACATTCGTCTTAACCTCTTCCGCTATCCGGTTCGCAATTGCTGGCGTAAAATTCCGGTCCGGAGAGACAGATAGTCCAAGGCTTCTGCTCTAGACGCGATGCGTTTCACCCTTCGACACTTGTTGCGTCGGCACAACCAGGCTGCATCCGGCCGTGGTCACGATCCGCTGTATGTTCTCGGGATTAAAGAACTCCTCGGGCGAGATCCATCCCTCCAGCGCCATCACGAAGCGTTCCGTATCCTCTTGATTGCCTCGCAGTGCGAGCCGAAGTTGGAGGAGTTCAGGCGAGATTGAATTGAACCTGGCTGCGGCAATATTGTCGCGATATTCAGTCATGGTGGCTTCGTTTCTTCGACACTCATATCTCTTCAAGGCGTCGTCCAAAGGGCACTGCTCAGCCAAGCCTTCGTGAATCGCCGCAGACAGGAAATCTGCATCACGAAAGGCGTCGCAAATCCCTTGGGCCATCATGGGGTCTTTGTGGCAGCCAGCATCGCCTACGAGTGCCCAGCCAGGTCCGAACGGACGGCGCAAGAAGTTGGGCAGGTCGGCAGCACCATAGAACCGTTCCTCGCGGCGTCCAGAACGTACTCGTTCCGCGAATCCGGGAATCAGATCCACAACGCGCATGAACTGGCCTTCGATATCTGTTTTCACCGAACTAAATTCATTGATGGGCCAACCGATGAAGATCGCGAACAAATTGTCGTTGGTTAAGAAACTGAAGATGACGCGGTTTTTTCGGATGTACCACTCAAATCCTTCCGTAGGCACGCCGCTCCAATAGGAGAAATACCAACAGGTCAGCGTAGGAACCTCCTCATAGAAGGGAGCACCAACAGCACGGGCGAGGGTCGAATTTCTTCCATCTGCCCCGATGGTGATAAGCGCTTTTTCTGTGCCGCTGACGGCCTGACGTTGATCGCGACCACGAATACCCTTAACCCGATCGCCGTCCCACAGACAGTTCTCCACCAGGAAGTTAGGGCGGAACTCGACACCAGCTTCGATCGCGGCTTCGACCAGCACCTGATCGAGTTGGCGGCGTCGCGGAGCATATCCCCAAGCCACGTTTCCTACCCGAATGTCTCTTCCAATCAGCGGGAAATCACCGAAGTCGGTGAGATGAGTGGTAAGTGGAGGACAATTCGTGCCAGTAATTTTCTCCAATAGACCCCAGTCGGCGAGTCTCTTTGGACCGTGCCTGTGTATGAAGTGCCCCCGGTGCACATCGCTAGGGATATCGCCTCGCTCGAGAAGCAGCACCCGATGACCGTGCCGGGCAAGCAGCATTGCTGTTACAGCCCCCGCGCAGCGGGCGCCAATTACGATTGCGTCGTACATATCACCTCCTGCGCTCACCCAACCGTGGCCGCTGTTCGAAAGCCAGACCTTCGAAACCCGGCCTACAAACATCTTCAGGAACCTGTCCCCATGCGGTCCACATCATTGGCGACGGCATGAGGAAATCCGACTCGTCGAGTCGCCGCATCTCGGTTTCGAACTCAGCCTCAGATATCAGGCCTGAGCGAAGGATTGGGTCGGCCAGTTCTTCGAACGCGAGCTTGTAAAGCCTCGTACCGGGAGAATCGCCTTGCCACACCGAGGCGCTGGCCTCGGCGCCGACGTTGGTAAGGCCCAAGCGCTGCAATTGTTGCGGCAGCCAACGGCCATAGCGCAATTCAACGCCGTGGGCCATAAGAACCCGCATCCCAGCGAGTATCACTTTCAGTTCTTCCTCATGTGGATTCATGCTCGAGTTCGGCAACACCGACAAATTGTCGAATTCCTCAACGACAATCCAACCGCTCGGCTTTAGCGACGTCAGCATTCGCCGCAATGCAAGTTCGCGTCCAGGAAGATGCATTAGCACCAGGCGCGCATGTGCAAGGTCAAATCGACGTTCAGGGAGTCCCTCATATCGAATGTCATGGCGACGCACTTCCAGGTTTGGAAAGGTAAGGGCCTCAAGAAAGTGCGGCTCGATGTCGGTAGCGAGCACGCGCCCGGTCGGACCTACCCGCCTACAAAGCCATGAAGCGATCGATCCGCCTCCGCCACCGACTTCGAGGCAAGACCATCCCTCTTCGATACCTCGGTCTTCGATATGCCGGGTGGTCTGCACATCATAGAGCGCTGACAGTTCGCGATAACGCTTTTCCCCGGGCTCATTGCGGTTATCGAACAGGTACTCAATCGATGGCTTTGGTCCGTCTTCGTTCCCTGCTACTGGTTGCATTTCGTCCTGCCTATCTCGCATTTCGTCCCGTCGCGGAATCTGAAGCTCTGCGCCATTAGGGTCGAATCTTTGGGATCATGCAGACTATCTAAGCAAGTGAAGATGCGAATGTCTTTGGGCCGCGTTTGGAATTTCTTTTAAGAAGTCTTGGAAACTCCAATGTCATTGGCGGAAATGGAGATTTACAGGTTCGGCCATTTCATCCTCGATCCGACGGAACGTGTGCTGTCGTGTGAGGGAATGCCTGTTTCGCTTACTCCGAAGGCGTTCGATACGCTGCTTTGCCTGGTGCGGAGTCACGGACACATACTCAGCAAAGACGAACTGCTGAAGCAGGTTTGGCCGGACACATTCGTCGAAGAAGTCAACCTTGCAGTAAATATCTCGGTGATCCGCAAGGCACTCGGCGAGAACCCTCAGGACTGCCGCTATATTGCTACGGTTCCCGGCCGCGGCTACCGATTCATTGCCGAGGTTTGTAACTTCGTCAGTCACGACGGAAACGAAAGCTTGGCGGACGCATCCGCACCTCCCGTTTCAGTCTGGCTCGCCGAAGAGCAAACAGTTGGCTCTGCTGCAGCTGGAGGCGCAAGCAAAGTCGATGCTGCGATCTTCACTTATCCAAAACCTCTAGTCGCGGTTCCAAGTGCAGTGGTGGTTTTGTTTTTGATCGCCGCAGCCTTCGGCGGCTATCTGTGGAATCGACACGATAGCGGAACGCTATTCACGTCAGCCACGACCTCCATCGCCGTGCTGCCATTTACCGACCTGAGTCCAGATCGCGATCAAGAGTATTTTTCTGATGGTTTGGCGGAAGAACTGATCAACGACCTTACGAAAGTATCGGGGCTTAAGGTCGTTGGACGGTCTTCATCCTTTCAATTCAAGGGTAGGAATGAGGATTTGCGAAGCGTGGGCAAGAAGCTTGGAGTTGCCAACGTTCTCGAGGGGAGCATACAACGCGAAGGCGATCGGGTTCGCGTCCGAGCGGAACTGGTCCAGGCCCAGGATGGATTTCAACTCTGGGCGGAGTCTTACGACCGCAAGATCGACGACATCTTTGAAATGCAAGACGAAATCGCTCGTTCGGTAACTGGGGCTCTGCAGTTGAAGTTGCTGGGCCCTAAAGCAGGCGCGAGCGCAACCAGGGAGCGCAGCCCGAACGGGGCCGCTTATGAAGCTTTTCTCCACGCTCGATACTTCGTCACTCGCGGGCGCGACAAGGCCGATCTCGACAACGCTCTTGCGTTCTGCGAACAGGCGATCAGCCTAGATCCGAAGTATGCATCTGCCTGGGCGATGCGATCCTACATTCTGGACACTATGGCGGACGTTGAACTGAGGGAGCCTGCAACTGCATTTCGCATGGCACGCGAAGATGCCGAGCGAGCAATTGAGCTTGATTCGAATGGAGTGGAGGGATATCTGGCGCTGGCCTGGGTGCAGATCAACCGTGACTGGAACTGGGAAGGCGCAGAACTCTCTCTGAATAAGGCCGCACAGTTAGAACCGGGCAGTGCCTCGGTTTTGCGATTCCGCTCATTTCTAGCGCACTCTCTCGGTCGACTAAACGAAGCAATCGCGTTTCACGAACAGGCTCTAGCGATAGATCCGCTGCTTGCGAGTTCTCACTCCTACCTGGCATTTCTCCTTTATTGCGCGGGAGATTATGACAAGGCAGAAGCCAGCGCGCGAAAGGCCTTGGAGCTCAATCCTCAAAAGACCTACGATCACTTCACTCTCGGCGAGGTTCTCGTTGCACAAGGACGTGCACAGCAGGCGCTCGTGGAACTACAAAACGAACCGGCCCCTTTCTGGCGGCTGACGGGCGAGGCTCTGGCTTATCGAGCTTTGGGTCGAACCCATGATGCAGATGCGGCCCTGACTCAGCTCATTAACGATCACCAAAAGTACATGGCCTACCAGATCGCCGAGATATATGCTGATCGTGCCGACGCTGACAAGGCATTTCCGTGGCTGAACCGTGCCTATGAGCAACGTGATGCAGGTATGCGAAACCTCAAGATCGATCCGTTGCTGCAACGCGTCCGCAACGATCCACGCTACGCCGAGCTTCTAAGGAAGATGAATCTTCCCCGTTAACTTCTGACATTGGATTCGCCGATTTTGATCACGGCATCAGGCGCGTTGTGAAATCAGTCTGGATAGTACGAGCAAGCTGCATCGGCGCATGTCAGCCTGATATCGCATTGGTTCTCAAACTGTCGGAGTACCTGGTGAGCGTCGCCATCACACAAGAATCATGGGAAAGCAAGAAGTGATTTTGCGATCAGCCCGGGTTTGAACGAATGCTTGGCCAAAACTGCTATCTACGCACCTTAGACGATGTTTCGAAATACGAGCCGATTGCGCAAACAAAAATCCGACCGAGATGATCACCAAACGATGATTCGGCCTGTAACTCCACCTTCGAGCCAGACTCGAGGGTCGGAAGAAGCTAGGGATGGGGATTGGCTATGTCCTCGATCTGTTTGCGAGGAACCTGCTCACCAACAATCTGCCGCACGGCTTCCTCCAGTACTTCGTCCCTTCCAGAACGGATCCCCTCAAGGGTTGGCTTCACTTGAACATTCGGAACGATGCCAATGCGTTGGGTGGGTCCTTTGTCAGGGTAGAAAACGCCGATACCACTGATCATTGTGCGCAGCCCCCCAGGCAAGGCAAATGGTGACACGTTGCCATCGGCCCCAGCCGTAGTACTGCCAACAACGATTGACCCGTGCGCGGCCCGGAAAGCCATGCTTGTGTACTCAGCCTGACTCATTGAGCTCTCGTCGACTAAGATCACCACCTTCCCGGAATAATGAGGTTTCTGCGGGGTTAGGGTCACGGTGTTCGCCCAGTGAAAGGCTCCGGGCGTGGACAAGTCAGCTTCGGTAAATCGAGCAAATGGGACCTCGTGATCGACGAGGAGCGAACCCAGGGAGAAGACCACAAACTCGGAAGGGTAGTTGCGGATATCGATGATGAGCCCCTTCGTGCCCGCTGCTTCCTCTACATAGTGGGCACAGTCAGCGTGTTTCACTGACGAAAGCTTGAGGTAGGCAACATCATTCGAAAGCAAACGAAAAGTCCCTCCGCGCAGGTCATGCCTGTAGCCACTCGAATCGCCTGTCGCAGGGGGTACCCGTTCAACTTTGAGCTTAAGTTGTTGGCTGCCACGTCGAACCTCAACAGCCGCATTGCCGCATTCACCGCGCGTCATTGCGCGACCGATATCTCTCATGCGCGCAGCTTCATTAGAAGCCGCGTAGTATGGCTCCCACGTTGCGATTAACCTGGTTACTGCGACACCATCGAGTTCTGTAATTACATCCCCGATCTTAAGTGCAACGTCGTTCTTCGTGTTAGCCGACATAAATCCGCTGATGGTCGGGAGATTTTCAACGAAGCGCACATTTACTGGCAATTGGCATTTGCCCACTGGCGGCCGGTAGTCGAGCAATCCCCACAGGTTCGCATGGCCATCGTTAGCCTTTGCAACCAAGGCGAACAGCTCCTTTTTGTAGGACTCGGGATTCGTC